>Ga0209536_100001017_pt1 | contig 46499 bp, 43 predicted proteins | sample DeeMarSeWOR28_12_FD_187461 | JGI IMG/M metagenome (GOLD analysis project Ga0209536, IMG submission 187461) | Marine sediment microbial communities from White Oak River estuary, North Carolina - WOR-2-8_12 (SPAdes) (version 2) | ecosystem: Environmental > Aquatic > Marine > Intertidal zone >...
GAGGCTGTCCGTAGCAGAACGTTATGAGCAGTTGGTCGAGGTTGGCCACCAACACATCTTCGCGCCTTGGCCCGCGGCCGGGTTGGAGCCTCGAGAACCGAGTCTTGCGCGGAAGCACCTCGACGACGACGTGGGTGTGCGCGTCTGGGCTCGCGACCTTCACCTGATCCCCGATGACACAGATGTCCGTCGTTCGCGGGGTGTTCTTGAGGCGGCCGCGGATGCGGCACTGCACGACCTGCTCGTCGAGCATCACGTCGACGAACCCGGCGGTCGATCGGACGACGAGACCTTCGGTGGTTTCCGTCATCTCAACCCTCGCAGCTCGAATCCTGATCTTTGGTCACTAGGGCCCGAAGCGTGTCCTGGTGTGCGATCCATGCGTCGACGATCTCGTTCGCAACGCCGTGATCGCGAAGCGTCTCGATCAGTATCTGCCGGCGGCGCGAGAACTGTCCTCCGAAGATGCGGTGGGGACCATGTGCCTCATCGAGCGGTCGCCCGCTGTAACTCACCGGACCACCGAGGTGCTCAGCTGCATGCTGGAACTCGAAGCGCTTGATCCGATCTCGATCGGCACGCTGAAAAAGGAAGCCGATCATCGTATCGTCGAAGCAGCGGTCGACGAAGTCGTCAACGATAGCTCTCAACTTCGGTTCTCCGCCGAGCTGCTCGAAGTGGCTCATTCGTCGAGGACCCTGGTCCAATGTGGAGCGCGGATCAAGTTCCAACGATGGCCGTCGCGAGCGCATTGACACATCTTCTAGTAGATAGAATGAGCCAATCATGCCCGAACACGATCTCGAGCTCAGCGAGCATGCGTTTCGCCTATGCCAACAACTATTGCGTATCGACACGACCAATCCGCCTGGGAACGAGCTGCCTGCAGCGGAGTTGCTCGCCGAAGAGCTCAGCGTGGCCGGCTTGGAGCCCCAGGTGCTACAGAGTGCGCCAGGTCGCGGCAACGTCGTCACGCGGATTCGGGGTACGGGCGAGAAGCCGCCCTTGCTGCTGACGGCGCATCTGGATGTCGTCGAGGCGGATCCCTCCTGCTGGGATCACCCACCGTTTTGCGGCGAGGTGCATGACGGTTGTCTCTGGGGCCGCGGCGCGATCGACATGAAGAACATGGCCGCTATGTCCGTCGCAATCATCACGCGGCTCGCGAGGGAGCGCATCAAGCCCAAGCGTGACTTGATCTTCGCGGGTGTTGCCGACGAAGAAGCCGGCTGCCGCTTCGGTTCTCTCTGGCTCTGCGAGAACCACACCGATCTCGTTCGAAGCGAGTTCGCCATCGGGGAGGGCGGCGGCTTCAACATCCAAGTGGCTGGCAGGAGCTTCTTCACCGTTCAGGTTGCCGAAAAGGGCGTATGTTGGGTCCGCGCGCGGGCGACGGGTGAGCCCGGGCACGGGTCGATGCCCCGAGAGGATTCGGCTGTCGTACAACTCAGCGAAGCGATCGCGCGGCTCGGGAAGGGCGGCTTACCGCGTCATGCTTCCGATTCGGTGCAGGAGTTCATCGGCGCCATGGCCTCGCACTTGCCAGGCCCGATTCGACCGTTGATCAAGATGCTGAGCAACCCGACTCTGGGGCCCGCCATGCTGAAGTTGTTGCCGGACCCCTCCGTGAGGCGCGCGTTTCGAGCGCTGCTGGGCAACACCGCATCGCCGACCGTCCTTCGCGCAGGCAACAAGACCAACGTGATTCCCGGCGTTGCCGAAGCAGAGATCGACGGTCGCATCCTGCCGGGCCAGTCTGAGGCGGACTTCATGCGCGAGCTGCGAGAAGTGTTGGGTGCGAACATCGAGCTCGACGTGATTCACTCGCTGCCTCCGGTGGTGACCGAGCCAAAGGAGTCGTCGTTGTACTCGATCATTCACGAGGTGATGGCGGAGCGCGCGCCGAGCTCACCGATGGTGCCATTCATCCTTCAGGGATTTACCGACGCCAAAGCCTTCACGTCCATCGGCGCGAAATGGTACGGGTTCGCCCCGGTGCAACTGCCGCTGACGCTGCGATTTGCCGACATGTTTCATGGGCACAACGAACGGATCCCCGTGGATGGGATGGCCTGGGGCACTGAAACGCTAATGCGCGTCGTCCGTCGCTGTATCGACGAATAGGTCTCGCACAGTGGAGGCTACGCCCCGCCCACGGTGCTTCGCGCATTTGATGCTTCCCATCGGCTGCAAGATCGGTGACCCTCCTGAGCTTCGACCGGGGTGTGCTTGCAGCAGCGACTTCACGACAGCGAGATCTTTCTCGACCTGGCTGCCAGCGATCTGCAGCAGCTGATTCAGCAGGCTCTCGACGGACTCGTTGGCTGCGGTAAGTTGGGTGCGCGTCACCGCCGGGCGATTCAAGCGACCCTCGACGAGCTTGGGGAGGGAGAGCTTCAAGACCTCGGCGGCGGAGTCGGGGTGCTTCGCATCCGATACGAGGCGCAAAACGGAGACGGTGTTCGCTCTGCGCTGATACGCGTTCCCGAAGGCATACGCGCGAGCGATCATGAGAAAGTTCACTACGTCTGGATGATCGTGGCGCCGTACGGCGCCGCGACTCCCCTCAATGAAGAGCTCGAGCCATTCGGATGGATGCTGCACGACGAGCGATTCAGCGCGTCGATCATCGGCGCGAACGACCCGATGCAGGTGCTTGCGACGTATCAACTCTATTTGGAGTACGTCGAAGCGCCGCCCGATCAGCGCCGGCCTTCGATCGTGCCGACCTATCCGAGCGTTCCGCCGCCCGAGGTGGGTCTGGGCGCCGGAGTGCTCGCGGACATCCGGCGAAAGCTGCCGTACTACGCAAGCGACTTCGTCGACGGTTTCAACGCGAAGGGACTCGCCACGATCCTCTTCTTGTTTTTTGCGTGCCTGGCGCCGTCGATTGCGTTCGGCGGGCTACTCGCGTTCTTGACCGATGGCGAGATCGGCGCGGTCGAGGCGCTGCTCGCCACGGCCATCGGCGGAATCACCTATGCGATGTTCTCCGGGCAGCCTCTGACGCTGCTCGGCAGTACCGGTCCTGTCACTATCTTCATCGCTCTGCTGTACCTGCTCTGCAAGCAGTTCGCGGTTCCGTTTCTCCCAGGCTTGTTCTGGATCGGTATTTGGACCGCGCTGATGATGCTGCTCCTCGCGCTGACCAACGCGAGTCGATACATTCGCTACTTCACCCGTTTCACGGACGAGATCTTCGCCGCGCTAATCGCCCTGATCTTCATTACCGAGGCGGTCCGGGACATCTTCGGCGAGATCGTCGGTGAAGAGGTTCCGACCAGTGGTGAGCTCTTGGCTCTCGTCTTGGCGCTCGGCACCTATGTAATTTCGGTGCAACTCTCGCGCATGCGGCAAAAGCCGCTCCTCACGAAGACCGCGCGAGAGTTCTTGGCTGACTTCGGGCCGGCGATCGCGATTTCGCTCATGACAGTCGCAGCGTGGAGCATGCGTCCAATCGAGCTCGACCACCTCGCAGTACCGCCCGAGTTCGCCACGACGAGCGGGCGCGCGTGGCTGGTCAATCCGCTGGATGCCCCGATGTGGTTCTGGGCTGCTTCCATTCCGATTGCAGGGCTCGCTACAGTGCTCCTGTTTCTCGACCAGAACATTACCGTCCGGATCGTCAATAGTCCGCGCCACCGCCTCAAGAAGGGTGCGGGATACAATCTAGACATGGCGGTCATCGCGGTGCTCGTCGCCGTCTGTTCGGCATTCGGGTTGCCGTGGCTGGTCGCGGCGACCGTGCGTTCACTCAATCACGTGCGTTCGCTCGCCACTGTCCGACACCATGCCCGTGGCGAGCACATCATCTCGGTTCAGGAGAACCGTCTGACTGCGCTGGTCGTTCACCTTCTGATTGGCGGCTCGCTCTTGTTCCTCGGGCTGCTCCGGGAGATCCCCATGTCGGTAGTCTTTGGTCTCTTCCTCTACATGGGCATCGCATCGCTCAGAGGAAACCAGTTCATCGACCGCCTGAAGCTCTGGGTCACCGACCCGACCTTGTATCCCCCGACTCACTACGTCCGGCGCGTCTCCCGTATGGTCTTGCATACCTTCACGCTCATTCAGGTCGTCTGCCTGATCGTTCTTTGGACGGTGAAGTCGTCTGCGCTCGGGGTGCTCTTCCCACTCTGCATAGCTCTGCTCGTGCCAATCCGGCGAAACCTCGGCCGAATCTTCAGCCAGAAGGATCTCGCGTTTCTGGACGCAGACGAGGAGCCAGAGGAAGAGCAGTATCGAGAGATGGATTAGGACCCTGTCGGTTTCTCGGTCGTCCCTGGAGCTTCACGTAACCTGCCTGGGATGTCCCGGGCAGTTCCTCTCGAGCTTCTTTCCGATCGCGATCACTACGAGCGGGTGGTGAAGGCGGCGCTCGAGGCCGAGCAGAGCGTTTGGATTGCGACGGCCAATCTCAAGGAGCTGATGGTCGAGGATCCGAATGCGGTTCCAGGCAGGCGCCGCAGCCGCCGTGGCAACTATCGCTCCGTGTTGAAGGCTTTCGCGGAGCTTGCGCAGCGGGGCGTCGAGCTAAGGATTCTTCATGCATCGATGCCTTCCCGCCCCTTTCGGAAGAGCTTCGACGCACAGCCGGAGCTCGTGGCTGGCGGCGTCGAAATGCGCGTCTGCCCACGGGTTCACCTCAAGACGGTGGTGGTCGATGCGGGCCTGGTCTACCTAGGCAGTGCCAACTGGACCGGCGCCGGCCTCGGTGCCAAGGGCGATGGGCGTCGCAATTTCGAGATGGGCGTTCTCACCTCCGACGAGCAGACCATCGATTACGTTCAGGAGCGCTACGATCGCATTTGGCGTGGTGCCGAGTGCCGCGACTGCCGGCTCCGCGAGGAATGCGAGATGCCCCTCGATGAGCTCTAGAGCCACGCCAACAAAGCGGGGATCGTCAGCACGGACAGCAACGTGCTCACGAGCACCAAGCTGGCGACTTGCTCGGGGTTTCTTCCGTACCGGTGGGCGAAGAGGTAGTTGAGGACCCCGACGGGCATCGAGGCTTGGAGGATGAGGACTTTGCGGGTGAGGCCCTCGACGCCGAGCGATGTCGTCAGCACGAAGCCGGCGGACAGACCGAGAGCAAAACGGACGAGTGCGAGCGCAAGCGAGCGGCCGAGCGAATCCGGGTGCATCTTGGAAAGCGACACGCCCAAGGTGAGAAGCATGAGTGGGATCGCAATGTCTCCAAGCAGCTCGGTCGTGCGTGCGATCCAGGTCGGAACCGCGACACCGGTGGCGACGACCGGTACCGTTATGGCGACTGCCCAAGTGAGCGGTGAGCGCAGGAACGGCTTCCACGAGAACGTTCCCGCGAACAATGGGCCCCCGAGCGAGACGTGGAACGTCGCCGACACCGCGAAGTAGGTCATCCCCAGAGCGAGCCCCGGTTCCCCGAACGCGAAGAGGCAAATCGGGACGCCGACGTTGCCGGAGTTGCTGAACACTAGCGGCCCGAGAAACGTGTGCGCGGGCAGCTTCATCAGCCTGAGCACCGCGAAGCCGCCGGCTGCAAACAGCGTCATCACGCCAATGGTCAGCCCAGCCATCTGCGCGAGCTCGAAGGGAGATACGTCGAGGGTGGTCAGGCTGCGAAAGAGAAGACACGGGACGCCAACGTTGAGCACCAATCGCGAAATCGAAGTCTCATCGAAATGGGCGCCGGAGCGGGCCCAGGCGAGGCCCACGAGAGCGACGATGAAAACCGGAGCTACGACGCTGAGGAGCTGAACAACCATCGTCTATCACCATGCTTCCGCAGCTCGCTGGACGCCAAACCGCGAGTCCCCAGCGCGCAACCCGGCGCAAATGCGCCCGCTAGCCCAGGCGGCGCGCAGGGCGCGGAGGAGGGGAGGCGATGCCGGTGGGTGGGTCGAATGTAACAAAACCAAACCGGGTCAGCGGCACTTCCCACCTTTTCGAGTCACCCACGCCAAGAACCATACGACTATTCGTCTTCGAACTGGCCGCGTGCTTTGAGCGCTTCGATGATGATCGCGACGGCTTTGTCGATGCGGACCTGGTCGAGGGCGATCGTGACGTCCGGATCCTCCGGCGGCTCGAAGCTCGAGAAGTCGGCGTCCGGGCGGCGCTCCCTGCAGAGATCCAAGTCCGTGTTGACGTACACCTGAACCACGCGGTCCTCGCCGATGCGCTTGGTGAGCTCCTCCCGGTCCTTGGCGGTCGGGCTGGGGAACGCGCAAATGTTGATGAGGCCGGCATCCGTCACTGCCTTTGCCGCAGAGATCATCGAACGAAGATCCTCGCCGACGGGGATCACCACAGTCGCGGTGCGGCCCTCGTCGAAGAGCTTTCGCTCGAGCGCGTATGCGAGCGTCCAGCGGCCTGAGCCCGGGACGCCATGCAGCCAGACGGTGGCGCCTTTTTGACCAAAGCGCTCCATGCGCTCGGTCGGGCTGACGAAGGTCTTGGGCTCCATCGCCGACTCGGCATGAAGCTCCTTCATGACCTCGCCGATGTTCTGACCCGCACCTTCGAGCGAGATCATGCCCGCCGCCACGGTGTTGTTGGTGAGCGAGTCAATCACGATGAACGCGCCGGTCTCCCGGTTGCGTTGGTAGTCGTCGACGTAGAGCGCCCGGTGACAGCTCAAACGCACCTTGGCGATGTCGTTGAGCTCGAGGCCGTCGGTCGGCTTCTCCTCTAACGAGTGCATGTCGATCTCGTGATAGATCTTGTCTATGCGAGCGCGAACCGTCTGGGTCGTGTGCTTGACGAGGTAGGCCTTCTCGGTGTCGAGCGGCTTCTCGTGCATCCATACCATGTGCGCGTCGAAACGACGGGTGACGCGGGGGAGGTTGTCAGGCTTGACGATCATGTCGCCGCGGCTGATGTCGATCTCGTCCTCGAGGCGAATCGTCACCGACTGACCCGCGAAGGCTTCGTCGATCTCGCCCTCCCAAGTATCGATCGCTTTGACCTTGGAGGTCTTGCCAGATGGCAGCGCGACGATCTCATCCCCCTTGTTGATTACCCCTGCTGCGACCTCGGCCGCGAAACCGCGGTAGTCGAGGTCGGGGCGAATCACGTATTGAACCGGGTAGCGGAAGTCCTTGAAGTTGCGATCGGCGAAGACGGGCACCGTCTCGAGGTACTCGAGGACGTTCGGGCCGTCGTACCAGGGGGTTCGCTCACTGTCGCTGACGACGTTGTCGCCCTCGAGCGCGCTCACGGGGAAGAACTGGATGTCCTTGAAACGGAGCGTCTTACCGAACTCCATGAAGTCGGCACTGATCGAGTCGTAGACATCTTTGGAGAAGTCCTTGAGGTCCATCTTGTTCACGCAGACTGCGAGATGAGGGATTCCCAGCAGGGACGCGATGTACGCGTGGCGGCGGGACTGCTCGAGCACGCCGTGGCGCGCGTCGATCAGAATCAAGGCCACATCGGCGGTCGATGCGCCGGTAACCATGTTTCGCGTGTACTGAATGTGGCCAGGGGTGTCCGCGATGATGAACTTGCGCTTGTCGGTCGCGAAGTATCGGTAGGCGACGTCGATCGTGATTCCCTGTTCGCGCTCGGCTTTGAGTCCGTCGGTGAGCAGCGCCAGATCTGGTTCATCGGTTTGCGATGCAGCCCGCACCGCCGCCATCTGGTCTTCGAACACCATCCCGGTGTCGTAGAGAATGCGGCCGATCAGCGTGGACTTGCCGTCGTCGACCGAGCCGACTGACACGAAACGCAGCAGCTCCTTCTGTTGGTACTTGGCGAGATAAGCCTCGATATCTTCGCGAATCAGGTCTTTTTCGTCCGTCATGGCGTTCCTTGGAAGTGCCCCGCGCCGGGCCTAAAAGTAGCCCTCGCGCTTCTTGACCTCCATCGACCCCTCTTCGTCGAAGTCAATGAGGCGCCCCTGTCTTTCGGAGAAGCGGTTCAGGAGCATCTCCTGGATTACTTTCGGGACGGTGTCGGCTTCGGATTCGACCGCGCCGCTGAGCGGGTAGCACCCGAGCGTCCTAAAGCGCACCTTCTTCATGACCGGCTCTTCGCCTTCTTCGAGTCGCATGCGGTCGTCGTCGACGAGGATCCAGGTGCCGGAACGCTCCACGACCGGGCGCTCCTTGGCAAAGTAGAGCGGGACGACCGGGATGTCTTCCAGCCACACATAGAGCCACACGTCGAGCTCGGTCCAGTTGCTCAAAGGGAAGACGCGAACGTTCTCGCCCTTTTTGATCTTCGCGTTGTAGATGTTCCAGAGCTCGGGGCGCTGGTTCTTGGGATCCCACTGATGATGGCTATCCCGGAACGAAAATATGCGCTCCTTGGCGCGCGATTTCTCTTCATCGCGCCGCGCACCGCCAAATGCACAGTCGAACTCGTACTTCGTCAGCGCCTGCTTCAGGCCCTCCGTCTTCATGACGTCGGTGTATTTCTTGCTGCCGAAGTCGAACGGGTTCATCCCCATTGCGACGCCGTCCTTATTGACGTGCTTGATCAGCTCGCCCTTGAGCTCGGCTTCGATCTTGTCGCGGTACCGGTACATGTCCTGGAACTTCCAGGTCGTGTCGACGTGCAGTAGCGGAAACGGCAACGGCCCGGGCGCAAAGGCTTTCTCGGCAAGACGGAGCATGACGGAGGAGTCTTTACCGACCGAGTACATCATGACCGGGTTATCGAACTCGGCGGCGGCCTCGCGAATGATTTGGATGCTCTCCGCTTCGAGTTGGCGGAGCTGACTTAGCTTGCGCTCGCTTGCTTGCACCGGCGTTTCCTAGGGCAGTACGCGTTCGAACGCCAGTCTATACGTGAGTTCCGAGGGAGTTCAATGCCAAGAGCCTTCGAAAAAGGCGAGGTTGGCCACCTCATGCTAAGAATCTCCGCGGTAGATGTCGGCAATCGTTTGGATGGATATGGAGATGTCCGGGCTCGACCCCGACAACGATCGCATTCTCGAGGTCGCGGTCCTCGTCACGGATGGGGAGCTCGAGGTCGTGGCCGAGGGCCCGAACCTGGTCATTCATCAGTCCGACGAAGTGCTGAATGCAATGGACGAGTGGAACACCAGGCATCACGGGCAGTCTGGGCTGACCCAGCGGGTGCGCGAGTCGACCGTCGACGAGTCGCAGGTCTCGGCCGCGCTGCTCGAGTTTCTGGCCGAGCATACGGAGAAGAGGAAGGCGCCGCTCGCAGGCAACTCGATCCACCAAGATCGCCGGTTCGTTGCGCGCTACCTTCCCGAGGTCGAAGACTGGCTTCACTATCGCAACGTCGACGTGTCGACGATCAAGGAGCTCGCGCAACGCTGGTATCCAAAGGAGTACTCGGGCAGGCCGTCCAAGAAAGGGAGCCATCGCGCGATGGACGACCTGATGGAGTCGATCGAAGAGCTCAAGTACTACCGGAAGGCGCTGTTCCTTCCCCAGGCGCCATGAAGCTCGCGGCCTTCTTGCTCGTGGCGTGTTTGGGTTGCGCGGGCGCCGCGGGTCGTGGCCCCCAAACTCCCGAATCGATTGTACGAGCCCAGGGAGAGCCGCGTGCTCTGATCGACGCGGCAACGGGACGCTCGCTCGAATCGGAGGCCTTCTATGCACTGCTGCGAACGAAGCAGGTCATCTACGTCGGCGAGCGGCACGATCAACCCGAGGATCATGGCGTTCAGTACACGATCCTTCGCGAGCTCCATCGCGAAGCAGCCTCTCTCGCGATCGGGATGGAGATGTTCCAGATCCCGTTTCAGGAACCGCTCGACGAGTGGAGCGCGGGACGCATCGACGAAACCGTCTTGCGGCGGGAAACCGAGTACGACCAGCGCTGGGGTTTCGACTTCAGCCTGCTTCGACCCATCCTAGAGTACGCGCGTAGCAGGGGCCTCGAGGTCGTGGCGCTCAACGCGCCGCGCGAAGTCGCGTACGCGGTCGCCCAGGGCGGCGTCGATTCGCTCGACCCTGAGCTCGCCGCGGCGCTTCCCGAGCTCGACCTCGACGATGCCGAGCACCGGGCGATGTTCAACGCCGAGTTCGACGTCGGCGAACACGGGGCCGAAGAAACCGTCGATCAGTACTACCAGGCCCAGGTCGTATGGGACGAGACCATGGGGGCGCGTGTGGCCGACACGCTTTCACGGACGGACGGACCCGCGAAGATGATCGTGTTTGCGGGGAGGGTTCACGTGAAGCGCGGTCTCGGGATTCCGGCCCGCGCGGCCAAACGGGGCGCTAAGCCGTACGCCGTGGTCCTCCCGGTCACCGACGCCGAGCTGAAAGAAGAGCTCAAACGACCTCTCAAGGAGCGATCGGCGGACTTTTTCTGGGTTCTCGAACGCTGAATTACCGCCTGTTTGCGCCCGGCCGTCGGCCAAACTAGAACACGTTTCAGTTTCGCTTCGCCCGACGAAACCCCCCGAAAGGAAAGCTGATGACGGATTGCTTCATCTACGACGCGGTGCGTACCCCGCGCGGCAAAGGACGAAAGAAGGACGGTGCACTGGCGGATGCTCCGCCACTTCGCATGGCGAAAGCCGTCCTCCAGGCGCTGCCCGAGCGCGGCGGCTTTGACAGCGCAGAGATCGAGGACGTGATCCTGGGCTGCGTCGAGCCCGTCGGCGAGCAAGGCGCCAACGTCGGCCGCATGGCGGCGATGATCTCCGGCTACGACGACAGCGTCCCTGGCGTTCAGCTCAACCGATTCTGTTCGTCCGGTCTAGAGGCCGTGAACATCGCGGCGGCCAAGGTGAAGGCCGGCGATGTCGACCTCGTCGTGGGCGGCGGCATGGAGAGCATGAGCCGTATTTCGATGGGCGCCGCGGGAGGTGCTTGGTCGACCGACCCCGAGCTCGCCTGGGGTACATCGTTCGTCCCACAGGGGATCGGTGCCGACTTGATCGCAACGAAGCAGGGGTACTCGCGCGAGGACGTCGACGCGTTTGCGGTCGAAAGCCAGGCGCGCGCCGCGGCAGCGTGGGAGGGCGGTTACTTCGATCGCTCGATCGTTCCGGTGAAGGACGCCATCGGCGTCACGATGCTCGACCGCGACGAGCACATACGACCGGGCACGACGATCGACGACCTCGCACAGCTCAAACCGAGCTTCGAGATGATGGGCCGCAACTTCGGCTTCGATGCGGTTGCGATTCAGAAGCACCCAGAGGTCGAGCAAATCAATCACGTGCATCACGCGGGCAACTCGTCCGGCATCGTCGACGGCGCCGCCGCCGTGCTGCTTGGCAGCAAGGAAGCCGGTGAGCGGCTAGGCCTGAAACCCCGTGCTCGGATTGTTCGGTCCGCGACGGTCGGCAGCGAACCCTGCATCATGCTCACGGGCCCCGCGCCTGCCTCGCGAAAAGCGCTCGCAAAGGCGGGCATGCAGCCCTCCGACATCGACCTTTGGGAGATCAACGAGGCGTTTTCCTCGGTTTGCCTGCTCTTCATGGAGGAGATGGGCATCGACCGTTCCGTGACCAACGTCAATGGCGGCGCGATTGCCTTCGGGCATCCGCTAGGGGCCACGGGAGCGATGCTCCTCGGCACCATGCTCGACGAGCTCGAGCGGAGGGACCTCAGCACCGCGCTGATTACTCTGTGCGTCGGCGCCGGCATGGGCACTTCAACCATCATCGAGCGGGTGTAGAGACATGGCGATCATCGACTATCGAGTGGAAGACGGCGTTGCGATCCTGAGCTGGGACGACAAGGACCGTCCGATGAACGTGCTCAGCGGCGACGCCCTCGCCGAGCTCAGTGCCGGCGTCGAGAAGGCCGTGGCGGATGAGGAGGTAAAGGGTATCGTCCTCACGTCCGCAAAGCAGGGCGTGTTTGTCGCTGGGGGTGACCTCCAACAGATCGAGTCGCTCGGCTCTGGGCCCATCGACGCCGAAGACCTGCTGAAGCGCACGAGCGCCGTGCTCGACCAGCTTCGTCGCATGGAGACTTGTGGCAAGCCGGTTGTCGCCGCGCTCAACGGCGTTACCCTCGGTGGCGGCTACGAGATTGCGCTTGCCTGCCATCGGCGCATTCTCGTAAATCAGCGACATGCTCAAGTGGGCTTGCCCGAAGCGGGCCTCGGCTTGATGCCGGGTGCAGGCGGCACGCAGCGATTGCCGCGCCTGATCGGGGTGCAGGGCGCGCTTGGGCTCATCATGCAGGGCAAGCAGCTCGGGCCCGACGAAGCGCTCGAAAAAGGCCTCGTCGATGAGCTGGTCGAGCCTGCAGATCTCATTCCAGCCGCCAAGAAATGGATCGCCGACTCCGGCAACGCGACTCAGCCGTGGGACGAGAAGCGCTACAAAGTGCCTGGAGGCGGGGCCGACTCGGTGACCTTCGCGCAGACGATGATGGGCTCGAACGCGATGACCCACGCCAACACGTTTGGAAACATGCCGTCGCAGGAGGCCATTCTTCAAGCGGTGTATGAAGGCCTGCCGCTCCCGATGGATCGCGCCGGAAAAGTCGAGACGCGCCAGTTCATTCGCGTCCTTCAGGACCCAACCGCGCGGAGCATGTTGCGGACACTCTTTTTCAGCTTGCAGGAGTGCCAAAAGGGGGCGCGCCGGCCAAAGGACGTGCCTCGCTTCGACGTGAAGAAGGTGGGCATCATCGGCGCCGGGCTGATGGGGCAGGGCATCGCCCACGTCACTGCGAAGGCCAAGATCGACGTCGTGCTGCTCGACCGCGACCTCGCAAGCGCCGAGCGCGGCAAAGACAAGGTGCAGAAGACGCTCGAGCGTCGGCTGCAAAAGGGCCGCACGACCCCTGACCGCATCGAAGCGATCCTCGGCCGGATTCATCCGACCGAAAGCTACGATGACCTCCAAGGGTGCGACGTGATCGTAGAAGCCGTCTTCGAGGACCGCGACCTTAAGGCGAAGGTGACCAAGGCAGCGGATGCCCAGCTCAACGACGATGCGATCTTCGCGTCCAACACCTCGGGCTTGCCGATCACCGATCTCGCCGAGGCGTCCAGCCGGCCTGCGAGCTTCATCGGCCTTCACTTCTTCTCGCCCGTCGAACGCATGCAGATGGTCGAGATCGTCGTTGGCAAGGAGACCTCGCAGGAGACGCTAGCCAAAGCCTGGGACTACATCCTCAAGATCAAGAAGGCAGGCATCGTCGTGAACGACAGCCCTGGCTTCTACACGAGCCGCGTCTTCGGCACCTTCATCTCCGAGGGTAACCACTTGTTGGTCGAGGGCGTGGCGCCGGCGCTCATCGAAAACGCGGCCAAGGCCGCGGGCATGCCGATGCCGCCGCTCGGGATCTCGGACCAAGTTGGCCTCGGTACGATGTACAAGGTCGCCAAGCAGGCCGAGAAGGACGCTGCGGCGGCCGGTCGCAAGTGGGAGCCGTCGCCCGCACAGGCAATCATTGCGTCGCTCATCGAGGACCATGATCGCTGGGGCGCCTATCCGCCGCCCGAGGAAGACGGCTCCCCACGCAAGCCGGGTGGATTCTACGACTACCACGAGGGCGGGAAGAACCTTTGGCCGGAGCTCGGTGCCGCGATGAGCCAGTGGATCGAATTGGGCAGTGAGCAGCCGAGCGTGGAGGTGGTCCGTCGCCGGTACGTATTCGTTCAATGCCTCGAAGCGGCGCGTTGCCTCGAGCAGGGCGTGATCACCGACGTTCGAGACGGCGATGTTGGCGTTATCATGGCGGTCGGGTTCCCGGCGTTCACCGGTGGCCCGTTCACGTACATCGACAACTACGGCGTCGAGGCGTTCGTTCGCGACGCGGACGAGCTCGCGAGTCGCTACGGAGCTAGGTTCGCCCCGCCGAAGTTGCTTCGTGAGATGGCCGCCGAGGGCAAGTGCTTCTATCCGTAGTTGTGTGACCCCCGTCTTTGCTGGTACCAAGGTTCGGAGGAGGAGATGCGATGCGTGGCGTGGTAGCCTTGCTAGTCATGGCAGTCCTGGGGGCCCCTTCGACTGCTGCAGCGGGAGGTTATGACATCCCAATTCTCTACTCGGCGCGCCACATCGGGGCCGCCGGTGCAGCCGTCGGAGGCGTCGACGACAGCTCGGCGATCTTCCACAACCCCTCCGGGATGGGGCAGATTGGCAAGGGAAACCTCTTGCTCGACGTCTCGCTGCTCACCGGGGATCTGCGGTCGACCCCATACCTCTTGGGACCGGAGAGCGTTCAGTCCGAACCTGTCGTCGCACCGTTCTTTCTGCTTGCGGGATCGGGCCGCGTTCACGAGTACATCACGCTCGGGTTGGCGGTCTACCCGGTAGCCGCGGCTTCAGGAGAGTACAAGTACGCACTAGAGGACGGACAAGAAGTCACCGATCGGACGTCGCTCATCTTCATGGAAGCCTCGCCCGCCATCGCCCTGAACATCGATGAGATAGGCCTTCGAATCGGACTCGGTTACCGAATCACCTTCGCGCAGTTGAACCGTTTCCGGGACAGCGCACCACTCGACGTCGACATCAAGATGAACGGTTTTAGCTTCCTGGGCTTCAGGGTCGGGTTTCAGTGGAGCATCACCGACTTCCTCGCCATAGGAATGAACTATCGCACGAAGACCAAGACGAAGATCGATCAAACCCGGGACGCTGGTAGCATGGGAGGGTCCCCGAGCGGAACGGGTGCCGACTTCGCCAGCGCAGAAACCGAGCTCACGCTGCCCGCTCGACTCTCCGGGGGCCTCCGATTCGATTGGAATCAGTTCTCGCTCATGAGCGATTTCGAGTGGGGCTTCAACTCCCAGAACGACCGGATCGCGATCTCCACCGTCGATGTCAATGGAAACCCAGGCTCGATTGCGAACGTCTTCGAGTGGCAAGATCAGTGGACCCTGCGGACCGGTGCCGAATACCGAGTTTACAAGGAGAAGATCCCGCTTCGCCTCGGATTCATCTACGATTCGAAGACCACGAACTTCAAGTACCCGAGCGGCTTTTCCACGCCTCCTGTTCACACGTATTCCGTGACCGCTGGCATTGGTTACGACCACGGGCCTTGGGAGTTGAACATCGCGTATGCTCGGCGTTTCGGTAAAGTGCTGATCGACGATCCCGAGAATCCCCAAACACCAACCACCCAAGACGACTCGCTGACGCGAGGAGAGCTCGTCGCCGAATGCCCCGCGTGCGGATATGCGGGCGATTACCGCTTCCGGATCAACGGGTTCTATATCGACTTCTCTTACGACTGGAAGTAGACGGCCGTTACTTGTAGCCGGCTGCCTGCAACGTGAAGAGGCGCGCATACTGCCCGCCTTCCCGCATGAGTGTTTCGTGAGTGCCGCGTTCCGTCACTCTTCCGCGTTCGAGCACGACGATTTCGTCTGCCATCCGTACTGTCGAGAACCGGTGTGAGATCAGGATGACCATCTTGTCGGCTGCAAGCGCTCCGAAGCGCTCGAATACGGTGGCTTCCGCTTCCGCATCCATCGACGCAGTCGGTTCATCGAGAACCAAGATGTCCGCCTCGTCCCGCATGAACGCCCGCGAGAGCGCGACCTTCTGCCACTGACCGAGCGATAGCTCGTGTCCGTCGTCGAACCATTTTCCGAGTTGTGTCTGATACCCCTGCGGCAGCCGGTCGATGAACTCGTGCGCCATGCCTTTGTCGGCGGCGACCTTCCATCGCTCGGGGTCGGCGAAGCCCTGTACATCACCGACTCCAACGTTCTCTCCGGCGGCAAGCTGATAGCGAACGAAGTCCTGAAAGATCACCCCGACGCGTTTTCGAAGCACATCGAGGTCCCAGGCATCGAGATCGAGACCGTCTAGCAAAATGCGCCCTTCGCTCGGCCGGTACAGTCGCGTCAGTAACTTGATCAGGGTGGTCTTCCCGGCGCCGTTCTCGCCGACGAGTGCTAGCTTGCGCCCGGGATTGAGATGCAGCGATACCTGTTCGAGGGCTGGCGCCTCGGCGCCCGGATAGGTGAAGCTGACGCTCTCGAACCGGATGCCATCCCCAGGTTTCGTGCCCACCTTGGCCGACCCACTCTCGTCCGGGGCCTCGTATTCGAGATATTCGTAGAGATTCGAGAGGTAGAGGCTGTCCTCGTACATTCCCCCAATCGAGCTGAGAATCGACGCGAGCGCCGCTTGGCCTTGCTTGAACACCAAGAGGTACATCGTCATGTCGCCAAGGGTGATTCGCTTCGCGATCGTTTCCACTGCGATCCAGGCGTAGGCGCCGTAGAAGGCCACCGTGCTCAAGAGGCCGAGAGCGTAGCCCCAGAACCCGCGTCGCAGCGTGAGCGCGCGATCCTCTGCATAGAGCTCGACGAAGATGTCTCGGTAACGGTCCAGGAAAACCGGGCCGAGATCGAATAGCTTGACCTCCTTCGCGAAATCTTCGCGCGCAAGCAACACCTCGAGATAGTTCTGTTTGCGCGTCTCGGGCGCGCGCCACGTGAACAATCGAAATGCGTTCGCCGAGAAGTGAGTCTCGACGAAGAAAGAAGGAATCGCAGCGACCACCAGCACCGCGAGCGCCCATACGGAGAGCTGCAGCAAGAGAGCGCCGTACGCAATGAGTGAAAACGAGTGCTGCGCGAGCTGAAAGCTCCGCATCACCATGCTGAGCGGGCGTTGCGACGCCTCTCTGCGCGCGCGTGTCATGCGATCGTAGAGCTCGGAATCCTCGAATGCGGCGAGATCCAGGGTCAGCGCCTTTTCGAGAATCATCTCGTTCACCCGCTGGCCGAGCAGCGCGCGAAGGAGTTGCTGGCAGGTGCTCAAGCCTTTCTGCGCGCCCGCGAGCAAAGCCACCAGTCCGAGCTCGACCGCCACCCAAGTGATCGCAGCGCGTTGGTCCTCGGTCGCCCCAGTTTCGGCCGCCCTCACGACCGAATCGACGATTAGCTTTCCTACCCACGCGACTCCAGCTGGCAGGACGCCGGCGATCAAGCTCAGTAGCCCAAGCGCGAAGCTCAGTCCTCGGCTCGTCGTCCAAACCAGCGCAATGCCCTGCTTCAGCTGTCGAAACACGCCGAGCACTTGCGGGCGACGCAGACGAGGACGCGCATCCATCGGGCGAGTCTAGGGCGAACATGCGCCCATGCCATAGCCCGAGCGGGAGCTCCGTGGTACGAAGGTCGGAGCGCGATCGACTCATGACGGAGCGATACAAAGGCCCGAGACTTCGCACCATCCCGCGTGGCGACAACCGAGAACGTCTCGTCTGCCCAGATTGCAACTACATCGCATACGAGAACCCCAAGGTCGTCGTGGGCGTCGTAGCGACCTGGGAGGACAAGCTCTTGATGTGCCGCCGCGCCATCGAGCCACGTCGCGGTTACTGGACCCTTCCGGCGGGGTTCATGGAGATGGGGGAGAGCCCGGAGGAAGGGGCCGCGCGCGAGGCCTGGGAAGAGGCGCGGGCGCAGCTCGAGATCATCGATCTGCTCGCCGTCTACAGCTTGCGCCACATCAGTCAGCTGCAGCTCTTCTATCGCGCGCGCCTCTCTTCTCCCGACGTGTTTGCGGGCCCCGAGAGCGAAGAGGTTGGCCTGTTCTCTTTCGACCGATTGCCTGCGGCGGAGCTCGCGTTCCCTTCCGTGCACTGGGCAATCGCGCATTTCCAGAAGGCGCGCGGCGCCGAAGCGTTAGTGCCGTTTCACAATCCGCCGGGGGACAGAGGTGACATGCGGCGTGGGCAATGAGCCACGGCTGCGTCCGTGCTGACACGCTCGGAGGACGATAGAGCCGAAAATCTCTTGGTTTTGGGGTTGGCATGGGGCGTGCTCTCTCATCGGACCAGGAGGTCCCATGAGTATCAAGCACAACGTGATCATTGCCGTGGCCGCAATCGCGCTCTCTTCCATTGGATGTTCGGAGGAGCCACGAAAAGACAACGAAGCGACCAAGCTTGCGCCGACACCGGAACCGGTCTTCACATCCACATTGGCCACCACAAAGCCCGGGCCCGTCGTCGTCGATCCACCTGAGCCAGTAGCCGTGCAGGAAGAAACCGTTGTCGTGCAGAAAGAGCCTGCGACACCTGAGATTTTGCCGGAGCTCAGCGTCGAGAGCATCGATGGCGTCACGATCCAGCGCTTCCTCACGGCATCCGCGGTCATGAAGCGCGAGCCCGTCCACCCAAGGTCCAACTTCGTTCCGTCCGATGAGCAGATCTACGCTTTCGTCGAGGTGAGCAATGCGTCGGAGTCCGCAAAGCGCCTGCTCGTCCACTTCATCGGCCCGGAAGGGAAGGTCAGCGGGGGAATCGAGCTCGAGATCCCGGCCGCCGTGCCGCGGTGGCGGACCTGGGCTTACACGCGTCACTTCGACGTCCCCGGTCTTTGGCGCGTAGAGATCCGCAACGCGGAGGGCGAGCTCCTCGGGGCGCTTCCGTTCGAGGTCGAAGCGGAGCTTTGACCTCAAAAACGTGCGCTGCGAGATCGCGATCCGGTATGCTGATCGGGTGGAAGAATCCTCCGTCGTGTCCCGGATCGCGCACGAATCCTGCCTTCGTGCGCCCCCGTTGCTGCGGCGCGGACACTGGTGGGAGGAGCTGGATGGCGACTTCGCGAAACGTCCCGAAGGCTTCGATCTCGCACTCGCTGACCGCTTGAAAGTCGGCGCTGCGGCGGGTTTCGACACGGTGCTGCGGACTCTGGGCGCATCGATGATCTCCAGTATGGCGTTGCCACTCGGGTACAATCCGATCGAGCTCCGCCGTGCGATTCGCGACGCCGACTTCTATGCGGACATCGCCGAGTCGGGCGACCCTAAACGTTTCTTCGCCGAGCCGCCGTCGGGTGTCCGTGTGCGCGTCGAAAAGGGCCGCTGGCTTCCCAGGTTCGAGCCCGAAGACGGAACCTGCGAGGCGATCAGCTTCGACAGCCCGTTCCAACCCGTCAACCCTGCCCAGCACAAGCGGTACCTACGACACGGCGGGAACCGGGTAGCGCACGCGCGCTTGCTTCGCCATCGCGGTGACGAGCCCCGTCCCACCATCGTCGCGATCCATGGTTTCACCGCAGACTGGTATTTGATCAACGAGTGGTTCTTCGCGCTGCCCTGGTTCTACCGAATGGGGTGCAACGTCGTCTTCTTCACGCTGCCGTTCCACGGTCCACGTCAAACGCGCTTCTCGCCGTTCTCCGGGCACGGCTACTTTGCCGGTGGAACATCGCGCCTCAACGAAGCCGTTGCGCAATCAGTCTTCGACTTCAGGATCCTGTTTGATTGGTTGCAGCGCGAGCGTGGCGCGGAAAAGATCGGGGTGACGGGGCTGAGCCTCGGCGGCTTCACGACCGCCATGCTCGCCAGCGTGGAGGACCGGCTTGCGTTTGCCATTCCGAACGTCCCAGTCGTGAGCCTCGCGGACCTCATCCTCGAATGGCAACCGATCGGTTGGCTGCTCCGCGGCGCGCTCTCGACCAAGGGGATGGACCTGCCAGACGTGCGCCGAATGGTCGCCGTCAGCTGCCCGCTGACCTACGCACCCGTTCTCCCTCCTGAACGTCTGATGATCGTCGGCGGCGTCGGTGACCGTCTGGCGCCTCCCAAGCATTCACGGCTCCTCTGGGATCACTGGGGTCGGTGCAGGATCCATTGGTTCCCGGGCAGTCACATCATTCACATGGACCGCGGGGCATATCTGACTGAGATGGCCCGGTTTATGGTCGGCCGCGGTTTCTTGCCGCAAAGCGAGCTCGCGCCGGCGCATTAGGGATGGATCTTTGCTTCTTGATGAGTACCCTCCCGGGAACTTCTAGCGAGGGTAATTCATGGAGCGTGTAATTCCACTGTCGCGCCGCAAGGGCGACATCGTCATCTTGGCCTTCTTCTGGCTCAACATTCTTCTCATCACGTACATCGTCGATGTCGAGCAGATTGTCCTTCCGGACATCAGCGGGGACTGGGAGTATCCGTTGTGGCCGCCGGCGTTCTTCGTCGACATCATTCACTGGTACGGCCGTAACTTCGATCCGGTTTTGATCGCGCGGCCGGTGTGGTGGCGCATGACGATTTGGATCGACTCGCTGTTCTTCGGGCCGTTCTACGTCTTTGGCATCTACGCCTTCACCAAGGGCAAGAACTGGATTCGGATTCCGAGCATCATCTGGGCGTCGGTCTTGATGACCAACGTCGTGATCATTCTCGGCGAGGAGTTCATGGGCCCACATACGACACCTCATCCTTGGCTCGTCCTCGCGCTCAATGCTCCCTGGTTGTTGGTGCCGGCGTACACCATCAAGCGGATGTGGAACGCCGAGACGCCCTTCACCGAGAACGGGTGAGCGTGTCGGCGTTCTTCGATCGCTACGGCCCGTGGGCGGTGGTCGCAGGCGCGTCCGAAGGGATTGGCGCATCGTTTTCGAAAAAGCTCGCCGCGCGGGGTTTGAATCTCGTTCTCGTCGCGCGTCGTGCGGGGCCGCTCGAGGCGCTTGCTTCTGAGCTGAGAGCGACCCACGGGGTCGAGGTTCGAGTCCAACCGCTCGATCTTGGCTCCCCGGACGTCGCGTCAGGGCTCGGGCAAGCGACGGGAGGTCTCGACGTAGGCTTGGTGATCTACAACGCGGCCTACTCCCCAATCGGTGCGTTCATCGACATCGAAGTCGAAAATCACATCAAGGCGGTCGAGGTCAACGTCCTCGGCACCTTGCGCGTGTCGCACTACTTCGGCCGGCGATTCGCAGACCGAGGGAAGGGCGGCATCATCATCATGAGCTCGATGAGCAGCTTGCAGGGGACGGCAATGGTCGCGAACTACGCCGCCACCAAGGCCTACGACACAATCCTCGCGGAGGGCTTGTGGCACGAGCTCGGGCAGCGCGGCGTGGATGTCCTCGGCTGCATCGCAGGCGCGACGCTAACGCCCAACTACGAGGGCTCGACCGACAAGATTCCCACCAGCTGGCTCGCGCGCCCCATGAAGCCGGACGACGTCACCGAACAGGCGCTCCACGACCTCGGCCAACGCCCGAGCGGAGTGTCGGGGCGCCGCAACCGTTTCGCCTCCGCCTTGCTCGCCCGGCTGTTGCCACGCCGGGCTGCCATCGAAATGGTGAGTAAGGAAACCGAGCACATGTACCGCTGAGCGCCGATTCGACCATTGGTGGGTTTCTTGCTCACCACGGCGCTTCTGGGGGACAGTACTGCTCTGATTCGCGGGGTTTGTTGGGCAAGCCTTGCGGACGTCCGGTGAGCACGTTAATCACGAATATGCGTCGCGTTACGGCAGTCTTGCTTTCGTTCATGCTGCTTTCGGCCTGCATGCGGAACCGCTTGCCGGATGCCCCTGCCGTTCCAGGTGACGATCCGGCGTTTTCCGCACCGGAGGTAATCCGCCCGCGAGGGATTGAGTCCGACCCTCCCGAGGCGCTGACCGTGCTCCCCGGCGACGTCGTTCGGCTCACGACCGTCTCTGCGAAGACCCAAGTCTACGAAGGCTTGATCGTCGATGCCCTCGGTCAGCTCCACGTTCCATTGGCCGGGGACATCCAGGTTGGCGGCAAGACGCTGACCCAGGCGGAGAGGGCCGTCGAGGCGGGACTACAGCGTTACGATCGCTTCGTTCGAGCGAACTTGGTGATCTCCGCCTTCGACGGACACATGGCCGTGGTCGTTGGAGCGGCAGAGAAGCCCGGCCGATACAAGGTCGTGCCGGGGATGCGTCTGGCAGATCTGCTTGCCCAAGCCGGCGGCGCCAGAACTGGCACTTCGAGGGAAGTGCCCACATTGCTCGGAAACCTCGACTTGGCACGACTGCTTCGCGACGACGGCACGGTCCCCGTGAGTGTGCCGCTCGCCAGAAAGGGCGATCCGAAGCACAACATTCGCGTGCGCCCGGGCGACCAGTTGTTCATTCCGCCGGTCACCGAACAACTGATCATGGTGCTGGGTGAGGTCCGGCAGCCTCAGCCGCTGGCCTATCGAGAAGGCATTCGCCTGAGTGAGGCGTTGGCCGTCGCAGGAGGGGTCGACAACGCGCGTGGCGACCGAAAGGACATCCGCATCGTTCGAGGGTCCCTCACCGAACCGCGCGTCTACACGACCAACCTCAAGGCGCTGGGCTCGGGCAAGGCCACGGACGTCGAGCTCATCCCCGGTGACATCGTCTACGTGAGCAGGGCCTGGTACGCGAGCACCGCGGACGTCCTCAACGCCGTTGCGCCCATCCTCGCCCTTGCCAATTCGTTTGCGATTCTCGCGGTCGCCGGCGCCATCGGCACTCGGTAGATGCACAAGCCAATCTTCCATCGATTGGTTTCTGACGACATCGAGACGGAGGAGGTCGATCCGCATTCCGTCGCTGGCGGCCTCTTGAGCGCAGAACGGGAGGCGATAGAGGGCGCTGCGCAAACTCGGGTCGAGCAATTCACCGCCGGGCGTGTATGCAGTCGGCTCGCGTTGGTACGCCTCGGGGTTGCTGCGACGACACCGATCGAGCGCGGCGAAGATCGCGCCCCGGTTTGGCCACCCGGTTTCATCGGGAGTATTTCCCACACTGACGCCTGGTGTGCCGCTGCGGTCGGGCGTCTCGGCGAGTTGCGCTCGATCGGGATCGATTTGGAACCAGCGACGCCGCTGAAAGAAGCGTTGTGGCGGCGCGTCTGCACGCCCGAAGAACGTGAACGCTTGCGCCAGCTCCCGGACCCGGGGCTGATGGGTAAAATTCTCTTCAGCGCCAAAGAGGCCGTTTACAAGTGCCAGTATCCGCTCACGAGTCAGTTCCTCGGATTTCATGCGGTGCAGGTCGAGGTCGGGGACGGTTCGTTTCGTGCCGTCTTCCAGCAGGAGGCCGGCGAGTTCAAACCCGGCTGCGAGATGTCGGGGCGCTACCTCGTTCAGGATGGGCTGGTGGCGACCGCGTGCGAGCTCCGCGAATGAGCGAGGAGACCGCGAGCGTCATCATCGACGTGCCCCGCGGCGGCTTCGTGAAGCGCAACGACGACGGCAGCATCGACTTCGTGTCTCCATTTCCCTCGCCGTTCAACTATGGGCACGTGCCGGGGACCGTTGCAGACGACGGAGAAGCGCTTGACGCGGTGGTTCTTGGGCCTCGACTCCCTCGTGGCGCGCGCGCAACTGTCATCGTTCGGGCGACGATCGGCTTCGTCGATGCGGGGGCCTCGGATCCCAAACGGATCTGCTCTGACCGCCCACTCGACGTCCGCGATCGTCGCCAAGTCGAGGGTTTCTTTCGGCGCTATGCCGTCGTGAAGCGGCTGATCAATCGAGTTCGAGGAGAGCAAGGCCCCACGCGCTACCTCGGCTGGCTTTAGCGCGGTTGGTCGTGCACACTCTTACACTCGTTTGGCTGAGTCCCCTGACATACGAGTCTTGTCGTCACTGAAGTCGGTAGACCCGCGCGCGTGGGACGAGCTCGTCGGCAAAGACGACCCTTTTGTCGAGCACGCATTTCTCTCGCTGCTCGAAGTGAGCGGCTCCGTCGGCCGCGGGTCCGGCTGGGAGCCGATGCATGTCACTGCCTGGCGAGGCAGTCGTCTCGTTGGAGCCCTGCCTCTCTATCTCAAGACGCACAGCTACGGGGAGTACATTTTCGATTGGGGCTGGGCGGATGCCGCATCACGGCTTGGAGTTGCTTACTATCCGAAGCTCGTGGCCATGGTTCCGGTGACGCCTGTCACGGGCCGCCGTTTCTTGTTTGCCCCGGGCGAGGAGCCGGGCCCGCTGGTCTCGCGCTTGATCGACGGTTGTTTCGAGGCGGCTGACGCGACGAAGGCTTCGTCGATCCACTTGCTCTTCTTGAGTCCGGAGGAGCAGGAGTGGGTCGCGAGGGACGGACGCTTGATGAAGCGCCTGTCGTTTCAGTTCCATTGGCGGAACAGAGGTTACGAAACCTTCGACGACTTCGTCGGTGAGTTCCGGTCGTCGATGCGCAAGAAGCTTCGGAAGGAGCGCCGGGTGGCGGCCCAATCGAGCCTTCAGATCGACAAGCTTCGCGGTGACGAGCTCAGCGTATCCGATTGGAGGGCAATCGAGCGCTTGTACCGCGCGACCTGCGGCCGGAAGGGCTCGTACCCCTATCTAACGCCCGAGTTCTTCGAGCTCGCGTCAACGGAGCTCGACGGCTCGCCCCTGGTATTCGCCGCGCGGGACGACGGACGGCTCGTCGCGGCCTCCCTCAACTTCGAGAAGGGCGGCCACCTCTACGGTCGATATTGGGGTGCAAGCCAGCGGCACGACATGCTCCACTTCGAGCTCTGTTACTATCGGCTCATCGAGCACGCGATCGACCAGCGCATGCGGCGCTTCGAAGCGGGCGCGCAGGGGACACACAAGCTCCGGCGCGGCCTGATGCCCGTGCCGATCTACAGCGGCCACTGGGTCCGCCATCCCGTGCTCGCACAGGCGGTCGCCGATTTCCTTCCGCGGGAAGCGGCCTCCGTTCAACTCCAGATTCAGGAGCTTGCCGAGCACGGACCGTTTCGCAGGCCCCAGGTTGAATCGCAAGACCGGCGAGCGTTGGGATGACGGCGCTCTTCGTTTACTTCGGTTTCGCGCTCGGCGTCTCGTTTCTCTGTTCGATTCTCGAGGCCGCGCTTCTCAGCGTCACCCCATCGCACGTCGCGAAGCTGGAGCAAGATCGACCGAAGGTCGGTTCGAAGATCAGAGCGCTCAAGTCTCATGTAGATCGGCCGCTGGCTGCCATCTTGACCCTCAACACCTTCGCCAACACGGCCGGCGCGGCGGGCGTGGGCGCCGAGGCGCAACGGCTCTGGGGCTCGGAAGCGCTCGCGATCGCATCTGGGGTGCTCACGCTGGCGATCTTGATCATCAGCGAAATCCTCCCGAAGACGCTTGGGGCGCTATACTGGCGCCGCCTGACCGGATTCATGGCCAACGTCCTCCCGGTCATGATCCTGGTCTTGTCGCCCCTCGTTTGGTTGTCCGAGGCGATCACGCGGGTTCTCAAGCGTAACCGCGGCCACCAGACGTTTTCGCGGGAGGAGTTCGCCGCGCTGGCGCGTGTTGGCGAGGAGCAAGGCATATTCGACGAGTCGGAAATGAGAATTCTCAGGAATCTCTTTCACTTTGGCTCGCTGCGTACGCGCGACATCATGACGCCGAGGACGGTCATGTTTTCTCTCGAGGAAAACACGACGGTGCGGGCTGCGATCGCGGCGCGCGGCTCCATGAACTTCTCGAGAATCCCAATTTGGAAAGAGACTCCCGATCAAGTGACTGGGTACATCCTCAAAGATCAGCTGCTGCTCCGCGCGGCGCGTGACGAGCTGGACGCGCCCTTGAGCTCGTTTGCCCGCGAGGCGTTGATGGTGCCCGACACAATTGCGCTTCCCGCTCTTTTCGAGAAGCTGCTCGACAATCGGGAGCACATCGCAGTGGTAGTCGACGAGTATGGCGGCGTCGACGGTGTCGTCACCATGGAAGACGTTCTAGAGACCTTGATCGGGCTCGAGATCGTCGACGAAATGGATTCCGTCAAAGACATGCGGGCTATGGCGAGATCGAAATGGCAGGATCGCGCCAAGCACATCGAGAGCAACACGCACGAGCCCGCCGAACCCAACGATTCCGCGCGCGGCTCATGAGCAGGTCGCTTGCCGGGGGCGACACGCCCGACTCTAGCGCCGCTCGGTGGATCTATGCGCTCAAGCCTGCGAGTTGGCCCAAGTTGGTCGTGCCAGCGCTTTTCGGACAGCTCCTCGCCGCGAGCGCGGTCGGCCAGTTGGACGCAGGCGCGTTCGTTTGGGGCCTCGGCTTCACCGTATTCGGGCTCGCGTTCATCGTCCTGCTGAACGACTGGGCGGACCGCGAGGTCGACGCGATCAAGCGCAATATGTTTCCCGAGGGCTGCTCGCCAAAGACGATCCCCGATGGGATTCTGGGGCCGCGCGCCGTGGGTGCGGCGGGTCTCGCTTGTGGCTTCCTCGCTGCGCTCATTGCGCTTGGCGCCGAGGCCGACCTCGGCCGGGACTTCGCATTCGTGGGGGGCGTCGCATGCATGCTCTTGTTCATCGCCTACACGCTTCCACCGGTCCGACTCAACTATCGTGGTGGGGGCGAGCTCCTCGAGATGCTGGGTGTGGGTCTCGCCTTGCCACTCTACAACGCATACTTGCAAACGGGCGGAAACGTTCCGCGTGTGTGGCCCTGGGTTGCGGGCTTTGCGGTTCTGAGCCTCGCAAGTGGCATTGCGAGCGGGCTTTCCGACGAGCAAAGTGATCGCGCCGGTGGCAAGCGAACGTTTGCCTCCATGTTCGGCAATGCAGCCGCGAGAAAAATGACCGAAGTCTGCGTCGTTGCGGGTGCGATGATTTGGGCAGTCGGCGCGATTTGGCGGCCTGACTGGGTACCCATCTGGGCCGCCGGGCCCGCAATCGCGATCGTCGCCTGGAATTTCATCGCGATGCGGCGTGTCAGCAATGACGCCGTGACCAACGCATTTGGCGCCCAGAGTCGCTACAAACACTTCCTTCACCGTGCGATCTGGCATAGTACGACCGTGGCCGCCGTCCTGTTGTGGCTCGAGTCGAGTTTGGCATGACCGTCCCAGCCGCAGATCAGACCATTGCCCCGCTTGCGGAGATCGACGCTCGCATTGCAGCCACCCCTCGAGGAGCCCTCACGCTAGACCCGAACCGATCGCGGGCGACGCCGTTGAGCGATCTCGTCAGCGGGCTTGCGGGGCCTTCGCAGCTTCCACACTTGGCTGCGGTGGCGTCGGCGGTAGCGGAAGCTCAACTCGAAAGCTTTCCCGAGAACGTGCTCTGGGACTTCGACTTCTACCTTGGCTCGATTCACGGGGAGGCCTGCGAGGCGCGGAGCTACGGCGCTCACCTCGAGCACGTGATGGCGATCACCGTCGGGCTGATGCGCTTGTACGGGCAGCAGTCGACGATTCGGTTTCGCTACGTGCACGACTTCATGTACGGCTTCGACTGGGCACGATGGGTGCGCCGGGATCCCAAGATGCGAGCGGGAACCGGGCCGTTTTCAATTGAATTCCTGCGGCAGATCGAAACGCGGGGGCGGGATATCCTCACCCTGATCGAGGCGGACGACGCGCTGTACCCGAAGCTCTCGGGGGCTGGTTCGCGAAATCCGTTTTCTTTTTCCCGCGATCCTGAGGGCGAGCTCGCCCTCTACCGTCGCCTGGCAGCGCGAGGTTGTATCCCCGTCGAGGCGTGGCGGCTGGATGCGCAGCCAGATGCGTCTCGCGATTTTGACACCCTTCGCGAGCAGGTTGCGGACAGTCTCGGGTTGGGTCGCTAGAGCCCCAAGAGGATCGCCAGCATCCACAGCGCGACGAGGAGGTTCAGCGCGACGCTCGACCATGCGGCCGCGCGAAGCGGGTCCTCGGTGCGAGCGCCGGCCAGCAAAGGGACAAGCGGGACGATCGCGACTGCAGCCTTTGCCGGGATGGAGACGTCGGGCGTCCAGAGGAAGATGCCGAACGCGGCGAAGGCGATACCTGCAGACGCAAAGCGCCGTGCCGAGGCCATCCCGTGCCGAATCGGCCATGTCCTCTTGCTAGCGCGCGCGTCGTCCTCGAGGTCTGGAAGCGCGGTGAGGACGTTGCTGCACACACCCAGAAGTGCTGCCGGCCAGATGACCCAGCCGGGGGCGAACACAGTCTCGGTTTGCATGTAGTAGGCGAGGGACGGGAGGCCGATTCCCACGCCGATTCCCTGCAGCAACTCACCGCCGCCCCGATAGCTCAGACGTACGGGCGGGAAACTGTAAAGCCACATCAACAGGAGCGCGGCGAGCGCGTAGAACGGTGTCCAGGTACGGCCGACGAGAGCCAACACGCCCGAATAGGAGAGCAGCAGGATTGCGGCGACTTGCGCGGCGCGCGCTATCTCATGCGGGGTGAGCTTACCTTCCGGGATGACGCCTGAGCCTCCCGAGATGAGTGTCCGTCTGCCGCTGTCGGCGGCGTGGTCTGCAAAATCGTTCGCGAAGATGACGAACAGATGATCGAGTATCCCCCAGCCCAGGGCCGCGACGAGCCAGTAAGGATCGAACAAGCCGGTGACGTGCCAAGCAGCGACCTGTCCGAGAAGGAGAGGCACGACGATGTTGACCTGCGCCAGGGGCCGTGCGGCTTGGATCCACGCTTTCATTTCGGTGAGTCGCTCGATAACATGATTTGATCCTGCTAGGTCCTCGAGGTGGATTCGCCAAGCCGGGAACCTCTGACACTGCCTGTTCAGTTCTTCACCGGCAAGGGCGGGGTCGGCAAGTCGACGGTGCTGGGCGCGCTAGCAACAGCGGCGGCGCGCGCTGGCAAGAAGCCGCTAATCGTCGAGCTCGGAGTCCATACGTCGTCCTCGCATCTGTTCCGCGGGCCCAACGTCGGGTACGAGCCGTCCGAGGTCGCGCCCGGGGTATTTGCGACGCGGGTACAGTTCGAGCCGGCGTTGGTCGACTACATCACCTCGCGGCTCAAGCTGCGTTTCGTTGCGACACTCGTGACGAGGAACAAGTCCCTCCGCCGGTTGTTCATGGCGGCACCCGGGGTCGACGAGATAGTGACCTTGCACCGCGTCGCGCAGCTCGCCGCAGATGAACGCTGGGACCCGATCCTGGTCGATTTGGAGTCGACGGGCCACGCGTTGATGTTCTTCGACCTGCCGGGCGTGCTGGAGGTATTTCTCAAAGACGGGCCGCTTCGCCAGGTTCTCGACAGTGCGACGGAGCTCGTGCGAGACGAGAGTCGCTGCGCGGTTCACATCGTGACCGTTCCGGAGCCTCTCGCAGTGAATGAAACCGTTCAGCTCTATCACGGGCTTCGGGACCGCAAAGATCTCCACCTCGGCTATCTCTTCATCAATCGGATCCCAACCAATTGGCTCGACGAGCACGAGCGGCGCTTGGTGCGAGAAGAGCTCGAGGGGTCGAGCGCGGGCGAGCCCTGGGCTGGGGATCTAGCTCTCGCGGACTATCTCGCGCGTCGCGGCGACACCGCCGAGAAGTGCCTACGCGGTCTTCGGCGTGACATCGAATTGCCCACCATCGAGCTTGGCGCTCGGCACGAAGACGGTGCTGCGATCATCGAGGCGCTCGCCAATCGACTCGAGACCCGGGGAATTCGATGATCGAGCTCGACGACGACTGCAGGCTCGCGTTTTGCGTCGGGGTCGGTGGTGTAGGCAAGACCACCTTCGCCGCGGCCCTCGGCTTGCGAGAAGCGCTTCGAGGAAGATCCGTGCTCGTGTTGACCGCTGACCCGGCAAGACGACTTGCCGACGCCCTCGGCATTCGTGGAATCCGAAACGAAGCTTCGGATATCTCGTTGCCGAATGCCGTCCATGGAGGAGAGCTTCACGCGGCGATGCTCGAAACGAAAGCGAGCGCCGACGACATCATTCGACGCGCCGCCAACGACGAGGCGCGGGCGCAGCGCGTGCTCGACAATCGCATCTACCAGGCCTTCTCGAACACACTCGCACGTTCCCACGCGTACGCGGCGATGGAGCGCGTGCACCAGACGGTGAACGATCCGCGCTACGACCTCGTCGTCGTCGACACGCCTCCGGCGCAGAGCTCGATCGAGATCCTCGACGCGCCCGTGCGATTGGTTCGCTTCCTCGATCAACGTGTCGTTCGTTGGTTCTTGCAGGCGTCGGGAGACTCGTCGCAAGGTCGGAGAGGGACGTTTGCGCAGCGCTTGCTGCGGACTGTCGCGGGGGATTCCCTCGTGTCCGCGCTCACCGAGTTCCTCGCTGAGATGTCGTTTCTTCGTGAGGGTTTTGCGATGCGCGCCAAGGAGGTTCGGGACTTGATGCGCTCGGACAGCACCAGCTTCGTATTGGTCTCTTCTGCCGATTCGGTGGGGCTGCAGGCCGCGCGATCGGTGGCCGCAGAGATTGTGGCCCGAGATTTCGAGCTCTCGCATGTCGTGTTCAACCGAGCCTTCGTCGCCGAAGCGGCGCTGTCGGGCGATGGACCGCCCGAGTACCCAGCACGACTTGCTGCATTGGCCCCGAAGCTGGCGCGGATGCGCGCCGAGATCGCGGAAGAGCAGGCGCGGAAGCGCTCGAACATCGAGGCGTTTTGCGGCGACTATCCGGTCCGGGCTTGGGCGCTCCCTGAGGCTACAAGGACGCTGGGCAATCCCTCTGCGTTGGCGGCATGGATCGAACAAGGCCGCCCGCAGCCGGCCGCGACATAGCGCAGCCCCTTCGTTTCGTGCCATCCTCCGCCCACCGAGAGGCTTTATGCAGCACATCATCAAACACGACCTGAGCCCGGAGCTGGCGAAAAAGGCCGCCAACAAAGCCGCCGAGCACTACACCCAGAAGTGGGCGAAGTACGACGCGAAGACCACGTGGACGAGTGACACGCACGCCGAGATCACGTTTCACGTCAAGGGCGTGAGCGTTGCCGCGACCGTCGACATGCAGCCCGGACAAGCCGTCATCGACATGCAAAAGGTCCCGCTTCTGCTGCGTCCGTTCAAGAACATGGCGCTCGATGTGGTTCAGAAGACGATGGAGAAGTGGATCGACAAGGCGAAGAGGGGCGAGCTCGGCGAGTGAGCACCGAGATTCGAATCGGTACGCTAGGGGCTGCGAGGATTGCCCCCATGGCTCTCATTCGCCCCGCGCAAAGCTCGAAGGGGGTGTCGGTGACGGCCGTGGCCGCCCGCGACCGGAAACGAGCCCAGGCATTCGCCAAAAAGCAGGGGGTCGCGAAGGTTCATGACGACTACCCCTCGCTCCTCGCCGACCCGGACATCGACGCCGTTTACAACCCGCTGCCAAACGGACTCCACGCGGAGTGGACTTTGAAGGCGCTCGCGGCTGGCAAGCACGTCCTCTGCGAAAAGCCCCTCACCTCCAACGCTCGCGAGGCCGAAGAAGTCCACGAGGCGGCGGAGAAGAGCGGCCGTGTGGTGATGGAGGCGTTCCACTACCGATATCACCCGCTGGCGCGACGCCTGCGAGACCTGGTGGCGTCCGGGGAGCTCGGCCAACTGAGATACATCGAGACCTGGATGTGCATTCCGCTTCCGCTTCCGGGCGACATTCGGTATCGGCTCGATCTGGCCGGCGGAGCGACGATGGACACCGGCTGCTACGCGATTCACCTTGCTCGCACAATCTCGGGCGAGGAACCGCAGGTCGTCTCTGCCAAAGCCAAGCTCGCCTCGGAGGGCGTCGACCGGGCCATGACCGCTGAAGTCCGCTACCCAAGCGGCGCCGAAGGCCGGATCAATTGCTCGCTTTGGTCCTCGAAGCTGGCCAAAATTGCGGCGGTCGTGAAGCTCGAAGGCGGTGAGATCCGCGCGACAAACCCGATCGTGCCACAGTTCTTTCACAGCCTGAAGTGGCGCAAGCACGGCGGTGCTTGGAACAAAGAGAAGTTCCCGAAGAAGCCGACCTACTGGTACCAGCTCGAAGCGTTTCGAGACGCGGTAGCCGAGGGAAAGCCGTTCCCCACGACGACCGCCGAAGCCGTGAAGAACATGAAAGTGATCGACGCGGTATACCGAGCAGCGGGAATGCAGGCGAGAGGGTAGCCGGCGCGTCCCTACGCGCTTACAAACTGCTTCAGTGCGGCGTCGCCATGCACGCTTCGGAGCTTCCGCAGTGCCAGCGCTTGGAGCTGCCGGATGCGCTCGCGGCTCAGACCGAACTCGCGGCCGATTTCGGCAAGGGTGTGCGATTCCTTCTCGCCGATTCCGAAACGCATTCGGATGATTCGCTGCTCGCGCGGGTTGAGCGTTTCGAGCGCCCGCATCACCGATTTGGAAAGATCCTCGCCGATGACGGAATCCATCGGAGTTCCGGCTTCGTCGTCGGCGATCAGGTCACGAAGCTCGCTGTTACCGTCGTTTCCGACCGGCATCTCCAACGACACCGTGTCGCGCGAGATCATCAGCAGGTTCGCCACCTGGTCGGCGGGCAGCTTCATTCGCTTGGCAATTTCGGCCGCCGTTGGTTCCCGGCCGAGCTCGCCGGTGAGCCTGCGGGTCATGCCCGTCACCTTGGTGAGGAGCTCACACGCATGAACCGGGATGCGAATCGTCCGGGCCTGGTCGGTCGTGGCACGCGCCATCGACTGGCGAATCCACCACGACGCGTACGTCGAGAGCTTGTAGCCGCGGCGATAGTCGAATTTGTCGATCGCGCGCATGAGCCCCATGTTGCCCTCCTGGATCAAGTCCATGAAGGGGAGGCCGCGCTTGAGGTACTTCTTGGCGATGGCGACGACTAGACGAAGGTTGGCCTCGACCATCTCCGACTTCGCGCGCTCGACGTCTGCATGCGCGACCGAAACCACCTCGTGGAGCTTACGGAGCTCGGTCACCGAAAGGCCGGAGTCGGCTTCCGCCTTTTTCCGCGCGGCAGGGCCCTCGTCGCACGAATCCACGTAGGATGCGAGCGTGCAAAGGAGCGCTTCGAAAGTCGACTCGATGACGGCTTCGCGAATCGCGAGGTCGCCGCTCGACACACGCTCACACACCTCTTCGATCTGATCGAGGTGGAGCTTGTGCTCGAGAACCGCGTCGTAAATCGTTTGGCGGCCGCGCTCGATCTGGCGGGCAAGCTCGACCTCGCCCTCACGCGTGAGGAGGCTGACGGCGCCCATCCAATCGAGATAGGTTTGCACCGGCTCCGCACTGAGCACGTTGGTTTTCTCGTTCTGCTTCGCCGCGCGCCGCCGATCGCCTCTGCGATTGCGACCCGGCTTCACGGTCATTTCGACACCGGCCGCCTCGATGCGTCGAAGGAACCTGCGGACCGTGCCGGGCGTCGCTCCCATTTTGGCGATGACCTCCGAGGCCTCGTCATAGGTGATCCACCCTCGCCCCTTCACCGATTCAATCACTTCGTTCATCATTGCCGCATTGCTGGATTTTTGTGCTGACATTGCTAGGTCTCCGTGGTTGTAAGCGTGTGGTACCACCAGCCTGGAAAATTGGCAACCATATGATCAAAAAAATCTAGTTATACTGTGAACGGAACATCACCTCGCTAAGGCGCCCAGCCGGAGAGGCCTGTACCTTGGGCACTCATGCTGATTGAATGCTCATTCATTTTTGGCTTGCTCCCTATCGGGGACAGCCTCTAGGATCCCCGGCGCATGCCTGACGAACAGCGCTATCCCGTGATGCGGTCGAAGGTCGATCCGAAGTCCGAGACCTTCCAATCGAACCGCGCCGGCAATCTCGGGGCGCTCGAGGAGGTCGGTCAGGCGCTCGCGAAAGCAAATGGCGGTGGCGGGGAGAAGTACGTCGAACGCCACCTCGCTCGCGGGCGCATCCTGCCCCGTCAGCGGATCGAGATGCTTCTCGATCGAGACAGCTACTTCCTGGAGATCGCACCGCTCGCAGGCCACGCGATGAAGGGCGAAGTGAGCGGATCGTCGGTCGTCGGTGGCGTCGGCGTCGTTAGTGGTGTCGAGTGCTGCCTCGTCGCAAGTGAAGCCACCGTAAAGGGTGGTGCGATCACCCCGATTAGCATGTTGAAGACCGGACGACTCGCCGAGATCTGCGAGCAGAACCGATTGCCGGGGATTAGCTGCATCGAGTCCGCGGGCGCCGATCTTCCAAAACAGGATCAGATCTTCGTTCCCGGAGGAGCTGGCTTCCGTCACCTCACGAGACGATCGGAGGCGCGCATCCCGACCGTATGCCTCGTTTTCGGAAGCTCTACGGCTGGCGGGGCTTACATGCCGGGCATGAGCGACTACGTCGTGATGGTGAAGGAGCAGGCGCAGGTGTATCTCGCCGGGCCTCCTCTCGTGAAGATGGCGACAGGCGAAGAGACCGACCACGAAGAGCTCGGCGGCGCCGAGATGCATTCGACCATCAGCGGCGTCTCCGACTACTTGGCCGAAGACGAGATGGACGCGATCCGCCTCGGCCGCGAAATCATCGCTCATCTGAACTGGAAGAAACATGGCTGGCTGCGCCCGCGGCCCGTCGAAGTGCCGCTCTACGATCCGGAGGAGCTCCTAGGGATCGCGTCCGCCGACATCCGGGTTCCATTCGACCAGCGTGAGGTCATTGCGCGCATCGTCGACGGCTCCCGATTTAGCGAGTTCAAGCCGCTCTGGGGCAAGACGATGCTCTGCGGCTGGGCCCACGTGCACGGCTACCCCGTGGGGATCATCGCCAACAACGGGACCATCTTCAGCGATAGCGCCAACAAGGGCGCGCAGTTCATCCAGCTCTGCAACCAGGCCGACGTGCCGCTCGTGTACTTACAAAATACGACCGGCTTCATGGTCGGAAAGCAGTACGAGCAGAACGGCATCATCAAGCATGGCGCGAAGATGATCAACGCGGTCTCGAACAGCACGGTCCCTGCGATTACGATCATGACTGGATCGAGCTATGGGGCCGGCAACTACGCGATGAGCGGGCGTTCGTATTCACCGCGGTTCCTCTTTACGTGGCCAAATCACAAGATCGCGGTCATGGGGGGCAAGCAACTCGCTGGCGTGCTCGACATCATCCAGCGCGACGCGGCGGTGAAGAAGGGCATCGAGGTCGATGAGCAGAGGCTACAAGTGGCCAAGATGATGACCGAGAAGATGATCGAGGATCAGTCCTCGGCGCTCTATGCGACGGCGCGGCTCTGGGACGACGGGATTATCGATCCGCGGGACACTCGCTCGGTAATCGCGATATGCCTGTCGGCTGCGTACAACGCCCCCGTAGAGGGGACCACCTCATGGGGTGTCTTCAGGCACTAAGGAGCAAGAGGGCGTTGACCAAGACGATTCAGAAGATCTTGATCGCCAATCGTGGCGAGATCGCGCGTCGCATCATGCGGACCTGCCGCAAGATGGGCATCTCCACCGTGGCGGTCTATTCGGATGCCGACGCGGCGATGCCTTTCGTGAGCGAAGCCGACGAAGCTGTCCGCTTGGGGCCCGCTCCGAGCTCGGAGAGCTACCTTCGGATCGACAAGATTCTCGAAGCGGTGGCCCTCACGGGCAGCGACGCGGTTCACCCGGGCTACGGGTTCCTTGCCGAAAATGCGGCATTTGCGGATGCCTGCGCGGAAGCGGGGGTGATCTTCATCGGTCCGACCGCCGATGCGATTCGGGCGATGGGATCGAAGCGGGAAGCCAAAGCCCTCGTCGAGAAAGCTGGCGTGCCAGTCATCCCCGGGTACGACGGAGCGGATCAAGATCCGGCTGTGCTCGCACAAAAGGCCGTCGAGGTCGGTTTCCCCGTCCTACTGAAGGCGAGCGCGGGCGGTGGCGGCAAAGGCATGAAGCTCGTTCGCGAACAGGGTGGGCTGAGCGACGCCATCGCTTCGGCCGCGCGCGAAGGGCAGAGCTCCTTCGGGGATGGCACGTTGCTCGTCGAGAAGTACATCGACGACCCTCGGCACGTGGAGATCCAGATTCTCGGTGATAGCCACGGAAACCTGATCCACCTCAACGAACGCGAGTGTTCGATTCAGAGGCGCCACCAAAAGGTCATCGAAGAGGCCCCGTCTCCCGCGCTCGACGCGGCCCTCCGGAGCCGAATGGGCGAGGCCGCCGTTCGATGCGGCGAGGCCATCGGGTACCAGAACGCTGGAACCGTCGAGTTCATCCTCGCCCCTGATCGCAGCTTCTACTTTCTAGAGGTCAACACCCGGCTGCAGGTCGAGCATCCGGTCACGGAGTGTTTGACAGGATTGGATCTCGTCGAGGAGCAGATTCGTGTTGCGCAAGGCGAGGCGCTTCGCACTTCGCAGGAGGCGGTGCGTTTCGAAGGCGCGGCCGTCGAGGTTCGTCTTTACGCCGAGGACCCGTCCGCCGAGTTCCTGCCGCAAAGCGGCAAGGTGGTCGACTGGCATATTCCTCCGGTCGAGGGCCTTCGGGTCGACAGTGGGGTCGAAAGCGGCAGCGAGGTCGGCATCCACTACGACCCCATGCTGGCCAAGATCATCACGTCTGGCGAAACGCGGGACATCGCGCTCCAGCGCATGCGGCGCGCGCTCCGCTCTCTCAGCGTGCAGGGCCTGACCACGAATCGGGAGTTCCTGCTTCGCGTTCTCGACCACCCCGCGTTCATCGCCGGCGAGATCGATACCCATTTCATCGATCGACATCTCGGGGACGGGCTCGTGGATGGGCCCAACGAGAACGATGCGCGGCGGGCTTCGGTGGTCGCGGCGCTCGCGGAGCAGCAGCAGCGCGACCGGGGGCGCGAGCTCGTGCCGAAAGTGCCCTCGGGCTGGCGGAACAACTACCACAGCCCGCAATGGGTCGAATATTCAACGGGCGAGCGTGAGCTCCGAGTGGAGTATCGTCACCTCGGCGATGATCGCTTCTCCGTGTGGCTCGGCGAAGAAGCGCGCGAGCTGAGCGTCGTCTCCTGGGATCCGCCGTACCTGGTGTTCGAGGACGGTGGACATCGGCAACGCGCCCGCGTCGTCTTCGACGGCGATCGGGTTTTCGTGCACAACGACAGCTTCGCTGCCGCCCTCCATCGCAAGCCGCGGTTCCCCGACAAGTCGCTTGCGATCCCGCCGGGCGGATGTATCGCCCCGATGCCCGGCAAAGTCATCGAGCTTCGTGTCGCGGAGGGCGATGCGGTAGAGGCGGGTCAGGTGCTCCTGATCATGGAAGCGATGAAGATGGAGCACACGGTCACGGCGCCCCACGCCGGCACCGTGGCCGCCGTTTCCGTTGGAGCAGGCGATCAGGTCGACGCCGATGCGTTGCTCGTAATCGTCGAGCAGCCCTGAGGGTTGCTCAGGCGGCGTCGAGGTCGGCGATGAGCTGGTCGCCGCTCAACTGATTGGCAGACGCGCCGTCGTAGTACTCCATCAGACCTGCCCGCTGGTAGTGCGGCTTGATGCGGTCGCTCATCAGGCCGATCTCGCGAAGGTTTGGAACCAATCGCTTGAACATCACCTGGCGGAAGAGTGCGAATCCAGGGGATTCCGTGACGAACTTGGCCCACTCTTTGCGCGTGAGCTTGTGCTCGAACCACTCCTCGTAGACTTCGAAGGACAGGAAACGGTTGCGCATCAAAAGCGCCACTTCGAAGGCCCAGTCCTCCCGTTCGTGTCGTTCAGAGTCACTGAGCTCGTTGCGAATGTGGTCACGAAGCGCGATGACGCCGTAGTGAACGTGGCGCGCCTCGTCCTGGATGACCATCTTGAGCAGCGCCTTGAGCATCGGCTCGTTGGTCATCTGATACATCGTGCCAAACGCACCGAGCGCGAGCCCCTCGACCATGATCTGCATACCGAGGAACTTCACGTCCCAGCGCGAGTCCTGGATCAACGCATCGATGATGACGAACAGGTTGTCGTTGATCTGGTAGAGCTTGTTCAGCTTCGTATCGAGGTAGCGGTGGAAGACCTCGACGTGGCGACCCTCGTCGACGACCTGCGTCGAACCGTAGAGCTTCCCGTCGAAAAACTGCACAGCTTCAGTGACTTGGGCGGCCGCGAAGAGCGCGCCTTGCTCACCGTGAAGGAACTGGCTGAGCATCCATGAGGCCACGCTGGCGTTGAGCCGGCGCTCCTCGAGATCGGTCAGACGGATGCCAGCCCTGCGAAGCGCCTCGTAGTCCATGAACTTGGGCGGGAGGATCGGCTTCTCCGGGTTCTCCGGGTCGACGTCGATGTGCCACGGCAGATCGTCTCCGTTCCACTGACCCTCTTTGGCGCGCTGATACAGATCGCGCATCTCAGGCTGGTCGTTCGGGTACGTCCAGTCGAAGTACACCCGATGGTGCGACGGCATCGTCGTCGGCACACCCTGCTTGCCTCGTTGAAGGATCAATCCCCTAATCCCGGGCATGGCCATCGATCGCAAGACCTTCGGGTTGTTGGTTGCGGTCATCAGCTGCACGGCTTCGACATAGGGCTCGAGGCGGCGGCGGATCTCGTGAGGGAGGTTGTCGAGGACTTTGTCACTGAGCATGGGCAGTTCCTTCATTAGAGGACATTGGCGAAGAATTCTCGAATCTTGGTCGAATGTAAACGCATGATGTAGTGATCGAGGATCGGAACGACCGCCTCGATCATGATAGCGACCTTTTCGGGTGGCAGCTCGGAGAGCCTGGAAAAGACCAGGCGAACCTCTTCATTGAGGAGCTCGGTGATCGCGTCCTGGTAGAGCGCCATATCCTCGACTCCGAACCCGAGCTCCGGCGTGAATCCCAGGGCCCGCACCTGCCCGAACACCTCGAAGATCCACAGGTCCGCAGCAGCGATTCGGAGCTCGCCCTCCGACCGCGCTCCCCCCACCAATCCGAGCTCGAAGGCGCGCTCCACCTCGACAGCGTCGATGCCTGTCTTGTCGGCGATTTCCTGCGGGGTGAGGGTGGGGCGTCGGTCCTCGCTGGTCTTGAGCGATTCGGCCAGCCGATCTTTCACGCCTGCCAGGAACGCATGCTGACGCGCCGAAAATACGCCGTCCTCGCCGTCGAAGAGCGCCTTGATGGCTTTCAATGGCAGGAACTGCTCGTGCTGAAGCTTCTTGATCAAGCGCAGCCGCTCGATGTGCTCGTCCGTGTACCAAGCCATGTTGCGGCCGGTCTTGCGTCCAGCAGGCAACAAGCCTTGTTGGATGTAGAAATGAATCGCCTGCCGGGGAAGCCCGGAGGCCTCACAAAGATCCTTCATGCGAAAGCACCAGCGGTCTTGATCGAGCTCCAGTGCTTTGGCCGTCGAGCTCACGAGCCCTCCACCTCGACGCTCACCGCCCCAAGGGGTCGGCCAACGCAGGCGAGCACATACCCTCGTTCGCGTTCCGCGCGGCTCAAACAGTTCGGCTCTTCCATTGCGACCTCGCCGTTGGTCAGGCGAACACGGCACGCACCGCAGCCACCCATCGCGCACGAAAACGGCATGTCGATCCCGGCGGCGAGACCGGCCTCGAGGATCGTCTGACCAGGCGCGACTTGGATACCTTGCTCGTAGCCCGCTCGCGAGACCACCACACGCTCGGTCTTGTTGCTTCCACGAACGCCCAAGCGCGATTCGGGGCTGGTGAACCGTTCCTCAGCGATCCGGCCGGTGTCGATGCCCCGCTCCGCCAACACCATGTGGGCAGCGTCCATCATCGCTGTGGGTCCACAGATGAAATAGCGTTGAAGACCATCGTCTTCGATCTGGAGCGCCTGCAAGCGCGACTCTAGAATGTCACCGCTGAGGAGACCGCGCTCTCCGGTCCACCACTCGGGCGGATGCTCGAGGACATGGTCGACCGTCAATCGCTCCCCGAATTCCTCGCAGAGCGCGGCCAAGCGGTCGCGGAAGATCACGTCGTCCCATCCACGATTGCCGTAGATCAATGTCACGCGGCTGTCGTGCTCGATGCGCAGAATGGTTTCCAGGATGCTCATGATCGGCGTGATTCCGCTGCCGCCAGCGATCATGACGAGGTGCCGATGGTTCACCGCCCGCGGCTCCACCGTGAAGTTGCCCGAGGGTCCCAGCACTTCGAGCGTGGCGCCTACGGCAATCGTGTCGTTCAGCAGGTTGCTCACGCGTCCGTCTTGGATGCGCTTGACCGTGATCTGCCTCGGGACCCCCGGAAGACAAGCGCTCGCCAGCGAGTACGCGCGGCGCAAGCGCTGGCCGTCGACCATGACATCCACGCTGAGAAACTGCCCGGGTTTGAACTCCAGCGCGGAACCATCTTTTTCGGTCAGATAGATGGACACTGCGTCGTTGGTCTCCCGTACCACGTTCACGACATCCAAAGGTCGGGCCATCTTGGGGGCCTTGCTTGCGAGCGAAACGAGATCGCCCGCGACGGGGCGGGGGCGCTCGATCACCGGGGGAGGGGTCTTGCCGAGAATCAGCCGCTTGCGGAGCATGTTCGCGTCGCGGCCTGCAGCGCGGAGCTTGTCGGCCATGCTCCGCGGAAGGAGGCTGAGCGGATCGACCTCGTCTAGCGGTTCGGGCGCGTCGGCCTCGGAGACGAGCGGGGCCGGCGAGCGACCGCTGCTTCGATCGAGCACCATTCGTACGTCGAGCCGAGTCTGTTCGATCCAAGGCTTGAATGCCTTGGGCAATGCCCGAGCCGCCAGTGCGGCGGCTGCATCGAGGCGACCGGCACGGCGGCGATGTCCCTCCATGACGGGCATAATGCCGAAAGCGCGGGAAAGCGTCAAGTGTGACTAGACACTTGACTGAGCCTCTGCGCTATAGTTCGAGAGTCCAATGATTTCGGGCCCCGTCATCTCTGCCGAGCAGGCTGTCCCAGCTCTCGAGGGTGCCGTCATTCTCGACGCCCGGGCCGGACCCCACGCCTCCGCGGCCTATCACGAAGGCCGAGTCAGAGGGGCTATCCACGTGGATTTGGAGAAGGACCTTTCCGAGCTCGGCGATCCGCGCTTGGGTGGCCGCCACCCGCTGCCAGCACTGGAGCACTGGGCCGAGCGAGTCGGTGCGTGGGGCATCACCCCTTCGACTCGCGTCCTGATCTACGATTCGACGAACGGCGGTATGGCCGCAGCGCGCGCCTGGTGGATGCTTCACGCGATAGGCCATCAACCTCTCGCGGTCGTCGATGGCGGATGGGCCGCCCTGCTGTCGGCAGGTGCGCCAACCGAACGTGGAGACGCGCCGCGCACGAGCCCGAGCATGCCATATCCAACGACTGCCTCGCATTGGCCGACCGTCGATGCAGACTTCGTCGACCGGGCGCGCGTCGACGGGGCATGGCGGGTCATCGATGCAAGGGCACCCGAACGCTACGCGGGCAAGTCAGAGCCGATCGATCCGGTGGCGGGCCACATTCGGGGCGCGCACAACCTCTATTGGCAGACGCAAGTAGACGAAGCCGGCAAGCTCGTCGAACCATCGGTGCTTCGCGCGCGCTACGCGGAGATTCTCGGCGAGGTGCCCCCCGAGCGTGTGATCTGCTACTGCGGTTCCGGGGTTACTGCTTGTCATCTTCTGCTCGCCATGTCCGCGTGTGGCCTTCGCGGCGGGCAACTGTATGTCGGTTCGTGGAGCGAATGGTGCCGCACGCGTGAAGGTGCTATTTGAATCAGGTGACGAACGCGGTATGGGAGTTCCCGTTGACCTTGCCCCGGAACGCGTTCACCTCGCGCGAGGTCCCACGAGCGGGAGACATCTGGAGGCTTTGCCAGGATGCAGCGACGCTGGCGTCGATTCGCTCCGGTTGGCCGCCGTCGCGCTTCCGCGATGAGAAGGTCGCGTTCATCGTGTACCGGATGACGATGGTCCACGACGCCCCGACGCCTTATGGCGCGGTTCTGGACACGCAGACTTGGGTGTCGCGCTTGCGCCGCAGGACGCTCAGCACGCGCGAGGTTCGGGTACGAATGGGCGGAAGGCGCGTTGCTGCGGCGACGCAAGAGTGGGTGCACGTCGACTTCGACACACTCAAGCCCAAACAGGGGTCGCGCGAAGCCGCGGCGGCCTTCCCGGAGACCTATATCGAGCCGTCGATCGAGCTCCCGGAGTTCGAGAGCTCGCCCGGCGCATCGGACGAGCTTCGATTCGACATGTGGCAGACCTGGTCGGACCCGCTCGCACATGCGAATCACCCCTCCTACGTGGACTGGTGTGACGAAGCAACGAGCCGGCACATGCACGGCGCGGGTATCGACCCAGTGCTGCTGCGCCCGATCGCCGAGCGGGTCGCGTTCAAGAGCGCGGTGCTGCCCGGTGAGGAGGTCGTCGTTCAGACGAAGCGCATCGGCGTAATCGGCACCGAAGCGGTCGTGTTGCAGCATCACTTGGAGACCGTACGGGGCTCGGCCGCAGAGGCGACGACCGTGCGTGGTTTGGACCAGGGAAGCGGCGAGGCTCTCATGTCAGCGTGGCGATGACATGTGCACGCTAATCGTTCGTCACGGCTTGGACGAATGGTGCTCGACCTTGATCGCGGCCAATCGAGACGAATTCTACGACCGACCTGCGAGCGGTCCCATGATGCTGAGGGATACACCGCAGATCGTTGGCGGCCGCGACGAGCGCGCGGGCGGCACTTGGCTCGCGCTTACGCCTCAGGGGCTCTTTGTCGGGCTCACCAATCAACGGAGCTTTGCCGCTCGCGACGATACGCTTCGGTCGCGCGGCGATTTGGTCGTCGAGGCCCTCAGCGCGGGCACGTTCGACGGCGTGAGGCGCCATCTCGAGCAGGTCGACGCTCGGGCCTACAACGAGTTCAATCTCATCTTTGGCGATGGCGATCAGGTCTGCGCAGCGTACGGCAGACAGACCGCGCGCGCGGTTGAGCTAGAAACGCTCGGTCCGGGAGTTCACGTCCTCTGCAATGATCGGCTGGGCTCTACCGACTTCCCGAAGGCCGACGAGGCACGGGTCAAGGTCGAGTCGATCGCACCCGGGCCCTGGCTTCGCATGAAGCCGCAACTGATTGAAGTCCTCGGAGATCGTTCATTGCCTGACCCTGCGGTGCTGCCCGCACTTCCTCCCCATGCGCCCTTCGACGCGGAAGTCGCCCGGCGCCTACAGGCGATCTGCGTGAAGACCCCAGTGTATGGCACAGTATCGGCCACCTTGGCCGCGTTGAGCCCGAGACGGGTCGAACAATACGCATTTTGCGACGGCCCGCCCGACGAAGGCGAGTTCGAGGACGTCACCCACTTGCTCCGAATCGGCGAATGAAAGCAACGGCAGCGCGCGCGGCGTCGTCGAGATTCTGGTCGAGCGTGCGACCGCTCTGCTTACGCGGCTTGAAGGAGTGGTCGCCGTCCTCCATCCATGCGAGCTCGATCGTCTTGGAGAGCGGGTAGGCCGAGACCTCTTCACGGGTTCCAAACCGGTCTCGCGTTCCTTGGACGATCAGCGTCGGTGTTCGAAGCGCTTCTAGATGCGCCGTCCGTAGCTGCTCGGGTTTGCCTTGCGGGTGAAACGGGTACCCGAGGCACAGCACAGCGGCTACGCTCGCTTCGTCAGCGATCATCGACGCTATTCGGCCGCCCATCGACTTACCGCCGACCACTACTTCATTCGCGGGCCCTATTTCACCGAGCACCTCCTGAAAGCGCGTGATGAGCCTCGGCGCTCGATCTGGTCCACGACGCCGGCCGTCTTGGCGCCGCTTGGCCATGTACTCGAACTCGAAACGAATGACCTGAATCCCCGCAGCGGTGACGCGCTCCGCGATCACATTCATGAACCCGGAGTCCATCGGCGCCCCAGCGCCGTGCGCGAGTAGAAGACGAGGGATAGAAGGAGGGCCGTCCCGGAGAAGCTCAGCGCTTGCGGTCACGAGCGGGTTTCCGTAACCCTGTCACATTCGTTCACGCTGCCCGAGCTGTCTGAGCTTCGAAGATTCATGCACCAACGTGAGCGCCTGTAACGTGGATTGCGAGGGCCAGGAGCGCAGTCTCTGCGCGTCTGGGTTCTACGTCTGCGGGAAGGATTGCCCGGCGCCCACGACGTCATCAGGGGCAGGCGCCGCCCTGCTTGATCGATACTCCTGCCGCGTGCGCCGAGCAGGCGTTGGAATAAGTCTTGTCATCGCAGCCACAGACGGGATTGTAGTCTGCCGTGCACGCTTGCGGCCGGGTCTGGCAAGTCCCGGGCTTATCGGTGGAGCCGCATTTCGCCTGAGGCGGGTACTTGCAAAATAGACCCATCGCGCATGCGCCGTGACCCGGTGCGCCGCACTTGGAGCCGGCCGCTCCAGCCGCGGCTTGTGCGCCCTCTTGGCAAAGGCCGCGATGGCGGATCGATGCGCCGTGCGAGTGCGCCACACAATCGTTGCTGTAGTTGCGGCCGTCGCAGCCACAGACCGGGGCCCACTCTTTCGTGCAGACCGTGGGCTTGCGCGCACATTCGCCGGGGCCGGAGACCTCGCCGCAGTATTGCGCTTCGCTGTACTCGCAAAAGAACCCTTCAGAGCATGCCGCGGCAGCACCACCGGGGCCACAGCTGCCGACCGCGGCACCAGGCGTTCCAGCATCGGCGCATTGCCCTGCGTGTCGTGGCGAGACGCCGTGTGAATGAGCGACGCAGATGTTCACGTAGGTCCGGCCGTCACAGCCGCAGATAGGGCTGTAGTCCTTGGTGCAGGTCGACGGCATGGGGAAGCACGCGCCCATGGCACCGCTCTCGCCGCACTCGGCCGTCGGGCCGTAGTGGCAGACGAACCCCGCGGCGCATGTCGCGCCCGCTACTCGGCTGCACTCACCGGCGGGGCGATCCGGGTAACGCGCGGGCTCGCCATCTTTCGCGCACGAAACCAAGAATCCCAAGCACAGGACAACCATCGCTACTCGCGCCATGCGGAAATAGGTATCGCTGAACCCGGGCAGAGGCAAGCGCCCAGGGTCGGAGACAGGGAGCAGCGCCCGTGTCCGCGCTCAGCGCGCGGGTAGGGCGTCGACGAGTTGCGGCACCCATTCCCCTGCACTGCCCGGGATGAAGACCCCGCACCCGGTCCGCCGTACGAGCTCGCTGAATGGGTTGGGCTCGGGATTGACGACGAGCATCGGTACGCTCCGTTGGGTGGCGATTGTCGCGATATGGATGGGCAGCGATGTCGCTCCGGTCGACCCGATCACGATCACCAACGACGCGTTTCGGGCGGCCTCGATCGAGCTTTGGAAGCGGAAGTTCGCCTCGTCGTAGGTCTCGTCGAACCAGAGGACGTGAGGGCGCCCCGCCGCCCCGCAGGAGGGACAGCTGAGAAGGGATCGCTCGTGGTCGCTGAGCTGCCGGCCCTTGTCCCAGGCGATGTCGATCTCGCTTGGCAGGGGGACGGGCGCGGGCAGGCATTCGCGCGAGCAGCGCATGAAGTCGATGTTGCCGTGGATCTGATACGTCCGTTCGGGGGTGTTGCCCGCGCGCAGGTGCAGCCCATCGACGTTCTGGGTCACCAGGAGAAAGCCGCTGCCGCTCCGCTGCTCCGCGCGGACGAGCGCACGATGCGCCGCGTTGGGCTTGGCGTCGCGGCAGACCCCGCGACGATAGAGATACCAGGCCCAGACCTCGTCGGGGATCTCCTGAAACGCGCGCCAGGTCGCCATCTCTTGCGGCTGATAGTTGTGCGAGCCAACGCGCCAGTAGCCCTCCTTGCCCCGGAACGTAGGGATGCCGCTTTCGGCGGAGATGCCTGCGCCGGTGAGCCAAACGACTAGTCCCTGGGTGTGCTGGAGGAGCTGTTTGACGGAGGCATCGAGCACGGCGGATCAGGTACCCCAGGGGCCGGGCCAGCGCCAGCGTTAACGGCGAAAGGCCGACTCGTTCGAGCCGGCCTTTCGCCTGTCGTGCCTGCAATCGAGGCTTAGTTTCCGATGTAGGCCGTGAAGCCCAAGATGGCTGAGTAGTTCGCCTTCTTGCTCGGCTGCAGGATGTCCTCCAAAGTGTCCGGGTCCATGATGGTGGGGCCGTTGCGCGCGTAGTAAATCTCGCGCGTGTTCCACTCCCCGCGTCCCTCGAGGCTGAGCACGAGGTACTCGACCGGCTTGTAGCGGAGGGTCAGCGTTGCGGTCGCGAGGCCGGTGTCTCCGCTGGAGATGAAGTTGCGGAAATCCTCGTTGCCCGAAAGGTGCTCGCCTCGGAGACCGATCCCGAACTTGTCGGTTGCGTCGAAGATCAGCTGCAGGCTGTGCCCGTACGCGAAGCCCATGCCGCCGATACCCGACGTGGGGTCGTCGACGAGCACCGCCCCGGCGGGGGTCATCTGGTAGTCACCGTTGGCGATCAGCGTCATGACGCCAGCCTCCGCGGTCAACACCCAGTCGAAGAACTGGTCCCACTTCTTGTTGTCACTGGTTCCAGCGCCGTGCTGACCGCCGAAGTAGAAGCCGACCGCGTCACCGCCGACCGCGAACTGCCACCCGAGGGTCGGGGTCTCGTTGTCGTCGATCGGGGTGCCTCCGAGCACGCCCCCGTTGGTGACCATGACCGTCAAGCCGAGCTTGTCCGAGAGCTCGAAGGCCGACCGAATGCCCATGTGGTTGAAGGGCTGACGGAGGAAGTAGAGCGCGCCTCGTGTGTAGTTGGCATTGTTCCACTCGTCCGCGACCTCGCCGCCAAAGATCGTGTCGAAGAAGCCGGCATCGAGCGACACCTTGTCGCTTGGCATCCAGCTGATGTACCCCTGCTTGACCGGAACAAGAGGCGTCAAGAGCGAGGCTCCCGTGCCCCATCGCAGGTCGATGGTGACGCCGAACTTCTCGCCCGTGTACTGCGCCATACCGCCGACGAAGTTCAGCCCGAAGCCGTTATACTGCGTGTAGGGATATCCGAGCGCGTTGTAGGACTCGTTCTGGAGCACGCCGTCACCGATGTACCCGTCGATGCGGTAGAAGGCGCTTGCCATCACCATCCAGCTCAAGCCGTCGAGGAACGGGCTTGCGCCTTCCTCGGCGTCTGCCGGGGCCACGTCATCGGCGGCCACCTTAGGCGGCTCCGGCATGGCGTCGATGGCGGGTTCCGTTGGCGTTCCCGGGTCCGCGCCGGACGCGGTGCCCATGTCATCCGCGGCCTCTTTGGGCGCCTCGGGCTGCGCAAACGCCATCGCAGGAAGTGCCAAGCTGCACATCACCGCTAGCGAAAGAAACTTTCTCATTACTACCTCCACTCCCAGCGTGTCTCCACGCTCTAAATCCGTTGTGAAATCCAAATCCGACATTGATCAAAAGGTTGAGAAGAGGGGCGAAGCAGACCGGGGAGCCGCTCCACCCCTCTCCTCGTAGGTCACTACTCCG
>Ga0209536_100001018_pt1 | contig 46492 bp, 42 predicted proteins | sample DeeMarSeWOR28_12_FD_187461 | JGI IMG/M metagenome (GOLD analysis project Ga0209536, IMG submission 187461) | Marine sediment microbial communities from White Oak River estuary, North Carolina - WOR-2-8_12 (SPAdes) (version 2) | ecosystem: Environmental > Aquatic > Marine > Intertidal zone >...
CGCTGGACCACAGGATATTGTCGCATGCTCCGAACCAGCCTTCCGAAGCTCGTCATCCTCCCGGCGCTTCTCACCATCGGCACCACTCCCGGCGCGAGCCAGGAGCCTGACTCGGTGATCGCCATCGAGCCGATCATGGTTCGTGTCCTCGGAAGCACGATCGAGACCGGAGCCCCCTATCCGGTGTCGGTGATCACCGGGACACAGCTCACGCGGGGCACCGTGTCCACGTTCATCGAAGAGGCCGTACGCGCGGTTCCGGGCGTCCAGATCCACAACCGCTTCAACCTGGCGCAGGGAGAGCGCATCGTGATCCGAGGCTTCGGACCTCGAGCGCAGTTCGGAGTCCGTGGCGTACGCATCCTCGTCGACGGGATCCCCGCGACGCTCCCCGACGGCCAGTCGACGCTGGACCATCTGGATCTCGCCGGGCTCGGTCGCGTGGAAGCCCTCCGTGGCCCCAACGCGACGCTGTACGGAAACGCGGCCGGGGGCGTCCTCCACTTCCGAACGATCGATCCGGCGACGCAGCCGGCCCGCGTCGGAGTGCGCTGGACCGGGGGCACCCTCGGGTCCTCCCGGGGGGTCGCGTCCGGCTCGGACGTTTCCCACGGCATGTGGGCCCTCGAGGCCAACGCGAGCGGCACGGCCGGCTCCGTGGGCTACCGCGCGGGCGTGACGCACACGGACTTCGAGGGCTTCCGTCGTGATCCCGTAGCGGACGACGGGTCGACGTACGGAGCCGGCACGCGCACCAACTTCAACGGGACCGCCACCGTGCCACTCGCGGGCGGCACCCTGCGATTCGTCGCCAACGCCGTCGACCTGGACGCCGAGAATCCGGGGTCGCTACCCCTGAACGGGCTCGAGGAGGGAGATCGCGCCGCCTGGGGCTTCAACGTTCGCAGCGCGACCCGGAAGGACATGCAGCAGGGGCAGCTGGGCGCCTCCTGGTCCGGCGGACTCGGTGGGACGACGGCGGAGTTCGCGACGTGGGGGATCGGCCGCGACCTCTACAACCCGATCCCCGGGCGTATCGTCGATCTCCGACGCGCTGCCGGTGGCGCCCGGGCGCTGCTCCAGGGGTCGACACCGCTCGGCGACGACGGGAGCATCGGGTGGGGTGCCGGCGCGGAAGCCGAGTTTCAGAACGACGACCGCCTCAACTTCGTGAACGAGGGAGGGGATCGTGGCTCCGTATCCCTCGACCAGGACGAGCGTGTCCGGGGGGCCGGGCTTTTCGTGCAGGGTCGCCTCGACGCCGGTGATCAGGTCTCCGTGCTGGTCGGCGGACGCTACGACCGGGTCAACTTCTCGGTGGACGACAACTACGTCGTCGGTGGAGACCCGGACGACTCGGGAGAGCGCACGATGGACGCCTTCAGCCCGTCCATGGGCGTGGTGATCGCCGCCACGCGAACGATCGAGCTGTACGGATCGCTGGGTCGCTCGTTCGAGACGCCGACGACGACGGAGCTCGCGAACCGTCCCGACGGACCGGGGGGCTTCAACCCCGACCTCGAGCCTCAGACCGGCGTCACGATCGAGGGTGGCGTGCGGGCGACCTTCTTCGAGTCGCTGCGCCTCGAGGGCTCCGCCTTCCGGACCAAGCTCGAGAACCAGCTCGTCCCGTTCGAGGTCCCGATCAGCCCCGGGGAGCCGGAGCGCACCTTCTTCCGCAACGCGGGGCGGTCGAAGCACACCGGCTGGGAGGTCTCGGCCGACTGGGTGGCCCTTCCCGGCCTCGCGACCCGGCTCGCCTACACGCGCGTCGACGCGGTCTTCACCGACTACGTGGTCGACGGCGTGAGCTACGCCGGAAACAAGGTCCCCGGACTGGCGCCGAACCGGGTCGACGGTCTGGTGAGCCTCGAGCGCGGCATGGGCTTCGGAGAGATCCGAGGCCTGTGGCAGGACGACGTACCCGTGGACGACGCGGGCACCGCCAGTGCCGAGGGCTACTTCCTCGTCGACGCGCGCGTCGGAATCCGGGACCTGCGCATGGGCGGCTTCACCGTCGAGCCCTTCGTGGGCGTGGCGAACGTCTTCGACGAGACCTACGTCGCATCAGTGATCCCCAACGCGTTCGGACAGCGCTACTTCGAGCCCGGGCCTCCCAGGACCTACCGGATCGGCGTCGGCGTGGTCTGGGGCGGCTGAGCTTCGGGGCTACCGGAGAGATCGAGACAGCGCGGGCCTCCTCATCGGGAGCCCACGCCGCACCGGGCTGGATCGCGCACGAGCGCGAGCGCGTTGACGACGGCGCGCTCCCCGGTGGGGTCGGACGGGCGGTTGACCGGCTCCTGACCGACGACGAGGGCGGTCGACCCACCTCCGTCGAGATTGAGCGCTTCGTCCACGCCGAGCGACTCGAAGAGCTCGGCCAGCTCGGGGAGCGACATGCCCGTGGAATGCGGCGCCTGGCGGCCGTCCACGACGACCAGCCACACCACGCCACGGTCGGCGTCGTAGCCGACGGCGGACCGCGGGTGCCGGGCAGCGGCAAAGGTCGGCCGCGCCCCCACCTCGAGGTCGCCCACGCGACGACCGGCGTCGATGAGATCGGGGAATCCGCCGACCGCCTCGGTGGCCCCGTCGCCACCGGCCATCGGGACAGGCCGTCCCACGTGGACCGCCTCCCCCTCCACGCGTGCCACACCCATCCACGGCTCGGCGCCGGGGCTCCATGAAAAGGTGGGTCGCGCTGCACGCGACATCACGTTCCCCCCGACGATCTCGGTGCCGAGCGCCCTGCCCTCCGCGGTGAAGAAGTCGGCGTTGACCGCGGCGAGCACCCCCGCCTCCGAGCGGTGGACCATTCCCGACACCGTCTCGCGACCGGGCCTTCCCTCTTCCCTCGGGGCAGCCCGCAACACGTCGAATCCGAGCTCGCACCGATCGTCGACCGCGGCCTGGATCAGGTGCACGGCCCACGGCCCCCGAGGGGACCACAGGTAGCGATACGCGACACTCGGGTGAAGCACCGTCAGGCGCCCGCTGTCGGGCTGGAGGAAGCCACGGGTCGCTTCCGGCAGCGGCAGATCGAGCTCCGGTGGCGTGTCCGGGCTCGCGCAGCCCCAGATCCAGGGCAGAAGCATGCCGCAGCAGACCGCGAGAGCCGAGCGGGCGGAGGCTCGTCGCCCCTCCCTGCCTCGTCGACCGACCGGCCCGGGGGGAATGCCACGGACCCCCGCGCCTGCTATACTCCGGCCGTCCACGAACCCCTCCGAAGAGACTCCGTGACGCGAATCGCAGCCACGCTGGCTCTCATCTGCTCGTGCCTGAGCGTCGACCCCGCGGCGGCGCAGACGCCCGGCCCCGACATCGGGGACGGGGTCCGCTTCGGTGTGTCGCTGGGCGGCATCAGCACGATCGGTCTGACCGTCGAGCTCTATCGTGACTCGAGGAGCCTGGATCTCACGGTGGGCACCTGGCGTTTCCGGGACGTGAGCTTCTCGGCCGTGGTGAAGCAGTACTTCGGAGCGGGATCCGCTCGTCCCGTGGTGGGCCTGGGCCTGTGGACGGTCGCGGCGAAGCCGGCCGGGGACGAGCGCATCGGGTGGTCTCTGGTGATGCGCGCTCCGATCGGTGTCGATTGGGAGGTCTCCGACCCGCATTCCTTCGGGTTCTTCCTCAACGTCAACCGGGGGCTCTGGGTTCGACGCTCCGATCCGGGAGACGACGTTCCGATGAACGAGCGGCTCGTGCCCCTCCCGGAGCTCTATTACCGCTACGCGCGCTGACGTCGGCTCGCGCCGCCCGCCGTCCGACTCCGGGCGTGGGACCGCACGCACGACGGGGTCGGCCGTCACCAGTCGCCGGACGGCTCGTCCCAACTCTCGGACCAGAAGCGCTCCTCCTCGTCCTCGATCACGTCCAGGTCGAGCGGCTCGTCATCCTCGACGTAGATCTCGCCCCGCTCGATGATCTGCTCGATGACGGCGTCGTCCACCACGGGCACACGAGCGTACGCATCGCGTCGCCGAAGGTGAATCGTGACGCCCGCGGCAACGGCGAGCAGCGCAAAACCTGCTCCGAAAAGGAACTCGAACAACGGACTCACGGCCTCAGTCGATAGGGGTCATGCCCACATACTTGAGCCCGCTTCCCGTGTTGAAAAGCACCACTTCGTCGTCCGGCGAGACGAGTCCCATCTCCATGAGCATCGGAACGGCGGCCGCCACCGCCCCGCCCTCGGGGGCCGCGAAGATCCCGGTATCCGCACCGACCTTCGCCACCCACTCGGCCATGAGATGGTCGGGCACCGCGACGGCGCCCCCGCCCGACTCCCGGAGCGCCCGCAGGATCAGGAAGTCCCCGACCGCGCCGGGCACCCTGAGACCGGACGCGTAGGTCGCGGCTCCCTGCCACATCTCGGCGTGGTCGGCCCCGGCCTCCCAGGCGCGCACCATCGGAGCGCAACCGGCCGCCTGGACCGTGAACATCTTCGGACGCTCCGGCCCGATCCAGCCGAGACGCTCCATCTCGTCGAAGGCTTTCCACATCCCGATGAGGCCGGTCCCGCCTCCGGTCGGATAGACGATGGCGTCGGGCAGGCGCCCTCCGAGCTGCTCCGCCAGCTCGTAGCCCATCGTCTTCTTCCCCTCGACCCGGTAGGGCTCCTTGAGCGTCGAGAGATCGAACCAGCCTTTCTCCTCGACCCCTTTCTTCACGACCTTGCCGCAGTCGCTGATCAGGCCGTCCAGTAGCTGTACGTCGGCGCCCAGGGCGTGCATCTCCTCCAGGATCGGCTTCGGCGTGTCCGTGGGGACCACGACGTGAACGGGGAGCCCCGCGGCTGCGCCGTACGCCGCGGCCGCGCTCCCCGCGTTCCCGGCCGACGGAAGCGCCACGGCCTCGGCACCGAGCTCGAGCGCCCGCGACACGGCGAGACAGAGGCCCCGAGCCTTGAAGCTCCCCGTCGGGTTCTGCCCCTCGTCCTTGATCCAGAGCTTCCGAACCCCGATCCGGCTCGCCGTCCGTGGCGCGTCGATCATCGGAGTCCACCCTTCCCCGAGCGCTACCCGGGCAGCCGGATCACGGACCGGCAGCACCTCCGCGTAGCGCCAGAGATCGGCCTGGCGGCTCCCGACGTCGGACATGCCGAAGCCCGGTCGGATCGCGTCGAGGTCGTACCGGGCGAAGAGCGGTTTTCCCGCCGGGGACAGCCCGATCAGCTGCTCGCTGTCGAAGTGGTCCCCGGTCGCGGTGCATTCGAGGTGGGTTGCGCCGAGTACGTGGTGGGTGTCGCTCATGTCTCGTGGGCCAGGGTCAGTGGGCGGATCTCTTCAGGTACCTCTCGCCGGAGAAGTATATGAATCCCGGCGCCGAAGAGGACCGCAGCGATCGGCAGCAGCCAGAAGGGCGGCGGAGCCCCGGGGTCCGAGAAGAGATCCTGCAGCGTCGTGGACGACGCGACGACCACGATCGACCCGTTGTTGAGGAAGTGCATGAGGATGCCCACGAACAGCGACCCCGTGCGCCACACCGCCCAGGCGATGACCATCCCGAGGGTGGCGGACGGGAGGAAGCGTATCACGGTCTCCGTGGAGAGGTGGAACGTCCCGAACACGACTCCGTTCAGAACCACCATCCGCCATGGCGTCAGACCACGCGTGCCGCCGAGGAGCACCCCGCGAAACACGGCTTCCTCGCAGATCGCGGGCGTGACCGCGAGCATCAGGAGGAGCCAGCCGAGGCGCGCCGCAGAATCCGCCGTGATGAGGTCCTGCATACCCTCCAGCAGCTCCCAGGGCACCGGGAGCACGAATGTCTGCAGCCATCCCAGCACCCACACGAGGGGGATCGCGCCGAGCATGAGCACCACGCCACCCACCACGCTGGTCGCGTCCGGTCGTCGGAGTGAGAGCGTCCGAACGGGATCGAATCCTCCCAACCGCACGAACAGCACCGCCGGCAACAGCAGCACGAGGAGCTGCGACACGATCACACCCGGTTCGCCGAGGCGGATCTGAATCTGGATTCCGGCCCAGAAGAAGAGGACCGCGACCATGGCGACGAGGAGCATGGACTCTCCGGGAAGCGGGACCTTGCGACCCTCCCGGTGACCGAAGATCCGCGCGAGCAGACCCGCACGCGAGACTTCTCCCGACTCGTCCCCGCCTCCGAAGAGCACGCGCTCGCTTCCGAAGGCACGCGCGGCGAATACCAGCGCGAGACCCGCATAGATGGTCGTCGACCCCAGGACGAGGCAGCCCAGGCCGAAGCTCGCCTGCCCCGTCATGAGGTCCCGGAACAGGAAGGAGACGCCTGCGACGGGGAGCAGCGCGAGAAGCGGACCGAAATCGATGCCGGGAAAGGCCGGAAGCATGGCCGGGACCAGTACACCCATGTACACCGGCGTGAGCGCGCTTTGTGCTTCCTTGAAGGACGACGATCCGACCGCGATGCCCAGGAAGATCGCCCCGAAGAGGACCGCCAGCGGAACGAGGGTCAGGAAGATCACGAGCACGGAGGTGACCGGCAGGGAGACGACCAGACCGATGGTCGACGTGAGCTGCAGCGCGCCCGTCTGGAAGGTCAGGATCATGCTGGTCAGGTTCAGCGCGGCCGCGATGATCCCGATGAGCGCGACGGTGACGAACTTGCCCGTCACGATGTCCCGGGCGGGGACGGGGGCGGTCAGGAGAGTCTCCAGAGTCCCCCGCTCCTTCTCGCCGGCTGCCAGATCGATGGCCGGGTAGAACGCACCCAGGAGGGTGATGACGACCAGAAGCAGCGGCAGGAATCTGCCGAGCGCGTACCCGCCCACCTCCTCCGGAAGTGCGATGGAGGAGTCGGCGACGGCGATCGGCTCCGCGAAGCTTCGGGGCAGCGCGCGCGTGTCCAGCCGGGCCGCGAGGATCGAGTCGCGCCACTCGCGCAGCGCGGACCTGAGCTCCGCCCCACCGCGGTTCGACCGGTCGGACGCCGCGTCGAAGAGGAGCGTGACCTCTCGGGTCCCGTCCGTGCCCGGCTCCGAGGCGAGGATCGCCACGGCGGAGACGACGTCGTCACGGACGGCGCGCTCGGGATCCGTTTCGATCTCCACGAGCTCCACGGCGGAGTCCGCTTCCAGAATGGCGAGCAGGTCTGCCGGAGCGTCTCCCACGACGGCGACCGGCGCCGCCTCGGCCTCGAGGTTCCGGATCCCGAAGAGGAAGAGCTGCTCCATCACGATGAGGAGGACCGGATAGAGGAGCACCGGAACGACCACCATCATCAGGAGCGTCCGCCGGTCGCGGAGGGTCTCGCGCAGCTCCTTGGCGCACACGACACGCCAGGCGCTCATCGTGCCACCTCCTGCGGCTCCGTGATGAGGTGATAGAACGCCCGAGCGAGGTTCACCTCCCCCGTCCGCGCGACGAGATCCGCCGGCGAGCCCTCCTCGACGAGCGAGCCACCTCTCAACACGCCGACCCGGGTCGCCAGCAGGTCCACTTCGTACATCTGGTGCGTCGAGAACAGAATCGCCTTCCCGCGTTCACGCTCCGTGGCGATGAAGTCGTAGATGGTCTGACCGCTCAGCATGTCGAGCCCGAGCGTCGGCTCGTCGAGTATCAGGGCGGGAGGATCGTGCACCAGCGCTCGCGCGAGGGAGACGCGCTGCCGCTGCCCGGTGGACAGACGGCTGCACATGCGGTCCGCGAAGCCGCCGATCCCGAAGAGCTCGATCATCTCCTCGACGCGAGGCCCCAGGACCGCTTCCGGGATTCCGTGGAGCCGTCCGAAGTAGGCGATGAGCTCGCGCGCGCTCAGGCGCTCGTACAGGCCCATCGACGCGGCGAGAAAGGCCAGGCGCCTGCGCACCGCGACGGGATCCTCCCGCACGTCGATGCCGTCCACGCTGGCCGAGCCGGACGAGGGAGCGAGCAGCGTGGCGAGGCAGCGCAGCGCGGTCGTCTTGCCGGCGCCGTTGGGCCCGAGCAACGCGTATACCTCGCCCTCGCCGACAGAGAGGGTGAGGTCACGCACGGCGGTCAGCGGGCCGTACCGCTTGGTGAGGCCGGAGAAGCGAATCATGGGAATCGGGTGGGGGGGCGATCCTGTATGTCGTCGGGCTGCGCCTCCGAGCAGTCGGGACCTGCGCAGGGCCGATTCTTCAAAGCTACAATCCCGTCACGCCGCATCGAACACTGTTGTTCGGAGCGTGTAGCTCCGACGGGTCGACGACACCCGTAGTTGCCAGGCAACCCTTCCTCAGGGCCGATGCATCGAAGGTCCCGGATATGACAGGTATTCCTTTCGATCGACCCGAAGCGGACCTGATCCGCCTTGCGGCGGACGGCGACGCACGAGCCATCCGGTCGTTGTACGACCGGTACGCGCCTCGTGTGTACGCGGTCGTGCGTCGCATCGCCGGCGACGAGGACCTGGCCCAGGACTTCGCTCAGGAAGCGTGGATCCGAGCCATTCGCGCGCTCCCCACCTTCCGTGGTGACTCCCGCTTCTCGACCTGGCTTCATCGCATCGCGGTGAACGCCGCCCTCCAGTCGTTGCGGAAGCAGCAGACTCGGAAGAAGCGGGAGACGTCGAAGCCGGCCGATGTCGCGATCGCCCCGAAGACGAAGGACTCGCTGCTGCAGAAGCGGCTCGAGCAGGCGCTCGACGGCCTGCCCGAGGGGATGCGGAGAGTCCTGATCCTCCACGATGTGGAGGGCTACACCCACGAAGAAATCGGTGACGTACTGGGCGTTACCGCAGGCACCTCGAAGTCACAGCTGTTCAAGGCCCGGGCCAAGATGCGAGCGATGCTCGCGGGACTGGACGGCGCGGCGCACGAGCACGGAGTAGAAGCATGGAGCATCTGAGCCCCGAAACCCTGGGGCGACTCGTGGACGAGTCGCCGAACACGGAGGAACGCGCGCATCTCGAGGCGTGCGCGGCATGTCGAGAGGAGCTCGTGGCCATCGAGCGCCAGACGCTGGCCCTCGGGGCGCTGCCCGAGATCCTGCCACCCAAGGGTGACTGGCGGGAGCTCGAAGCCCGCCTGCGGTCGGAAGGGCTGGTACGCGATCCGGGCCTGTTCCAGCGCCTCGGTCTCGCGCAGACTCCGGGCTGGATGAAGGTGGCCGCCGCGCTGATTCTCTTCCTCAGCGGTGCCGGCACGGGTGCGGCGGTGACCGCGGGAGCGGGAGGCGAAAGCACGGGTGGTCGCGTTGCGCAGGCTACCGACGTCGAGTCGGCCGCGTCCGCCGTGCGCTTGGCGGAACAGGACTACGTGAGCGCCGTCGCGCGGTATCGTGAGCTTCTCGCCACCGAGGGTGGAGAGGCCAACGGTACCGATCCGGTCAGCCGCTTCGCCGCGCTCGAGCATCTCGTGATGGTCAGCCAGGCGGCGGTGCGGCAGGCTCCGGGTGATCCCTTCCTGAACGGATTCCTGGCCTCGGCGATGGCCGAGCGCGATGCGGCGGCGCGAATGGTCTCCGCCGGACGGGACAACTGGTTCTGATGATGCGTAGCGTTCTCTTCGCGGCCACGGCCGTCGCACTGGCCGGCCTCGGGCTCTCCGCCACGCCTGCCGAGGGGCAGGCCTGGGACATCGAGCCGACGGAGCCCGGCTGGATCGGTATCTCGTTCCAGGTCGACACGGACCATTGGGGGCGGACGTCGGCCGTGACCATCACGGACGTGCGGCCGGGAAGCCCGGCTCACGAGGGAGGCGTCCGCCCCGGCGATCGACTCCTCGCGATCAACGACCTGCGCTCGCCCGAGGAGCTGGCTCGACTCACCGAGCGGTTGCGACTGCGTGCGGGCGACACCGTCGTCATGGAGGTGGAGCGCGCGGGCGCTCGCCACCGCCTGCGGCTCCGCGCCGAAGAGCGCCCCGTGGACGTCGACTTCGGGCGCCGGATCGAGGTGACGTACGCCACCGACGATCAGGTCGAGAGCTGGGTCCGCTCCATGGACTCGCTCCGCATCGAGCTCGTGCGAGGCGGAGGACAGACCGTCCGCATTCGGACGTCGAGCGACGACGCGGGGGAACGCGTCGCGGTGCTCGGCCCGGTCGACGGGGCCCGCAGCGTTCAGGCGCCGTTCGAGTTCTTCGTCTTCCGCGGCGAGAGTCACGACTCGCTCAAGCGGGAGATGGTGGAGCTGAACCGGGTCACGAGCGAGCTCCAGGTCCGCATGCGCGAACGCGAACGCCAGGTCCGTTTGCGAATCCAGGGGGACGACCCGGTGCACCTGGCTGAGGACGACGAGCTCAGAAGGCTCTCCGACCGTCTCGACGAGGTGGGCCGGCGTTCGGCGCGGCTGGAGACGGCGATGGCCGAGGCGGCGCGGGAGAGCGCCGAGCTCGAGTACGTCGCCCGGGCTGCGCGGCCGGCCGTCGCGGCAGGTGTGGGATCCACCGCCTCCCCGACCCCGGCGCCCGCGTCGCCCGAGTTCCGACCGCTGACCCCGTACCTCCTGGGACGCAATCGAGTAGCGGGGGCGGAGGTGGTCGATCTCAAGCCCGAGCTGGCGACCTACTTCCAGGTGGAAGGAGGGGTGCTCGTGGTCGATGTCGCACCGGCGACCCCTGCGGCTCTGGCCGGTATCGTGCCGGGAGACGTGATCGTCCGGATCGACCAGGCCGACGTGCGCTCGGTGGAGGACCTGCGCTTCGGTGTCTCGTCCATCCGAGAGTCCGTGCCGGTCGAGCTCATCCGACGAGGCGAAGTGCGGCGCGTGGAGCTCCACCGCTAGACGGGGCCGTACCCGGAGCGCGCTCGCCTTCGTGCGGGCGGGCCGGTTTGGGGGCGAAGCCCTACTCGTAGCGGAGGGCGTCGATGGGGTCGAGCGCCGCGGCCCGACGCGCGGGCCAGAGACCGAAGAAGAGCCCGACGCCGGCCGAGAAGGCGATCGCGGTCGCCACGGCTTCGGGCGCCACGGACGTCTGCCACTCCGCCACTCGGGTCATCAGCTCGGCAGCTCCATAGCCGGCGGCGACTCCGATCAGCCCTCCCAGGATGCAGAGGAACAGGGCTTCCACGAGGAACTGGGTCATGATGGCGCGCCGGGTCGCGCCCAGCGCCTTGCGGACACCGATCTCCCGGGTCCGCTCCGTCACGGACACCAGCATGATGTTCATGATCCCGATCCCGCCGACCAGGAGACTGACGCCGGCGATCCCCGCCAGTAGCAGCGCGAAGGTCTGGTTGGTCTCGTTGAACGTCGCGAGCAGGTCGGACGAGTTCCGGATGTTGAAGTCGGCCTCCTCGCCGGCCTTCAGCCGGTGCTCCCGGCGCACGATCCGGTCGATCTCGGCGAACGCCATGTCCAGCTGCTCGGGCGTATCCGTGGCCGCGTATATCGAGTTGAGGCGATCCCGCCCCCCCATCACCCGGTACTGCGCGGTCGACTGCGGAATGAAGATCTGGTCGTCCGGGCGAATCCACGCGGCGTCGCCCTTTTCCTCGAGCACGCCGATCACCTCGAAGAGGATCCCGCGGATCTGGATCGTCTCGCCCACGAGAAGCTCCGCCGGCGTCTCGCCGAGCGTCTCGGGCAGGTTGTATCCCAGGACGGCGACACGCCGCCGCCCCTGGACCTCGCCCTGGTCGAACCAGCGGCCGACCTGGAGCGCGTGATCGTACATGTCGAAGTACTCCGGCCAGACACCCAGCACCTGCGTGTTGGAGTTCCAGCGCTTGTACGTGACCTGCATTCGAGACTGCTGCTCGGGCGAGACCTTGAGCAGCCCGTCGGAGTCGTCGCGCAGTGCGATCGCATCGTCCACGGAGAGCTCGGCGTCGCCACGGGACACGCCGCCCCACATCTGCTGCCCCGGGCGAATCGTGAGGATCGAGGTCCCCATCCGATTGATCTGCTCCTCCACCTGCTGCTGGGCACCCTCGCCCAGCGCGACCATCGTGATGACCGCCGCGATCCCGATGACGATGCCGAGCGTGGTGAGCACCGAGCGGAGCAGGTTCGCACGCACGGCCGCCATCGCGACCAGAAAGATCTCGAAGAAGAGCATCGCCGCCTCTACCGCCGACCAGGCCCGCGACCGCCACCGAACGGGCTGCCGCCCATGCGGGAGCGCATCCGGTTCAGGAACTCCTGCTGCTGCGCCTGCAGCTGCGCGGCTCCGACGATCACGAGCGTTTCACCCTCGTCGAGACCGGACACCACCTGGGTGTTGTCCCAGTCGCCGATGCCGATCTGCACCAGCCTCGGCTCGGGGATGCTGTCGGTACCGAGGACGAATACCGCAGCCGGCCGTGTCTCGCGCGGGGGCGCGGTGCCCTCGTCTGCGCCCGCGGCCCCGCCACGGAAGCCGTTGGCACCCGCCTGAGCCCGGATCGCCTGCATCGCAGCCCTCATCGAGTCCTGCGTGATCTCTCCGGCCTCGACCTGGGCGCGCAACGCCTGCACTCGGGCGATGGCGTCACCACCCGCATCCTCCTGCACGGCGCCCTGCGGCGTTTCCCCGCCCTGCGCCGGCGTGGCACCCGCAGGCCGCTCCCCGGCGGGCGCCCGCGCCGCCGAGGGGTCACCGCCCGGCCGGCCACCACCCGGAAAGCCACCCCGCCCCGCGCGCATGAAGGCCGACAGGTCGAGCTCGTCGAGGTCCAGCCCGAGCGCCATGGCCGCCGGGCCGACGTCGGCCGCCTGGACGATGGCATTGTTGGGCACCATCACCACCCCGATCGCCTCGTCGATGAACACCTCGACTTCAGCGTTCATCCCGGGCCGCAGGAGCCCCGACCGATTGTCGATCGACACGATCACCGGGAACATGGTGACGTTCTGATCGACCGTGGCCTGGGGCTCGATCTTGTCGACCGAACCGCGGAACGTGCGATCCGGGTAGGCCTCCACCCGCACCGCCGCTTCCAGCCCGGGCTCGAGGTCCCCCATGTCCGTCTCGTCGACCAGCGTGCGGACCTGCATGTCGTCGAGGTTGGCCATCACGAACAAGGCGGTTCCGCCGGAAACGTTCGAGGCGGCCGACTGGATGACGGTCCCCTCCTCGACGTTCTTGACGATGATCGTCCCGTCGAACGGCGCCCGGATGTTCACGTCGGCGAGCTGCAGCTCGGCCAGATCGAAGTTCGTCTGGGCGCGCACCAGCGCGGCCTGAGCGTTGGCGTACGACAGCGTGGCGTTCTCGAACTCCGACTGCGTGATCACCTCGGCCTCGAGCAGACGTTGTTGCCGGTCGAGCTGCGCCTGGGCGATCTCGAGCTGTGCCCGAGCGACGGCCAGGTCCGCCTCCGTCTGGTTGTAGCGGTTTCGTACGTCCCGCGGATCGATCTCCGCCAGCAGCGTGCCCCGCTGCACGAAGTCTCCGATGTCGGCATGAAGGCGCAGGATCTCGCCCGACGCCTTCGACTTCACCTCGACCTCGCGCACCGGCTCGACGGTGCCGGTCGCTTCGGCCCGCAGCAGGAGGTCACCACGCGATGCGACCGCGGTGAGCAGAGTGGGCCCTTCCTCCTCGGCCGCTTCCCCCGTCTGACACCCCGTGACACCGAGCACGCCGATCGCGAGCATGCCCAGGAACCGGAACCGACTCTTCATGCTCTGGTCTCCACGCGCTCGTTGAGGAAGTCCCTCTCGATGAGCCCGTCCTTGAGGTGTACCTGGCGCTTCGCGTGCTCGGCGATGTCGTGCTCGTGCGTGACGAGGAGGATCGTCTGCCCCTCCCGGTTCAGCTCGTCGAACTGGTGCATCACTTCTTCGCTCGTCACCGAATCGAGGTTCCCGGTCGGCTCGTCCGCCAGCAGGAGCGCCGGCTCGTTCACGAGGGCCCGGGCCACCGCGACTCGCTGCCGCTGGCCCCCCGACATCTCGGGTGGCTTGTGATCCATCCGGTCGGCGAGCCCGACCAGCTCCAGCTTCTCCGCGGCGCGGCGCCTCCGTTCCCTGGCGCCGACCCCCGCGTAGATCAGGGGCAGCTCGACGTTGTGTAGGGCGGTGGCTCGAGGAAGGAGGTTGAAGGTCTGGAAGACGAACCCGATCTCGCGGTTGCGTACCCGCGCGAGCTGGTCGTCCGAGAGCTCGCTCACGAGCTGTCCGTTCAGCCAGTAGTCTCCCGCCGTCGGCGTGTCGAGGCACCCGATCATGTTCATGAACGTGGATTTGCCCGACCCGGACGGCCCCATGATCGCGACGTATTCGCCGGGCTCGATCAGCAGATCGACACCTCGCACGGCCCGTACCGTCTCGGCGCCGAGCACGTAGTGCTTGGTCAGCCCCTTGGTCCGAATGATCTCCCCACTCACAGCTCCCTCCCCAGAATGGCCTCGAGCTCCGCCCGGGCCAGGATGTAGTCGTAACGAGACGTCACGACGTCCGCCTCGGCCTGTGTCAGCGCGTTCTGGCTCACCAGGATGTCGAGGATCGTCGCCGCGCCCACGCCGTAGCGCTCCCGGACCACCCGCAGGTCCTCTGCTGCTACGAAGCGGGCGTCCTCGGCAATCAGTATCGCCTGCTCGGCGAAGCGCAGATTCTGCAGCGCCGCGTCGGCCTGCTCGCGGGCGGCAAGACGGGCATCGTCCTCCTGAAGGCGGGTGACCCGCTGAAAGTACTGGGCCCGATCGATGCTGGTCTCGCGCTGAAAGCCGTTGAAGATCGGATAGCTCAGGCTCAGCGACATGCTCCAGCTGGTGTTGCCCCCCGTCAACGACGGCTCGCGGTTGTTCCAGTTGTATCCGGACGAGAAGCGCAGGCTCGGTATGTACACGGTCTTTGCGGCGGAAACGCTGATGCCGGCCGCTTCGGTCGCCTCCGACGCCGCGATCACCGACGGTGAGACCGACTCGGCCAGCTCGATGATCTCCTGCTCGCCGAGCACCAGATCGCTGGGGTCCAGGTCTTCCGGCCTGCGAGGGGCCACGGGGCCCCGCTCACCGATCTGGCGCCCGAGGGAGTAGCGCGCGGCACGGAGCTGGGTCTCCTGCTGGAGCACGGTCTGCTGTGCGTTGACCACATCCAGTCGTGCCCGCAGGGAGTCGGAAATGGTCGCCTCCCCCAGCTGCGTGCGCCGCCGCACGATCTCCATGTTCTGCTCGGCCTGCGCCACCGCTTCCCGCGCCACCTCCAGAAGGTCTTCGGCGCGCAGAGCGTTGAAGAAGAAGGTCTGCGTCTGAAGGGTGACCTGGTACCGCTGGTTCGCGTAGCGCGCTTCCGCGGCCCTGACGTCGGACTTGGCCGCGTCGTACTCCTTGAAGCGACGCGTGCCCTCGAACACGGTCCAGGAGCCCGAGACCCCCGCACTGTACGAGTCGGAGCTCCCGGAGACGATCTCCCCGGTCGCGTCGTTCAGCACGTTCGCGCTGCGGAGCGATCCGCCGCCATTGACGTTCAGGCTCGGGAGAAAGGCACCCCACGCGGTCTTCCGAGTCAGATACGCGTTGTCGACGGCCTGCTGCTGCTGCGCCATAGACGGGCTGCGGATGAGCGCCATCTCGATGGCCTCTTCGAGCGTCACTTCCTGTGCCGCGGCGGGCCTGGGCAAGACGATAGCGGTGCCTGCGGCCAGGCAGGCCAGGAGGCGGGCCGTGGCCCGCGTTCGGATTTTCATCGAGACTAGTTCCGGTCGTCCTCGTTCTCGCGGTCGGCCGTCCGCTCGGCTTCCCATTCGTCGAGAAGCCTCTGATAGTCGGCGGCCTGCTCCGGCGAGAGCACGTCCTTGATCGCCTCCCGCGCCTCGAGAACGAATTCCCGGCGCCCCTCCTGCCAGCGGGCCCTGGATTCGTCGTCGAACGCGTCGCGTCGAGCACGCATCTCAGCCACGATCACTTCGATGCTGGCGAGCTGCTCTTCGTTAGGATCGACCTGATGATAGATGAAGCGCCGCGCTCCGTCCGACTCGGCCTGCTCGTCGGCGGAGGACTCGGAATCCGCGGCTTCCTGCTCCGGAGCGCCCTGCGCTGCGGACGGCTCCGCCAGGAGACTGCTGTCGGCAGCGAGCCCCAGAAGGACGCCCGATCCGAATACGACGGCGAGGATGATCGCCGTCGTCAGTCGCGTCTTCGCCCCCTGCTCCATGGTCAGAACGCCTCGGGGTCGGCTGCGCCGAACTCGGTCAGCGTGCCGGCGGTCAGAAGCACGGGCACGGGCTCCGAATCCGCGAGTGCCCGCTCCGACGACGCCGATGCGACGTCGACCGAGCCGGCGCGGAGAAGGAGGATGCCAGCGAGCGCCGCGGCGAGCGCCGCGGTGGGAACGATCGCCCGGCCCCAGGAGGCCACGACGTCGTAGACCGTGATGCTCGAGACGAAACGACGCTGAGCGAGTCCACGGGCCGCCTGGGACATGACCCGATCGCGGAACCGGAGCCAGTATCCCGGATCCTCCGAGGCCGGGTCCAGAACCGCGAGGCGTTCGCCCAGCAGCATGTCCCGACCCAGCTCGTCGTCGAACCGTTCACGTCCTCGAAACGACATGGTCATTGTACTTTCCTCAATATTTCCGGCACTCCCGGAATCTCCTGGAGCGCCTTCCGGAGTGCCTTCCTCGCGAAGTGCAGATGGGACCGAACGGTCCCCGACGGGAGCTCCAGTCGCTCCGCGATCTCTCTGTGTTTCCATCCTTCGAGATCGTGCAGCAGCACGATCTGTCTCTGTACTTCCGGGAGCTCCGCGAGCGCCCCTTCGAGCAGGCGCCGCAGCTCCCTCGTTTCCGTCACCCGATCCGGTGTCGGCGCACCGGACCGTGCTCCCGGCGGGACTTGCTCGGTCTCCCGGAGCGACTCACGGCGGATGAGGTTCTTGGAGCGGTTCCGAACGATCGTCATCAGCCATCCGGCGAACCGATCGGGGCTCCGGCATTCATCGAGCCGATCCAGCGCTACGAGAAACGATTCCTGTGCCGCATCCTCCGCGTCTTCGTGTCTTCCGACGACCGATAGAGCAACCGCATACGCGGCCCGCTGGTACCGCTCGATGAGCGCGCCGAAAGCGACTTCGTCGCCCTTGCGCGCCCTCCGAACCAGCTCGCCATCTGTCGGCGGATCGGGTTGCTCTAAAGACACTGAGGTTCTGCGGGTTGTTGAATGGATGTAGGGAGTTCCGCGTCAAACCCGGCGGGCTCGGCCCCGAGGCCCGTCGAATCTAGGGATCCCGCTGCCCCCTCGCACCGCCTCAGGTCCTGCGCCGGCGGCGCTCGTCCCTTCTTGGACGCGCGGATCGGGCAGCGGGTTCCGCCGCTTCGGCGAAGGCTCGCTCCAGATCGAGTCCGGTCAGGGCGTCCAGGCTGCGACCGACGACCAGCGCCTCACGGGCCGGCTCGCCCTCAGCGTCGGCCTCCGTCCAGAACCCCAGCAGAAGCATGGGGACCGAAGACGGGCTGCTCCCCCCCGAGCGACCGTGCACCCGGACCCACCACGTGCGTCCTTCGGCGGTGAGCTCGGCGTGGTCCTGATCCGGAGGCGTCGGCGACGAAGGAGCTTCGGAGCCTGCGAGGGCACGTGCGGGCGTGGGCGGCCCGGCCCGCTCGGTACGCTTCCGAACCTTCTCCCGCTGCCCTCGACCTCGCCGGCCGGCACCGCGGGCCCGGCCCTTCCCGCCCCGCTCCCGATTCCCGCGGTCCGATCCCGGGCGGCCGACCGCATCCTCGTTGTCGCGAGCGGACGGTGGTCGGGCCCCCGGCGGCCGAGCCGACGGCAGCGAGGAGTCCGAAGGAGCCTTCGCGTCGGGGTCTTCGCGCATGGAACGGGAAGGTTGCAGGGTCGTTGGCGAGCCGCCTAATTACCTTTGGCTACACGATTTGAAGGTAGCGCACCTCCGTGTCCCAGGCAGCCATGGCCGACGAAACAAAGTCGACACGCGACCCGAAGCGCGCGTATACGCAGCTGCTGAGACTCCACGCCCAGCTGCTGGGTCAGCTCACGCGGGTCCGCAACGAGCTCGCAGCCCCGGGGACCGACACACTGGTCAAGCGAATCAAGGGCCAGACGGGAACCGAGCCAGACCTCTCCGAGCTCAAGACCTCCGTAGAGGAGGCGATCAAGGCGCTGAAGCTGTCGCAGTCTCGAGTCCAGACGGCGCTGACCGGTCGGCAGGAGCCGGAGGCGGAGCCCACGGACATTCCCAACCTGCCGGCGTATCTGCAGCGCTTCCTGCAGGAGCGGGCGGGGCAGCCGGGCTTCACCTACTCCGTGGATCAGGACCCCGTCCGCGGCTGGATCATCAAGTGGAAGGAGTACACCCACCGAGGTACGGTGCGCGGGTACGGGCAGATCTGTGAGCGCCCCTACGCCTGGATCGAGGACTGAGGGCTCCCCCGCACCGAGGCTGCGCTAGACCGTGACGCCGGGCCGCGACGAGCGGACCGCGACGAGCGCGTCGTTTCCGTAGAACATGCGGATGTACTTCGCCTGCCGGTCCGTGACGCGGCGGACGACCCATACGAGCTGGACGTAGTTGGGCTCCTTCGGCTCGGTTCGAAGTCGCATTCCCGACTCCGCGAGCAGCCGGTCGCCCTTCCGGTTGTTACAGGCGGAGCAGCTCGTGACCACGTTGTCCCACGTATTGCCGCCTCCGCGCGACACCGGCACGACGTGGTCCCGGGTGAGGAACTGCCGGCCCTTCAGCTCCCGTCGATGGCGTCCGCAGTACTGGCAGGCGTAGCCGTCGCGGGCGAACAGGAAGGTATTGGTCACCTGACGGCGGAAGCGGTGCGGCACGTGCACGTACCGGACGAGCCGGATCACCGTGGGCCAGGGCACGCTCCGTCGCTCGGAGCGGAAACGGCGGACCTCGTCCTCCTCGAGGATCTCGGCCTTCCCGTCGAGGACCAGCCGCACGGCTCGCCGGGCCGGGACGATGGTGAGGGGCTCGAACGATGCGTTCAGGGCCAGGCAGCTCACGGCAATCTCCTCACCATAGCGCGCAGATCACGCCCCTCAACCTACCCCGGGCCCCGGCCTCTCTCAATCCTCTCCGGTCACATCAGAGTAACGCGACGGGGTCGCGATCGAGCGCCATGCGGACGTCCCCCGCAGGGAGCCGCGCGTCGCGGGCGAGCTGCTCCGCCACCGAGCCGAGCGCACCGGGCGAGGGAGACCTCAGAAGGAAGTGCCATCTCCACCGGCCGTGCAGCCGCTCGATCGGCGCCGGCGCCGGGCCGACCAGCTGCACGCCGCCGAGCCGGCCCCGGGCGAAGCGAACCACCGATTCGGCAGCCTGGGCCGCCAACTCCTGCTCGGGGCTGCTGATCACCACGTTCATCATGCGAACGTGCGGCGGGTACGCCGGGCGCTGCCGCTCCGCCAGCTCGCGCTCTGCGAACGACTCGAAGTCGTGACCGACGGCCGCCCGGATCGCATAGTGCTCCGGAAGCGACGTCTGAACGAAGACCTCACCTCCCAGGGTGCTTCGTCCGGCCCTTCCCGCGACCTGGCTGAGGAGCTGGAACGTGCGCTCGCTCGCCCGGAAGTCGGGGAGGTGCATGCCGACGTCCGCGTTGACGGCCCCGACGAGCGTGACCCGCGGAAAGTCGAGCCCCTTGGCGATCATCTGTGTCCCGAGGAGAATGTCCACCTCCCCGCGTTCGACCCGGTCCAGGATCCGCTGGTGGGCCCACTTCCCCGAGGTGGTGTCCACATCCATCCGTGCGATTCGCGCCGTCGGAAAGGTCTCGGCCGTGATCCGCTCCACCTGCTCCGTGCCGAGCCCCCGGAACGAGAGGTCCTTCGACCCGCACCGCGCGCACCGCTGAGGCGCAGGGGCCTCGAAACGGCAGTGGTGGCACACGATGCGCTGGGTGGTGCGGTGATAGGTGAGCGAGATCGAGCAGTTCTCGCACTGCTCCACGTCTCCGCACTCCCGGCATTGCACGAAGGAGGAGTAGCCCCTGCGATTGAGCAGCAGGATGACCTGCTCCCCGCGTACCAGGCGGCTGTCCACCGCATCGACCAGCTGCGTCGAGAGCACGCCTCGTCCCCGGTCCGGACTCGAGCCTGCCCGTCCTCGGCGCTCCTTGCGCAGATCCACGACGTGCACCTTCGGAAGACGGCCGCCCCCGACCCGCTCGGGCAACAGGAGTCGCCGAAACTTGCCCCTGCGTGCGTTGTGCCAGCTCTCGAGCGAGGGCGTCGCGCTGCCGAGGACGCAGACCGCCCCGTGGGCCTTCGCCCGCACGACGGCGAGGTCCCGCGCGTGATAGCGAGGAGCATCGGACTGCTTGTAGCTGCCGTCGTGCTCCTCGTCCACCACGATCGCCCCGAGATTCTCCAGCGGAGCGAAAAGTGCGGATCGGGCTCCGACCGCGATCCGTCGATCGCCGCGCTTCAGGCTTCGCCACGCGTCATAGCGCTCCCCGCCGGACAGGCCGGAGTGGAGCACCGCCACCTGGTCTCCGAAGTGGGACCGGAATCGCGACACCGTCTGGGGTGTCAGGGCGATCTCGGGCACGAGCACGATCGCGGTACGCCCCCGCGCCAGCACCTCACGGAGAAGCTCGATGTACACGAGCGTCTTGCCCGATCCCGTGATGCCCTGGAGCAGGAAGGGGCTCGGGTCCGGCTCGTCGAGTGCGGCCAGCAGCGCATCGAGCGCGGCCTGCTGGTGGCCCGTGAGCGTGAGGTCGGGGGGCGAGGGTGCCGGGGTGTCGAGGAACGGGTCGCGCATCTCCTCCTCGTCCACGAGCTCGACCAGCCCCTTCTCTTCGAGCCCGCCGATGACACCCCGGCTGAAGCTCTCCCTTCCGGTGAGGTGCCGAAGCTCGGCCGCCCCGCCTGCCGCCTCGAGAAACGAGTACGCTTCCTTCTGCCGGGCCGCCCGCCCGAACAGCTCCTCGCGCTCCGCCAGGGATTCGAGGGGGCGCACGATTCGGACCATTCGACGGGTCCGCACCGCGGGCTGCGGTGGAGGGACGGTCTCGTGCGTGACGAAGCCCCGTTCCGCCAGCGACCGGACTTCGGGCCAGATCGAGCCCATGCCGAGCGCCCGCCGCAGCGTGCGAACGCGCTGGGGCCCTTCACGGACGATGAGCCAGTCGAGCACGCGGCGCTCGCGAGGCCGCAGATCACCAGCGGATCGGACGACCTCCCGATCCGCGACGACGGCAACGTAATCCCGCGACACGTCGGTGAGCACGGCCGGAAGGGCCGCGCGCAGCGCGATGCCGAGGGGTGCCATGTAGTACGACCCGATCCACCCTGCGAGCTCGAGCAGGTCGGGAGGCACGGTGGGCTGCGGGTCGAGGACCGCCAGAATCCTCTTGATGCCGCGAAGCCCGTGCGCTTCCCCCGGCCCTACGACCCACCCGATCCGTTCCTCGCGGCGGAAGGGCACGAGGACCCGCGTGCCCGGAGCCGGGGCCGAACCGTCGACGCGGTACGTGAAGGAGCCGAAGATCGGCATCGGAAGAGCGACGTCCACGTAGGCGGACGCCGAGGAGCTCGACCGGCTCCCCGCGACCGATCGATCGCTCAATCGTCCAGCATGAAGAAGAGGTCCTCCTGCGGCCGGGTCGGCGTGACCTCGGGCCCGCTCTCGCTCCAGTAGACGTTGACTTCGCTGCGGACGCCGATCTCGTCGGGGATGTAGATCCCCGGCTCCACCGAGAACGCGACGCCCGGCAGGATTCTGCGGTCGTCCCGACTCTCCAGGTTGTCGAGGTTGGGGCCGCTACCGTGCAGGTCCGTATCGATGGAGTGGCCGGTCCGATGCACGAAGTAGTCGCCGTACCCCCGCTCGCGGATGACGGCCCTCGCCACGTCGTCCACCTCGAAGCCGCGCACTTCCTCACCGGCCTCCGCCCGTTTCCTCAGGAATTCGACGGCAGCGTCTCGCGCGTCGCGAACCGCCTCCCAGATCTCCCGCGTCCGGTCGTCCGTCGACGAGCCCATGACGGCCATCCACGTCTGGTCTGCCGGCACCGAGCCCGACCGGGCGCCCCACAGATCGATCAGCAGCAGGTCTCCCCGCCGGATCGTCTCTCCCTCACCGACCGGAGCGTAGTGGGAATCCGCCGCCTTCGGCCCCACGGCCACGATACAGGAGACGTGGTCGACGAGTCCCGCCGACTCGAGCTCGGCGACGATCCATTCGGAGAGTGCTCCCTCGCTCGTGGGGGCGCCGTCGCGGATCGCCCCTGCGGCACGCTCGAACGCGCGGTGCGCGACGTCCCGCACGATCTCCGCGGCTTCTCGATGATCCCGGAGCTGCTCCTCCGACAGGACGGAGTGGAACCGGGTCACGAGGTCGCCGGAGCTCGCGATCTCGATCCCGTGCTGAAGCAGAACCCCGGCGATTCCGGCCGGCACGTAATCGAGCGTCGGCACGGCTCCCCCCGGTGAGACCTCCATGGCCACGCGGCTCGCCCCGGCCACGAGCTCGCCGAGCTGCTCTTCCATGTCACGCCAACTCGAATACGGACGGCGCCCGAACGGCCAGTGCCGCCACGAAGAGGCCTCGATCGCGTGGATCATCGCCTCCGGCTCCCCCTCGGCGGGGATGAACACGAACGCACGCCTCGTCGTCTTCCCCAGCCCGAGCAGCGAAACCGGTATCGGGTTGATGTGGTGGAACTCGTAGAGCAGCCAGCCATCCAGGCCCTGGTCCCGAAGCGCCTCCTGGACGCGCTCGATCCCTTCCCTCGTGCACAGCAGTGGTGTCGTCACCTGTTCCTCTCTCGTTTCGGTGGCGGCGGGCGCGTGATCCCGGCGCGACCTCAGCTCTTCTCCTCGGCGGCCCCGGGCTCCGATCCGAACAAGGGCAGTCCCTCCGTCTCCCCTGCCTCTCCCGCGGGCGCGACCTCGCTCCGCTCCTGAGCGGCAGGCACGGGCCCCGGCGTCGGGGGCGACTCGGGTTCCTCTCGGAGGCGCGCGCCGTCGGGAGCCTCCCCCGCGTCCTCGACCGTACCCCCGACCTTTCGACCGCGCAGCAGGTCGAGGCCGAGAATCCGCTCGCCCGTGAGGAGCTTGTGCACCTCGTACTCTCGCGCGATCGCCGTGCGAACCCCGCGCCACCCCCACTTGCCCCACGCACGCCTGAGAATCGCCAGCCGCTCCGACAGCGTGAAGAGCTCCGCGAAGTCCGGAAACGGCTTGGCCACCGTCGGGCGAAACGCCGTCTGCTCGTCCGACCAGTCCTCCACGTGCATGTCCGCCACGCCGGCCTCGCGGAGCACCCGCCTCCACTCCACGAGCATGTGCGGTCGGACCCCGAGATACCCCGACAGGACCTCGCGGCGCTCCTCGTCGACCGGCGCCTTCCACACCAGCTGCACGAGGACGATGAAGCCGCCCGGCTTCGTCACGCGCACGAGCTCGCGGACCGCATCGGAGGGCTCGCAGTGGTTCGCCAGGCCGATCTCACCGATCGCGACGTCGAAGATCGCGTCCCGGTAGGGGAGCGCGTCGGAGCGGCCGCTCTGGAACTGGACCAGGCTCCCCGCCCTCATCTCACGGCTCCACGCCTCCGCCGCCTCGACCATCGCCGGGTCGAGCTCGACCCCCGAGGCCGTGACCCCGAACTCCTCCACGAAGTACTGAAGGGGCACACCCTTGCCGGCTGCGACGTCCAGGACCTCCACGCCCGGGGCCATCCCCGTGAGCAGGGCGATCTGCCGATAGAGCGATTCCCCGCCGGGAGGAAACAGCCGTCGAGGGCTCAACCGCACGAGGTCGAGCATCGAGGGGACGGTATCGGAGGACATGAGGTCAGAAGGTACGGGAGCCGGGGGCATGGGCAACGCAGCGGGCGCCGCCCGGCGAAGCTCAACCGTTCGGCCCCTCCAGGCCCGCGAGAGCACGAATGACGGCGACGGTGCCGGTTCCGAGTCGCTTCGGATCGTAGCCGCCCTCCAGGAGCGCGACCACACGGTGATCGCAGCCGTTCGCGGCCACTTCGATCACGAGCCGCGTCATGGCGTAGAGGTCCTCGGGCTCCAGAAGAAAGCCACCCAGGGGATCGCCGGCCATGCAGTCGAAGCCGGCCGAAACCAGCACGAAGTCGGGGGAGAAGCCGGAGAGGGCCGTCTCGACGGCACGCTCGAACGCGGCCCGGTACACGTCGCGGGGTGTCCCGCCGCCGAGGGGCACGTTCAGCGTCGTCCCGACGCCCTCGCCGATCCCGGTCTCCCCCGCCCCACCGGTGCCGGGGTAGTGCGGTGACTGGTGCAGCGAGACGAAGTAGACCGACGGATCATCGTAGAACGCGTCCTGGGTCCCATTCCCGTGGTGGACGTCCCAGTCGAGAATCAGGACCCGTTCGGCGTGCCCCTCCGCCTGGAGAGACCGGGCTGCGATCGCCACGTTGTTGAAGAGGCAGAAGCCCATCGCGCGGTCCGGCGTCGCGTGATGGCCCGGCGGCCGGGTCGCGACGAATGCGTTCGCGATCCTGCCTTCCGCAACCGCGCGGGCCGCCTCGATCGCGGTGCCGGCGCTTCCCACCGCCGCGTCCCACGAGGCGCTCGACACCCGGGTATCCGCGTCGATGGACACGATCTGTTCCGATGCCTCGGCCCTGGAGCACACGTCGTGGACGGACTCGACATGTGCCGGCGTGTGCACGCGCTCCAGCTCCTCCCGCGTCGCTTCGGACGCCTCCATCTGCTCGACGTGGCCGTGCAGCGTGAGCAGGTCCTTACCGACCGTGGAGGCGAGGGCGCGCAGACGTCCCTGGTGCTCGGGATGCCCCCATCCGGTGTCGTGCAGCGGAGAAGCCGGGTGAAGGTAAAAGCCGGTCTTCACGGGCGTCGCGGTCCGGACCGGTCCATCTCGTCGGGGTGCATCGTGCGTCCCGTCAGGACGCACCCGCAGCTACCCGGATGGACGCGATTCGCTCCTGGATCGACCGCACCTCCCGCCGACGTGACTTGAGCGCGATGAGGGCGTCGACCGCGGCGGAGGTGGCCGACATCGTCGTCAGGTACGGGACGCCGTACGTGATGGCGGCCCGGCGCATCGCGTAGTCGTCGTACTGCGACTTCTTCCCGAGCGGCGTGTTGATCAGGAGGGCGATATCCCCGGTCACGATGTGGTCCACGATGTTGGGCCGCCCTTCGCCGACCTTGTACACCAGCTCGGCCGGGACCCCCAGACGTGCCAGGTGCAGCTGCGTGCCGCGGGTCGCCATGAGGTCGAACCCGAGGTCCCGCAAGCGTCGAAGCAACGGCGTAACGGTCTGCCGATCCCTCTTGTTGACGGTCACGATGACCGTCCCCTCTTCCGGCAGCACGTTCCCTGCCGACACCTGCGCCTTCGCGAAGGCCATGCCGTAGGAGTCGTCGAACCCCATCACCTCACCCGTCGATCGCATCTCGGGACCGAGCAGGACGTCGACGTCGAACCGGTTGAACGGGAACGCCGCCTCCTTCACGGCGATTCCCGGCACGGGCAGCTCGTCGGGGATCTCCAGGTCTGCGATCCGGTCGCCCGCCATGATCCGTGACGCGAGACGGGCGAGCGGGACCCCTGTCGCCTTGCTCACGAAGGGGATGGTCCGCGAAGCCCGTGGATTGACCTCGAGCACGTACGCCACACCGTCACGAATGGCGTACTGGACGTTCATGAGCCCAACCACCCCGAGCTCCAGGGCGAACTTCCGGGTCAGGTCGCGGATCTCGTCCTGGACCTCGGCGGTGAGAAGGTAGGGCGGCAGCACGCATGCCGAGTCGCCGGAATGGACACCCGCGTCCTCGATGTGCTGCATGATGCCCCCGACGACGACATCGGTGCCGTCGCACAGGGCGTCGACGTCCGCTTCGAACGCGTCCTCGAGGAACGAGTCGATCAGAACCGGGTGGTCCGGGGACGCCTTGACCGCCTCCTGGAAATACTGCTCGAGGGAGGGCTCGTCGTAGATGATGCGCATCGCCCGCCCGCCGAGGACGTAGCTCGGTCGGACCAGCACCGGGAAGCCGATCCTGCGGGCGACGGCCAGCGCCTGCTCCTGGCTCGTGGCGATCCCGTTCTCGGGAACGCGGGCGCCGATGGTTCGACACACCTCGGCGAACCGATCCCGGTCTTCCGCCCGATCGATCGCATCGACCGAGGTGCCCAGCACGGGGGCGCCGAAGGCCTCGAGCCCCTCGGCCAGCTTGAGCGGCGTCTGCCCCCCCAGCTGGACGATGATCCCCTTCGGCTTCTCCAGATGAAGGATCTCGAGCACGTCTTCGAGGGTGAGCGGCTCGAAGTAGAGCTTGTCGCTGACGTCGAAGTCGGTCGAGACCGTCTCGGGGTTCGAGTTGACCATGATCGTCTCGTACCCCTGCTCGCGGAGCGCGAGGACCGCCTGGACGCAGCAGTAGTCGAACTCGATGCCCTGCCCGATCCGGTTCGGACCACTCCCGAGAATGACGACCTTTTCCCTGTCGGAAGGGGTGCTCTCACTCTCGTCCTCGTACGACGAGTAGAAGTACGGCGTCTGGGCCGGGAACTCTCCCGCGCACGTGTCCACCACGTTGTAGGTGGGCCGGATGTTCCACTCCCAGCGCCGTTCGCGAACCGTCGCCTCGTCTTCCCCGCGCAGCTCGGCCAGCTGCAGGTCGCTGAAGCCCTCGCGCTTCATGGACCGCAGGAGCTCGGGCGTGACCGATTCGGCGTCGGCGTACCGCCGCTCCCACTCCAGGATCTGCTGCAGCTGATCGAGGAACCACGGATCGATCTTCGTCGCCTCGAAGATGTCCTCGAGCGACACTCCGGCCAGCATGGCCCGCTTGAGCTGGAAAGGACGGTCTGCGGTCGGGCGGCGAAGCGCGCCGAGGATGCGCGAGGGATCGTCGTCGGTGAGCCCGTCGTCCTTGAGGGTCTCGCCCACGACCCAGCCGTGTCGTCCCGTCTCGAGGCCTCGAAATCCCTTCTGCCAGGCGCTCCGGAAGGTCCGCCCGATCGCCATGGTCTCGCCGACCGCCTTCATCTGGACGCCGAGCGTGTCGTCTACCTCCGAGAACTTCTCGAAGGCGAAGCGCGGGATCTTGACCACGACGTAGTCCAGGACGGGCTCGAACGAGGCCGGCGTCGTCTTCGTGATGTCGTTGGGCAGCTCGTGCAGCTCGTAGCCCACGGCGAGCTTCGCGCCCACGCGCGCGATCGGGAAGCCGGTCGCCTTGGACGCCAGCGCCGACGACCGCGACACACGCGGGTTCATCTCGATCACCAGGATCTCGCCGTCGTCCGGATTGACGGCGAACTGGATGTTGCACCCGCCCGCCTCGACGCCGATCTCCCGGATGATCGCGATCGCGGCGTCGCGCATCTCCTGATACTCGACGTCGCTCAGGGTCTGGGCCGGTGCCACGGTGATCGAGTCTCCCGTGTGCACACCCATCGGATCGAAGTTCTCGATCGCGCAGACGATGATGACGTTGTCGATCCCGTCGCGGACGACCTCGAGCTCGTACTCCTTCCACCCGAGGATCGAGCGATCGATGAGAACCTCGGTGATCGGCGACGCATCGAGTCCCTTGCGGACCTGTACCTCGAACTCCTCGCGGTTGTACGCGATACCGCCCCCCGTCCCGCCCAGGGTGTACGAGGGTCGAATGATGGCCGGATACTCCGTCTTCTCGACGATCTCCAGCGCCTCGTCGAGCGTTCGGGCAAAACCTCCGGTCGTGACCTTGAGCCCGATCCGGGCCATCGCCTCGGCAAACTGCTCGCGGTCCTCCGCCATCTCGATGGAGCGCTCGTTGGCACCGATGAGCTCGACCTCGTGCTTCTCGAGGACGCCGCTCCGGTGCAGGTCCATCGCCACGTTCAGCGCCGTCTGTCCACCCATCGTCGGGAGAAGCGCGTCGGGCTTCTCACGCTCGATGACCTTCTCGACCCATTCCGCTGTGATCGGCTCGATGTACGTCCGATCCGCGAGGTCCGGATCGGTCATGATCGTGGCCGGGTTGGAGTTCACCAGCACGACCCGGTAGCCCTCTTCCTTCAGGGCTCGAACCGCCTGTGTGCCGGAATAGTCGAACTCGCACGCCTGACCGATGACGATGGGCCCGGAGCCGAGGATCAGGATGGTTTCTAGGTCGTCGCGTCGGGGCACGGAGGTACGGGGGTCCGGGGCCGGTCCGCTTCGGGATTCGCGCTACCCATCCGCGCCCTTTCCGGATTCCTTCCGGATGGCGGTGAGCAGAACCAGGGAGAACCCGCCCCACACGAACGACATGATCACGAGCATCGTGATCCAAGTCGCTGCGGTCATCGGGAGCTCCCCTGCCTCGCGGCGGCCGAGTGGTCGGTGTTGTCGCAGATCCGGGCCGTGCGCGAACCCCTGAGGGGTGCGAAGAGCGGCCCGATTAAGGTGGCGTAAGCCGGGTGGACCGGCAAGCGATGGGCACCCCTCTTCCATCCGTTCCCGCGGACCTCCCGCTCACTGCTCGACCGCGACGGACACGGCCCCCGACGAGAGGCTCCGATTGTCGGTCCCCGCGGCCTGGACCACCGTCACGATCGGGCGCTCCATCCCGACGTCTTCGACCTGGATGTCGAACCCGAGTTCACCCCCGACCGCATCGACCAGGACGACCCGGTGCACCCGGGGGCGCGACGGAACCGCCGCGCTGTAGACCCGCGTGCTGCCCCGCCCCGCGAAGCCGGTGATGCCCTGGCCCTCGACCTCGAGCACGACCGCCCCGAGTCCGGGCGCCGAGGCGCGAGCGAGGAACGCCCCGGGGCCGGACGGGTCGGAATCGCAGGCACCGAGCACGCCCACGGCCAGCGCAGCCAGCAGGCGCATGCGCCGATGCCTCGTGCGGGAGCGTGCCCGCGCCGCCGCCACGCTGGTCATCGTGTCGGCTCCGTCGAGCGAGCGGCCGGAACGACGACCGTTCGTCGGACGGCGCCGACGTCGAAGTCGGCGCTGAGTGGCTGCGTCGGATCGGCCAGGACCCACGCCCGGAAATCTCCCACGTCGTATCCGGCCACTCGATTCCCCTGTCGGTTCAGGAAGTTGAGCTCCGCCGCGTCGAGGGTGTTGCCGGTGAGCAGGAAGGGCGACACGGCCTCTTCGAGTAGAATCGGCGGAGACCGGAGATCGAGCGTGATCACGCCGGTCGCGGGGAGTCCCGAGGCGTCGACCGCCTCCATCGTGAGATCGAATCGACCCACATCGAGGGACGCGCCCGTGATCCTCCCCGCCGTAGAGAGCGTGACGCCGAGTGGAAGCGTCCCCTCCAGCACACGCCAGCGGACCGGGGCCGTGCCGTCCTCGACCAGCAGCTGTACGTCCAGATTCGTGGCGGCCGGCAGCTCGATCGTCGCCTCCGTCACGGCGTATGTCAGCTCGAAATCGGCGCCGGCCTGAAGCGGACCGGCCATCGTGAACCGCGCCGGATTGGGCTGCCCCGCGAGCGCCCCGCTCCATCCCGAGAACGCGAACCCCGTCCGGGGCACGGCCGTGAGACTGACGGCCGTGTCCGCCGGGAACCAGAGGTCCTCGGACGCCGGCTCGGCGAGGAAGCTCGCCGGCTCGATCCCGGCGACCCCTCCGGAGATCGCGAGGGCGAGCTCGTACTCGGTGCCGCCGAACGTCGCGACCAGCTCCGCATCGGCCAGCGGGGTCACCAGCGCACGCTGGCGCGCTGCCGACGGATCGTCCGCCCAGCCGGTGAAGGAGCGGCGCGCGCCCGGGGCGATCGAGTCGCCCGCTACCACTTCGAGCTGGTGAGGCACGAAGGGAGCCGACGTGAACGAGGCCGACAGCCCGGTGAGCGGCACGCCATCGAGCGTGAACAGCCCGTCCGTGCTGGCCGCCCCCTCGGCGCGGACGGCGATCACCGTCTCTCGTGTCGAGAGACGAAGCGAGACGTTCTCGCCGACGATCGCGATGTCGGCGATGGTCAGCCCCGACCAGTCGCCGGCGAACGAGTACGACGAGGGCTCCGACACGGCGTGGAATGCGGTGTTGCCCGTACGCCCGGGGTACGGATCGCCGTCGTCGCCCCGCCCACGCCCGAGTCCGAGGTCGTCGAGGCCGTCGGCCTGCCGGAGCCAGACGCCCATGTGCGCACCCGCGTTGACGCGGTTCGAGCCCCAGGTGCGGCTGACGAGTCCCGCATCCACCTGCCACACCAGCAGGCCTGCGGCGCGAAGGGACCCGTCGTACCCGATTCGTTGACGGTTCTCCAGCAGGTAGTACTCCCCCGAGCCGTCTCGGGCATCGATCCGATAGACGGGTCCGCCCTGCTCCACGGGAGCGAGCGTGACTACGCCCTGATCCGTGTCCGCGGGCAGCTGGACGACGTCGACCCACCCCAGCGCGGCCTTGCTCCACGCGCCCATGTGGCACGGCTGCTCCGGGGACCGGTCGTCACAGCCCCACGAGCCGGCCGACATGAGATCCCACGAGCCCACCCCACTGTGTCCCCCGTCGGTGTCGTAGAGGTCCGGGAGGCCGAACGCGTGTCCGAGCTCGTGCGTGAACACGCCGATCTCGGAAAGCTGCCCGCCGCCACACGCGACGGCAGGCTGGATCGTGTAGTCGTCGATGCGGATGAAGCCCCCGTTGGCGCTGGCCGTCGAAGTCGTGAACGCGACGCCGAGCGGCTGCGACAAGGCCCACCGGTGGGACCAGATGCGGTCGGGCCCGTCGATGCCGCCACACTCCGCCCCCTTCGTCGGGTGGATGACCGCCAGCACGTCGACGAACCCGTCGTCGTCCCCGGAGTTGGGGATCCCGTCCGGCCCATCGTTGTCGTACCGTCCCCAGTCGGTCGGCGGGAGCCGCTCGAGGAGCTCGTACACGAAGTTCCAGGCCCCGCCTCCCCCGAGGCCCGGGAACGGCGGGCCGGGTATGCCGCTTTCGCCGACGGTATAGGCCGTGTCCGGGCGCGGAGCCCTCACCCACTCCAGCACCTCGCCGAGAAGCTCGACGCGGCCGCCGGATACCTCGTCGTAGTAGTCCGTGATCGTGCCCTCGCCCGGACCGAAGTAGGACTCCGCGATCGTCGAAGACGTGAAGGGTGCGGGCTCCCCCGAGTTCTCGTACAGGCCCAGCACGACCGGCACGAGGAAGGTGCCCTCCACCGGGCCGGATCTCGGGCCGAGCGCGAGGACGGGCTCGGACGCGACGTCATCCGAGCGCGCGGCGGGAAAGTCCGGCAGGGCCAGCCCGCGACCGCGAGCCGCCCAGCCGCGGCGAAACTCGAACGCGCCGACGTCGGCCTCCCGGGCGCGCCGATATCCCTCGGGAAGCGGCGTTCCGTAGCGCTCTCCCAGCATCTCGACGTCCTGCCCGACGGCGCCAGCCGCACCCGCCCCGAGGCTGCACGGCACTAGGACGGAAGCGATGAGAACCGTGCGTCGAAGGAGGTCCATGTGGGGCGCGGGTGAGGGGCGGTCTCACCCTACACGATCGCGACGAGGGGGGTTCCTGGCGCAACCCCTTTGACCGGGCCTCAGCCGCTGATGTCCTCGCCCCGGATCTCGAGTTCCGTCGCCACCGCGCGGAGCCCGTCGATGACGTTCTGGATGTGCTCGGACCGTTCGAGCCCCAGAAGCTCGACTCCGCGCTGAACCTCTTCGCGGCTCACGCCCGCGGCGAACTGCTTGTCCTTGAGCTTCTTCGTGACCGACTTGGGCTTCAGGTCGTCGATCCCCGTGGGTCGAACCAGGCACGTCGCATAGACCAGACCCGAGAGCTCGTCGCACGCCACGAGCACCTTGTCGAGCTCGCTGGTCGGCTCGACTCCCGTGAAGTCCGAGCGGTGGGCGAGGATGGCGTGGAGCACGTCTTCGGGGTACCCCGCTTCCCGAAGGTGATCGACCGCGGTGAGGGGGTGGTTCTCGGGGTGCTTCTCCCAGTCGAGGTCGTGCAGAAGCCCCGCCAGACCCCACAGCTCCTCGTCCTCCCCCCGCATCCGCGCATAGTGCCGCACGGCGGCCTCCACGGCGTACATGTGCTTACGCAGGCCCTCGTTCTCGACCCACTCCTCGAGAAGGGCGACGGCATCGGTTCGGTCGGGCATCGGAGCGGTCTCTCGGCTCGGCGGGCTTCGAAAGGAAGAACGGAGGCCGAAGCTGCGCTACGGGATTCGGACGGTCAACTCAGACGCGTGAGGAGGGACACAGATGCGAGACGACACACGCCTCGCACCTCGGCTTGCGCGCATCACACACGCGGCGTCCGTGCCAGATGAGCAGGTGGGCCAGCATCGTCCAGCGCTCGGCCGGGAAGATGGCCATCAGATCCCGCTCGATCTTCTCGGGCGTCTTCTCCCTCGTGAAGCCCAGAAGCGTGGAGAGGCGCTTGATGTGGGTATCCACGACCACGCCTTCGTTTATGTCGAACGCGTTGCCCAGCACCACGTTGGCGGTCTTGCGACCCACCCCGGGGAGCGCGGCGAGCTCGGCGATCGTCTGCGGAACGACGCCGTCGTGGTCGGCCATGAGGCCCCGGGCGAAGCCGATGATGTTCCTCGCCTTGTTCCGAAAGAAGCCCGTGGTCCGGACGATCTCCTCGACCTCTTCCTGCTGGGCTCCGGCGAGCGAAGGTGCGTCGGGATACCGTCGGAAGAGCTCCGGCGTGACCATGTTCACGCGCACGTCGGTGGTCTGGGCGGACAGGATCGTCGCGACGGCGAGCTGGAACGGGTCTTCGAAGGTGAGCTCGCAGTGGGCCTCGGGGTACTCGGCTTCCAGGAGATCATAGATCTCGGCGGCCCGTGCGATCCGCGCCTTCTTCGATTCTCTGGGCATCGCGTCCTGTCGTTCGGGTCTTCTATCCTGCGAGGATCACGCGCGTGCAGGGCAGGCGCGAAGGCGTGGGAGCCCCGTCGGCTCCGGCATCGGGGCCGCCCTCGCCGGGGACCGCGGCGCCCGGCACCGCGCGGAGGTAGGCGAAGACGCGCGCCAGCAGCTTGAAGACCTCTCCCGAGGTCTCGAGCGCGTAGAGGGCGTCGAGCTCGGCGCCCGGCATCGTGTTGGCGAAGTCGCTGCCGTCTCCGCGCGCATCGACGTCGAGCCACGCCGACGCTTCGCCCAGCGGCGCCGCGGGAAGCGGGATCACGCGGAGCCCCGTCCGGTCCGAGCGCACCGAGGCGACAAGCATCGCGTGCAACCGGTTTCCGCAGACCGTCCAGAACACCCCGTCGACCGACTCCGGCACGGTCGACCCTTCCTGGAGCCAGAAGAGGTGCTGGGGGAGCTGCAGGTATCCGGCGGTCGAGGAGGGGCTCGGATCGTCGCCCGCAGAGCCTTCGACCAGATACCGCGCGGCGTGCGTGGTCAGAAGGTAGAGCGGCCCACCGGCGCGCGTGAAATGAACCGCGTGGAACACGAGGGCGCCGTAGCGATGGATCGCGTCCGCCGGGGCCTCCGCCCCCTCGATCCCGCGAACGAAGTCGGTCACCACGCCCATCGTCAGGAAGGCGTCCGGATCCCCGTCGTCCGTTCCCCGCCCTACGGCTTCCTCGGCGATTCGGGACGACAGGCTCGCAGCCTCCTCCGCGTCCGGGAAGAGGAGCTCGACGGGTGTCGTTCTCGCATAGGCGTCGTGCAGGGACATGAGCCCCCCTACCCCTCGCCGTCGGACGGTTCCGCCGTCGCGTCGGACTCGATGACGACGAGGTCGGACAGCCCCAGGAATCGTTTCGCGTGCTCCCACCACCCTCGTCGCCGAACGAGCACGAGCTCCAGAAACCCATCGGACTCGTTCTCCTCCAGCCCTCCCACCAGAACGAAGTGGACGTCACCGAGCTCTTCGGGTCGCGGTACCGCGTATCGGCGCCCCAGCCAGTCGAAGAGGATCCGTTCCGCCTTCAGGAACGTCGACTCGTCCCAGCTCTGCTCGAGGTACCACGCCTTCTCCACTCGATACAGTCCGGGCTCCACCTCGTCTCCGTGCTGGTAGTACCAGGGGTCGAAGGCCTCGCCTTCGAACCGCTTGAAGGTCTGGTCGGCCGCGTAGTCGACGCCTTCCAGGGCATCGTCTCCGGCGAGGGACTCGAGATGGTGCCTGAGCTCGTGCGTGAGCGTCTCCCAGATCTCCTCTTCCCAGTCGAAGTCTTCGTTCTTGAGCGCGAGCTGACGAAACGACCCCCAGTAGAGGGCGATGACGGAGCGGGTCGTGTCCGCAGACCCGTAGTCGGAGAGGTGCTCCTCCGTGAGGCATTCACCGAGTGTGTATACGCCGGGCAGGTCGGGATGGCTCACCGCGTCTCTCCGGACGACCAGCCCGTCCACGCCTTCGCGGAACACCTCGGGGATCTCTTCGAAGACGCCCCGGGCGAATCGCTCGAACGCTCGGAACTCCACGTGTCCTGCCTTTCTCTCGGGCCTACGCCGTCGGGCCGATGCGATCAGGCCTGGCGGACGATCGTTCAGTCTCCGGCAGGCTCGGGGCTCCGCTTGCCCACTGCGGCCGCGATGCGGCCGTTGAGCATCCACAGCAGCCCCATCACCACGGCGAACTGGATGACCACCGATCCCACGTTGTAGGGGCTGAACAGAGTCCAGGTGGAGCGGAAGTCCTCACCGCGAGCGCTCCAGAGAAACCACCCCGCAAGGAAGACGGCCTCGAACGCGACGAGCCGCATGGCCCAGTCCCACCAGGCGCCGATCCGGATGTCCGAGCCCTCCTGGTTGATGAACGTCTCGCGGAATCGGGTCACTCCGTACCTGAGGACCGCGAAGGCGAAGAAGAAGCCCGACACCATGAGGCCCACGCCCCAGACCCAGTCCTGATTCTGGAAGATCTCCAGCTTGAGCGCGCTCGGGATGCCGAAGAGCAGCCCGGCCGTGCCGACGATCGCGATCGCCCGACCCCGCTCGACGCCCAGGTCCATGAGCAGCCTGGACGCCATCTCGATCATCGCGACCAGACTCGTCCATGCGGCGAAGACGAGGGCGAGGAAGAAGAGCGCCTGGAAAAAGCGCCCCCCCGGCATCTGCGCGAAGAGCTGTGGCACCCAGATGAAGGTCAGCCCCTCGTTGCCAGCCCCCACGATCTCGGACGCGGCCTCGGGCATCGTCGAAAAGACCGTGCAGAGCACCATGATCCCCGCCAGGAGGGACATCGAGTTGTTCCCGAATCCGATGACGAAGGCGTTCAGCGCCGTGTCCTCGTTGGCCCGCATGTAGATCGCGTACGTCAGGACCAGCCCCCATCCGGCCCCCGTGTCCCACGCATTCTGCGTCAGTGCCTCGATCCAGATGCGCCAGTCGGCCAGCTCGGCCAGGTCCGGGGTGAAGAGGAACGCAAGGCCGGCGGAGGCGCCAGGGAGCGTCAGGGCGCGGACGGCGAGCACGAGCACGAGCACGATCAGGCTCGGGATGAGGACCTTCGCCGCCGTCTCGATCCCTCTCACGCCGCGCGACACCACGAAGAGCGCCATGCCCATCGCGACCGCGTGGGTGAGCACCGCACCGGGGGTGGAGTGGAATCCGTCCCAGAAGGCGCTCGGCGTCGCCCCCGGCACCTCGCCGGTCAGGGTCCCGACGAAGAAGCGAATCGTCCACCCCATGACCACGGAGTAGTAGAACATGATCGCGGTCGCGACGAAGGCGATCCACGCACCCATCCAGGCGAAGCCCGGCCCCAGCACCTTCGCGAACGACCCGATCGCTCCCCGCCGGGTCGCCTTGCCCATGCCGAACTCCAGGATGAGCAGCGGGACGGACCACGCGAGGAGGAAGACCACCCACGCCACCAGGAACGATCCGCCCCCGTTGCTCGCCGCGATGCGCGGGAAGCGCCAGATATTCCCGGTCCCCACGGCCATGCCGAGCATGGCGAGGAGCATGCCCCAGCGGGAGGAGAAGACTTCGGATCGGGAGGACACGGGCAGGCGCTCCGTCGAACGATGTTCGGGACGTCACGGCTTCGTGACGAGACGGGCGGGAGTATAGGCGCGGGGGCCCCGACGGCCAAACGAGACCGGACGATCGGCATGTCCCGCGGGGTGCCCCTCCGACCTGGGGGGCGCCCTGGGGGTCATCCCGAGCGGGCACGAACGTACGAGGTGAGGGAACGACCCCGAACCGCACCGGATTCGAGCGGAGGGGGAGTCACGTTCGAACCGGGAGGAGCGATGCGGAGGGCAGCGGGGGGATTCGTGCGCGGGGTCGTCTTCGGGGCGCGGTCAGCCATGGTCGTGACCGCCGTGCTGGTGGTGGCCGCACCGGTCGCGGCCCAGGAGTGGAGGTGGCCCGAGAGGGCGGAGAACCTCACGGAGCTCCCGGCTGACTTCCCGCCCGACAGGCTTCGCGCGGTCATGCTCGGCTTCAGCAGCGCCCTGGGCGTGCGATGCTCGCACTGTCACGTCGGCGAGGAGGGCCGGCCCCTCTCGACGTTCGACTTCGCCTCCGACGCCAATCCGAACAAGGAGCGCGCACGCGCGATGTATCGGCTGCTCGGTGTCGTGAACGACCACCTCGCCGAGATCGAGCCGTCCGGCGAAGCGGTCAACATGTGGTGCCACACCTGTCACCAGGGAAGACCGCGGCCCCAGACCCTGGCCGAAGCGATCGGCGAGCGCGCACGTGCCGAGGGAGGCGCCGCCGCGGTCGACTACTTCCGGGAGCTGCGGGAGCGGCACTACGGCGGTCCGGGCTACGACTTCCGTCCCGGAGCGGTGGCGGAGATCGCCTTCGGTCTCGGGGAGGCCGGCCACTCCGACGCCGGGCTGGCGCTGGCGAAGTCGAACGTCGAGCAGCACCCGGAGTCGTTCGAGGCCCACGAGGGCCTCGGTGACGTGCTCCGCGCCACTGGCGACCTCCGGGGCGCGCGCGCCGCCTACGAGCGGGCGCTGGAGCTCGCTCCCGACGACCCGAGGATCCGCACCAAGCTTCGCGCGGTCGGTTAGCGGGCCTGGAGCGTCGGCCGGTGCGGGGGCCCGCGAGCCCGCGACCGACGGCCCGGCCTACTCGAAGATGTAGGCGATCGCCTGTGCGGCCTGGTCCAGCGTCTCGACGGTCAGGGTCGCAAGCGCGTCAAGCTCCTTGAGGGCGTGCACGTGCTCATCGGCGCGAACCAGCACGAGCGGAAGCCCCAGCGCTACGGCGGCTCCCGCATCCGAAGCCGTGTTCCACTGCCTGTACTTCGGACCGAAGTAGGCCACACACAGATCGGCTCGCTGCATGAGCACTCGCGTGCGCAGCGTGTTCACACGCGCACCCATGAGATCCCGGTACATCGGCCCCGGCTGTCCGCCGAGGATGTCCTCGCCGACCGAGTCGGACCGGTCGTGGACCTCCTGAGGGCCGACGAGGTCGGCGTCGACCTCGAGCCTCTCGAGGTGGGCGCGCAGCTGGTCACGCCAGTCCGAATGGATCTCACCGGCGGCGTAGATCACGATGTCGTCCATCACCGCCCCCTCAGCCCATCCGCTCGCGGATCCACCCGACCACCTGATCGCTCGAGACGCGCACCTGCTCGAGCGAGTCGCGGTCGCGGACGGTCACGGTGCCGTCTTCGACCGTCTGGCCGTCCACGGTGATGCACCACGGCGTTCCCACCTCGTCCTGTCTGCGGTAGCGGCGCCCGATCGCTCCGGACTGGTCGTAGAACGACGGGATCGCGGCCGACCGGAGGTCGGCGTTGAGCTTCTGGGCGATCTCCGGCATGCCATCCTTCTTCACGAGCGGGAAGACCGCGGCCTTCACCGGTGCGATCTCCGGGTTCAGCGAGAGCAGCACGCGGGTCTCCCCGTCGACTTCCTCCTCACGGTAGGCATCGGCCAGCACCACGAGGGCCGCGCGGTCGACGCCCATCGAGGTCTCGACCACGTACGGCACGAAGCGCTCGTTGGTGGGGGCGTCGATATACTCGAGCCGCTTGCCGGAGTACTCCTGGTGTCGCGCGAGGTCGAAGTCGGTCCGATTGTGGATCCCTTCGAACTCCTTCCAGCCGAACGGGAACTCGTACTCGATGTCGAACGCCTTCTTCGCGTAGTGGGCGAGCTCGTCCGGTCCGTGCTCGTGGAAGCGGAGCTTCTCCTTGCGGATGCCGAGATCCTCGTGCCACTGCATGCGGATCTCCATCCATCGGTCGAACCACTCCTCGTCCTCGCCGGGCTTCACGAAGAACTGCATCTCGGCCTGCTCGAACTCGCGGGTGCGGAAGATGAAGTTCCCCGGCGTGATCTCGTTGCGGAACGCCTTTCCGATCTGCGCGATCCCGAAGGGGACCTTCTGCCGCGCAGCCCCCTGCACGTTCAGGAAGTTCACGTAGATCCCCTGGGCCGTTTCCGGTCGGATGTAGACCGTGGCACTCGAGTCCTCCACGGGCCCCATGAACGTCTTGAACATGAGGTTGAACATGCGGGGCTCGGTGAAGGCGTCCTTCGTGCCGCACGTCGGGCACTGCCCGCCCTCGACCTCCGGCATGTCGGCGCGGAAGCGACGGTGACAGTTCGTGCACTCCACCAGGGGGTCGGTGAAGCCCTCGACGTGACCGGACGCTTCCCAGACACGCGGGTGCATCAGGATGGCGGCGTCGAGCCCCTCGATGTCGTCGCGGCTGTGGACCATCGACGACCACCACCGATCCTTAATGTTGCGCTTGAGCTCGACCCCGAGAGGACCGTAGTCCCACACCGATCCGGTTCCGCCGTAGATCTCCGACGACTGGAAGACGTATCCACGGCGCTTGGCGAGCGAGACGAGCTTGTCCATCAGGTCCGAGGAGGACATGAAAGCCTTTATTTGTAAGGGTTTGCGGGCACTTCTGCATCTTCGCGAAAGGTACCGGCCCGCTTCTGGCCGATCAACGCTTTCGGGGCTCCGGCCGACACACCGGGACGCTTCCGAACACGCGGACCTCCTCCGTGTAGTACCTTTCTCGGATCGCCGTCCAGCGGGCTGGACATCCCGATCGCTCCTTCGGACCACTGCACGAACATGATCAGCTTCACCGACCGCGCCCGAGAGATGGTGCTGGCCTTCCTCGGCGAGGAGGAGGCCGAGCAGGCGCTTCGCGTGACCGTAGCCGGTACCCCGCAGGCACCCACGTTCGACCTGACGCTCGTCGACCTCGCCGAGCGCGAGAGCGACGAACGACAGATCGACGGGGGCGGTTTTCCGGTCTTCGTGAAGGAGATCGATGCGCGGATCCTCGATGGTGCCTCGATCGACTACGTGGAGCGGGTCAACGAGAGCGGTTTCGAGGTCCGCCCCGCGAAGCCCGCCGCGCCCGAGCCGGCCGACGTCTCGAAGCGGGCGGGGGGAGAGCCGACGGGGAAGATCGCGGATCGCGTGCGAGCCGTACTCGAGGACCAGGTCAATCCGGCCATCGCGGCGCACGGTGGAGTGATCTCGCTGATCGACGTGGAGGACACCGAAGTGTTCGTGGAGATGGGCGGCGGCTGTCAGGGATGTGCCCTGTCCCGCATGACGCTCCGGCAGGGGGTCGAGAGAATGCTCCGCGAGGCCGTGCCCGAGGTGACCGCGGTTCACGACGTGACAGACCACGCCTCCGGCGAGAACCCGTACCTCTAGGCGATAGCGCTCGATGACGCCGGGGTGACCTCCCTCTCTCCCGCACCGCGACGGCGGCCTGTCCACTCTCGGACGCGTCGTCGGACGCGAACGGTGCGTCCCGGTTCGTGGCTCACGGCGGCGATCTGCTTCCTCGTCCTGCCGACAGCCCATGCCCCGGTGGGTGCTCAGACGTGCGCTCAGCCCTGCGTGGGCCCCGAACGCGGCGCCATCGTCGCGGCCGGCGGGGGTACCCTCGACCCTTCCATCTACCGCCGCTTCGTCGAGCTCGCGGGCGGGGCCGACGCCCGCGTGGTGCTCATCCCCACGGCCGGCACCGCCTATGGCGGTCAGGACGGGTGGAGAGCGATCGAGGAGTTGAGGAGCGCCGGAGTCGAGCAACTGGAGATCCTCCACACGCGCAGCCGCTCCGTGGCGGACCTCGAGGCCTTTGCCTCTCCGCTCGAGAACGCCACGGGCGTCTGGTTCTCCGGCGGGCACCAGTGGAGACTCGTCGACGTGTACCTGGACACGGAGACGCATCGGGAGCTCCGTCAGGTCCTCCAGCGCGGAGGCGTCATCGGCGGCAACTCCGCGGGCGCCTCGGCGCTCGCCTCCTTCCTCCTTCGAGGAGGTGAGTTCAACGGGGAGATCGTCGCCACCGAGAGAGCCGAGGGCTTCGGGCTCCTCCGCAACGTCGCGCTCGACCAGCACCTGATGGAGCGGGGTCGGGAGAACGAGATGTTCGAGGTGCTCCGGCGTGCGCCTCACCTCCTCGGGATCGGACTCAACGAGGGTTCCGCCATCGTCGTGGCCGGAGACCTCGCGAGGGTCGTGGGCGGGAGGGTGGCCATCTACGACGTGACGGATCCACTCACGCTCATTCCGCTCCGCTGGCTGAATCCGGGTGACGTCTACGACCTGGGCTCGCGGCGGATCATCCTCGCCGACGACGCGCCCCGGGGACGCTGAGCTCCCACGGGATCAGGCGAAGGTCCGCGACTTCTCCCCGCCCCGACCCGGGCTCGCGAATCAGCGGATTCCGGCGTCCTGCACCCGGACCAGCACGGTATCCCACAACCCGCGGGCCGATACCTGGTCACGGTACTCGAGCTCGTCGAGGGCCGCCGTGACGTCGTCGATCAGCTCCTCCATCGCGGCTCGGATCTCGTCGGTTGCCGGTCTGACCTCGAGGACCGGGTCCGTGGTGACGGCCGACGCCGGCGCATGCTCGATGTTGGCCTCGTTCGCTTCGAGGAATCGGTGGAGCCGGATCGCCGCGTCGATCAGCGCTTCGACCCGAGCATACGTCTCCTCCCGCGACGGCGCCGCCGCGACGAAGCCGGAGTCGGCACGCTCTCGCATCGCGGAAGCGTCGGCCTCGGAGACGCCACGACGGGCCATCTCCGCCTGGTAGGCGCCGTCGAACGCCGCGAGGTCGATCTGGCGAACCCGGTCGAGATAATCCCTCATCCCACTCCAGAACGCCTCCACCTCACCGTACTGGCTGGCGCCGGCCAGATACACCCCGGCCAGCCAGTCCTGCGGGGGTGTTTCCAGACCGCCGGCCTCCGCCCAACCGCTGCGGGCCTCCTCGAAGCCCGCCGCGAGGGCCGCTTCCGCGGCAGCCCTCATTTCGGTCATCAGGTTCTCCGCCAGCGGCGGGAGAACGACCGCGGGGCGCTCCTCCTCGCTGCTCGTGCCGAACCGCTCGCTGAGGAGCGGCCACGCCGCGTAGGCTCCCACCGCGCCGGCCACGATCAGCACCGCGCCCACGAGCGGACCGGTGAGCGACATCGACTTTCGCCGGGGTCGAGGTGGCGAGGGGCGGTTCTTGGGCGTGCGTCGCTCCCTGAGCGGAACCTCCTCCGCTTCCACACCGATGGACGAGAAGTCCAGCACGTCCTCACCGGCCGCCGCCCCGGCATCCTCCTCCACCCATGACGGAGGCTCGGCCGGGGTGAAGTGCGACATCGGCGACTCCAGCTCGAGAGCCTCCCCGGCCTCGGGCTCGAAGCTCGCAGGATCGAAGGTCGAGGAGGTCTCGATCTCTCCCGCCTCGGTGCCCTCGGGCACGCTGAAGTCCGGGACCGACGACGCGGCGGGCCCGAAATCCATGGGCGCTTCCCCGTCGTCCTCTTCGAAGGACTCGTCGAAATCCAGGCCGCCGTCCATCGCGCCGAAGTCGAACGTGGCTCCCTGTTCGGGCTCGTCGGGCTCGAGATCGGACAGGTCGATGGCCTCCGCCGCGTCGGTCGGTCCGGAAGCAGCGTGATCCGGCCCGGGCTGTGGCGGAGCCAGGTCGAGCCCGAAATCGGGCCCTTCCTCCATCACCGCGGGGGAGTCCGGGGGTGGCGTGGGGTCTGCAAGCGTGAGTCCGAGGTCAGCGGCGGTGACGGGCCCCGAGTCGGGCTCGGCCACGTCGGACGGCGTGTCCGCGTCGCCTTCAGGACCTGTCTCCGGAGGCGCCTCGGCGTCGTCCTCCCGCGCCGCATGAGCGTCGGATCCGGGGGGCGAAGCTGCCGGTGGTGGCGGTGCGACCGGCGGCGGTGCGACGAAGCTGTCGTCTCCCCCGACGGAGCGAGCGAGCGTGTGGTAGATCTCGTGCGTGTGCGCCGGCCCCCACTCGTCGGCCTGGGCGTCGTACAGCTGGGTGTTCTCGGAGATCGCGCCCAACTCGATCCGGAGCGCGAGCGCATCGACGCTCGGAATCGGGACTTCGTTGCCGTTCGAATCGATGTACGCGAATCGCATGGGCAGACGCTGAGGGATCGCTTCGTCCCACTCGGCGGGGACCTCGGTTGAAAAAAGTCTAAGCCGAAACCGTCCCGACTGCGAGGAAAAAAGGCCCCGGGGGCCGGGACCGTCAGCCCGATCCGAGCCCCGCCCGGTCGACGAGCGACACCAGGTCCGGCACCTCGAGGTCGGGGACGGCCTCGGACGGTGGCGTTGCACCGGCCCCCTCCCGGCCGGCCCTGCGGTTCACCCACACGCACGAGAAGCCGAGCTGCCTGGCCGGCGCGATATCGTGGTAGAGGCTCTGGGCGACGTGCAGCACGCGCGACGTGGGGAGCTCGAGCCGGCGCAGCACCTCCTCGAAGTGATCCGGCGCGGGCTTGTAGCTTCGTACCTGCTGCGCGGTCACGACCTCGTCGAACGACACGCCCAGCTGCGCGGCCGTGCCCGCGAACAGATCGTCGTCGACGTTCGACACGATCGCGAGCCGGTATCGCGCCCCGAGGGCGCGCAGTGCTTCGACGGTGTCGTCGAACGCCGGCCATCGGGGCACCGACGCCGCGAAGCGATCCACCTCTGCCTCGGTCGGCGCAACGCCGTGCGCGCGCCCGAACGCGCGGGCCACATCACGAAGGACCTCCCGATACGAGCGAAACGGGCCCGACTCGGCCTCCGGCTCGAAGCGGCCGAACTGCTCGAGGAGCGCATCCTCGCCGAGATCGTCGGAAGCGTCCGAGAGTAGCTCGCGCGCCGCCCTCACGATCCCCGTCTCCCAGTCGACGAGCGTGCCGTAGCAGTCGAACGTGAGCGCCTCGAACGCGTCGAAGTTCATTTGACCACCAGGATCCTGTTGTTGACGGGATAGAGCCATTCCACGCCGCGCTCCGTCACGACCGCGTCGTCCTCGAGCGGGATCCTGATCTTCGCATTGCCCCACTCGGGATTGGCGGTGTAGGCGAACAGCTCGATCGACAGCAGCGTGGTGGGACGCAGCTCGTAGGTCATCCGCGTCGGATTGAAGAACGCGAGCGACGGCCCGAGGCCGTGGCCCCAGTTTCCTACGGAATGAGGGCCGAGCACGACGTCCGTCGCGTCGGGATCATCCGTCGGCTGGTTGAACTCGATGCGGTTGAACCCCGCGTCCTCGAGCGCCGCCCACGTCCGATCGAGCGCTTCGGCCGCCGTCGGAGCCGGCCGGATGGTCGCCTTCATGATGTCTCGAACCTGCCGGGCTCGCTCGAAGGCGTGGCGAATCGGCGCCGGCGGCTCCGTCTCGCCCTCCCGGAGCACGTACGCGATCCGCTTCATGTCGGTGTAGAAGTCGAGGAATCCCACGCCCCAGTCCAGCATGAGAAGATCCCCTCGCTGGATGATCCGGTCCGTCGACGTCGCGACGATCCCTTCCGGGCCCGTGATGTAGACGGAGGGCATGTCGAACGAAGACTCGAGGCCTCGCGCCAGCTGCTGGTCCGACATCCACCAGGCCACGTCCTCGAGGGTGGTGACGCCGGGCGTGATGACCTCGTTGGAGAAGGCCCGCTCGGCGATCTCGCGGCTGATCTCACCGGCCTCGGCGAAGGCGGCGATCTCGGTTGCCGTGCGCGTGGCGCGGAAGTCGGAGACGAACCGTTCGGCGGACACCAGTCGGTCGCCGTACGCTCCGAGCACGTCCTTCAGATGGAGGTACGAGGTGTGGCTCAGGCCGTCGGCGCCGCCGATCGACTCCGCCATGTTCACCCCGATCCGGTCCGGATCACGCTCGGTCACGTACGCCAGGAGCTCACCGGCGCCCCCGAAGTAGTCGTACACCCCGCACTCTTCGAGCCGGTAGCCGCCGACGCCGAGCGCCGCCCGCTCCACCCGCGCGCCCCTGTGCGTGAACACGTAGAAGGCCCAGTCGCCCACGTAGCCCCGGCCGAGGGCTTCCCACATCGGATCGAGGAGCCCCTCCCGCATGACCACGATCCACATGTCCAGATCGTTGTCCTGCATCGCCGTCGGCAGGATGAGGTCGAACTTCTCGGCCCGGATCTGACACATCCTCTCCCAGCGTGCCCGGGCCTCCTGAGCGCCCGCGTCCGAGGGCGCGGCCAGGCCGACGGCGAGGAGGATCCACAGGGCGGAGCGTACGTGTCGAATCGACATGGCATTCCTGACGTCTGGCTGTGCGGGGTCTTCGGCGCCGTGACCGTTCGGTCGGATCGGAGCCGGGCAACCGGAGAATCTCCCGTATGTTACGCCACGGCAGCGCCTCGGGAAGCCCGACAATTGTCTTGTGGCCCCGCACCGTACCGGGGCAAGTTGACCAAACGTCCGTGTCCCCAAGCGCCGTCGCCGAATCCGTGACCGTCGTCCCGACCGCCGTACGCATCTCGGTAATCCTCCTCGCGCTGGCGGGGACGGCGGGGCACCTCGCATATCTCGACGCACTGTGGTGGCACTCCCTGGGGCTCGCCCCCACCGTCGCTCGAAACGTCAGCGGCGCCACGCTAACGCTCCTCACGGCTCACGCTGTCGTGTCGGTGGTGTGCGCGGTCCTGGGCGTCATGCTGGTCCTGACCGAACACCACCGTGGGGAGGCGGCCCGCGCGCTCGGGCTCGCCTACGGTGCCTGGAGCTATCTGATGGCCTACTCGGGCGTGACGATGCTCTTCCGGCCGCCCACCCCGGGCCTTCAGCGAGAGCTGTTCGAGGCGCATTTCCTCCTGGTCGAGGTCCTGGGCCTGGTGGGCCTGCTTCGCTTCACGTCGATCTTTCCGCGCGAGCTCACCCACGAGGAGCTCCGTCCACCGGAGGCCCTGCCCGGTGCGTTTCGCCCCATCCACCAGGCGTCGGTCTTCATGCGGCGCCCGGGAGCGCCCCTCGCGGCGGGCGCGGCCGTCCTGGCCCTGCTCTGGGGCTGGACCCTCGCCTCGGGAGCGAACTTGAGCGATGCCGGTCTGAGCCGGGCAATGGACGTGGCCCGCTTCTGCGCCGCGGGTCTGCTGGTCATGAACCTGAGGCATGCCTGGTCCGCGGCGACCGAGGGCGATCGGGACGGCCTCACCTGGCTGCTCGTGGGTCTGTCGCTGCTGGCGGGCTCGCTCTCTCTCCTGATCGGCGGGAACGTCCTCGTCGCCGTGACGGGCTTCCCCGAGCCGAGCGTCGCGTGGCGCCCCATCCTGCTGGACTTCGGGCTGGTGGGCTTTCTCACGGCCGTGGCGATGTCGGTGCTCAGCCGCGGACGTGCCGACCCCGGACGGGCTCTGACGAAGACGGCCACCGCCGCTGCGGCCTTCACCCTGGGGCTGTTCCTGGCGGCCGGCTTCGAAGCGCTCTTCACCGGCGGAATCGTCTCGAGCTTCTCGTTCCGGAGCGGGGTGGGCACGGCGCTCGCATTCGCGGGAGTGCTGTCGACGTATCGGACACTCGGGGACGTCGTGGCACGGGTGCTGCCTCTCTGATTCGGCTCGACCGGCCCCTGTGTCCGTGGGGCCCTTGACCCGCGGCCTTCGCGGAGTCTATTACTCCGCGTCATCAACACGACGAGAGCAACAGGAGCCAGAATGTCCGACAATGGTGGCGGCCAGATCCGGGTCATCCTCCGCTGGATCCAGATCAAGGACAACAAGGAAGCGATGTGGGACGACGAAGGCGAGTTCCGCTTCCGCTCCGTGATCACGACGGCCGGGCAGTCGCACGAGCTCCAGTTCCCGGAGCAGGGCTACTGGTCCATCTCCGACCATCCTCGACGGAACAAGGTCGACAAGATCGACAAGGTCCTCTACGAGGGTGCATTCGGCGACAGCCTCGTGGTCGAGCTCTTCGGTGAGGAGCTCGACGACTTCACAGCCAACGACAAGCTGGCCGACTACCGCCGGGAGTACACCGGTGAAGCGTCGTCCTGGGTGGGGCGGCACCAGCCGACGGACGAGGGCTCCGAGGATCCGGAGAACATGATCGACTGGCGCGTCTGCTACGACATCGAGATCGACTGACGCTCGTCCTTCCGACGAGAGAAGCCCCGCCCGGAGTTCCTCCGGGTGGGGCTTTTTCGTACAGGGTCGTCGTCGACGGAGACCACCATCGGAGGCGGCTGCCGAGGCCGACTCGTCCCTTCCCCTCGGCCCATGGATCCCCTACGTTACTCGATCTTCGGTTTATCTTCGGTAAAGAGGTCGAGCCATGGGGCAGAGATCCCTTCCCACGCTTCGCGGCCGAGGCGTCGGCTGGAATCCACCCAACCGATTCGAGCGGCTCCACGTGGACCGAGACGACTGGACCGATCCGGACGACCCGCAGCCCGGCACGATGCTGCTCGAGGACGCCACGAGGTCGATTCTGGCCCACAACGACTCCCCGGACGTCGGGTTCGACGTGGGCATCAACCCGTACCGGGGGTGCAGCCACGGCTGCGCATACTGTTACGCTCGACCGACCCACGAATACCTGGGCTTCTCGGCCGGTCTGGACTTC
>Ga0209536_100001019_pt1 | contig 46468 bp, 41 predicted proteins | sample DeeMarSeWOR28_12_FD_187461 | JGI IMG/M metagenome (GOLD analysis project Ga0209536, IMG submission 187461) | Marine sediment microbial communities from White Oak River estuary, North Carolina - WOR-2-8_12 (SPAdes) (version 2) | ecosystem: Environmental > Aquatic > Marine > Intertidal zone >...
AAAAGAAGCTAATTCAAGTATTCAGTATAATCTCTATATTTAGAATGTGAAAAATCATTCACACCTTAAAGCTATTCTGCTTGCTCTTTTCGTGACCTTCCTCTGGTCAACTTCCTTTGTGATAATTAAGATTGGTTTAGCTGAAATCCCGCCTTTAACTTTCGCGGGACTCAGATATACAATTGCTTTTATTTGCCTTTTACCCCTTGCCTTTACTAAGAAAAACAGATCTGAATTTAAAAAGTTTGGAAAAAATGACTGGACAAAATTATTTATTTATGGATTACTTTTCATTGCATTCACACAGGGAGCAATGTTTACGGGATTGTTATTCCTACCTGCTGTTACTGTTAGTCTATGGCTTAACTTTACCCCTTTGGTTGTTGCTGTGATGGCAATTGTTCTTATAAATGAGTACCCGACAGTACTTCAATGGAGCGGAGTAGTGCTCTTTATAATTGGAATCTTAACTTACTTTTTCCCCATTATGCTCAGTGAATACCAGGAAATCGGATTGATTGTAATGACAATCGGTGTACTCGCAAACTCCGGTTCTGCGGTTTTAGGCAGGAGTATTAACCGTGAATCAAGAATTAATCCACTTGTTGTCACTATTGTGAGTATGGGTATCGGTGCGATAATTTTATTAGTCTCCGGAATTTTAGTTCAGGGTTTGCCTTCAATCAGCTTGCAGAATGTTCTGTATTTATTATGGCTTGCAGTAATCAATACTGCGCTTGCATTTACTATCTGGAACTATACCCTTCGCACACTCTCTGCGATGGAATCAAGCATAATTAACGGAACAATGCTTATTCAAATTGCAATTCTTGCCTGGGTGTTTTTGGGTGAAGCGATTACTTTTCAAGAAGGAATCGGGATGCTCATTGCCGCTTCAGGTGCCGTGCTTGTGCAATTGAAAATAAAAACCAACCATTCGTCAAATAAAAAAATCACAAATTCTTAGACCAGGCTTCTCTCAATTTTAATTGTTCCCCGGTTGGTTTCTCCATCTCCTCGATAATGTGTTTGTCAATTTTCTGCTGTAAAGGCAAATCTATTTCAACTTCCTCATCCCCGCGCAGGAGAATTAATTTTACTTTTTCCCCGACTTTCATCGAATTAATCTTCCTGAATATTTCTTGTGTATTAGCCAAGCTAACTTCAATTCCTAATATACTAATCGGAACATCGCCTGCTGTTATGCCAGCTTCTGCACTTGCCTCACTCATTCCGACAATCGTAAGCTGCTGCTTATCGTTCAATCCCATCTGCAGACCAACGGAGGGACGGGTATCTTCGGAGGGTCTTTCTGCGGTGTACCTGTATCCAAGCTTTGCCAGGTATTCATCATAAGGCAATCGCTTTGTTCCTTTGATGTAATCATTAATAAACTGCTCGATCTCAGGGAAGGTGTTTGCCACAAACAGATCGAAGAATTCTGCTTCCGGGAATGGTTTATATTTACCATATTCCTCCAGGAAATTTAGAAATACTTCCCGCAATCCAAATTTACCTTCAGATAGTTCCAGTAATCTTATATCAAGGAGTGCTGCGGTAACTGCTCCTTTATTATAGAAGTTTATAAATTCCATTGTTATAGTTTCAGAGTATACACCCAGGCTTAAATCCACCAGACTAATATCCTGGCTGAACCCGTCGCTGATAGTTATTTTTTCTGATATCCTATCCAAATATTCTTCAGGTGTAATCAGTCCGCTACGAAGCTGCATTATATCTGATCCCCATTCAGTTACTCCCTCGTAAAGCCAGATGTGTTGTGAAGCAGTTGGTTCGACGAAATTAAAAGGTTGAATGATATTGCTGTGCAGATTCAGAGGAGTTAGTATGTGGAGAAACTCATGTGCCATGTCATTTTTAACCCCTCCAATAAAATTTCCGAAGCCGGGATAAACAAATAAGGAACTGTATGAATGCTCAAGTGCACCGGCTCCCATAAAGCCGCTTTCAATAAATTCTTCCTGATCCAGAAAGCACATCAAAAAGTTATAGTGAGTAACAGGTGAATACCCGATGAATTCCGATGAAGACTGCAGCACATCATCGGCAACATCCATTATTCCGTCTGCATTAATAGTAGTATCAGCGGAGTAAACGTAGACACCGACTTTAATATTATTAACTGTAGTAGCGGCAGCTGTTAAATTACCGATCAAGATAGGCGAGTCTGCAAGATGGTCGTAGCTTTCTGCCGTGTAATAGCCATCTTCATCAGTTAGCAGAGCGGTTCCCGCGGTCCATTCAGGTTTATAATCGAGTTTTACCCTTAAGGGATTCGTTTGGAGTCCCTCAAAATATCCGAGAACAGCAAATGTGTTAAGTACTATAAATTCATTGTTGATACCTGTTCCTGCCATTGGAATTACTTTATTATTTTCAATTTCCGTGTCAAAAGTATCTTCGATATCATAATCGATCTTCGCGAGTTTATCGGGATCAGTGATCTGCCACTGATTCAGAGAAATTTTTTCAGCTGGCAGTTCATTCCCGTATTCATCATATGCTTTAAAGGACTTTACAAACCTGCCGAAATCCAAATTGGAGTATGTGCCGGGAACTGTTGCCGGCAAATTATAAATATCATTTTCAGCTGAAAGTCCCTCAACATATACAGTAACATGGAAAAGATCGTCTTTATAATTTGTCACATCAATGTTGTAAACAATATTTTGAGAATTCAGATTGGCTATAAAGATAATTACGAAAAGCAGTAATAATTTTTTCATGGGGTGTATCTCCTAAATTTCTTTTCATCAATTTTATTTTGATAAAGCTTCTCCGATTAGCAGTGTGCTTTGATTGCCATCCTTCTTATAACGTAAATATTGTAGGATTAATACAACATTGCCAATATTTTATGATGAGGGGAATATAATGACCGTTAAAGGTCAGGTGGTGACAATTCCAGAAGAGATGATTCCATAAAATAAATTGGAAAGTTCTCTTTAAAATCAAAAAAAACCCTCACCGGAAACTGATGAGGGAAAATAAAAAGATTATATTTTCTTACTTAAAAACGTTCATCCTGTACATCATTATTATAATACCATTGTGCATCAATCCAAGCCGGGTCACCAGGTCCGGTGCCACCACCACGGTTAACAATTAAGAATTTCGAGTAATGACCGTCATGATCGTATAGGAAAACGTAATTGTTTTCTGACTCGTCAATGTTATTTGTCCAGGTTCCTGTATTACGAAGTGGTGAATCCACTTCATCAAATAAATTAGAAGCAGATCCTACAAGGAAATCCGTTTCCCTTATCAATCCAGCCAGATCTGCACTTTGAATTAAGTAGGATGTTCCGGAGGCATTACTGAAGTAATATATATCAACGACACCGCTTGAATCTGAGCTTATTCCCCAGGCATTTCCGCTCGAAAGGTCTAAACCGCTCGGTTGAGCAGCAGTTGTACCAAAGGATTCGTAAATTCTCACAGGACCGTATAGTGTAGTCATGATGTCTGATACCATAACTATTGATCCAACAACACTGGTCTGTTCAGCAGTAACGCTTAACGTAAATGTTGAATCGAAATAATCCTGTAATTTTAATGTTATGCTTCGAACCCCCTCATCGACATCTTTAACTGTATCAGGAGTTGTTTGGTTTGTGTTTGTACCATCTATCCAGATTTCAGCCCCCGCTGGGCTTGATGTAATAAATATGTTACCTTTTGTACTTGGCGTAGGAGTAGTAGGGTTTTCGGTTGAATCACAAGATGCGATGATCAATCCTATAATTGGAATAAAAAATATTAAAGCAAGTTTTTTCATTATTGTTATCCTCTATTTTTTCTTTAAGTTGAATGGATATTGTGAGCCATCACGGTTTTTAGTAAAACTTCCTGCAAAGGTTCTATAGTCATCCGACATTTTCCCATTATACTTACCCATGAATTTGCTGTGTAGCTGATCAATCATAGAAATTTTTAGTGTGCCTGGATTAAAATTTCCTTTGACAGTTTGATTCAATGGCTGTTTATAATTAATAGTGATATTGCCGGAGAAACTGCTATCGGTCTGTTCGGTTATTTTCAATGTTGTTAATTTACCATCAAACGTTCCTGTCCAGATTCCAGTTACATCGGGAATAACAGTTAATTCTTTCTCGTATTCAGGTTCCTTTTCTTCAGGAGGTACGATTGAAGTTGAAGTATCTGCAGGCATATTGTTTTGTGAAACATCCTCCTGCATTTCTTCGGTTTTCTTTTCACAGCCAATGAATAAAACCATCGCTGATAAAGCAAAGGCTATTAGAAGCTGCGTAGATTTTGTGTGTTTTCTCATTTGTTCCCTTTTTGATTTTAACAGGTATGAATTAATAGGATTTAAAATTCTCAGAGTAGAATAAACATTTTTACAGGATTAAAAATACTGATCGGGCAAGTTCACATTTTTTAATTATAACGGGGCAAAAGTTAACATATTTTTCACTTTTGGCAAAGTAAAAAATTAGGAAATGATGTTGTAGGTCCGGGGATGGCGTCCCCGTTTTCACAGTAAAGACCGGATTAATTGATACCGCAAAAACTCCTTTTTCCGATCTTATCAGATATTGATGCACCGCAGGGAAAATGGAAAAAGCAATACTATAAACGAATAGAATAAACTACGGTCAAATTCTTGCAGCCACTCGTCTGTAGTGATAACCGTACACTGCCATTGTCATTGCCAGGGGGAATTTATTCGGATGTTTAAATAAACTGAAAGCAAGCAACTTCCAGAAATATTTTTTCCCTTTTTCCAGAACACCTAAAATCCAGAGAAGCATCATAAATGCTCTTACTTCCTTTAATTGAATTTTATTTTTATTCCAGTAAGGCTGCTTGTAATTTGAAAGGAAGTGTTTTAAACGATGATAATATTCTTTTTGAGCATAAATTGTCTTGACAATTCTGGAATAACCAGCAATCAGATCTCTGTAATTCATTTTGGGAACAAAGTTCATCGTGCCGTCCATATTGTTTCCGTTGAATGCATCCAGCATTCTGTTTTCCAATTGCATTCTTTTAAAAAGTTTTGTGCCGATCGGTGCATTAAGCAAACCGACCATTGCTGAAACGATTCCGCTCTTCTGTATAAAGTCTATTTGGTCCTGGAATACACTCGGAGAGTCACTATCGAAACCAACAATAAATCCTCCTGAAACAATGAATCCATGCTGCTGAAGTTTTTTTACTGCGTTGACAAGATTGCGTTTTAGATTTTGCGATTTGCCGCATTCTATAAGACACTCGTCGCTTGGCGATTCTATTCCGATGAAAATACTATTGAATCCGGATTCTATCATCATATCCATCAGCTTTTCATCATCAGCAAGATTTATAGAAACCTCTGTAATGAAATTGAACGGATATTTTTTCTGTCTGGACCATTCAATAAGTTTCGGAAGTATCTCGCCTTTTAACTTTCTTTTGTTACCAATAAAATTATCATCAACAATTGATACAGGTCCCCGCCAGCCAAGATTGTAAATCGTCTCTAACTCAGTTAAAAATTGTATACTGCTTTTTGTTCTGGGCTTTCTGCCATTTAACATTGTTATACTGCAGAAGTCGCAATCATAGGGACAGCCTCTTGAATATTGAAGTGACAAAGAAGCATACTTTTTAATTTCCAGCAGCTCCCACATAGGTACCGGCGATTTGGTTATATCAGGGTATTTATCAGATGAATAAACATGTTTTGGATTTCCGTTTTTCAAGTCCTCTAAGAATAGCGGAAGTGTAATTTCTGCTTCATTTAAAATAAAGTGATCAACACCTAGAAAATCTTTATGCTGTGTAGTTGCAAGCGGACCGCCCACTACTGTTTTTACTCCGAGTGAATTGCATCTTCTTATTACATCTTTAAAGGAATTTATCTGGATGTTCATTCCACTAAGAAAAACATAATCAGCCCAAAGTATATGTCTATCATGCAATTTTGAAACATTCATATCGATAAGCTTCTTTTCCCATTCTATTGGGAGCATTGCCGCAACGGTAATTAATCCCAATGGGGGTTCGGCAACTTTTTTTGCAATGAACTTGAGTGCATCTTTAAAGCTCCAGAATGAAGCCGGGGTTTCCGGATATACAAGTAAAATCTTCAATTATATCTCCAATGAATTGTCAATTAATTACTCTTCTATTATGCAAAATTTTTACGACAAATTTTGTAAAAGTAGTGTAAAAGCTCCCAGGGTCGATTTGAACTTCTGTGTTTAATGAAGGATATTTGTTAAAGTTATATTTATTTAAATAAGGAAGATCAGAAAAATTAATCCTTTGATTTTATAATTTTTCGAGTCTTTCTGATTTGAAGGAGAGAAATATTAGTGAGAGGAAAGCATTCTCTTTTTTATCACATTTTAATTTTTGTTATTGCACAGCTTGTTTGGTTGTCTTTACTGGGCATATGGATTTACTGGTATGTATCGAACTACATTGTATTTGAAAAGGTTGGTGACCAGGTTTCCCCACAATTAGTTTATGATGTGCAAAACACACTCCCTTTTATTCTTGGCTTAATTTTGTTAGTTGGTTTATCGTTTATAACATCGCTTATTTTCAGGCATCTGAATGTGCAGTTAAGAATTACACAATTATACGATAACTTTATAGGTAATGTAACCCATGAACTTAAATCACCTCTTTCATCTATTCAATTATATCTTGAAACATTAGGGCAAAGAAATGTCCCCGCTGAAAAACAAAGAGAATTTATTGATATGATGATGAAAGATGCTGATCGATTACAAAGCCTGATAAATTCAATACTCGAAATTTCCGCTCAGGAAAAGAAAAAGCAGCGACGAGATTTTAAAATTTATCGTGCCGACTTGATTGTAAAAAATTTACTGGAGGAATCGTTTGAAAAATTCCGAATCGGGAAAGATAACTATTCGATAAACGGAGAAGCACCGTGTGAAATCCTTGCCGGTAAAGACTCCTTAAAAATTATTTTTGATAATCTGGTAGATAACGCCGTTAAATATTCAACTTCTGCCGCGAAAATAGACGTTAAGATTAGTTGCAATTCAAACAGATTCATAATTGAGTTCACAGATAACGGTATTGGTATTCATCAAAAAGAACATAAGAAAATATTCAATAAATTCTACAGGATTTACAGCAAGGACATTCCCAATGTTAAAGGAACTGGTTTAGGACTTTACCGTGTGAAGGAAATAGTAAGGGCTCATAGTGGTAAAATTTCCGTGGCTAGCCAAGGAGAAGGAACAACCTTCAAAATTGAAATGCCCCTTTACCACAAATCACAAAGTGGATTATTTAATAAACTTTCAAATAAAACCTGAGCTGAAAAATGGCTGATGATTTTAAGGGAAGCAGAATTTTATTAGTGGAAGACGAAGAGACTCTTGCAGTTGGATTGGAATATAACTTAACAGAAGAGGGTTATGCAGTTAAGTGGGCTAAGAACGGAAGAGAGGCTGTTGAGCTTTTTGAATCGGAGAATTTTGACCTGATAATCCTCGATATAATGCTTCCGTATGTAAACGGATTTGAAGTTGCCGAAAGAGTGCGAAAAGCAGATCCTAAAATGCCCATTCTTATGTTAACTGCAAAAACCGAATCAGCCGATAAAGTTAAAGGATTGGAAAGAGGGGCTGATGATTATCTAACAAAGCCGTTTCATTTACAGGAATTACTTCTTCGAGTAGAAGGAATGCTTAGACGGAAAAGCTGGTATAAGCATGTATCTGAAAAACAGCCTGTTTATAAGTTTGGAAAGAATGAAATTAATTTTGACAACTTTTTTTGCAAAATTGCTGATGGTGAAATAAGGCTTACTCCACGAGAGGCAATGGTTATAAAGTATCTCATAGAACATAAGGGAAAAATTATATCGAGGAAAGAACTGCTTGAAAATGTTTGGCAGCTTAATCCCGATGTAGAAACACGCACAGTAGATATTTTTATCGCCCGCCTGCGCAAATATTTTGAGCCCGATCCTGCAAATCCCGTTTATATTAAAAGTATACGTGGTGCAGGATACTTATTTAATGAGGAATAAATTTTAATAACAAAAAAATAATAGTTACCTTCTTTTGCTGTAGTTCTTGTTTTTACCGCCAGCACTTTTTCTGTCCCGCCCGGGTTTAGCTTCGTTAACGATAAGGTTCTTACCTTTTAATTCAAATTCATTTAAAGTTTTTAAAGCTTTTTTTGCCTCAACCTTCCTGACCATTTCAACAAATCCGAATCCTCTCGACATGTGATTTGAGTTATCACGAATAATTTTTACACTGCTTACATTTCCATGTTCGGCAAAAAGACTGTTTAATTCTTCTTCGCTTACATCTAAAGCCAGGTTACCTACAAAGATCTTCATGGTTCTCTCCTTATCATTTTAATTTCAACCTAAAAAAATCAAATAAAAAAGCTGCAGCAATACTGCAGCTAAAAAAACAGAAGGCTGATAATTATCTTCTTCTTCCTCCGCCTCTTCTGTTCCTCTGAGGTCTTGCTTCATTCACAATGAGCTTTTTTCCTTTTAGCTCGAATGTGTTAAGCTCATTCAGTGCTTTTTCTGCCTCTGCCTTACCGGGCATTTCAACAAACCCGAATCCTTTTGAAGTTTGGCTGAACATATCCCGTATTATTTTTACACTCTCCACTCTTCCATGCTTTGCAAAAAGTTCCTTTAACTCATCGTCTTTTACATCGGGCGCCAGGTTGCCTACATAGATATTCATTTCATACTCCTTTTGAATTTGATAGTAATACAAAAACCGGGTTTACATAACTGAAATACCTGCCGGAAGCAGAGTAAAAGTTTATGCCGGTTTTTTTGTCTCTTTAAAAAATTTAGGATTAAAAGAAGGGTACTTTGAGAAGTTTTCTCTTACCTTAATTTATTCTGAAGGACATATTAAATATAGACTAATTACGCTGCTGTTACAAGCCAAATTTAAAACTGAAGTAACCGTTATGTAAGCTTCTGTTTGAGTTTTTACTCAAACTTCTTTGCGATTCTTTATTTCGTTATATTGCACAGTGTAGAATTTTGACGAAATATCTTATTACTTTCCGTTAAAAAATTCTTCCGAAGATCTACTTAATATAAATTTCTAAGCAGAGATAATTTAAATTGAAAATAACACGACAACTAACAAACCGTGAAAACAAGTCATTAGACCAGTATTTTCAGGAAATTGGAAAAATTGAGCTTTTGACTCCGGGCGAGGAAATAGAATTAGCTATAAAAATAAAAAACGGGGATATAAAGGCGCAGGATAAACTGGTAAGAGCTAATTTAAGATTCGTGGTTTCAGTTGCCAAGATGTTTCAGAATCAGGGTTTATCGCTAGGCGACTTAATAAACGAAGGAAACATCGGTTTGGTAAAAGCGGCACAGCGATTTGATGAAACAAGAGGGTTCAAGTTTATTTCTTATGCTGTCTGGTGGATCAGACAGGGAATAATGTCTGCAATTGCAGATCAGTCGAGAGTCGTTCGTCTGCCGCTTAACAGGGTTGGCAACTTAACTAAGCTCAGTAAAGCCTACAGGAGCTTGGAACAGGAATACGAAAGAAAGCCCACTACAGATGAACTAGCAAAAATATTGGATATTTCATCAGAGGAGGTAGCTTACACTCTGCAAATCTCAGGCAGGCAGGTATCCGTGGATGCCCCTGTAAAGAACAGTGAAGAAAATAAAACTACATTAATAGACATTCTTTATAATGAAGAGCAGCCATCGCCTGACAAAAGTCTGATGAATGATTCCCTTAAGAATGATGTCGCAAGAATTCTTTCTACACTCGATGAAAGAGAAGCTGAAGTCATAAGACTTTCATTTGGAATTGGAACAGGACAGAAGGCAACTTTGGAAGAGATCGGCGAAAAATTTAACCTTACCCGTGAGCGAATAAGACAGATAAAAGAAAAGGCTTTAAGAAAATTACGCACTTCCAAAAGGAGTGATAAGCTTAAAGACTACCTCGGCGAATAGCAATTTCATAATTATCACCGGCGAAAAAACTTACCCGGAAAAATAACTTTATAATTAAAGTTGATTACTTGTTATCAGTTGCATATTTTGTAAGTGCTTAATATGAAATTGTTAATTTTGAAGGTGCATAAATGAAAACAAAGGTTTTTTCGAAAGAAATTAACATACCTGAACTGAAAGAATTCACGGCAAGATATCCTCAGTTTGCCGGGCTCGCTGCAGGTGAAGGAAAATTCCTGTTTGACATAGTAATGAAACCTGAAACGTTTATCCAGGCGATGATTTTAACGGAATATGGAATGCCTGCAGTAACAAGCGTAGCCGAGCTATGCTTTAACGAGGCAAAAAAAAGAAGGAACTTTAAGTTTACCGGCCGGGTTAAGCAGTTTATTGGTGCTATGGTAGCTATTTTAATGGCTGCTAATGGTTACCAGAGGACCGGAAGAAAGAAGTCCATTATTCATCGTGCATACACGCGCGGTGAGTTTTATGTAAAGAAGTAATTTCTATTAATCAGGGTATGAGAATGAGCAAGGGTCTGAATACAAAAAAGACTGAGAAGAAAAAGCCGCAGAAAACTAAAGCGGAAAAAAAAGCGGCTAAAAGAGCAAAACAGGAAAAAAAACGGTAGGGACTGATAAAATAAGTATTTATTAAGTGAATACCAGTCCGTCCGACCGATACCGTAACGGATTTAGAAATCTAAATGTCATGGTACGACTCCCGATAAATCGGGACAAGCTGCGACATCCGGGTATTTAACTTTTTGCTTTAAATCTCCGGAAGCTTCTTCCTGAGCGGTTTCTTGTGCTCCTTCCAAAACCGAAGGACTTCCTTCTTCCATCAAAATTATTTTGTACACCCGGATTCTCACCCTCCTTAATTTCAAGCATTTTATATGGATGATCAGCTATTACTGAAATAGGCTGCTTTATCATTCTGTTAATAGCGCTAAGGTAAGTCAGCTCTTCAGGATCACAGAATGAAAGCGCAGTTCCTCCGAGTCCGGCTCTTGCCGTTCGGCCTATCCTGTGAATATAGGCCTCGGCATATTCAGGAATATCGTAGTTAAATACGTGAGACAATTTTTCTATATCAATTCCGCGTGCTGCAATATCCGTTGCAACCAGAACTCTTGTCCTGTTCAGTTTGAAGTTATTAAGTGCACGTTGCCTTGCCTGCTGCGATTTGTTTCCGTGAATAGAATCCGCGTGGATCTTCGCATCGTTTAAAATTCTGGTGATCACATCAGCGCCGCGTTTAGTTCTTGTGAACACTAGTGCGGACACAATCTTTTCATTTTTCAATATATGAATTAGAAGTTTCTTTTTATCAGCCTTGGTAACAAAGTAAACCCCTTGGTTAACAGCCTCAACAGTTTTTTGTTCGGGTGAGACTTCAATCTTTACCGGATTGGTTAAAATTTTGTCTGCCAGACTTATAATTTCCGAAGGCATAGTTGCAGAGAATAACAAAGTTTGTCTTTGCACGGGCAGCTTTTCAATAATTTTTTTAACATCTTTTATGAACCCCATATCAAGCATGCGATCAGCTTCGTCAAGCACAAATAACTTAATGTCGCGCAGACTTATGTAATTCTGCTTGATGAGGTCGAGAAGTCTTCCGGGTGTGGCGATGAGAATATCGACTCCCTGCCTGAGCTTTAGTGTTTGTGCTCTTTGAGAGACTCCGCCGAATACAACAGCAGTTCTTAAGCCTGTATGTTTTCCATATGCAGCAAAGCTCTCGCTTATCTGAAGAGCAAGCTCTCGTGTTGGAGTAAGAATTAATGATTTAATTTTTCTTCTCGATTTGCGGGATTCCCAATCTGCGCTGAGGATCTGTAATATTGGAAGTGCAAATGCTGCGGTTTTACCTGTGCCGGTTTGCGCACATCCGATAAGGTCCCTTCTTTCAAGTATTAAAGGAATTGCCTGCGTCTGGATTGGTGTTGGTATTGTATAACCTTCGTTGTATAGTGCCGTTTGTAACGGCTGAATAAGATTCAGTTTTTCGAATGACATATGACTTTCTGTTTAATGTGCCGTAAAAAACTCTTTCCCGGTCTCATTAGAACAGAAATGTTTTTACCGCGGGTTAATAAAATCAGATTTGTAAAACGGTGCGATCAAGAAATGAGCAAATGAAGGCAAGTCTTAAAAATCAACTGTCTTAAATTACACTTATTATACAACAACTCAAATAATATTATCGCTGGTTGATAGTTGCTTTCGTGAAGAAAAGACGCTTTTCCATTGTCATTGCGAGCCCGCTTAAGCAGGATAAGGGAACTGTATACCACCTTTGTCACATCAACAAACTCAACGCAACATCGCATGTCATACCGTGCTTGATCCGGAACTCAAAAGAATCTTCAAAAAGTAGTATCTTACCCTACAAAAATTCGACTATGCAAACAACATTTAAAATTAGAAGCGAAAGCCCTTCGCGACTGGAAAACTTTAGTGATGCAGTATTTGCTTTCTCAATTACACTGCTGATGATATCTCTCGAAGTGCCTAAAACATTCACTCGCATACTAGAGCTAACGGATGAACTTATAGCTTTTGCTATTACTATCATTCCATTATTTATTATCTGGCAGCAGCATCGTTTGTTTTTCCGAAGATACGGACTCGATGACAGGACAATTCTTATCTGGAACACCGCACTGCTCTTTATTGTTTTAATTTTTATCTTTCCTCTTAAGTTTCTCTCCTTATTTCTTATCAGGTTTTTTAGTTTTCTTTTTTTCGGAACCGAAAATGTATTTAACACTATGATTGAAGGCATACAGGTTCCCTGGCTGATGGTTTATTATGGAATCGGTGTACTTGGAATCTTATTTGTCTTCTCCCGTTTCTATAAACACGCAATAAAGATGAAGAATGAAACTGGTCTAAGCGACAAAGAGTACGATATCACCCGCTACTTTAAAAGACTTTACACGCATCTTTGTTTTGTTCCGATTATCTCTATCTGTTTTGTGCTTGCATTTATGAACGCTGATGTTACGATGGCAAGTGTTGTTTCGGGAATGTTATACTCTCTCACTGGATTTGTATTTGTGATCAACCAAAGATGGCTTAAAAAAGTAAGTATTAAAGAATAGATTTATTATTGTGAAAATTATTCTTACATACATTCTGTTTATAAATTTTATTTTCACTTTTTTAGTTTATGCACAAGGCGATGAACCCTTCATTGAAGGTGAGAAACTTGAATTTGAAATAAGTGATCTTTTCGGAAATACGGTTACCTCATTAGATACAATATTTAGCGGTAAAGTTATATATATAACTCTTTGGGGGACATGGTGCCCACCATGTATTTCAGAAATTCCAACATTGATCGATCTTCATGAGAAATATTATGCCGATGGACTTATTATTACTGCAATAGCATTTGAGGTTGAAAAAAATTCAGAACTCCGGCAGGAAAAGCTGCTTAAGTTTAGTGAAGAAAAAAAGATTAATTATCTTATTCTGGATGGCGGAATCCCCCAAAATTTTGAAAAGGTTTTCCCTTCAATAAAAAATATTGAAGGACTTCCAGTTGAAGTTCTGATAAACAGGAAAGGTAAAGTAAAAGTAATCCGCAAAAGTTATGGTTATAGTGAAGTGTGGTCAGGAAGATTGGAACAGGAAATCAAAGCACTTTTAAATATTAAAAAAATACAATAATCCTTTCAGGTGATTTATGAAAACTCACTTAACAATTCTTTTCTTATTAATAATCTGTATAACTCTTTATCCACAATTCCCCGACAGCGAAACAGATGGAAAATATTATGAAATAAATGGTGCAAAACTCTGGACTGTAAGCTTTGGTGAGGGCGATCCTTTAATTTTTATTGCCGGCGGTCCCGGCGGTACACATTATGGCTTAAGAAGATTCGATTCTCTTTCAACCACAAATTCTCTGGTTTATTACGATGCCTTCGGAAGGGGGAAATCCGATACCGCCAAATTTGTTTCTGAATATACAATTGAAAGGGATATTGAGGACCTTGAAGGTTTGCGAAAGGCAATGGGTTTTGATAAAATAAATATTCTCGGGCATTCTTACGGCGGAGTGGTTGCTCAGGGCTATGCAATTAAATATCCTGAAAATGTTTCGCATCTTATAATTGCTAATTCGTTCCATAGTTATTTGATGTGGCAGGAGAACTGCGATAATTCCAATCACGAAATAAAAACAAATTACCCTGAAGTATGGGAAGAGCTGATGAAAGTAAGAGAGCAGGGAGCAGTCTCAAGCGATAAAGTGCATTACGAAATTTACGACCGAGTTCCTTACGGATTTTTGTATGCATACAACCCGGAGAACTTTAAACCAAGCGGAAGAAAAACTTATCCGTATAAAACCAACAGAAAACTCTATTACCAGATGGTTGGCAGGGACGGCGACTTTGAGCTCACAAGCGATATCGGAACTTTCGATTACAGGACACAGCTAAAAGATTTAGATATGCCTATACTTATTTACGGCGGACGTTATGACCGCGTTGCAGTTCCTCGGATGATGGTAGAATATAAACTCTATTGCCCTCAGGCTGAGTTTGTTATGTTCGAAGAAAGCGGACACAATCCGCAGGTAGAAGAACCTTCCAGGCTTTTTGCTTTGATAAGAAAGTTTTTGGGGGAGTGAGATGTAGTTATCCTGAACTTGTTTCAGGATCTCTGTATGATTTAATAATGATTAAGAAACTCAACAATTTAGAAATGATTACGTAAGTTGCGTTACGTAAATTTCGTAACGTTAAATATGAAATTTCAAAAATAATCTGATAAAAGTACTGTACAAAGACTGAGTTTGTTATGTTTGAAGAAAGCGGACACAATCCGCAGGTTGAAGCGCCCTCAAAACTTTTTGATTTGATTAGAAAATTTATGAGTAAGTGATTTGAAATATCCGTCACAACTGTGTTGTGACGGATCAACAAATTATTTTAATGTTACATTCTTAGGTTTGTTCATCCTGTAATCAAGGTTTGTGCTAACAACTGCGATCCAGTCCTTTATGCTTATTGGAAGTGAAAAGTAATCGGAACTTTTAAAGTACTCGTCGTTTTCCTTGCTGCAGTAAACGGTTATTGTCCCCTTCGAAAAAATTGCAGCCCGTATCACGGTTGTGTAAGGATTGATATCCACTATAGCCATTTCTTCTCCGCCTTTATGATCAGCATTCCCCTGAATTACTATTGCTCCCGCGATAACATCTACCGCACCTGTAACACTTAAGTTGTCCCTAAGGTGCTGGTACTCTTTCCCCATCATTTTTTTAAGCAAAGGATTTACTTTTGCATCATCCAGCACCTGATCTGAATAATATTCTCCACCGTACTGCTTAAGATGTGTAAAATCATTTTTTGACTGCGCAAGTAATGGCAGGGCCATTAGAACTAAAAACAGGAACGCTTTCATACAGATTTCCTTCTGTTTGTTAACAAATAATAATTTTGGGAAATAAGAACCGCCCCTGCAGGAAAGTTTGAGCGAATTATTAGAAGCCGAGGGGAAACATAAATTAAAATTATTTGATTTACAATATGCCGATATTAATTTACTGTGGACGCTGTGACAATGTTGCTTTTCACCGGAAGATGGCGGAGTATAAATTATATTACCCACAGGATAAGTTTATTATGTCTGAAGAAAACTGACACAACCCTCAAATAGAAGAGCCCTCCGGGCTTCTTAATTTGATAAGAGGGTTTTTTAAGGGGACGAGATTACTTTAATTTGAATTGCGTTAGTAATTCACCGGCGATGCGTAAAAATTAAGGAACAGGCTTTTAAGCAAAGCCTGTTCCTAAAATCTATTTAAGTTCACCCAGCCAGTTTTGAGCAAACTTGCGTGCGGATTCTGTCGTTTCTTTCCCTGCCCTGAAACAGAGTTTCCATAAATAGTCTTTTCTTTCATAATCCTGCTTTACAAAAAGGGTTCTTCCTTTTTCATTAATAGCCGTCTTTGCATTAAAATCAACATCTTTTGTCTTTTCAATAAATTCCGTAAGCCATTTCTTGATCATTCCGTTTGGATTGTTAGCAGGATATTTTGCTTCCCATTCTGCAATTTCCATTTTATGCTGATCAAGCTGCTGCTGGTACCCTTGCTGCATATAAGTGTCCATTTCCGGATTGTACATTGTGTTATTTGGATCATCAATTGCTTTCAACTGTTCCTCAATATACTTAATGCTTTCATCGAACATTGCCCGCTGATCTTCGGGCATTGAAGCCCTGGTACTTTTCATTTCTTCAAGACTATTCTTCAGATTTTCCCTGTCCTCATTTTTCATTTGTTCCACAGTTTTTGGTTTTTCCGGAGGTGACGGCTTTCTTGATTCACGATACTCATTGTATCGTGCTTTAAAATCTTCAGTTGATGTAAACTGTTTAACATACTTCCCTATTACTTCAACCTGGGAAACGCGGTCGTTTAGTGCAATACTCTTAAGCTCTTTAATTCCGGGAAAATAAAATGATGGTGATGAGATATCCGAAAAGATTGTCTGCTTTGCATTATCTTCCGAAAGCTTAAGTGTCTGCAGAAGAGATTTTACATGATCATCTATTACTTTGCCGGTATAGAATCCTGCAATAATAACAGCAACCGGTAAAACCCAAAGGATTTTTTTCATATAGTTTCCTTTCAATTAGTGAACGATAAAAAATTACGGTGGGAGAAAATCCATAAAAGAAAATTCATTTCCAATATCCCCCGGAGCCTTAAAAAAATATTTTTTTACCCCTTGAAAATGCGCGGAAAAAGAAGATTCAATGCACTTTTACCTGATCGTCACGGATGTACCTTGACGGGAAATCAATTGTAATACTCCACAGCATAATCCCCGTGGAGACGGGCAGGTGTAACATCCTTGTTTAAGACTACCACCGGGTAATAAGTATAAATTTCTTTTTTTACAAGCTGCCTTTCGGCGGGTAAAACTGCATACCTTCGGTATGTAAACTAATTCCATCGGGAGTGTATTGGTCGTAGTAAATAATTTCTATCAACTCACTACTTTGGGTTTGCAAAATAGCATTGTTCTGTTTTGCAACAGAGCTTTCGCTTAAAATTAATTCTTTTTTTCAACACTTCTTTTAATTAAATTCTAATCAACAACAATGTTAAACCAATTTAAAACTTAAATAAAAAAGAAAGCCGCACGTGGAAACAATTTCAGAATTTATTGACTTAATAAATAAATACTTAACCAAACCCCTTTTTACATTTGGCGATAATCCGGTTACTATCTGGATGCTATTGTACTTTTTACTCCTCCTGGTCTTTTTATTCTTTGGAACGGGAATATTAAAGAGGTGGTTTGTTAACAAATTACTTGGCAGAACCAGTCTGGATATTGGGGTGCGGCATGCAATGGGCACTATATTCAGATACGTGCTCATTGTAATAGGATTTCTGCTTATTCTGCAATTCCTGGGTGTCGATTTAAGCGGCTTTACAATAATAGCAGGAGCACTTGGTGTTGGTGTGGGTTTTGGTCTTCAAAATATTACAAACAATTTTGTGAGCGGAATTATTATTCTATTTGAACGCCCGATAAAAATCGGGGATAGAATTGAGGTTGGCGATGTTACCGGAGATGTTGTAAAAATATCAATGAGATCCACAATGATCCTAACCAACGATAATATTTCCATAATTGTTCCAAACTCCGATTTTATCTCTTCTACAGTTATAAACTGGAGTCACACTGAAAGAAAAGTGCGTTTCAACATTCCGGTTGGCGTTTCTTACAAGTCCGATCCCCAATCTGTTAAAAAAATTCTAATGGAGGTTGCAGAAAATAATAAGGGAGTTTTGAAAGATCCACCACCGGATGTTTTACTTAATGATTATGGCGATAGCTCTATCAACTTCACATTACGAGTATGGACAAGCGAATATATAACAGTACCTAAGCTGCTGAAAAGTCAATTATACTATTCGGCATTTGAGAAGTTTAAAGAGTACGGTATAGAAATTCCATTTCCGCAGAGGGACATACATGTAAAGAATGATTTAATAAAGGTTCACTCAGAATAATTTTAGCTTTAAATGCCCTATTTTTCATCAGAGAGTACTGCAACGGGGTAATAGGTATAGATTACTTTCTTTACCAATCTGCTGATTCCGTCAGGAGTGTACTGGTCGTAGTAAATAACCTCTATCGGCTCACCGGCTTGTGTCTGAAGAATTCCGTTGTTCTGTTTTGCAACGGAGGTTTCACTTAAAATTACAGCAACAAATTTATAAGAGTCGTTTTCGGTTTCAGCAAAAATAACTTCTTCCAGATCACCTGATATCTTTCCTCTTAAAAACCCTTTAACGTACTGCCGTGTATCGGGATCGAGGTTGCGGTCGGCATCCTGTATTACAATCCTGTTAAGCTCGTTTATTCCGAAGTGCTCGTAGACTTCGGTGTAGTTTTTATCGGTTAAATAAATTTCTGCGGAAGAGCCCATCAGCAAAACATCTCCCCAGGAATTAGGATTCATCCAAGTGTAAGTATGCCTGTTGCCCGGTAAATATTTATCTGTGATCCAGAACAAACGTTTTTCGTAGCCGTCTCTTTCTCTAACGCTTGTATTAACAAAAAAGTGAAAACCGATTACCCTCCCAAGCAGACCTTCAACGTAGCGCAGCTCTTCATCGGTTTTGAAAACAGCTTCTACTATGTAACCTTTTTCTGTCTGCTGAACATAAAAAGGAGTGGAGCGTGCAAAGAGGCTGTGCCTGCCAAGTGCTTTACCAAAATACGGAGAGTACGGTGCAAACCAGAATTGAAAACAGCCCGCATCAAAATTATTATGCATTTTTCTGTTCAGCGCATCAAACCAGACTTCAAGCGAGTTGGTAGTCCACCATTCGCCGGCATTTTCTCTAACCGCATACGGATCAATTATTTCTGCGGCTAAAAATATTTCATCGAAGTCCCAGGCAAGATAAACATTAGCAGTATACTCGGGATCGGAAAAATCTTTTACCGGTGTCATCGGCTGCGAAAGATCCCATTCATCCAGCTTGCCGTCCGGAACAAACTCTTCATTCATTCTCGGCGCAAGTCCAATCCGCAAAGATTTAAATTCTGTTTCCTGTGTCCGCTGGAAAGTATCAATAGACTCAACCGGAGGCTCTGGAAGTATTGCATACTTTGCCTGTTTCTGTGAAAAATTCGGATAAAGAGTTGCAGCATCATCAACAACGTTTATTGCCTCTTCAACTTTTAATCTTTCCAGCTTACGGTTAAGCAATTCTTTGTTTTCTTCGGATTCAACAGTGTGCTCAGGTATTTCGTGAGTAATTTCAGAACCTTCGTAACTGATATCCAACTTGAGATTGCCTTCATCTTCTCCGCTTCCACTTTTACCATTACCTTGGTCGCCGCTTTCACCTTCTTCTGTACCTGAGCCATCCGTTTTTAAATATTCGCTTAATTCACTTTGAAGTCCGCCTAGGCCGTTACCGTCTTTACCAAAATAATTTTCAGTCATCCGGTTAATTTTCTCTTCATCCAGATCGGATGATGTAACAACATCAGAAAAATTTTCAATTTGCTTTTCTGTTAATTCCGGTTTGTGCTTTTCAATTAATTCTTTTACCTGTTTTAAACGTTCTTCTTTTAGTTCAATCTGCTTCGTTATGAGCTCTTTGAATTTTGTCTCTTCCTCTTTTTTAATTTCTTCGGTGATTTCCTTTTGATTCTGTTCAGGCGATTCCGGACTTGCAAGACCGAAGAAGTCGGTTGAATATAGCCACCAGAAAAGTAGCAGGTGAATTATTGTAGAAATCAAGTAGAAGCGTTTCATTGCAATTCCTTTACTGCAAAAGAAATTTTTTCAATTCCAAGTTTTCTCGCGATATCTGTAATCCGCAAAACTTTTTGTATGTCTGCACCTTTTTCCGATCTTACAAGTATAACGTCCTTTCCACCCTGTGCAAAAATATTTCCTATTCTTTCCGCAAGTTCGCTTTCTTCAACAACCTGGTTTTTAATATAGAAATTTCCGCTTTTATGAATTTCAACTATAAGTGCATTTTCAATCTTTGTCATCTCCGGCTGATCTGAAACAGGCAGGTTCATCGGGAGGATTTTTTCTTCTTCCTGGACGGTAATTGTGAGAATAAAAAATATTGTTAAGAGAAAAATTGCATCAAGCAAAGGCATAAAGTTAAATGAATAGCCTTCGTCTTCTTTTTCAATTTCAGTCTTCATTTTTAGCCGAGATAGTTTTTATGTAATCTTCAATCTGTCCTGAAAGTGCGGCAAGACTTTTTCTTGTTCTGTATTTTATGAAGTAATGTCCGAGCATAGTGTATGCAGCAATTACAAGTCCTGCAATTGTGGTGCTTAGTGCCATCCCGATTCCACGCGACAGCATCTGGAATTTTTCTGTCCCCCCCAGATCCCCGATTGATAAAAATGCTTCTGCGAGACCTAGCACTGTACCTAAAATTCCCAGCAATGGTGCGAGCTGCACTATAAATATTAAAGCGTGGGTTCGTTTTTTCTGTGCGGCATCTTCTTCAGTAAGCGCATCTTCAATTAACTGCTTATTCTGTGAGAGATTTGTTGAAGAATCTGGTTCGAGTTTAGATATAAATTTTCTAATTGAAAAATTTTTATCGAATGACTTATCAGTACTTTTTATGCGGGCAAAGAAATCATCGTAACGTGCATTCTGCTTGTATATGAAAACCAGCCTTTCAATTATTATTGCCAGGGAGATTATAGAAATGATCAGTAAGATGTAGATTATTATCCCGCCCTGCAGGAACATGTTAAGGTAAGATTGTTCCATTTTTCAATCCGTGGATATTGAGAAAAAGAATACAGTAAAGTTACAATTATCTGTGAAAAATTTTCCACGAGATTTAATAAATGGCGATTTTACCCGGTTCCGTCATTCTGATGAAGTCGTGCAAAAAGGCGGCCCCGGGAATGAGGTTTCCCAGATTATACCTGATCGTCTTGGGTCCAGCCAGGACCCGGATAAATTAACCGCGTCAAGAATTCACGATATTTAGTATAAATTGTTTTTTATCCGATCTTTATATAGTTTCGTCCTCATTCCTGGGCGAAATTTTTTCGTAACACATTCTTTGCTTTCACCCAATGATGCACACCTTTGCCGGGCAACTATCGGTCAGGTATTTAATAGTTTATTTTAAATTTTTTCAGGAGGCGCAATGCGCAAATTTATTTATGCAGGAATTATAGCTGCATTGTTTTCTGTTGTGCTTTTGTTTCAATTTAGTTGTGCAGGGGAAGGAACTGCCAAACCTCTTAGTCAGAAGGAAATGGTGGCATTAGGGAAATACATCGTAACCACAAGCGGATGTGATGATTGCCATACACCAAAAATATTTACTGAGAACGGACCTGTATTTGACACAACAAGACGTTTCTCGGGTTATCCGGAGGGAGAAGTATTGCCTGCTATCGATATGAACATGATAGGACCGGATAAATGGTCAGCTACCGAAAAACATTTGGGTGCGTGGATCGGACCCTGGGGAATATCCTATGCTTCAAATCTTACACCGGATAAGGCAACCGGGATAGGCACAATGACTGAAGAGATGTTTATTAAATGTTTAAGGGAGGGAAAATATATGGGAGTCGGCAGACCATTACTTCCTCCAATGCCGTGGCAGGTGTACGGAATGAAGACTGATCAGGATCTGAAAGCTATTTATGCTTACCTGATGTCAGTAAAACCTATAAAGAATATGGTTCCACAGCCCGTTACACCGGATAAAGTTGGCGAGATCTTAGCAAAAAAATAAGTGTTTCACATAGGAGGCTGAATTACTTTAAGCACTCTCTTTAATAAAGGGAGTGCTTTATTTTATCACACCACCAGCTCGCAGGTTTATTCCGTACTCTAGATAAGCTTTTAAACAGCAGAGAAAGTGTGTCCAGCCTTCAACCTGTCCCATACAGCGTTTAGCACCTTCAAAATCCGGAGTCCATTCTTCCTCTGTTATTTTAACCAGGGTTTTATTTGCATCTTTGGGTTCGAATGAAATATTAACTTTGCACTCCACACCACTTCCATCCCACGTAAAAGAAACAAGCTTATCCTTTTCAGCCTGTTTTACTTTAATTTCATGCTCTGCATCAAAATCTTCCCATGTCCACTTTAAAGTTTTTCCACCCTCAATTCTTCCCGTGCTTTTACTGATGAAATATTTCTTCATTTTTTCTGGATCAACAATTGCTTCAAAAATATCGTGTACGGGTTTTAGAATTCCCATGTGAAGATTTACTTTTAGTTTGTTTTCGCTCATGAAAACTCCTATAACTTATTGCCAATAGTTAAAGTAAAGTATAAGTATTACTATGCAAATAATTATTCCGGTAATTGCCTGAAGCACCACTGCGGATTTTGATAAGTTCTTTTTAATAAAACCGAGCGGTGTAAAATTAAGCCAATGCCATTTTTCGGGTAAAGACTTTTGAAGAAAAATGTAGTAAGTAATATCCTGCACACCAAATATTTTCAATAATGCACCGCAGAGAGCAGGAATCCATCCGAACAGCAATCCTAAAATTAGTAATAACAACACATCAAACATTAGTTGGTTAATCCGGTAAGCTTTAATTATTTCACGTTCAGGCATTTTAGTCGATCTGCGTATAAGCGTAAAATGATAACCGAGAATATCAAAAAGATTGCTGAACGAAAGGAATAGAAAGGGCACAGCAAATGGATGATAGAATGACAAAGCTATCAAAATTATAACAAGCAGGAAATTCCATCCTGTTAGCTTGTAAAGGAATATATTTTTTAGTGATCCCAGCTTATTTGTATAAATATAAATAAAAGTACAACCGATTATAATAATTATTTATCACTTACCGGATGCAATTTGTATTTTAGATAACATTAAAAAACAACTTTCCGGAAAAAGCAATGAAAAAACTAATTTTCATTTTTTTATTTGCCGCTGTAATTTTTCCACAAACAGGTGTAGAAGATATTCAATCATTTACACTGGAAAATGGAATGAAAGTTTTTGTTCTTGAGGATAATTCAATTCCTAATGTGGCAATGTATTTTCTTTACAAAGTAGGTTCGCGAAATGAGTATCCGGGTATAACAGGCATTTCCCACTTTTTTGAGCATATGATGTTTAACGGTGCGAAAAAGTACGGACCTAAAGAATTCGACCGTGTGATGGAAGCGAACGGCGGCTCGAATAACGCATATACGAGTCAAAATCTGACTGTTTATCAGGATTGGTTCCCCAACCATACAATGGAAGTTATGTTTGATCTGGAAGCAGACAGGATTGCAAATTTAGATTTCGACTCTGCAATGATTGAAAGCGAAAGGGGTGTAATACTCTCGGAGAGAAGTACCGGACTTGAAAATGATCCCTTTGAAGAGCTTTGGGATGCAGTGCAAGGCGCAGCATTTTTTGCGCATCCATACCGCTGGCCGGTAATTGGTTATGAATCGGATATAAAAAATTGGACAAAGCAGGATCTTGAAAATTACTTCCGTACCTATTATGCACCTAACAATTGCCTGGTTGTAATTGCCGGCGATGTTAAGTTGGATTGGGTAAAAACACTCGCAGATAAATATTTAGCTCCAATTCCTTCCGGACCGGAACCGAGAGATATCCATACTGTTGAACCGGAACAGAAAGGTGAAAAGAGAGTATTTATTCAGAGGGATGTGCCATCACCCTACTTATTGCTTGCATATCATGTTCCCCAAAGCAATTCAGAAGAATTTTATGCAATTGATCTGCTCGAATCAATCTTATCTTCCGGAAGGACATCAAGATTCTATAAGGCAGTTGTGGATGAAAAGCAGTTAGCAATTGATATTGGTACAGCATACTGGAATGCCTTCGATCCTACTGTTTTGTGGGTTTATGCTATTGCTAATCAAGGTGTACAAGCTGATGAACTAGAAAAAGCTATTCTTGAAGAATTGGATAAGGTGATGCAAGAAGGTGTAACAGAAAATGAATTGCAGAAAGTGAAAAATCAGAAGCTTATGAATTTTTATTACACTATGGAAACGATCAATGGCAAGGCAAATACGATTGGAATTTACGAATTGTTTTTCGGTGATTACAAAAAGCTTTTTTCAGCACCGGAAGAGTACAACAAAGTAACACGTGAAGAAATTCAGCAGGTTGCACAAAAATATTTTTTACAAGCGAACAGAACAGTAGGAACCTTGAATTCTGTCGAAAGTCGAGAGGAGGAAGGAAAATGAGAAACGCATATGTCACCCTGAACTCGTTTCAGGGTCTTGATAAATTATTGAGGGAGATGCTGAAACTAGTTCTGCATAACAGACGAATTAATTTCGTAATTATATTACTTTTTAATTTAAGCACAACAACTTATTCTCAGTTCCAATTGCCGGAGTATGAAAAATATACTTTGCCGAACGGATTGACACTTTATTTAATGGAACAGCACGAAGTACCTTTGGTTTATATTAATGCAGTTTTTCCCGGTGGGGCAGTGTGGGATGGAGAGCAAAATGGTCTTGCTGCATTAACTGCTGAAGCACTATTGTTCGGTTCAAAAGACTATTCAAAAGATCAAATCGAGCAGGCATTTGATTTTCTCGGTGCAAATATTTCCACCGGTGCCGGAACCGAAGCAGCGGAAGTTTCAATATCGTTTAATAAGGATGATTTTGAAAAACTCTTCCCAATATTCGCTGATGTGATTAAGAATCCATCCTTTCCACAAGTAGAAGTTGAGAAACGCAAGCAAAGATGGATTGCAGAGCTTGAGCAGGACCGCGAAAGTCCCAGAAGAGTAATCAGAAATTATTTTAACAAATTTATTTTCGGGAATATGCCCTATGGTAACCCTGTTAATGGCACGGGAGAATCTATTGAAAGAATTACGGCGGATGAATTACGCGGATTTTTTAATCTGCATTACCCTCTCTCTAATGCTTGTATAGCAATCGTCGGCGATTTTAATACCGGGGAGATGAAAGCGAAGGTTGAAAACTTTTTCCCATCAACACCCAAGGTTGATGTTCAATTACTTCCTAAAGAGTTAACAAAAGAAATTGAACTTCCCGCTGGAAACCGGGTGCTTTTAGTAAATAAAGATGATTCCCGTGAGACAACTTTTATGATCGGAGGGAAAGGTGTGGCCTGGAATAATCCTGATATAGTTCAGATCGATATTATAAATACTATTCTTGGCGGAAGGTTTACCTCGTGGCTCAACACCGAGCTGAGAATTAATTCCGGATTAACATATGGTGCGCGGAGTAGTTTTCCGCATTACAAGTATAACGGAACCTTTTATGCTTACAGTTTTACAGCAACTGAAAATACAGTTGAAGCCATTGATCTAACCCTGCAGGTTTTAGATCGTCTTCACAATGAGGGAGTTGACCTGGAAACACTTACCTCTGCAAAAAATTATATAAAGGGACAGTTTCCTCCAGATTATGAAACATCAGGTGCTCTTGCGGATCTTTTAACAACAATGTTCTTCTATGGTTTGGATGATTCCTATATTAATAATTTTGAGGCGAACGTTGATGCAATGACAGTTGAAAAAGCTAAAGAGATTATAACAAAATATTTTCCCAGGGAGAATCTTCAGTTTGTTCTCATAGGAAAAGGGGATGATATAGATGATAAAATTTCAAAATATGGCGAAGTCTCGATAAAGAGTATTGATGAGGACGGATTTTAGTTCTGAAGATGATCAATTAAAAAATGGCATTGAAAGTAAATCCATTGTTGAATTTATTTTTCAAATAATATTATTAATTAAAGATTAAGTAGTACTTATCATTATTAGTATTTTTAATCAGTTTCTGAGATTGTTAAACTCCGGCTGAAATTATTCAGCCGGATAAATCAACTTTATATTTCTACCCGCCAATTACCATTTACTTTAACCAAATTGGTTTTATCCTCATTGCTTTTCTCATCATTGCCGTAAATAAGATAAGATTTCACGGTGGCATTTTCACCATCTGCTGAGATTGTTTCTTCAACAATCACAACTTCTTTTAATCCGCCTTTTTTATCCATTTCCTCTTTTGCTGAAGGCAAAAAAGCTTTTACTTTAGTTTTTTCTTCCTCTGTAAGTTCTTTGCCGTTTTTGTTTATATAGAGATTAACTACAGCATCATAATTTTCATCCTGCAAATTGACAGCCATAGTTTTCACAGCATCACCGGGTGAGCTGCCTGCAACTCCGCCTTCACCGCAGGATACTATAATTATTGAAGTCGAAACAACGAGCAAACCGAGAAATAATTTGATCACTTTCATATATGAATCCTTTCTGTTTTAGATGATTAATTAGAATGAAGCAGTTTCAAATATTTACTTTCTGTAATTGAACTCGGCATTATCATTTTTTTGTTAATAACAATAAAGTTAATATCATGCAGCCTGTTTTGAACAATGTCTAAGCCCGCATTTTTATATGCTTTCCAGATTAATTCTGTGCAGTATAGTTTTTTATCACTTAATAGATCGTATTGATTATCGAAGCAATACTTTCTTAAATAACAATTGTATGCAAAATCACTTGCCATTGCAGTGATATTCATTAATGTATCTTCCAAGCGAAATACTGCAAATCTTGTCGCTTTATCCTTACGTAAAAATACATCAACACTTTCCATTTTTATTAATTCATATTCTTCATCGTTTTCTCCAGGAACGGAATGAATAACGAACGGTTTTTTATTTTTAATGCAGATGATTCCCACGTGCGAGTAGTCCGAATTACCATCTGAAAGCAAAACTATCTGGCTTTCAATACTTATTCCTCTTCTGAAAATTAAATCGCCATTTTGCAGTTGCAGATCATCGGGTAAAATGATTTTGTGGTCTTTCCCGTGCGAGACACTCTTTATTGGTAATTTATGATACACCATGGCCAGTGCAAAAAAGGCAGTTAGTAACACAGATGACAGCAGAGTTTTGAGCATAATTTTTTCTTTTCGGTAGAAGCAAATATAGAGATGATTATTGCCGTGGTCAATCATTCCAGCAAACAGTAAATATTGATATTTGTTATGTATTGTTAAAGAAGATGTATTCCGATGATTCTGATGGGAGATTAAGGTGAAAGCAGATAATCACTTAATTCTTGCAACTCACAAAATAGTCTGCTAATATTCGTATGGAAATTCTGATTAACTCCTGTTTCCAACAAATTTAAAGGGATTGGAAATGGATACATTAGAAGATACTCAAGAGAGAGGACAGCAGGGTGAACGAAAACTTGCTGCAATTATGTTCACAGATATGGTGGGTTACAGTTCACTTGCACAGGGGAATGAAGCACTCGCCTTAAAACTTTTAGACAGACACCAGAAAATTGTAAGATCAATCTTTCCAAAATATTCCGGCAAAGAAATAGAAACAGCAGGCGATTCCTTTTTTATTGAATTTCAATCAGCTGTTGAAGCTGCAAATTGTGCAATTGAAATTCAGTCTACACTTCATGAACGAAATCAAAATCATAAACCGGAAGAACAAATAAAACTTCGCATAGGCCTGCATTTAGGTGATGTTGTCCAGGTGGATGGCCGTTTGCATGGTGACGGCGTAAATATAGCCGCACGCCTGGAGCCGTTAGCTGCTACGGAAGGTATTTGCCTATCAGAAGATTTCGCACGCGCTGTTCAGAACAAAATTGAATATCCGGTTATAAAAAAGAGTAACGTAAGTTTAAAAAATATTTCCGATCCGATGGATATTTTTTGTATCCAGCTGCCGTGGGTGGATGAAAAAACCATAGAAACAAAAAAGAAAAAATCGACCAAACGAATAATTAAATTTGCAATTCCGGTTTTATTAGCAGTATTAGCAGTCATTTATTTTCTGTCATCACTTGCAACTTATAAAGACATACAAAAGCGAATTGCAGTGCTTCCTTTTCACAGCATAGGCGGTGATACAACGGAGGAATATTTCGCAGATGGAATGACTGAACAATTGATTTCATCTCTTTCTAATCTATCAGAATTGAATGTAATTGCACGCTCTTCTGTTATGAAATACAAAGGTTTGGAAAGAAATATTAAGGAGATTGGAAAGGAACTTAAAGTCGGGACTATACTGGAAGGAAGCATTAGACAGTCTGAAAACAAAGCAAGAATTACTGTTCAACTAATTAATGCTAAAACACAGGAAAATCTTTGGGCAATGGACTACGATAGGGAAGTGGAAGACGTTTTTGAACTGCAGTCTGAAATTGCTCAAAGAATAGCTCAACAGCTAAAGGTTCAATTGAAGAGTGATGAATTACGAAAGCTAGGTATCGGGGAATCGGTAAATAGGACTGGATATAAAGCATATCTGCTTGGTAAGTTTAATTTAAACCGCAGTACTTTCGACGGTTTGAGCAAAAGCATTTCATATTTTGAAGATGCATTAAAATTTGGAGGGGATTTTGCCAGAACTTACACGGGATTAGCCGATGCATATACTTTGATGAGTCTTTCCGGTAACAGCACAATTCCAATGAGTGAAAGTGTTGCAAAAGCAAAGGAAAACGTACTTAAAGCACTTGGTATGGATGAAAGCCTGGGGGAAGCTCACGCCTCACTTGCCTATATTAATTTCAAACTTGAGTGGAATTTTAATGATGCAGAAAAGGAATTTAAAAAAGCGATTGAACTCAGCCCCGGATGTGCAAAGGCACATGAGTGGTATGCAGAATATTTAATGATTCGTGGAAACTTCGAAGATGCACTTGAAAGTATGGAAAAAGCTTTTGAGCTGGATCCGCTATCTGTAAATGTGAATTATGGAATGGGCAAGATTTATTTATATAATGATGATCCGGAAGATGCAATTAATTGGTTTGATAAAGCTATCGATTTGGATCCTGCTTTTGCCGATGCTTATGCATCAATCGGAGAATCATACACAAAGATTGACGAGTACGAAAGAGGCATTACCATAATGCGGAAGGCTGTTGAGCTTTCAAACAATAAGCCGTCTATGCTGGCTCATCTGGCTTATATTTATGCTGAGTTCGGAGAAAAGGAAAAAGCGATAAGAGTTTTGGAAGAACTAAATGAAAGATCAAAAAAAGAAGAGATCAATTCATTCAGTTATGTTCCCATTTACATCAGTTTAAATAATTATGATAAAGCTTTTGCACTGTTGAATAAAGCATATGAAGAAAAAAACAGCTCACTATTATTTATAAAAGTTGAGCCCATGTTTTACAAACTTCACGACGATGAAAGATATGATGAGATCGTAGAGAGAATTGGATTATAAGAAAACCCCTCCTTAAAAGGAGGGGATTAGAAACTGCGAAGAAGCATTTAATCTTATAATAGTCCTCACATATGAATTTTCATCCCTTTTTCTCTGATAACTGTTGAAATAACTTCTTTTAAATCCCCTTCAACCTCAACTAAAATCAATTCTTCATCGCTTAAGTTTATTACAAACAGCCGGTTTAGTATTTCATTTGGATTGCTTCTTATGTAAATGCCGCTAAGCTCATCATCCTCACAATTTTTAACAATTGATTTCCATCCCTTTTGAATCATTTCATCCTCCAGCTCGCGAAGGGTTGTTATGTCCGGAGAATGTGTGTTTCTGATTTTTTTATAAACTCCAACCTGAACCGATGAAACATCATCGAGAATATCTGCGGCCAAATCTTCTTCTGCAGCTGCATTGACAAACCAGCTGGAGACAGTTATACCAACTGAGCCAACCGAGAATTGGTATTCGGATCTGAAATCATCATCTAAATTATTTAAAACTTCATTTCTTATCTCAGCGAACTCTTCATTTATACCGATACATCCGTTCAGGAATAAAGAGAGAAATAAAATTGGCAGTAAAATAATTTTATTTTTCATCAGACTTTTCCTTTTGATGTTTCATTTCGTTCAGATGCGGAATATTGAACTGCTTGCCGAGCTTTCCGATTGTTGCAAGATCGATTGTTCCAACAATATTAACAAATGCAGCCTCACCGGATTTTTCCAATGAAGTAACAACCAAACCGATAATCTGCTTGTTGTTGTTGTGTTTTATATAAACGTTTGCTAATTCATCTTCGCTTCTTGTTTTAACAATTCTTTTCCAATCAGTACCTGAAAGTTTGGAATCAATACTGTTTATTTTTGCTTCCAATCCGCTTTTGTTTTCTTCGCTGACTTCAAAAACGTTTGCTTTAACAAGTTTCAACCCGTCCAGGATTGCCATTACGTTCGGATCTTCATCTGTGGAAATCTGGGCAAGTATTGAAAGAAGATCTTCATCTAAAATAACCTCGGTTACACCGGTTGTGCTTTCAAATTCTGCCAAATTCCCGAAATCAACATAGCCGGGCTCTTTTGTGACATCGGTTTGGGCAATGAGAGTAAATGTAAACAGAGCAATTATCAAAAAAATAATTTTAATATTTTTCATTTTATCCTCCTGTAAGAATATTGTTTACTAAATAATAACCTTTATTTAACCTTCTGTTTAATTGTTTATTTAATATATCCTGGCTAAAGTTTTTTTCTGCTTTTGTGAATACTTTTCCTACAATTGCTAATGATTGTTTAAGTTGATATTCCGCAAGCTCAATTTCTGCTTTTGTATATTTATGAGCTGGAACCGGCTCTCTGAAAATCAAAAATGAGACAAAAGCAAGAATTACTATTCCGGCTGCAGCCACAGGAACAGCTTTGCCGGAGAATATATTAAAAAATGAAAACGTAATATTACCGGAGAAGCTTCCTTCTGACTTTTGGAACCCTATTTTTTCTTCCACTTTTTCAGTCACATACTCAGGCAGGTCAACCTGCTTTAGTTTACTGACTTTATTAAAGGTGGCACGGTATTCTTCGAGTAAATTTTTTACATTATCATCGCCGGCAGCTTTCCAGGCAACAATAATTTTGTCGGTCATACTGCCGTCTCTGTATGCAACGCTTATTATTTTATCAATGAGTTTCGCGTCAATTTTATTTGAAATATTCTCTTGCATATTTTTTTAATTCCTTTTGAAGTTGTTTACGTGCCCTTAATATGTTTACTTTTACTGTATTCAAAGGAACGTCTAAAATTTTGCCTATCTCTTTGTATTTAAAACCCTGCAACTCATAAAGTACAAACGGGCTTTTCAGTCTTTCGGGTAAATTATTAATTGCATCCTTAATTTCATCTTCTGTAATCAATAATTCTGCAGCTTTGTGCGGATTACCGTCAATACTGTGGTCGGCAAAACTTTCATTATAATCTTCATCCACGTCCGTTTCTTTCTTAGTGTAAATATTGTTTCTTCGTAAATAATCTATACAAAGGTTATGTGTTGTTCGCATCATCCATGCTTTAGCAGCATTGAAATTGAACTTATCTATATTCTGCCAGGTTCTGATTAAAACCTCCTGGGTTACATCCTCAGCATCCATTTGGTCCTTCATCATATAAATGGCATAGTTAAAAATTTTATTTTTATACTTTTTGATTAAAAAATCAAACTTTGCTGGGCTTAACATTTAATTCTAAAGACGTAAAAAATTATTTGATTGTTACAAAAAAGTATATGTAACTTAAAGAAACTTAGGTTTTTTTGATGGCGGGTAGAAATCCTGTTTTAATGGAAGGATATTTAGAAATAGAAATACAATCCAATGCTCGCAGTTATCATATCTGTTTTTGATTCAAAAGTAGAATATTCAAGTGTATCGTAGTAAAGCACGACAGATGAGCGATCCAGGTATTCAGTTGACGAACTTAAAAGGTAACGAACCTTTAAATCAATATACAGTGAGCCGTGGTTTAAGAATGCATCACCGACAGATAAAAATTTTAGACCTAAGCCTGCGCCGTAACTCCATGCCCAATCATCCAGCCACATTGTAACCGGTGGGCAGCAATAATCAACAATAAAATCGGTGTGTGAAAAAATATAACTACCGCCGAACAGTGTTTCAACGTAAGGTCTTATTGATCCGGCATGTGGTGCAATTTGAAAAAGCAGGTGAACGCTTGCAAAGTTATTGGCTTTGTTATAGCTCAATCCAAGTTCATCTGTATACTGATCAACTCCAAAGTACATTCCGTAACTAACAAAGCTGAAACTCAGTCCAAGTCCGTACGGTACTTTTTTCGATGGTGAAAAAAAGAAGATCTCTGAAGATGCGCCAAAACCAGTATTACCAACATAATCCCTGAATTCTCCGACAGGGAATGCGGTGGTAAAATATAATGATGCAGATGGTTGAGCTTGTAGCCTGGCAGTGCTGAATAAAATAAAGGAAAGTGTCATATAAAGTATTTGTCGTTTCATTTTTTTTGCCGTTTGTTTTAAGGGAACGCAAATACTCTGCCGATTCTTTATTATTTCATCAGGAATTAAAAGAGGCTGTTTTGAGTAAATTACAGTAGAAGCGGATGAATTTTACAAAATAATCCGATAGGGCTGTACGTTTATTTATGCATTTACCGTATTGATGAGAGTACAGTCTATTCTTTACTTTACAAAAATTTTATACTCCCAGGGACGAAGGTTAAAGCTTTCTTTGTTTGTAAATGTTTCGAGCTTTCCGGAGGAAAAGTTTTTGTACGAACCCGCCAGGATTTCCCCCTCCAATGTGAATTCCTTTTCGCTTTTACAAAGATTAAAAATAGCCAGAACTTTATCTTTGATGCCATTTCTGGTAAAAGCAAAGATATTTTCATCATCGGATGATTTGATTGGAATTAAATTCCCCCCCCTGTTTCCATTGTGTAATGATTTGTTTTCCTTTTTTAGTGTAAACAGTCTTGAATAGAGTTCTGAAAAATTATTCTCTTTCCATTCAACAACATCCTTCTCGAAAAACGAAAGACGCTTGTTATTGCCGGCTTCCTGTCCGGTATAAACGAGAGGCATGTCAGGGATCAGACATGTTAAAACTGCAAATACTTCTGCACAGTCAGCTAATCTTTCGTAAACAGTACCGTTCCAGCTGTTTTCATCGTGATTGGATGTAAACTGCATTCTGAAAGCATTTACCGGGTATTCTTTTCTATCTTTGGAAATATGCTCTACAAGATCGGTCACATTTTTTTCTCCAATTGCAATATCGTTCATAATATGATGCAAATCCCAGTCATATGTCATCGTGAAAGCCCTATGCTGTTCCGGAGTGTCCCACTCGGCGAGCATAAAAACATTTTTTATTTTTTCCAATTCAGTTCTCGCTTCGATCCAAAATTCAATTGGAACCATACCAGCCACATCACATCTGTAGCCATCAATATCGCACTCCTCAATCCAAAACTTCAAAGCTTCAATCATCTCTTTCCAAAGATTCCTGTTATCAAAATTTAAGTCGGCTACATCTGTCCAGTCAGGATTTGGTGAAATAATATTACCGAGTGAATCCTTGGTATAAAATTCAGGATGATCGTATATCCATTTATTGTCCCAGGCTGTATGATTTGCAACCCAATCAATAATAACATACATACCCATTTTGTGAATTTTATTTACCATCAATTTAAAATCTTTCAATGTTCCGAATTCCGGGTTTACAGTCCTATAATCCTGTACGGAATAGTAGCTTCCCAAAGTTCCTTTACGATTTAATTTTCCTATTGGATGAATTGGCATAAACCAGAGAATATCTGCACCAAGCTCTTTTAATCTTGGAAGGTGTTGCTCAAATGCTTTGATTGTGCCCTCTTCAGTATATTGCCGCAAGTTTACTTCGTAAATCGCTTTATCGTAGCTCCATTCCGGCGGAGTAAAATTTTGCGGGTAGCATTTAATAGTAAGTAGTAAGATTAACAGCGAGAGATAAGAATATTTCAGCATAAGAATTTTATTTGATATTAAAGCAGAAAATTTTGAATTAACGCAGAAAAGATAAAAATGAGTTAACTTAACTCAAATTGGGAATTGCCGATTTTTTGTAAGCAATCTATAACTTGAACATTTTAGTTAAATCCGGGAGGTCAGTATTAGCATTTGAAGAAGGTGTAAACTGTGGTTTCAAATCTTTAGCTAATTTTTCTTCTTTCCGTTTTATAATTGGTTCCTGCTCACCGCGAATTCTTTCTCTGATCTTTTTGTATTTATCAAGTATTACACGGCTCTTGTTGATTTCATCGAAAAGTTTATTCCTTAATGACGCGAGTTTATTGATTTCAAGTCTGTGCTCTTCATGCTCAACTTTAATTTTTCCTACTGCGTTCTGGAGATCAACAAGTTCGTTCATTGAATCTTTTATATCATCATTTAAATCTTTTAACCTGATTTCATATTCCCTTATTTCACCATCCAGCTTCTCTCTTTTGTCTCTGCTTTTCTGCAGTCTTTCATCTGTATTATTTAAAAGATCATGCAAGTTTTTTTCAAACTCTGAAATTTTATTTCGCAGAATATCGGATTCTACCTTAAGTTCCTGGTTTTCAAGTTTTTTTTCAGCGGCTTTTGCGTCAAGATTTTTAAGGTCGCCTCTTAAAAACTCTTTTTGATCATTAATTACCTTAAGCAAGTCGTCAAAAGAATCGATCTCTTTTTGTCTTAATAACAAGACCTTTTCGGTTTCATCGAGTAAAGCTGTCTTTTCCAAGAGTGTATCATCCTTTTCCTCTATATCTTTTACTTTTTTATTTAACATCTGTTCAAGCACGCTTCTTTTGGAATTTAATTCATTTATATCATTACTGTATTTCTCAAACAGTTTTACAAAGCGATTTTCAAACAGCTTATTTGTTCCCTGAATTTCCTTCCGCTTTGCTTCAAGAGCCGAGATATTTTTTTTCAGTGTTTCCTGATTTTCTCCCAGCTTGCTTAATACCGCCTTCCCTGATGATATTTTATTTTCAATCTCTGTTTTTAGTATTTCGCGTGTCGTAATTTCATTATTCAGCTGTTCTATTCTCGCTTCAAGTTCACCGGTGATTTTTTCAAACCTGTCAAATTGATCTTTTTTGTCATTCATTGAAGCATCGATTTTAGAAAGAGTATTATTTTTATAGTCTATCTCTTCAGCAAGTTCCTGGTTCTTTATTGAAAGTTCTTTAAGCTGATTTGATTTTGTATTAAAATCATTTTCAAGTGCAGCGAATTCGATCTCTTTGGCAGAAAGATCATCTTTTAATTTCGCAATTAATTCTCTTTTTAATTCTTCCGTCATCTTAAGTTGATTTATATCATCCTTCAGTTTTGCGGCCTCATCCTGCAAACCTCGTATAATGGCCCGAGTATTATTTGTGAGAGATATTTCCTCAGATTGTATTTTTAATTCAGTAAGTTTTACTTTCGTGCTGAGTTTTTCTTCTAACGATTTAATTTCTGTGTTCAGCTCCTGCACTTTGTTTTTTTTCAATTCAATTGAATCTGTCAGCTTTTGCTCTTCAACAATTAGTTCCAGGGTTTTTTTCTCTGAATCTTTTTGTATCTGTGAGGTTTTTTCCTTTAGCTTTTCTTCAGCTTCCTCTAATTCACGAATTCGCAGCGCAACTTTGTTTTGTATTTCCTTTTCTTGCAGGGAAAGTGTCTTGATTCTTTGTTGAAATTCTTCAACTGATTTTTTCTCAATTCTTTTTATATTGTTTATTTTGTTATTAATATCATCAAGTTCAGATTCTGCATCAATGAGACGAAAACTCTCGATAGCGTCAAGTTGCCTGCTTTTTTTGTCTATACTATTCAGAAGTACTTTTTCCTGATCGGTTAAATCAACAATTCTACCATACAAATCTTTAAGCTTGCCCTCCAGTTCAATTGTTTCTCTTTGCAGTTCATTCTTTTTACGTTCTGTATTTCTGAATTCTAAATCTTGTTCCGTGAAATCTCTTGGGTAAATATTTCCCTGTAAATTACCATTCCCTTTTGTGTTATTTCCTTTTAATTCATTTATTTGACCGGAAAGGATTAAAACACTGTTCTGTTCTTCTGTTTTTAACTCCCTCAGACAATTCAGCTCCTGATTAAGCTTTTCTACTTCAAATAACGCGCTGCTTTCAGACTCCTTTAACTTCTCTATCGATTCTGTATAGCTTATTTGCTGCCTTTGGAGATCGGAGAGTTCCACACGAATTTTTTTAATTAGCTCATCGAGGCTTGTTATAGTCTTTTGCTTATTGCCCATTTCCCGGACAAAAGTCTTGAGTTCATCATTCTCTTTCTTTAACGCTTTTAATCTTTTTGAGTTTAAAATTAACATCCCAATTTCTCCCTCATTAAAGGAAATTGAAAATTTTTTTTGATTCGATTAATGAAAATTTCACAACAAGTACTTGATGTTATGTAAGGAGTTAATAAGTCCACTTTAAGTTAAACATTAGTTTTACAATTATCAAGCTTAAATTACAATAAGTTACAGAATTCACAGAAGGTAGTTTACTAGGTAAATGCTTAAACTTATTGGATTATTTTCGAGAGTTTAGAAGTAAAAGCGTTGAAAAACTAAAAATTGGGAAGTCTTGCGAAATTTTTTATTTTAAATATTTAATCCCTGACTGGATTTTCATCACTCTTCACGGAATTTATGTTCCTTTTGTCCCGTTAAAGACAATATATTTATAGACAGAACGGAATGAACGGGAGTTCATTCACTAATATGAGGCAAAAAAATGTAAAAATGCAGGAATCGGACTCCCGTCCGATCCGAAAAAATCTATGATGTAAATACAACCTCTACGACGGTACGATCCCGATAAAAGTGGTAGGCGTGGCAGCCTAGAGTAGGTTGTTGTGTCCTCTTTTTAATTATAAATACACATCAGATAAAGAAGGTCAGTCTCTCAAAACTTACCATTTTTATAAAGCTGTCTAAATCTGACCTTCTGAAGCTGTCTTTCAATTATAAGTTCTGCCAGCGCTTCAGGAATTGAATCCCTGTTAGTGCCGGAAAAAAGTTCACCGAGTTTTTCTTCGCTCACATCAATTTTGTAAAGGACGTTGATCAGCGTATCGTATTTATGCTCTAAAAGATAGGAAAGTTTTTCGATTAAATATTTTTTTAGCTCATCAAAATTTATGACATCGCTAGCGGGTATTAAAGAATCATCTTCTCCGATCTGAAAATCTTTTGCTATAACTTTTGTTACGGCAGCTACTTGTGTCTTGTCATCATTCATTCTTTAACCCCTTTTCCTTGAAGTATAATATGATTTTGTAGCTTGTATATGCAAAAAACGGTGCAACAAATACATCTATAGAATAGTGTACGTGCTGTAATATAACGGAAACAGCTACTAACAAAGTGAAGATTAAAAATATTATTTTCAAATTTCTTTTTTCAATCAGAAGAAAAAGTAAGAATAGAGTTGCCGTATGCCCTGAAAAGAACAAATCTTTTTCTAAAATGTTTCCTTTGCCGAAAAGCTGCACAAAGGGATCATTGAGCGGAATTAAGTTTGAAGGGGCTTCGAGCGGCATAAGATACATTGCAATTGCACGAAATATTACCATCAATCCATAACATTGCAGCGCCAGCAGAAGTCTTTCAGGTGCTTTAACTAATTCAAATAATGCTGTTAATAATGAAAGATAGATGAGTGTAAATGTAAACCAGGTTAAATCAATCGGGGAATATAAGTTTAAAATGGGATCAAAAAGAATTACACCGGTTCTTCCTTCCACAAAAAGCAGAAACTGTGAAAAGGAGATTAGTACTGCGGCAAGTATTATAATTGTAAGAAAAAATTCGGTCCTGCTTTTCTGATTGCTTAAGAAAGTTTTCCAGCTAGTTTTAAGTGATAAAGAGTAGGGCATATATCAATCAAACTTACTTAAAAAATAAGGAAGCATCTGCCGCCAGGTGGGCCAATCGTGCCGTATATCGTGTCCCCACAAATCCAGCCAGTGCTTAATTCCTTTTGAATTAAGTATTTCAGATAATCGTATTGAGGCACCCGGATCTTCATAAGGACCCTGACCGGAGGCAATTATAATCTTACCCTTTCGCATTTTTTCAAGCATATATTCATCATTCCATTTCGGCAAATATTCAACCGGGGAATTAAAGTATACATTTTCATCAAAGTAACCTTTACTGTAATATTTTAGATCATAAGTTCCGCTCATCGCAATTACGCCGGAGAATATATCCGGTCTCCTTAAAAAATTATTAATTGCGTGCAGCGCACCGAGCGATGCCCCGGTATTAATAATAGAGACAAGTCCTTTACAATTGTTATGAATGAATGGAACTACTTCTTCAACAACATAGCGGTTGTATTGCTGATGACGGATTGCTTTATCAGCGGGATGCATACTGTTATTAAGCCAGCTTTCGTTATTGATACTATTAATTGAAAATGCTTTAATTTTCCCCTCACCTAAAAACCAGCCTATACTGTCAATCAGTTTAAAGCGTTCGTACTCCAAAAAATCAGCTGCCGCTGTTGGAAACATTAAAAGTGCAAAGCCGTAATGACCGTACACGACTATTTCCATGTCTTTATTAAGATTAGGGCTGTACCATCGGTGAATTTCTCTGCTCAAGCATACTCCCTGTAATTTATTAAAATAGTGAGATCGATAAATGGAAAAGTAAGTAATTTTTTAATTTAATAAATATTCTCTTATGCCTTATAACCATAATTTTTCAGATTGAGCACCAATCCTGAATATTTCTTTTCCACCTTAAAACCAAACCTGTAAAAATATTCAGGCCTGAAGAAACCAGTTGTAACAAAACTAAAATGTTCACCCTTTAACCTGTTAAAAAGCTCATTCATCAAAGCTTCGCTTATACCCTTTCTGCGGTAACGGTTTGAAACCACAATCTTTTCCATGTGTGCAGTTTGTTCATCTGTTCTTTCATAGAACAATCCCCCGATAATAAATCCTCTTTCAGAAAGCACAACAAGAAATCTGTGTTCTGCTCTGAAATTTACAATCAGATTTGATTCCAGAAATAATGCATGCAGTCTGGATATTTCCTTTGGTGAAGCAGGACTGCGAATTAAGAAGGAGTTCCCGTCTTCATCAGTTAATTGAACAACAAGGTTTGAGATCTCGCCATCCTGGCTCGCAGCCTGTAGAAGTGCAGCAGTATCTGCAGGTTTAAGATGGGGATAGCTCAGTCTGGTCAAAAAGAATTTTTCTTCTTCGGTAAGATTGGAAATCGAATGAAGTTCAAGGTACAGCTTTTGACTTTCTTCGGCATTCAATTCATCTTTACGCTGCTTTTGTGCAATATTCATCAATGCATTTTTAAGTTCCGAAGTTGAATTATTAAAGGCAGTTTTTAAAAAGAAAACAGATCTTGTATGCTTAAAATCCTTTTCAAGGTCGAACAGTTGGTAAGTTTCGTAAAGCTCGAAGAGCATAACTGCCTGCGCTTTTCTATCGGCATCCGGATTAAGTTTACTCCACCTGTGGAACCTTTTTATGGCAAAGAAAAGAGATTTGGGAATAAAACCTTCACTCCTCACACTTTTAATAAATTCTTCCGCTCTGAATATTATTTCATCTTTATTTTTAATTCCCAGGTCAGCGTCGAGTTCATCTTTAAATTTTTCAATTAGTTTAAGTGCGGTCTCTTCACCCTTACATTCCGTTATACCTGAAAATATGTAGTTCCATATCGATTTTTTATCGAGGAAAGAATATTTATCCAGGGTTGTTTTAACGAACAGATCATAAAAAGTAATGAAAAAATCTTTCGGTGAATCCGAGTTCGTTCTTTTTGAAACCGAATAGAGAAGAGTCCCTAACTGATAATCGTGGGTTGGTATTGTTATATTTTCCGGCATAGGATTGATGAGCTGGACTTTAAAATTAGTTGTGCACCAAAAGTTCATATAAGCTGATGCAGCGTTCCACACAAAATGGGGCCAGAGTATAAACAATCTATCCTGGCTTTCAGCCACACCTCTTTTATTTTCCCTTTCTAAGAATTTTGCGAGACTATCCCTGGGAACGAATGCTTCAGTCCACAATTCATATTCTTCCCAATAGCCACCAAATTGTGGCAGCAATCTTTCATTTCTTGAATCTATTCCAGCAACAATCAGCCATTTCAATTCTTCTTTAACAATTGCAGGCGGCAGGTTCTTATTTAAATGAATTGTAAAATCGAATGCACCCTGAAATCTTGTCTGGACGGTAATTCTGTAAATTGATTTATCATTTCTCGAATCAAGCAAGCTTATCCATATTCCCCCCGGCAATATATCGTCCAACCTTAATTGTACTCCTTTTGAAAAAAGGAAAATGGCTTCACGAAGAACCGCAGTTTTAACAATTGCATTTTTAATTCTTACAAAATCATCAGCATCAATCCCTTCTTCGAATGTCAGCACGTCCTCCCAGCTATATTCTTCCCCGGTTTCAATATCAACCGCTAACTGCTGGTTAGTGCCAATCCATCCACGGAAACCGCTTATGAGTGTCTCAAAACATTTATCAGCAATTTCTGCTATGAATTTATATTTTGGAAGAACAGTAAAATGCAAAAGGAATCTCCTGACTCTGCGGTACATTGGCGGGTGTGTGATCCCGTATGCGGCTAAAACCTTAAATAGTAATTGTAAATAAGATATATCAGCGGGCTGTTCATTTTCAAATTTATCCAGTTCAGAGCTGATGTATTTTTCAAAAAAGTTTAATCTTCTTTCACCTTTAGAGCTTACAGCAATGGTTTGAATTAATTCCGCATCCAAAAACATACCCTTTGAACTCATCAGTGAGGTGAATATTTCTTCAAACTTTTTATCATCGGCATACTTGATGACTTCAATAAAAAATTTTTTTCTTTTTTCTCCCTCAGTTAAAAAGATTGATCTGACAAGAAGATTAAAAACCAGTTTGTGGTGCTGATTTCTTATGTCATTTAATATTTTCTGAAAGTAATTGATGGTGTTTTTCTCTATACCTGCCAGTTGTAATATAAATGCGATGTGAATTCCGTGCAGGGAAAATTCCGATGCGGAATAAATTTTATCAAATTGATTATCATCAATCTTTGATGGAATGACTTCTGAAACAATCGAATGAAAGATAATTTTCGTTGATTCCTTTGTTTGTCTGTACCACTGGAAAATTGAATTTCCTGTAAAATCGACTAATTCTTTATTCCCTATCCAAAGATTTGGATCTGTCAATAAAAGTTGAAAATCTAAAAAGTGCGAATTGATTCTGTAATTGTAGCTTCCAATACGGTAAATATTTTCATTGTTTTGCTTTGATAATGATAAAAAGAGATTAAGTTTTGGGATTGTTATTCCGGTTTCTTCGGTTAAAACATCTCTGCTAAGACAGCCCTTTTCTCTTAAAAACCAGTTGGGAATTCTAATTTCAGTTCCATTAATGTAAATACTGGTTTTGTTGGCGACGTACATCGAATCAATCAAATCAGAAAAGTTCTTTTCAATTAGTTTCCGCTTGTAGGTTCCCTTAGGAGTGAGCTCGCCGTGTTTATCGGAAAAAGCCCTGTCTATTAATCTGAAATCCAGGATCCTTTCGAAGGGTGCGAGAAATTTATTCACAGTAACTATTACAGATGAAAAATATTCCTGTTTTTGTTTTTCATCCATATTGTGGAGCAAAGATTCTTCATCATCTAAATTTGGGTAAATAAGAACAGTATTAAAATGTCTGTGATCACCGACTAAAAAAACCTGCTTAATATTTTCAAAATCTCGAAACAGGTTTTCAATTTTCTGAGGTGCAATAGTTTCCCCTTTTACGTTTTTATATATCTCTTTTTTCCTGTCAATAATCTCAATAAATCCGTCATTATCGACTTTCATTATATCCCCTGTCGGAAGCCAGCCATCTTCAGTAAAAGTATCGGCAAGTTCCGTTTTGTAGTAGCCAAGCATAACGTAAGGACCTTTTACAAGCAGTTCACCATCATCACTAACTTTAATATCAATTCCGGGCAAGGCTTTACCAAGTGAATTTGGTTTATATTTTTTAGGAGGGGTCATTGTTATTCCACCGGTTGCTTCAGTCATTCCAAATCCGCTCATCAATTCAATTCCGTAATCCTGAAAGAACCTGAAAATATCAGTTGGCAGATACCCCGCTGCTGATAGTCCCCATTTTAATTCACCACCTGTTGCATCATTCAACTCATTTTTTATTTTTTGATGATCTTCAACTTCGATATCAACTTTGCCTGTAACATAATCGTAGATCTGCATCCATTTTTTTGGAATGCTGATGAAAACAGTTGGCTTAACAAGCTGCATGTTTGATATCATAGTCTCAACGGAAGGATTTTCCAGGAAACAGTACTCGGCTGCCCAGAAAACACAACCGGTCATTTCTAAATATCTTCCGAATGTGTGAAACAAGGGAAGGTATGATAAAAACCTGTCTTCATCACCAATTTCGGGTATTGCCATTGCACGACAGAAGCGTTTATAAATTATATTTGTCTGTGAAAACATAATGCCTTTCGGCTCGCCGGTTGTACCTGAAGTGTACATTATTGTAGCGAGTGAATTCATATCAATTTCAAAATCAGCCTGATATTCTTTTGCGGAGTTAAGAAATTCAGAAAAGCATATAACCCATTCTTCACTTGAATTTCCTTTTAGGAGAATTACTTTTTTTAGTTCCAGTTCGTTTTTTAATAACTTTATCTTTGAAAGCTGCTTTTCATCATGCACTATCAGTACTGATGCATTACATTGCTTTAAGATAAACCTGATGTGTTCTGTGACTGAATTTGCGGGAATCATTATATTAACAATTCCGCCCGTAAGGCATGCAAGATCCAGCAGAGCCATTTCAAGGCAGTTATCTAAAAGGAATGCTACTTTTTCATGCCGCGGCTCAGTCGCGTTTAAACGGGACGAAGCCGGGCTTTCACTTAAAACTGAATACAGAGCTTGTTTGTATTTTTGAACAATTTGATAGGTTTTTTCCCAGCTGTACTCTGTAAAAGAGCTGCCTTTAATTACTTTGAAAAGAGGTTTGCTTTTATAATCTCTTACTCTTTGTTCAAAAAGAATTTTTGTATCGTAATTACTTTTGATTACTAAATCATAAACAAGGTTTTCCCATCCTGAATGGGCGTAGCTGAAGGCGAAGCCCTTTTCTTTTTCTGCTAAAGAATCTTCAGCTATCAGGGGCTCATCATAGATTCTCCTTAAAAAAGAAGGAAAGCGGAAAAGGTTTAAATACTCATGTGTGATTTCATCAGTTTTACCGACCCGTTTTGCAATCTGGGAGATTAAATATTTACCAAAGTTATAAAAGACCTCCTTATCAATTTCAGACACAAATTGTTTTGCAAATTCCGGTTTTGATGCTGCTACGAAAATTTTTAGCAGAGCTTCTGCCTGTTCTTCGGTTAAGTTTTTCTTTTCCTGCGGAATTTGCTTTAAAGTTTCGGCAAAACTTTCGAGCTGTTCACTGATATCTTTTTTGCCAAAAGCGGTTAAACCCGAGATAAATTTTTCAGTTACCGAAATTATATTTTCCAGTATTCCTTCCCGCCAAATTCGGGATGTTCCATTTTCTTCCATGATTCACTATTAAATAAATTGTATGAAATCCGGAGGCTAAAATAGGAATTTGCTGAAAAACATATTGTTTAAAAAAGCATAATAATCAGAAGAAGTATAAAATTCTATCGGGAAGATGATCGATTTTTGAGGGGATGATTGCAGGGCATTAAAACTTTATGCTGATGAAGGATTTTCATCCGGAAATTATACTATACGGTCCAGTGGAACCTGAAATAATCTTATCTTATCATCCTCTTTTTCAACAAGATTGTTGAGGTTTTCAATTTTAGCAATCAGCCGTGATAAGCTGGTTTCATCGACAAAGGCAATCATTCTTACATTATTATAACCCGGATACGAACGTGTTCCGAGATGTCCATCAGTCTGATGACCTTTGCCTTTTACATATTCCCACCTGGTATAATAGTCAATTCTTAATTCGTCTAGTGCTTTGGTGAGCCTGTCATCCAGGACATCGTGATATACTAAAAAAGTGAGCTTCATTTTGCGAATCCCTCTTCAGTAGTCCTTTGACTTGTTTTTTTGTTATTCCACGGAATTAGTTTTCGAACGAACTTGAATAATCTTTTTTTGCCGAGATCATCAAGAATTGAGTAAACAACCGGCACAATGAATAAAGTTAATAATGTAGAGGTAATGAGACCGCCAATAACTGCCTGCCCCATCGGTGAACGGAATTCAGCACCTTCACCAAGAGCAAGCGCAACTGGCATCATACCGAATATCATTGCAAATGTTGTCATCAAAATTGGACGCAATCTGGTTGGACCTGCTTTTAGAAGTGCATCAAATCTTGACATACCTCTTTCGCGCAATACATTCGTATAATCTACAAGAAGAATTCCGTTCTTGGTTACTAATCCCATCAACATAATAATACCAATTAAAGACATGACCGAAAGTGAACTCTTAAATATTAACAGTGCAAGTACGGCACCAATGATAGACATTGGTAATGCAAGCATAATTGAGAATGGATGTACAAAACTATCAAATTGTGCTGCCAGTACTATGTAAACAAAAACAATCGCCAACATTAATGAAAGAAGTATATTTGCAAAAGATTCTGCCTGCATTTGAGCCTGACCAATTACATTTATTGAGTAACCTGGATCCAGCTTTAATTTTGAAGTTTCCTTCAATATATCAGCAAGTACAACCCCTGAAAATTTTTTATATATGTTGGCATCCACCCTAATTTCTTTTTGTCTTGCATATCTGCTGATCTTTGAGGGACCAACTCCCTGAGTTATTGATACTATGTCTGTCATCGGTATCAGAAAGTCCTGACCACTAATTTTTTTATTACTTTTTAAGGTAATTAAGGAGAGATCATTAATATTTTCCCTTTGATCTTTCTTTAACCTTACTCTGACATCAACTTGTTCATCCCCTTCTTTGAACTGAGTTGCCACAAAACCATCCACCATGGAACGAATAGTTGTAGCTATTAAATACGGATTTGCTGCTAAATCAGAAGCTTTTTCTCTATCGATATTTATTCTTATTTCCGGTTTTGAAAGTTCGAGACTATTTTCGACATCAACTGCACCGGGAGTTGACTTTACAATTGCTTCAACTTTATCAGCTATAATTTGAATCCTGGCTAAATCATCACCTCTAATACTTAAAGTAATAGGTTTTTGAGTGCCTCCCGGCCCACCAGGTATCAGCATGCTAAATCTTGCCCCGGGAATATATTTTACCTGGTTTCTTAATTCAGCCATAATATCCTTATCAGATTTTTTACGCTCCTTAGTTTTAACGAGTTTCACTAATATAGTTGCTCTTGTAACAGGATCGGTTCCTGAACCAATGGTTGTTAGAACAGTTAATACTTCTGGCTTCTCTCTTAAAATTTTTTCAACCTTTTTGCAGATATCGCTAGTTTGTTGAAGAGAACTTCCCGGGGATGCATTTACAACCACATTAAATTGACTTTGATCACTCTCAGGGAAGAATTGGGATCCAAGCATTCCCATAATAATAAAGCTAACAAGAAAAATTCCAATTGCTCCCAACACAATTGTTTTTCTATGTGTTAATGACCATCCTAAAGCACCAGTATATTTTTTACTTAAAGTTTCAAAGAAATGATTAAAGTAGTAGAGTAATTTTCGAAGTATATTTCCTTTAAGAGATAATGCTTCATCTTCTCTATGTAACCATCTTGAAGAAAGCATTGGTGTCAAAGTAAACGCCACAAACAGAGAAACCAGCACTGCAGCAGAGATCGTCATTCCGAATTGATAAAAGAATCTACCAACAATACCTGGCATAAAGGCAACAGGAACAAACACTGCAACAATTGTAAATGTTGTTGCCATTACCGCGAGTCCGATTTCTTCAGAAGCTGATTTTGCAGCTTCCATCGGCGTCTCTCCCAGTGACATATGCCTGTAAATGTTTTCAATTACCACAATCGCATCGTCGATCAATAATCCTACAGCAAGTGATAGAGCAAGCAGGGACATCATATTTAGTGTAAAACCAAGCGCATACATCAGGATAAAGCTTGCAATTATTGATGAAGGAAGTGCCAGTCCACTTATTACTGTTGCTCTGAAGTTTGCTAAGAAAAGATAAATTACTAATACTGCAAGCAGACCACCGTAAAAAATATCAAATAAAACATCATCTACAGATTCTTCAATAAATGTACTATTATCCTGTGCAAGAGTAATTGTAACTCCTGCCGGAATCTCATCCTTTAACTTTTCCAGTTCCTTGTTCACTGAATGCGCGACCTCTACTGTATTACTTCCTGATTGCTTGACGATATTTAATCCAACTGCGATCTTACCATTTACTCTCGTTAAACTTGTCTGTTCTTTTACACCATCGACAACCTTAGCAACATCAGACAGATAAACAGGCTTGCCCAGAGGTGTTGCAACTATCACTTTATTAAAATCTTCCACATTTATATACTTGCCCATTGTTCTGACTAAAAGCTGGCGCGGACCTTCAATTACGTTTCCACCGGGTATCTCAACATTTTGAGCACCAACACTTTGAATTACATCCTGAACAGAGATGTTATAA
>Ga0209536_100001020_pt1 | contig 46463 bp, 26 predicted proteins | sample DeeMarSeWOR28_12_FD_187461 | JGI IMG/M metagenome (GOLD analysis project Ga0209536, IMG submission 187461) | Marine sediment microbial communities from White Oak River estuary, North Carolina - WOR-2-8_12 (SPAdes) (version 2) | ecosystem: Environmental > Aquatic > Marine > Intertidal zone >...
GACCGTAATCGTTACCGAGGGTGTGCTGCCGCCCTGGGCCTCGGTCGGCGTCCAGCTGAACACACCGGTATTCGCATCGATGCTCATGCCCGCGGCAATCGAGGCGGCATCGAGACTGAAGGTCAGGGTATTCGCAGGCAAGTCGGCATCGGTTGCGGTCGCCGTGAAGCTTAACGTGGCCAGCTCATCTACGGTCTGGTTACCGATCGCGCCCAGTACCGGTGCGGTATTAACTTCGTTAACGGTAATGGTAAAGGTCTCGCTGTCCACCAGGGTGCCGGTACCATTATCGGTCACGGTCACGGTGACTGCGATCGGGCCGTCCTGGGCCTCGGTCGGCGTCCAGCTGAACGCACCGGTATTGGCATCGATGCTCATGCCTGCGGCAATCGAGGCGGCATCAAGACTGAAAGTCAGGATGTCTCCAGGTAAATCCGGGTCGGTCGCAGTTGCGGTAAAGCTTAATGTGGCCAGCTCATCTACGGCCTGATTACCAATTGGAGCTAACACCGGAGCATCATTGACAGGGTTGATCGTCAGCGTGACTGTCGCAACATTTGAAGTTGCACCAATCAGATCATCAACAGTGTAAGTAAAGCTGTCAGACAAGGTTTCTGAACCATCATGTACATATTCAACTGTACCATCAGCATTGATAGCCGTAATCGAACCGTTCGATGGCCCGCTTACAATCGTGATCGATGATATATCGAGATCACCGTCCTGGTCTGTATCGTTAATTGCCAGGTCCAGTGTATTTGTCGAACCCTCATCAACTGTAAATGCATCATCATTCGCAACAGGTGCCTTGCTGGTTTGCACAACCGAGACAGTTGTTGTTGCAATGACGCTGGTTGCTGTGCCGTCATCCGCTACGAACGTGATGTGGCGGTCACCAACCGTTGGGTTATTCCTGGTATTCTCATAGGTGACTGTGGACAATACTGACAGGAAGTCGGCAACACTGCCCGGACCTGTAATGGTCAGCACGTTAAGGCCAGTGTCCCAGTTTACTGCCAGCCCTGTCGTACCTGCATTCGCTGCGAGTATCTCCTTGTTACCTGCCGAATCTATTTCATCCGTCAGCGTAACGGTAATTGAAACCAGGTTTGCATTATCAACATCAATCAAGGAAACATCAGCATCGGTGATATTGACAGGCGGATTGCCTTCAAAGTAAGACGTCTGGAAGTCCACGCCTGTTGAACCCGAACTGTCATCAGCATCCAGGTCAATTACTGGCCGGTCATTGATCGCGGTTCCGAACATTGACTTGCTTCCCGTGACGGCCGGGGCAACGCCGTCACTCACACTGGTAGCAATGTTGAAATCACTGTTATAGTCAGGACTCGGTGTAAAGATCACACCGGCAAGCAGTGTATTTACATCGGCAATGGCGCCACTCGCAGTCCACACACCAGCTGCAAAGGTTGATGTAACCGCGCCCGATGTTCCGGTACTCAATGTGCCGGCTGCAGCATCTGACAAAGTCAATGTCACGGTGACATTCGCGCTGTCGACGTCACTGACTACGATATCGGTCAGATTCAGCGGTGTATCTTCGGTGTAGAATTCAGCTGCATTCAGGTTGGTCGCAGAAGGTGCATCATTGACCGGCGTAACTGTGATGTTCACAGTCGCGGTATTAGAGTCAGCTGTACCGTCATTCACCTTGTAAGTGAATGAGTCGGTACCGTTGAAATCTGTATCTGGTATGTATGTAAAAGAACCATCAGTATTGAGCGCAAGTGTTCCGTTCGATGGTCCTGATACCACGATGGCATCCAGGGTGTCACCGTCTATATCCGTGTCGTTAGCAATTATGCCCGTTTGAACCAGAGCGCTTATTTCTGCCGGAGTCAGTATACGGTTATAGATACCGACTTCATCGATGGTGCCGTCAAAAGTCCTGATCGTACCACCCGGGAAATTACCCATATACAGGTTTTGTGCGGCATCAGATGAAGCTGTACCCGTCGGTGTACCCCCTGAAGAATCTTGTACAACCGTCTGCAGGACACCATTGATGTAAATCAGCGGAACATTGGCGGTATCGCTGTTATCGTAGCTGACAACAACGTGCGTCCAGGTGCCGAGCGCAACCACACCCCGGGCTTCCCAGCCGCCACGCTCTGTGCTAAAGCCATGTTCAAAACGAATAGCACCGGTAGCGCCATTCAATTGCAAGGCCCAGCCGTCAGCACTCATTGTAGTTCCTGATTTATCCAGGATTCTACCGTAGCCATTCTCACCCCAGCCCGTCGGGTTAATCCATGCGGAGATAGTACCGCCGCCGGCGAAGATGTCATCGATGCTCGCAGCCGAGCCCAGGTTTACATAATCATCAACACCATCGAACTGCAGCGCAGCATCACCTGTCCTGCCTGATATCCACGTAGCACCACTTATCGTGCCGTTATTTCCATTACCTGTATAATCAAAAGCCGTTGTTCCGGAACCCTCATCCAGTTGCCAGGATGCATTCAGATCAGAGGAGGATGCATTTTCAGTCAATGCATTGACAACCAGGGTCTGATCTTCAGCTATTACATAATTGTTGTCGTTGGCAACCGGTGCATCGTTCACTGGTGTAACAGTGATATTGACTGTCGCGGTATTCGAGTCTAATACACCATCATTTACCTTATAAGTAAATGAGTCGACGCCAGTGTAGTCAGCGTTTGGAGAATATGTGAATGAACCATCCGTATTGAGTGCAAGTGCACCGTTCGAAGGTCCGCTTACAAGAATTGCGGACAACGGGTCATTATCCACATCATTATCATTAGAAATGACACCGGTTGCATAGAGCGCACCGACTTCTGCAGCTGTTAAACTTCGATCGTAAATACCTACTTCATCGATCATGCCATCGAAATAACGCGTACCCGCACCCGGGCTGCCCATTCTCAGATCGGTATCCCACTGGGATCTGTCAATCTGTGTACCGGTATCGCTACCTTCAAGTACACCATCGACGTACAAATCAGCCTGCAAGGTACCACCACCCAGATCGGTCACGACCACTACAGCCTGATGCCAGCCGGTCGTATCGGTAAAGTCGCTGGCTGATGTTATATCAATAGAATTCGCATCATTTACGTCGTAGCCCAAGAAAAATGTAATCTTGTCGTTGGCATCATAGCGGCCGACCGTCAAATTCATTTCCGATGATGTCGGCGTGTTATCTGCAGGATCTCCCCAGCCATTTTCTGTACTGACACCCTGCCACAGAATATGATGCTGACCGCTCGTGGTATCTGCCTGGAACCAGGCCGAGAGAGTGAAGTTTGTCGCAGTCGACAGGTCAAGTGTGGAGCCTGTTGTCTGTACATAATCGCCTGCCCCGTCAAAAGACAGAGCAGCATCACCGGTTCTGCTCGAAGTCGTCCAGGTGGCGCCGCTTATCGCACCATCATTGCCATTACCAGTTGCATCGACTGTAGTAGAACCTGCACCTTCTTCAAATTGCCAGGCTGCCTCAAGGTCTGCTGCAGTAGCATTTTCTGTCAACGCGTTGACAACCAGCGTCTGATCCTCAGCTACTGCGTAATTATCATCAATAGCAACAGGCGCATCATTAACGTTTGTAACCGTTATGGTAACTGTCGCAACATTAGAGTCAAAGTTTCCATCATTAGTGACATAAGCGAATGTATCAGTACCGTAGAAATCAGCGGCGGGTGTATAGCTAAAAGAGCCGTCGGCATTGAGTGTAAACGCGGCCGCATTGGACGGTCCTGAAACAAGCGATGCTGTTAACGTATCACCATCGTTATCGTAGTCATTAACAAGCACGCCTTCGGTTGTAGATACGACGAGAGATGATTCCTCTGCAACCGTGTAATTCCGGACTGCAGAAGCATAAATGTTCTGTATCTGCTCTGCAGTCAGTGCCTGGCCAATGATGGCGACTTCGTCGATACTGCCCTTGAACAGGTCGCGCGGCACGGTTTCGGGGGAATACAGCACGCTGAAGTTATCGCTGGTCCGGGTACTGCCTCCGATCGCAATCGGCTCATAGTTTCCGGCGCCCCCCGATGTCGTACCGAGACCGCCGGTATAAGAATTGGTATCAACACTCACGCCATCAAGAAACAGTTCCATTCCATTCGAACCGAAAGTTACTGCCAGATGATGCCAGCTACCAGCAGTGACAGAACCGGGTGCTGAATACATATAATTGTCGCCGGTTGTACTCTGAAGGCGCACTTCCAGGCTTCCATCAGTCAGCAGGCGGACAGTAAAGTGTCCGCCCGTGTCGAGCCCCGAGCTGTCCTTGGAAATAAGACCCTGGTCTGTTGTCAGATCGTCTGCATTGAACCAGAGCTGAACCGTGCCATCATCAAGCAGATAGGCATCATTGTGAGCAACCTCTACATAGCTGCTGGTACCATCAAAATATATGCCCGTATTCGCATCACCATTGATAGCACCTGACTGACCAAGCGTTACACTGTTATAGGTTGCATTACTTGTACCACCATCATCGGTTGCGGTGGCTCCACTGCTTTCGCCAAAACGCCAGTAGCTGACCGGGCTGTAGGAGTTGATTACCGAGTTGAAATCACCCGGATCATCTGTTGCAACAGGCGCGTTAGCTACGGTGACCTGGTGTCCGGGAACGAAATCGAAATAGGTGGTTTCATTCAGCCCGCCGCCGCTGGCATATACATCCATGAAGGCACCGGTGGTACCGTCGTAGCGCAGTATATTGTCCGTTCCAAAGCTGCCGACGTAGAGATTGCCATCGGGGCCGAATCTCACGCCCTGCGCCCAATTCAAGCCACCACTGCCACTGGCAACGAACTCATCGAGAGCTGTGGTCGTTACGTTGTAGCGCATGACATTACTGTTACCGTCGGAAGCAATGTACAGGTTTCCATCCGGCCCAAACGTCAAGTCCTCGGGAGCACCGAGTCCACTGGCTAATTGTGTGAGGGTAGTTCCGTCGTACATGTAAAGATTGTTGTCATTGTAGCCGCCAACATACAGGTTGCCGTCCGGGCCGAACACCAGGCCCTCGGGTCCGTTTATAGTGCCGGAGCTGATGTACACATCGATGAAAGCCCCCGTTGTGCCATCGAAGCGCAGCACTTCATCGGTATCCGTACTGGCCACATAGAGGTTGCCGTCGGGACCGAACGCCAGACCAGCCGCTCTTCCCATACCACCGTTATCAGCCGTGGTCACGAAATCGTCAATATATGCGCCCGTTGTTGCATCGAAACGGAAGATCGTGCCGACACCGGCAGTCCAGTTTGAAACGTAGAGATTGCCATCCGCCCCGACGGTCGCAGCGACAGGGTAGTCCAGTCCGGCACCTGTCCCAAACTCCTCCACGAAGCTGCCGTCCGTGCCGTATCGCATCAGGCTGTCAGTACTGCTGCTTGCGACCAGCAACTGGTTCTGGAAATAGGTGCCGTCCTCGTCGGTAACCGAGGCCGTAATGTTATAGACCAGGCCCGGGTTGCTGTAGACATGCGTTGCCGTCGGCGGATTGCCTGCCAGGGTGTCGATAGTGCCGTCACCCCAGTTGACGGTCCAGGACGTGATGGTGTCGTTGCCGGGGTCAACTGCAGCCAGGTTCAGGGTGTATACCCCTCCGTCCGCGGCATATGCCGGGCCGGTCGTTGTCACTGTCGGTGCGGTATTGGCAACGTTGATCGTTGTCGCAGCGGTGTCGATACCGCCGGTGCCGTCGTCGACTCTCACCGAGATGGTGTAGGTGCCGTCGTCATTGATGCCGAAGCTCTGCAACTGGGCCCATGTCAGCGTGGGTGAAATCCCGGTAACATCACCAAAAGTCCCGTCATTGTTGATGTCCCAGGAATAGGTCAGCGGGTCGCTTTCCGGGTCGGTTGAAGCGGACGCATCCAGCGTTACCGGGTCGCCTTCGCTGATTGCATAGGGCCCGCCGGCATCCGCTGTCGGGGACAGCAGCACGTTGTCCCACTGTTGTTGCAGTTGTGCAGAAACAGCGACGCCGGTTTCAATCCGGCCCTCCCGGTATTCCAGTTCCCAGTCACCGCCCTGGCTTTCGTGACCGGTGAGATCATCCGATGTGGCGACATCGGCACCCGTGAGCTGTGCCAGTTGATTGACGAACTGTTCGCCGCTTGCGGTTTCAGCCAGGCTGCAGCCATATATCAGTATGTCGGCATCCTGGTCCAGCGAACTGCCCCAGGCCGCCAAGGTTTCACCGTATTGTTCGATATTGCCGCTGTTCAGCCATGTGTTACCCAGTTTGACGGCGCCGTCATCACCGTGCGAAATAATGTGCAGTGCATCGACGTCGTTGTAGTCAGACAGCACTTCATTGATCTGGTCTACACCGTTGCTGTTACCATCGAGCAGAATTATTTCGAACGTCGTCGAGCCGTCACTGTTAGCCTGCAGGTCATCGATGAAAGACTGAAAGTCGGTCACCAGTTCGTCGATGAAAACGATTTCCTGGCGCTGTTCTTCCGCGATCGCCGCCCGCTGGTCCTGCTCATCCTGCCTGATCGCGTCTTGTTCTTCTTCATTGATAACGGCTTGCTGTTGAGTCAGGTCTGACTGGACCTGCTGTTCCTGCTGCTGTTCTTCAACAGGCTGCTCCTGCTGGGCAGCCGGTGCTGCGCCTTCAAGTGTACCCTGCCAGTTCTGCTGCACTGCATCTGAAAATGCGACTGAAGTTTCGATGTCACCGGCTTCGTATTCCAGGTCCCAGTCACCACCAAGCAGTTTGTTACCAGTGAGATCATCACTGGCGGCAACATCGGTTTCGGTCAGCTGGCTGAGAGAATCAACCAGTGACTTGCCGTCGGCCGTTTCGGCCAGCTTGCAGCCGTAGATCAGCAGATCGCCGCCATCGGTAAACGTGTGTTTCCAGCCGCTGATTTCCGCTTTCCGGTCCTGCAGTGTTGTTTTGTTGAGCTGGGTCGCTCCTAGCTGGAGCTGACCGTCATCGCCATGGGAAACGATGTGCACCGCATCGAGCTTGTTATGGCTTTCGAGTGCCTCGTTGATTTGTTCGATACCATCACGATGCGCATCCAGAATGACGACGTGTAAGTTACGACCTTCAAGTTGAGCCTTGATCAGGTCGTTGTGCAGTTGCTGATAGTTGGGTGCGCGTGAGTCAATGATTACCAGTTCGTTACGCACAGAAGAGAAAGCCTGTTCATCACTCGATTGAACAATCGCCGTAGGGTCCTCGTTCTCACCAGGTACGAGTTCCTGAACGATAGCTACGCTAGCGTCTGTCGCGACCGCCAACGGGTCGGCCGACAATAACAGTCTCGGCTCCAGTTCCTCGAACACAAGACCCGCTTTGCGGTAGTCTGGTTTCTTTTTAGACACTAAGTGTATCCCTGGTGAAATTGACTCAACCGTTGAACCTCTGCAGTTGGCTCAACGCATATCCATTTGGGATCAATTAGGTGGGGACGTAGACAAAATGCCGTCTCCGACTCCTTAAATAATAGTCTAAGTCGCTGTATTTAAGCTGGAAACGGCTGCCGTTTATCGGTCATACATGACCTGTAAAACGGTTTTTCTGCTGTTCAGGGTAATAAACAGCGATTTCGCTGCAAAAAGTCAGAAAATTCGCCAGATTGGACAGGTTTTTTCCTGATTAAAGAATCCAGTCATTCCGGACAGCGTTTATTGCTGATCCGGAATCCATGTTGCTCAACAGCTCGCTGGATACCGGGTCAAGCCCGGTATGACGGATTTTATTTACCGGTATGACGGATTTTATTTAATGGTACAGCCGTGACATTTCACCTTTGCGTTCCCTGCGCCTCTGCGAGAAAAACAGGAAGTGAAAACGCCAACAAATAATTACATGCCACCAGACGCCAGGATTTCAGTGCTGCATGACTGGTACAAAAGATGATCGGTATCTGCAACACCGGAGGCTGTAACGAGTTCGGCTAATGCATCCTCGGACGTGTTTGCAGTGACTTCGGCCCAATACGTCGATTTATTCACCTGTTTTGGTACAACTTTGCAGTCATAGCCGAGATTCTTTATCTTCGCCACGCGTTTGTAGGCACTTTTTTCATTTCTGAACACACCGAGTGAAATACTGTAGCCAGCGTCATCCTTCACTATGGCGAGATCGTTGACCCCTGCCTGCTTCATTTCCGTTTTGAGTGACCTGGCAGTTTCGCCTGACGCTAAATTATCCGTTGTAACCTGGTACAGGCTGGATTCCGTTATCTCGTCGAGAACATCATAACCGTTAATTTCATTTTCAAGGGCATTCATTAATGTAATCAGGCTGTCTTTCTTCTTGAAAGGCCCGATCCTTCGACATATCGTATTTTCCTGTTCACCTGGAATACTTTGCTCTGATATACCCGGCTCCGCGATACCCAGCCCAGTCAGATCAATCTCTGTCATATCCGGCTCTGCTGTATCCGGCGCGGCCATATCTGAATCAGAGATGGCAGTATCAACATTTCCGAGTGAGTTACGCCTTGCGTATTCAGCTTCTTCATCCTCATTGAAGAATCGAACCGTGCATTTCAGTCCACCGGGAACCTGGTTATCTTCATTCTGCAGTTCCAGGCGGATGCCAAAGGTGCCACTTGCAGCATCAACCACCTTGTCAACTACGACGACTTTCGCGACCAGGTTTTCAAATGAACCATATTCCGTTTTAACCTGGGCATGTACGCCTTTTTTAATACGCCCGAAGTATGTCACCGGTGCAACCACCTCCACCCGAAGCGGATTCAGCTGCGCCAGTTTCAATATGGGCTTGTCTTCGATATATTCTCCAGGCATCAGGTACCGGTCTGCAACAACGCCATCTATAGGGCTCCGTATTTTTCTTAATTCCAGGTTTGCCTGTGCGTGCTCTACCTCGAGTTGATTCAGTGCGGCCTCATGATCCGCCTGTTCTTTTTCACTCAAGGTGATCACTCCATCCCTGTAAAGCTCGACCGATCGCTTTTGTTCGACCCTGCTCAAATTAAAGTTCTCCAGGCCGGCTTTGAGTTTTACCTGCTCCACATCAGACTTGAGCGTGGCGACGATCTGGCCTTCCGTCACCGTATCGCTGCGATCCACTAATATCTCATCGAGCACACCTGAAACCGGGCTGCTCAATTCAATCATCATATTGGGTTCGATCAGGCAGTCTATTTCGGGCACGGATTCCTCAGCCAAAACATGGCTGCCTGCAAGCAGGCCACAAACCAGGAATATGTTTTTTAATTCTGAAGTCATCTTCATTGTTTTTCTTATTCCGACATACCGCTGAACGCCAGCATGGCGTCTCGTTTCCTGTCTACTTTCATCATGGCATTTCTGATCTGACGGTACTGATACTCGCTCATCATTTGTGTAAAGCTCATCATCAGGCGCCCAAGCCATTGTGGTTTAACACGGTGCGCTTTATCAGCAAGTTTAGCTAGCGCGCGCGCCATTCTGCCGAAGCGTTTCTCTATGAATGCATCCTGCAATGACAGAATAGCTTCATAGCTGCCGGGGTCGCCCTGCCTGCCACAACGCCCTGCAAGCTGACGGTCGATCCTGGCTGATATATTTTTTTCGCAGGAGATAACATGCAGCCCGCCTGCGTTGATCGACGCATCGTCCAGCTTGATATCGGTACCCCGTCCGGCCATGTTAGTTGCAACCGTGATCTGACCTTGCTTCCCGGCCAGTGCGACGATTGCCGCCTCTTCCTTGTCCTGCTTCGCATTCAGCACCTGGTGCTTCAAGCCTTCAGCCGAGAGCAGTTCGCTCAAATGCTCCGAGTCCCTCAATGTACGTGTTCCCACCAGTACCGGGCGCCCCTTGTCATGCTCATTCCTGATGCTTTTGGTAATCGCATCCCACTTGGCATCAGTATGAGTATAGATGCGTTCGGGGAAATTTTTTCTCTGTACCGGTTTATTGGTAGGAATTTTGACCACATCCAGCTGATAAACCTTTCTCAATTCATTTCTAACCTCGTTTGCCGTACCCGTCATGCCTGAAAGGCGCAAATAGCGTTTGAAAAATGCCTGGTAACTGATCCGCGCCAGGGTCTCCGTTTGCCCTGTTTGTTCGCAGTCTTCCTTTTCTTCAATCATCTGGTGCAAGCCGGCTTCCCATGATCTGTCTGCCATGGTACGGCCGGTATTTTCATCGATGATATAGATCGCGCCATCATCAACCAGGTAATGCACGTCACGCTCGTAAAGATGCAGTGCGACCAGTGCCTGTTCAACCAGGGCGTTACGCCTTCTCGACCCGCGCCATACACCACGCATCAGAGAGGCAAGCTCTTCCAGGTAATCCCGGCCATACTGCGTCAGCTCGACAGACCGCGCCTTCTCATCGATTGAATAATACTTGCCTTCCTTCAACTGCCGTGCCAGCCAGATCGCTTCCCTGTGTACGGCCTCCTGCTGGGTATTATCTGTCTTGCATGAAAGTATCAACGGTGTTCTTGCTTCATCGATAAATATACTGTCCGCTTCATCGACGATGGCATAATTCAGCCCACGCAACAGCAGCTGTCTGCTGGCCGGCTTCGAACTGTAAAGAGATTCCAGCTTGAACTCGAGGCTGGAATTGAAATGCTTCATGATAAGACGGTCACGCAGGTAATCAAATGCCAGTTGCTTGCTTGTGCAATACGTGATGTCGCAACTGTAAGCCTGTTTGCGCTGGTCAGTATCCATACCTTCGATTACATGACCCACCGTCAGACCAAGACGTTCATACACCGGCCGCATCAGCCTGGCATCACGCTCGACCAGGTAATCGTTTACCGTAACCACGTGCACCGGCATGCCGGCCATAGCTGCACAACTTGCAGGCAACGTTGCCGTCAGTGTCTTGCCTTCTCCAGTCTGCATTTCAGCAATCATGCCCTGCAACATGACCCAGCCGCCGATCAACTGACAATCAAAGTGCTTCAATCCAAGCACCCTGCCGGCAACCTCGCGTATGGTGGCAAATGCCCTGGCAGTAATCTCTTCTGTCAGTCCCTTGCGATTAAGCTTCTTCCTGATGTCCAGTATCCAGCCATCAAGCTCACGCTCACTCATTTTACTCAACGGTTTATCCATCGCTTCAACACGCCGGGTAAACGTTTGCCAGTGCTTTTTACTGGCAGCTTCAGGCCTGGATGAAAAAGATGCGAAACCGCGAAGAAATTCGTCCAGCTTGCCTTTAGCTTCTTCTTTGCGGTATGGATAGGATCCAAAATAAATCCCGGGATGCGGCAAAGGCTCTGTTTCATCAGCCGCTGCAAACAGTGAACGAAATTTTATTGCACCGCTGGCAGACATCTATACGCGCCCCAGCTCATCGAGGAACAACTCTTCGAATGAGCGATACCACTGCCGTGCCAGTGGCTCATAACCGTGTGTAAAACGTATGTAGACGCGCTTGCCGATATGCTGACTTCTGCCTGAATCCGGAAATGCAAGTTCAAACTGGAAGTACTGATCCTTTGTTCTTACGCCCTCCTCGTCAAAAGGATCGGTCTGTATTTTGCCGCCACCGTCCTGTCCCAGCGCCTTGCTTGGCAACCGGTAGGTTGCTGCCGGTATTTCTCTTTCGATGGATGATGGAATTCTTTCATGCATCATACCTTCAAGCCGTATTTCCACATCACGGGTTTGCTTTCTTACCATGCCTATGGAATTTTGCGGCACGACCGCGCGCACCGAGACATCATTGAAATCGATGACATAGGCAATGGGATCGCCCTGCTTGAGGTAATGCCCGTGCAGGTCCTTGGATTCTGCAATAATAAAGACACCGTCGACAGGACTGGTGATTGTCATCTCCGATATCTGTTCTTGCAGGCGTTGAATCTTGCCATCAAGTATGTTGATTTCTTCCAGCGCAATTTCAGACTCGACAATATCTTCCTGCATCAAGGCATCGTATTTGACCGCCAACTCTTTCCTGTTGGCTTGCAGCAACTTGAGCTGCGCCTGCATCAACGGATCATGGGTCTCTATCAGCACATCACCCTTTTTTACATGCTCACCGTCGTTAACGAGAATGTCCTGGATAAAACCGTTACTACCTGCGCGCACGTAGGAATGTTCCGGCATCCACACAACACCTTCTGCCATGGTATTCAATGGCATGGGTATCAGGAACAACATAGCAACAACAATCACGATAGTGCCGATACTTACCGACAACGCCCTCTCACGCCGTTGTGACAGGGCTGGACTTTTCAACAAGTAAGCAATGGCTTTGAATACGGGCAAGACCAGTTGCAAAAAGATCACCCAGATTGCAAGCCCGACTCCAATAAAGAAATACTTGCCCGCAACAAACAGGGTGATCATGACCATGATCATAATCCGGTAGACGAAAGCCGCAGCACCATAAATCACGAACCACTGGCTTTCGCCATCAGCTGTAACCGGTGATTTGACAGTCTTCACATCGAACAGGTATTTTTGTATCAGATAGATGTAATATCGATTGGCTCTTTTACCGAGCCCCGGAATTTCAATTGCATCGGCAAAAACATAGTAACCGTCGAAACGTAACAGCGGATTACCATTGAACAGCAGGGTTGAAACTCCACCGATCAACATAATATTGAACAGCACGTCACTAACAAGCCCCTGCTGTACATTGAGCCAGAGCAGCAGTGCAACAGATGCAAGAAACAACTCAACGATGATCCCTGCCGCGCCCACAATCATGCGCCGACGCTTGGACCTGAATGATGATGCAGCTGATGCATCTACATAGGGCACCGGCATCAGCACCAGCATCATTATTCCCAGCTCATGGACTTCACCACCCCATTTTTTAACGGCAAAACCGTGGCCGAGTTCGTGTACGCCTTTAACCAGCGGGTATACAAACCAGATGATGAGCAGGTTATACGGCGAGAGCGCATGCTCCATTGCATGCTTGCTCAACATTGACCAGTGACGCGCCATTTCCAGCAATGCATACAGCATGATGACCAGACCGATGACTGCTGCAGTTTTCGTGAACAATGGCCTTACAAAAGGCATCCAGCGTGTCAGCAGCCTGTCAGGATCTACAAGAGGAATACGAATGGCAAGAGGATTGCCAACCCGTGAGATGAACAGATTTTTTCTTTGTTTTTTTCTGCGGTCGATCAACTCCTCCACATCGGGCGTCAATTCGGCTAACAGATGGTCAGCGTGGTGAAGCTGGCCCAGTAATTGAATCACTTCTTCCTGGGTGGGTGCATCATCACCAAGTGACTCCTGCATCATTTCCCAGATTTCATTAACCGTTCGCTTTCCGTTGATCAGTTTTATGAAGTTGTATGCGGCTTCATTGAAGCGATGGTGTCGCCCTGATGATTCATCGCGCAGGATGTACCAGGTGCCGTTCCGGTACACATGCTGATGTACGCGTACGTGACTGCGCAAGGACAGTTTGACATTGGCAACCCGGTACCAGTGAGAACTGAACAGCTGATCAGCCATGGCCTACCACCAGGCCCAGAGCTTCAGCCGCAGCCAGTCGACCAGTTTGTGTGTCCACACCCAGAGCAATCGCCGTTCGCCAATTTCTATTTTACTGACGCCCTGCATACCCGGGCGCAGGAACTGCGGCGTTTCAACCAGCGACGCTTCTACCTGAAAGTAATTGGCGCCGTCGCCGGCTACGGATACAGGCGTAATCTTGTCAACCACAATTTCAAAGCTGTCTTCAGCAGCAGCTGACAGCGTCAGCTCACCCTTCATACCGACGGACAATTCAGCAACGTCGCTTTCATCAACATCGAGCAATACCCGGTAGTGATCGAGCGGTGAGACCTTGTACATGATCTGGCCTCTTTCCACGGGTGAGCCAAGCGCGCGCGTGAAGTCGCCGCTGACAATGACACCGCCGATAGGCGCACTGATTACCGTGCGTTCAAGCTTTTTTTCGAGAATTTCCAGTTGCGCCTGGGCCTGGTCCAGCTGTGTGCGGAGAATACCGATTTGAGATCTGTCGCGGCCTGCCAGTGCTTCCCTGTATTCTTTGCTTATCTGCTTTTGCTTGCCGCTCCATTTCAGTTTTTCCAGCTTCAGATCCCTGTCATCCAGTGTTGCCAGCGTTTGCTTTGCAGAAACCAGGTCACCCGGCCTTGCCGGTGCATCCTTGATATAGCCTTCTTCCGGTGCGGTAATCACGCGCTCTACCGTACCCTCGAGAACCGAGTTGGCCGACACCCTGTAATCCCATTGCACCATGGTCAAGGTCATCACAGCCAGTACACTCACTGCAACGACAAACTTCAATCCCAGATGACCGCTGCCAAAAACACCTGATGCCGCGCTCTTGATCAGCTCTCTGGTCTTCTCCGATAGAGGACGGTCGTTGAGTCGGCGAAATTCAAGAATGGGGGCAAACAATGCTGCCAGCTGCTCACACAGTTCCACGGTTTCAGGCGTAAACGCGGGTGCGGCAGAATTGCGTTCAAAAATAACGCCGCCGGTTACCTGCCCGTGATGAATCAGGGGTACGCTACAGATAAAACTACCGCCGTGATTTTTTGCCAGCTCATCGTGCGCCTGCAGCATAAAGGTGCTTTTATCTGTCGCTGGATAAACCAGTGTTTCTTTTTGATCAACAGCTTCTTCGATTGCCGCTTCGATGCGTTTGATCAGATTTTGCCGGGATTCATAGCGTGCACTGTGTGACAGGGCATACAGCTTCAGTTCACGGCCTTCCCTGAATCCGATACTGACACGCTCACATGACAGCCGCGTCGCCAGTTCGGTGACCACAGATGTCGCTGCTTCGGCAGATGAAGCCTGTGATAAGGCACGCGCGGTAATCTGCAAGGCCAGGCCGGCATTTCCGGGTGAGCCGCTATCACTGACATTATTAGTGGATAGAAACTGCAGCCACTTGATTGCGGCTTCTACTTTCTTGAGAAAATCCTGGTTTTTAACCGCAGGATCATTTTTAAACTCGATGCTGATTGCACCATGAAGTTGACGTTCTATCAACAGCGGAGATGTAATCAGGAAGTTTGTGCTGCTTATAGCTGAAACCGGTTGAGCGGCATTGACTGCAACCAGTCGTTTGACTTCAGCTTCACCCTGGCTGGCGCCGGTTCGCGTCACCACGGATTTGCGCCTTTTTAGCGCGGCTTCAACATTTTCGTGGATCAGCTCACTATGAACAAAGGAATCCGAGTAGGTTTCGAACAGCTTGTACGGCCCCCTTTCAGCTTCACCGAGGTAGACACAGGCCTGCACCACACCCTGCATTTGCTGGCATGCATAGCCGAACCACGATTGTACCAATGATGGTGTGATCATTCCCCAGCCCTGAGCTCGTTCTGATTTTCCTGAATAGGAATGAGTATAGGCAGGATTCTTCGACTATTCAGAGCTCACCGTAATTACCCGGAAACCACTTTCTCCTTATATATGGCCGGTATTCCCTGTTTAATGATTCAACCCGGGCGAAATCAGGTGGAATCCGGTACATTTTTCAAACATCAGCTTGCACTCAGCCTCATCCTGACTATACTGATTCCGCAACTGAAGCGAGCTATTAATCAGTACTGTTTTATTGATTATTCACCAGCAGGCACTAGTGCCTGTTTTATTGATGTGCGTCAACATTGATGTTCCGATAATCATTAACATTGCCGTGTTCAGTCAGTGAATATACTGTTTATCTATACCCAACGCCGGGTTTTATTCACAAAACCGTAACATTTCGCATTAATAATAACGACGTGGTTATTAGCTACTAAATCATGGCCGATGATGTCGGTCACATTGGGGAGAACATTAATGAGTACCAGCGCCATAAATACACCTATGGATATTAGCGCCGCAAACACACAATACGTCTATTCATTCAAGGAAGGTGATGGCCAGAACAAGAAACTGCTCGGCGGTAAAGGCGCCAACCTGTGCGAGATGACACAAATTGGCATCAACGTACCCCCGGGTTTTGTCATCAGCACAGAAGCCTGCCTGAGTTACCTGGGCACAGAAGACCGTGAACTGCCACACGGCCTTATGGACGAAGTGCACAATCAGATTGCCGCGCTGGAAGAAGCGACCGGCAAAGGTTTCGGCGATGCTGATAACATGCTGCTGCTGTCTGTACGCTCGGGTTCCGCCCTGTCGATGCCCGGCATGATGGATACCATCCTCAATCTCGGGCTGAATGCTGAAACCCTGCCCGGCCTGATCAAGCTGACGGGCAACGAACGTTTTGCCTGGGACGCCTACCGGCGATTCGTGCAACTGTTCGGCAAGGTTGCACTGGGTATAGCTGATGAAAAGTTCGACAAGCCCTTTGATGAATTAAAGAAACGTGAAGGCGTCAGCGCCGATATTGACCTTACTGCCGACAACCTGCGCGAAATCAGCGATGTTTTTCTTGACGTGGTCCAGGGTGAAACAGGAAGGCCGTTCCCGGAAGATGTCTACGAACAATTAATCCTGTCTATCAAGGCGGTTTTCAATTCGTGGTCGGGTAAACGTGCGGTCGACTATCGCCGGGAATTCAAGATCACCCCGGATATGGCCAACGGCACCGCGGTCAATATTCAGACCATGGTGTTCGGCAACATGGGCGATGACTGCGCTACAGGTGTTGGTTTTACCCGTAACCCGGCTACCGGCGAGAACGTGATGTTCGGCGAATTCCTGGTCAACGCCCAGGGCGAGGATGTGGTTGCGGGTATTCGCACACCCAAGCCGGTGCATGAACTCGAACAGGTCATGCCTGAAATGTACAGACAGCTGGTCGCCCTGCGCGACCGCCTGGAAAACCACTACCGTGAAGTTCAGGATTACGAATACACCATCGAAAAAGGCATTCTTTACTGCCTGCAGACCCGCAACGGTAAAATGAATGCAACCGCACGCGTGCGCACCTCGGTGGAGATGGTCAAGGAAGAACTGATCAGCCGAAAGGATGCGATCATGCGGGTTGACCCGGAAGAGCTTGACCAGGTTTTGCACCCGATGCTTGATCCTGATTACAAGTCACTCCCAATTTCACAGGGCCTGCCGGCATCACCGGGCGCCGCCTCGGGTCATATCGTATTCGATGCTGACCAGGCAGAATTAGCGAAGAAGGAAGGTGAAAAGGTTATCCTGGTGCGCGAAGAAACCAAGCCCGAAGACATCCATGGCTTCTTTGCTGCCGAAGGCGTACTCACCAGCCGCGGCGGTAAAACGTCTCATGCCGCTGTTGTTGCCCGCGGTATGGGCAAGCCCTGCGTCGCAGGCGCAGAAGGCATCAAGGTCGATGTCGAAAAACACATTGCCGTGGTTGGCGACACCGTTTTACACGAAGGCGACATCATCACCATCGATGGCGGTAACGGTAATGTCTATCTTGGCGAAATCCCCACGGTACCGCCCAAATTCTCCGATGACCTGCGCACCCTGCTGAGCTGGGCCGATGAATATGCCCGCCTCAAGATCATGACCAATGCCGACACAATCGATGCAGCCACCAAGGCCTGCGATTATGGCGCCATGGGCATTGGCCTGTGCCGCACTGAACGTATGTTCAATGCACAGGACAGGCTTCCCATCGTCATCGACATGATCATCGCCGCTGACAAGGAACAGCGCCAGGAAGCGCTTGACCGCCTGCGCCCGATCCAGCGTGGTGACTTCAAGGAAATCCTCAAGATCATGGCACCCAAGCCGGTAACCATTCGCCTGCTGGATCCACCGATTCATGAGTTCCTGCCCAACGAGAAGCAGCTTGAACAGGAAATTGAACGCCTGGTGCATTTGCGTGACACAGTGGAAGGCGTCAACGACCTGATGAACAGCATGCACCTGCTCAGACGCCAGGCTGATGTCAAGGAGCTGCCAAAACCGTTCGCGCCCGGCGGGCGTGAACTGGTCGATTCAGCCATCGCCAAGAAAACTCAAATGCTGCACAAGGTGCGTGAGCTGTTCGAGGTCAACCCGATGCTTGGTCATCGTGGTGTCCGCCTCGGCATCACCTACCCTGAAATCTATGCCATGCAGATTCGTGCAGTGCTCGAAGCCGCAGCCGAATGTGGCAAGGAAGGTTTCGATGTGCGTCCTGAAATCATGGTTCCTCAAGTATGTACAGGCCAGGAGCTGGTCTGGGTGAAAGAGATCGTCGACCGGGTTCGTGCCGAAGTCGAAGCCGAATACGAGGTGCAACTGAAATTCAAATTCGGCACCATGATCGAAGTCGTGCGCGCCTGTATGCGGGCCGGCAGGCTGGCTGAAATTGCCGAGTTCTTCTCCTTCGGCACCAACGACCTGACACAGGCCAGTTTCTCGTTCTCACGCGAGGATGCGGAGAACAAGTTCCTGCCCTTGTATGAAGAAGCCAACATCCTGCAGCACAACCCGTTCGAAGTGCTGGATGTGAAAGGTGTCGGCAGGCTGATGGAGATCACGGTCGAATGGGGTCGCAAAACCAATCCCGATCTGAAAGTCGGCATCTGCGGTGAGCAGGGCGGACACCCTGAATCCATTCGCTTCTGTCATCATATCGGCCTGAGTTATGTTTCCTGTTCACCTCACCGCGTACCGATCGCCAGGATTGCAGCCGCACAGGCCAGGATCACTGAAGATGAATACGTAGTTGAACAGGGGCTGAAACAGGAAAACAGATCTCTCTAAGCAAAGGAGTGAATAGTTAATAGTGAACAGTGGATAATGAAACCTGGTCTACTCGATCAGGCTTCATTTCATCCGGGTTACATGCTGATAAAAGAATTGTAGGTCGGCTTAGGCGTTTATTGCCGTAACCCGACATTGTTGAGATTAGCGATAATGTCGAATTACGCTGCGCAAATCCAACTTACGTAAGGGCTGACATGAGGCAAATTATATAATTTATATGTTACTTACAATCAATAACTTATACTGTATACTTAATTCTGGATCTAATATTAAAAAATTGACTAATGTCGATCCAGGGACTTCATTGAATTCTCCGCGAATACTCACAAACAACTTCCTAACCGGGGCAGCCTGACATGACCAATATCGAATCACTACTCGGTGCCGAAGCCGAGAGTTTGCTCGGCTACAGGGCGACTGCTATTCCAAAAGACGACCTGCACCTGCCCGGCAGTGATTTTGTCGAACGCGTGATGATGAACAGCGACCGTTCACCTGCGGTGCTGCGCAACTGGCAGGCAATGACAGGTCATGGACGCCTGGCCAACACCGGTTATGTGTCATTCCTGCCGGTTGACCAGGGTGTTGAACATTCGGCTGGCGCCTCGTTCGCACCCAATCCGGCATTTTTCGATCCGGCCAATATTTGCGAACTCGCCATCGAAGCCGGTTGCAACGGTGTTGCATCTACCATGGGCGTACTCGCCAGCGTGGCGCGCAGGTACGCACACAGAATTCCATTCATTGTAAAAATCAATCACAACGAACTGCTGACCTACCCTAACCACTACGACCAGACGCTGTTCGCCAGTGTCGACCAGGCGTTTGATATGGGTGCAGTTGCTGTCGGCGCGACTGTTTATTACGGTTCAGCTGAAGCCCGCCGTCAGATCGAGGAAATCAGCGAAGCCTTTGCACATGCACACGAACTCGGCATGGTCACAGTTCTGTGGGCCTATCTGCGCAACAATGCCTTCAAGACAGATGGCGTCGATTATCATACCTCGGCTGATTTGAGCGGCCAGGCCAACCATCTTGCTGCTACCATCGGTGCAGATATCATCAAGCAAAAACAGGCCACCAACAATGGCGGCTACAAGGCCGTTGATTTTGGCAAGACCCATCCTCTGGTGTACGACAAATTGACGACCGACCATCCGATTGATCTCACCCGTTACCAGGTCGCCAACTGCTACATGGGCCGTGTCGGCATGATCAACTCGGGCGGTGCTTCAGGTGAGAACGATCTCGCCCAGGCAGTGCGTACTGCAGTGATCAATAAACGTGCGGGCGGCATGGGCCTGATTTCCGGACGCAAGGCGTTTCAGAAGCCGATGAAAGACGGTATTGAATTGCTGCAGGCAATCCAGGATGTATATTTATCGCAAGATGTGACGGTCGCCTGAACGGTAACAATGAATTGCAGGTTGGATTAGCGCAGCGTAATCCAACCTTCATAACGGCTAAATGAAACAGATAGAAGAACTACAAATACAATATAATCAATATTTTAATGGGTATACTTAATGAGAAGCTCTAAAGTGGAGAACCTGGGTAACAGTCAGCAAGAGTCTTCGCAAGCTACCGCCGGCACAGTCAAAACGACTGCAGGCGCGGAAAACAGCGAAGCAACAAAAACCGCCAGGTACCCCGGCATCGAGACCGTGATACACGGCAATGGGGCGGTTGCCCACGTGATGGGACACGTCTGCGGAGGCGTGATCGGCTACCCCATTACCCCATCCACAGAGATCTCGGAAATGTTCGAGGCCTTTCGCGCCAGGGGCGGCTGCAATGTCTGGGGCAAGCACCCGTTCTTCTTCGAGCCCGAGGGCGAGCACTCGGCACAGAGCGGCGCCATGGGGGCGACGCTGACCGGCGGTCGTTTCATCTCCAATGCTTCTTCCAGCCAGGGTATTCTTTACGGCCTCGAATCTCACTATGTCACCGTGGGTAAGAAAGTCGGTGGCTTCGTGTTGCAGGTGGCCGCGCGCGCGGTATCCAAGCACTCGCTGAACGTGATGGCGGGGCATGATGATGTCTATGCCCTGCTCCCTTCCGGTTATACCATTCTGTTCGGCAGCAATCCGCAGGAAGCCGCTGACCTGGCTGCTATCGCCTACCGTGTCAGTTCACTGTCGATGGTACCGGTGACCAATGCGATGGACGGTTTTGCGACCAGTCACATGCAATGCGAAACCCTGCTGCCGGAGCCTGAACTTTTAAAAGAATTTCTCGGTGACCCGGCCGGCCGGATCAAGGCGCCGACCGTCGCCCAGGAGATGCTTTACGGGGCCAAGGGACGCGTGTATCAACTGCAAAAGTACCTGACCCGGCACAGCGGCGACATCCTGCACGACAACCTGCTGGCCCTGGGCGACTTCCTCGAAAACCGCCGCGATGAAATCGAGGCGGATAACGCGGGGGAACTGGTGCAGGAAACGCTGGCGTGGATGCCCGAAGAGTTGCAGGGTCAGTGGCGCCGTCAGTGGCTCAATGCCTGGGAGAAAGGCACGCGTCAACTGGTGCCCGCGATGGTTGATGTCAACAACCCGGGGCTCACCGGCGGTGTACAGAACCAGCCTGATTTCCAGGCCGGCCTGGTCGATCACAGGACGCATTTCGTTAATGATATTCCACGCTTTGTGCGCCAGGCCATGGATGAGTACGGCGAACTGACTGGCCGTCTCTACAACCCGGTACAGACATTCATGGCCGAAGACGCCGAATATGTGATTGTCGGCCTGGGCTCCGTCACCGATGATGCCGAAGCCGCCGCTACCTACCTGCGAAGCCAGGGCAAGAAGGTCGGTGTAGTCTCGATCAAGCTGCTTCAGCCCTTCCCTGAAGGTGAGCTCGTGGCTGCACTGGATGGCAAGAAAGCCGTTACCGTGCTCGAACGCTCGGAAGTCACTGCACTCACCAACCTGGTTACCCAGTCGCTGTTCAAGGCACGCGAGAACGGTGACCTGATCCGTCACCAGGGCATTCCAGCGATCAACAGCCTGCCCAAGATCAGCACCGGAATTTTTGGCATAGGCGGTCATGATCTGCAGCCCCGTCACATGGTTGCAGCCTACAAAAATATGGAAAGCACGCTCAACGTGCCATTCTTCTACCTGGGCTCACAGTTCTTCGAAAAGAATCCCACGCCACGCAATGCCGAATTACAGCAGCGCCTGAAGCAGGCCTATCCTGAAACCGAGTTCATGGCTTTCGAGACCGGGGACAACCCGTCGCTGCTGCCGGATGATGCGTTCCGTATCCGCTTCCATTCGGTCGGTGGCTACGGCACCATCGCCACCGGCAAGCTGTTGACTGATATTCTTGCCGGCGTGCTCGGGCTGCATTCGAAGTCCGCACCCAAATACGGTTCGGAAAAAAGCGGTGCGCCGACCAACTTTTATATCACGCTGAGTCCCGAGCCGATCAAGATCACCAACGCGGAACTGGAAGACGTCGAGATCGTTGTCTCCCCTGACCACAAGGTATTCAGCCATGCCAACCCGATACTGGGTCTCGTCGAGGACGGCACCCTGATCATGCAGTCTCACCACACCCCGCTGGAGGTATGGAAGGAACTGCCGGCTTACGCCCGCAAGATCATTCGCGAGAAAAGAATCAACCTCTATATCGTCGATGCCTTCGGTGTCGCGAAGAAACACGCCCCGGCCCCGGAACTCGAAATCCGTATGATGGGAATCGCGTTTATCGGTGCCATCTGCGGACACGTGGACCGTATCGTCGCGGGCGGATCGCAGCAGTCGATCCTGGAAAAAGTCGAACAGCAGGTCACGAAAAAGTTCGGCGCCAAAGGTCAGGCCATCGTTGACAGCAACATGAAGGTTGTCAGGGAAGGACTGGATGCAACCAGCAAGATCGATTACAGCACTGAAGAATTCAAGGAGGCAGAAAAGCTGGTGCAGGTAACAAGCGGCCCCGGCGTCGAAATCTCCGCCGCGATGGCCAAAGCCAGTGGCAACACCCTGAGCAACGGGCTTTTCGATCAGACTTATTATAACGATACGCTCGCCGATCGTATCAAGGATGGCAGCATTGGCGAGGCGCCGGTAATGCCCGGCACGGGTATGTTCATGCCGGTGGCGAGTGCCGCCTGGAAGAACAAGGGTCTGTTCAAACTCGAGGTGCCGAAGTACAGCGCCCATCTCTGCACCGGCTGCATGGAGTGTGCCGTTGTATGCCCGGATGCAGCCATTCCCAATACGGTGCATGACATCCATGATTTGCTGTTGACCGCGATTGGCAAGCTGGATCTGACCGACCAGCACAGGGCGGAAATGTCCAGCCAGGTTTTTCCATTGACCAAAACCATACGCGACGTTTACCGCAAACTGCCGAGCAAGGACCCGAAAACGTTCAGTGAAATCGTTGCCGAGTCCATCACCAGCCTGAACATCGACAATGCCAGCCTGAAACGCGATTTTGACAACATGGTCGATGTCCTGGAATGCTTCCCGGTCGTCAAGACCCGCCCGTTCTTCGATGCCATGGAGAAACACGCACCCGGAACCGGCGGACTTTACTCTGCCAACATCGACCCCTGGAAATGCAGCGGCTGCCTTGAATGCGTTGACGTGTGTGGACCGGGTGCGCTCAGTGCCCGGCAACATAACAGCCAGGCGCAGGCCGAGTTGCAGAGCAACTTCGAATTTCTCAGCCGCATGCCAAACACCGCGACGCGCTTTACCGAGAATGCGATTCAACCCGGTGGCGACAGCAAGCGACTGATCCTCGATCACGACAATTACTATGCGATGACCGGCGGCCACGGCGCCTGCCGCGGCTGCGGTGAAGTCACGGCGATACGCCTGCTGTCCGCGACCAACAGGGCCATCCACGAACAGCGGCGCAAGACCCACATAGCGGAACTGGAACAATTGATTGCCAGCCTCCAGGCAAAACTGCCGACAGTACAGCCGGATGAGCACGACCCGAACCGCCTGCAGCGCATGCAAAACACCATCAGCACGCTGGAGAAACGACTCTATAATTTCGAGAGCGGTCCCACGGGCAATGGCCCGTCAGGCGCAGCCTTTGCCAACGCCACCGGTTGCAGCAGCGTGTATGCCTCGACCTTCCCGGGTAACCCATACAAGACCCCCTGGGTTAACAGCCTGTTTCAGGACACCCCGGCTGTAGCCAAGGGCATCTTTGAAGGCTTCTGCGCTACAGCTGTCGACGATTTCACAGCCCTTCGCACCGCCAGGCTCGACCTGGAAGATCACTACGACCCTGCGATTCACGACAGCCGGTTCAGGTGTTTCAACTGGCATCATTTTTCCGAGGATGAACGCGCCCTGCTCCCGGCTGTGATCAGCATGGGTGGCGATGGCGCTACTTACGATATCGGCTTCGGCGCACTGTCACGCGTACTGGTCTCGGAAACGCCGATCAAGATCGTGGTGCTCAATACCGGCGCTTATTCCAACACCGGTGGCCAGACCTCGACTGCGAGCTATACCGCACAGGATTCAGACCTGACCCGTTTCGGCGGCGCTCACAGCGGCAAGCACGAGGACCGCAAGGAACTGGGCCTGATCGCCGCCTTCCACCCGAAGGTGCTGGTGATCCAGACCAACGCGGCGTTGCAGAGCCACTTCATGAAAAACGTGATGGACTTCCTCACTTACAACGAGTCTCCCGCGGTATTCGATACCTACACCACCTGCCAGCCTGAACACGGCATTGCCGATGATGCCGGCGCACGCCGTGCCATCCTCGCAGTAGAGAGCCGTTTGAGCCCGGTGTTCGTTCACGATCCCAGGCGTGGTGATACCCTGGCCGAACGCTTCTCCCTCGATGGCAACCCGGAGATCGGCAAGGACTGGATTACCACAACCCTTGAATACGTCGATGACCTGGGCAATCCCCACTTGATGGAGATACCTTTCACAGTGGCGGATTTTGCGTTGCACGAGGGCCGTTTCAAGAAGCATTTCCGTCCGATCAAGGAAGAAGGCGAACCGGTACCGATCCATGAATACATCGACCTCAGCAAGAACGATCGCTACGGCAAGCTCCCGTTCATCTGGTCTACGACCGGGGACGGCAAACTGATCAAGCTGACCATGTCCAACACCATGGTCGAACTGACCGAGGAACGCCGGCGCAACTGGCGCATGCTGGAGTACCTGGGTGGTCTTCACATCGACCGCATGTCAGACAGTCATCAGCAGGAACTCGAGCAGTGGCAGCAGAAATACCAGCAGTCCAATATCGCACGGGAAAACTCGATTGATTCCATCGCCAGAGGCATGGCTGAACTGGCCGCCGCATCCGGTGCGCCTGCCACGCCAATGGAAAAGACCATACCGGTTTCTATCGAGAGTGCCGTGCAAACGGCCGGACAGACACCATCACTGCAGCATGCTGCACCGGGTGACGGACCGCTGGTGGAAATCACCGAGGAGGATCTGCCCAAATGCACCAACTGCAAGACCTGCTACCAGGATGTTGCCGAGCTGTTTGAAAGGACAAAGATCGTGGTCGATGGCGCAACCAAGGAAGTGAGCCGGGTGATACCGGGCATCTTCGACAAAATCGAAATCACCGATGAGCTGGTGCAGCGTGCATCCCGGGTCGCCGATGACTGCGACGCGGAAATCATTCGCTTTCACCCGCCGGCGTGAACAAGCTCATCTACAGTAGAACCCGAAATCAAGAGGCAACAGCATGTCGCAACACATAGACAATCCATCCCGGGCACAGGAGAGTGAGAGCAGCCGCGAATGCGGCTATCAGCATGTCGATGTGGAACGCTACTACCAGGCCAGCCTGGAGATCGAGAACAACCGGCACCATATCGAGGATGCCCGGGAAGAGATCACGGAACTGCAGCACACCGAGGCCGTCGAGCTGTTCAAGAAACAGGTCGCTCTGCTGCAGAAGCGCCTGGTGAACGATCCGAAGTTTTTTCAGCAGACATTCATCACCGAGGGTATCAACGCGATTGCCTGGGAATTCCAGCAGGATGAGCTCAATGCGGAGTTCACCCGCACGCTGTGGCAGCTGATGCTCAAAAACGACGACATGAGCACCCTGCTGCTGCGCTTCCTGTGGAACATTCCTCTCAAGTTCAAACGCAAGTTCATCCGCGCGATCGACACCCACCTCAGGAAACGTTATCCCATGTTCGAGGGGCTTTCCAATGGCTGGCCCGGTGCGAACAATATCCCGCCCTACATCAGGCCGCCGCACGAGCGCGCCGATGACTTCGACCTGGTGAACCAGGGTTACATGGGCTACATGGGCCTGGGCTACAGTTTTCGTGAAGTCGAGCTGCTGGTCTGGCTGGAGGTGTTACGCGACAAGCAGTGTGATGACAGGCCCTGTGAACTCGGACTGCCGAAGATGGACGGCGGTGAAAACGAAGGCGGCTGCCCGGTCAAGATCCACATCCCCGAGATGATTCACCTGATGGGTGAAGGCAAGTTCAAACAGGCCTTCCAGCTGATCAAGGAAGCCAATCCCCTGCCCAACGTGACCGGGCGGGTCTGTCCCCAGGAAATCCAGTGCCAGGGCGTCTGCACCCATAACGAACGTCCCATCGAGATCGGCCAGCTGGAGTGGTATTTGCCGCAGAGTGAGAAATTACTCAATGCGCAGGCCAACTTCGACATCAGGGATTTTGCCAACCCCTGGGCGAAGGCGGAGAAACCACCCATCGCCGTGGTCGGTTCCGGCCCCGCCGGTTTGATTAATGCCTACCTGCTGTCGAAGGAAGGCTACCCGGTCACCGTGTTCGAGGCCTTCCACGAACTCGGCGGCGTGCTGCGCTACGGCATTCCCGAATTCCGTCTGCCCAACGAGCTGATCGACGATGTCGTGATGAAGATCAAACAGATGGGCGGCAAGTTCGTCACCAACTTTATCGTCGGCAAAACCGCCACCCTCGATGCGCTTAAACGGGCCGGCTTCTGGAAGGTATTCATCGGCACCGGTGCAGGCCTGCCGCGCTTCATGAACATTCCGGGCGAACACATGAATGGCATACTCTCGGCCAACGAGTTTCTCACCCGCGTCAACCTGATGAAGGCGCATAAGGAGGACTATGAAACACCGTTGCCGGAAACCCGTGGCAAGCATGTGATCGTCATCGGCGGCGGCAACACCGCGATGGATGCTGCACGTACAGCGCGTCGCCTGGGCGGCAAGGTCAGCATCGTTTACCGTCGCACCCAGGATGAAATGCCGGCGCGCGTGGAGGAACTGCACCACGCCCTGGAAGAGGACATCGAACTCAAGGTGCTGCGCTCACCGCGCGAGTTCATCGGCAGCGACAAGAAACAATTCGTCACCCATGCGCTACTCGATGTGATGGAACTGGGTGAGCCGGATGCATCGGGACGTCGGCGGCCGGTCGCTACCGGTGAAACCGAGGAAATACCCGTTGACCTCGTGATCATGGCGCTGGGTAACGCCTCCAACCCGATTGTCAAGGACGCCGAGCCTGGACTCAAGACCAGCAAGTGGGGCACCATCGAAGTCAAGGCCGGCTCGCAGGAAACATCGATAGACGACGTTTATACCGGCGGTGATGCCAACCGCGGCGGTTCAACCGCGATCAAGGCTGCCGGCGACGGCCAGGCTGCAGCGCGCGAGATTGCCGGCAATATCCCTTTTACCGAGAGCGAGATCAAATCCCTCGTGGCCAGCGCGGAACGCTACACCGAAAAAGGCCAGGCGCCGCAGAAAATTCTACAGAAGATCGGGCTGGCGGAAGGTATCGTCGAATTCGTGGTCTACTCGCCGCTGATCGCGAAGTCGGCGCGCGCCGGTCAGTTCGTACGTGTGCTGGCCTGGGACAAGGGTGAGCTGATCCCGTTGACCCTGGCGGACTGGGATGCAGAGCAAGGCACCATCGACCTGGTCGTGCAAGGCCTGGGCAGCAGCTCGATGATGATCAACCGGATGTCGGAGGGCGATGACTTCGCCGGCATCGCCGGTCCACTTGGCCTGCCCAGCCAGCTGCACCGTTACGATAACGGCGAGACCGTGGTGTTCACCGCCGGTGGCGTCGGACTGCCGCCGGTCTATCCGATCATGCGCGAACACCTGCGCATGGGCAATCACGTCACCCTGATCTCAGGCTTCCGTACAAAGGACCTGATGTTCTGGGCGGAACCCGACCAACGCATCGGACTGCTTCAGGCCGAGTATCCCGATCTGCTCGATGTTATCTATACCACCAATGACGGCAGCTTCGGCATCAATGGTTTTGTTACCGGCCCGCTGGAAGAAATGCTGGAAAGCATGAAGGCCGGCACAGGCCGCACGGTTGGCGAAGTTGTCACTATCGGCCCACCGCTGATGATGCGCGCCGTCAGCGACCTCACCAGGCCTTACGGCGTAAAAACCGTGGCGAGCCTTAACTCAATCATGGTGGATGCTACCGGCATGTGCGGCGCCTGCATGGTGCCGGTAACGATCGACGGCAAGATGGTGCGCAAGCATGCCTGCATCGACGGTCCCGAGCTGGACTCGCATATCATCGACTGGGACAAGTTCCTGCCGAGGTTCCTGCAGTTCAGAAAGCAGGAAGACGAGAACAAGGCGAGGCATGGTTTCAGCTAAAGCTGAAACAGGGACAAGGGACAAGGTACGAGTGGCGAGGGAAAACCTGTAGCCTGGATGTAAGGCAGTGAAATCCAGGTTTTTTTCAATGTGCCACGAGATCCCGGATTACGCTGCGCTTCATCCAGGCTACTTCCTTTTACTCTCGCAAAGGCGCAAAGGTGTATGGGTTAAAACTGAATCACTCTTAGGCAATAAAAACACATAAACTCTTTGCGTCCTTGGCGCCTTTGCGAGATAAAAATACGATTATTGTCTAGCATTCTGCTAGCCACTGTTTACGGATTTTGTCCCGGTTCAACCGGAACCACTGCAGCGCAATGATGGGCAGAGCTGAATCAATGCGACCCTGGTCCAGCCATTCGAAAGCAGTGTCACTGCTGACAATATGAACACGGATATCTTCGCCCTCTTCGTCTATACCATGAACACCACCGAGGCCTTCGGTCTCTGTACGGGCAAAATAGATCTGTATTTTTTCGTTACTGCTTCCGGGGCTGGAATAATAATGATGTACGGGAATAACATCAGAAATGATACAGCCGGCCTCTTCCATGGCTTCACGATGAATCAGCTGTTCTGCCGATTCATCGGGTTCGCGCAATCCGGCAATGATCTCGATCAGCCAGGGTCCGGAAGGATCTTCTCCAGCACCGATACGGAACTGTTCAATCAGTACAAGCTCGTCGCGTACAGGGTCGTAAGGCAGCACCGCCGCAGCATGGTGCCTGTCGAGCAGTTCCCTTGTCAGTACGGGGCTTTCACCACCATCGAACAGATCGTGCCTGAGTTCAAACCTGTATAGCTTGAAAAACCCGCCGTAAAGCAGCTTGTTACTGACAACTGACCATTTCATATGCAATAAGAGCAGGCAGACGTGTCAGACACCTGTGATGTTTGCCAGTAATTCGAATCCGGATTATTCATTTAAATGCGTCATGACCTGTGCCGAAAGACGTCTTTCCCTGAAAAACTTGCCATCAATATACCCTGCCATTCCAGCTGCGCCGGTTTGACTGGTCTTCACCTTGAGCACGGCGATGATATCATCACCATTGCCCGCGTCAGAAAGCATGATTTCCTCAATATCATCACTGTCTCCGAGAAATTCCCTAATTTCGTCGGCGGTGACACCTGGCGGGAAGTTTGCAATCCGAATGTTCATCATAGGTTCTCCCGTAATGCCTGATTGATATGTTAGCTATTCACACACGTTCAAATAATATTAACAAGTTATATATATCATAGTGCAAATCATACACTGGCACGGTTTCTGCAAGAGATCAGGGTAATAACAAGACGCATATATTTTCATCGGAGAAAAAAATGGGCTTCATTTTCGACACATTTACCATAGCTGGAGTAGTATCAAGTATTTGCACGATTCTGGCGGTTCTGTTCCTGCTTGACTGTTGCAAAATCAGGAATAGCCTGAGCCATAAAACCAGGCATGAATAAGTTTCAAGTTTGTGCATGCACACTAATTCAGCTTCAAGCTGGTGCAATATGATAGGCAAAATTTTCTGACGCAGGTAGAATACGCGCCTGCATTTTTATTACAACACAGGGCTATAAAAAATGACCACAACCGGCAGCAAGAAAACCACTGCAAAAAAAGTATCGAAAAAGAAAGTAGTAAAGAAACAGGTCGCTAAAAAGGAGGCGGTTACAAAGCAAGTTGCCAGCAAAAAAGTGGCTGCGAAGAAAGTTGTTAAAAAGGCAGCTGCTAAAAAGGCGGCGCCGAAAACAGCACCAAAAGCCAGCGCTCCGAAGCAGATAAAATCGCGTATCTCGGATGAGGAAAAACGCATGATGGTCGCCATGCAGGCATACTACAAATGGGAAAAGGCCGGCTTCCCGGGCGGCCAGGACTGGCAGCACTGGCTCGAAGCCGAGAAAGAAGTCGAAGCCATGTTTAAATAACGCTCAACATAATGCGCGTTTCGTAGGATCGGCTTTAGCCGCGAATTGTTTCCGCTTGGCAGGGTGTTTATTTGTGTTTGCCGCAAATAACGCCGATCACGCCAAATTGTTAAATAATTAAATTTGTTTGCGCATTTAGCATGATTCGCGGCTAAAGCCGCTCCTACGATAAACAACTAATTGAAGAATTCGGCATTGTTCAGAATATCATGTGACATCCTGTTGAGCTGGCCGGCAATCTTCTCCATGACTTCAACAAGGGCTGTATCGAGACCCGCCTCGATAATCAACTTCAGCTCCTCATAGTGATTTTCAGCCAAGCTGTCGCCAGCTTCCTCTATGAGTTCACGAAAACGCTCGGCCATTGCCTGCGCATGATCTGATTGGTGCATTTATTTTTCTCCCTCACTTTCTAGTGGGCTGCTTTCCAGGTATTGCTCACCTGCTTCATAGATGAATTTTGCTGATCCTACTATCAGCGGATCAGGCGGTGTTGCCACCTTTTTGTCCTTGTTGGGATAATCAAGCTGGTTAAGCACAAAACGCATTGCATTGATACGCGCACGCTTCTTGCAGTCTGACTTGACCACGGTCCAGGGTGCATCAGCGGTATCGGTGTAGAAGAACATGGCTTCCTTGGCTTCTGTGTAATTCTGCCATTTGTCGAGCGAGGCCATATCGATCGGACTCAGTTTCCATTGTTTTAATGGACTTTGCTTACGTCCCTGAAAACGCCTGAACTGCTCATTCCTGCTGACAGAAAACCACAACTTGAAGAACCTGATGCCTGAACGCACCAGCATTCTTTCCAGCTCGGGCGCCTGGCGCATGAATTCCAGATATTCGCCAGGCTGGCAGAAACCCATTACGCGTTCGACACCTGCACGGTTATACCAGGAGCGGTCGAACAGCACGATCTCACCTTCTGTTGGCAAATGCTTGATATAACGCTGGAAATACCACTGCCCCATTTCCTCGTTTGAAGGCTTTTCCAGGGCGACCACGCGGGCACCACGTGGATTCAGGTGTTCCATGAAGCGCTTGATGGTACCACCCTTGCCTGCCGCATCCCGGCCCTCACATAGAATAACAACACGCTGCCCCGTCTCCTTTACCCATCCCTGCATCTTGAGCAATTCGATCTGTAATTGCAGCTTGCTATCCTCGTATTCATCACGCGCCATCTTCGTCTTGTAAGGATAGTTCGCATTGGCAAATATCTTCTTTTTGCCGAGTTCTTTGATCTCTTTCGTCGAAGCGAGCTCAGGTGTGTCCCTGTCACTGGCCAGTTCAGCCAGTGCATTTGTATATTCCTCACTCATATTTTCTGCCTTAAAAATCATTACGTAACCGTTATTTATATACGTTCTAAAGTGATTCCACAATGATTTGGATCAAAACATCCGACAACCAGTAATTCCTGTCAGCTCAGGGCTGGTATTGTCAGCCGTTTCTGTATTAGCATCAGCAGACATAAATTCCTGAAACAATCTCCATACAGATATCATATGAAGCCCAGCCTGATCATTTTTTTGCTTTCCTGCCTGCTCGCTGCCGAGACCGTTTCTGCACAGCAAGCCGATAAATACGCCAGCCAGCGCCAGATGATGATAGAGGAAATCGCCTCGGACGCGAGCCGCCTGGTGAAATACATTGATAAAGACTCGGTCAGTGACCGCGTTATGCAGTCTATGGCTAGCGTGCCCCGGCATCTATTCATACCACCGGAGATTCGGGACGCGGCATACGAAAACAGGCCTTTGCCTATTGGCTACGGGCAGACGATATCGCAACCCTACATAGTCGCTTTAATGACTGATCTGCTTCAGCCACAACCGGATCACAAGGTACTTGAAATCGGTACCGGCTCAGGGTACCAGGCCGCCGTGTTATCGGGGCTGGTAAAAGAAGTGTACAGTATCGAGATCATCGACAAGCTGGGACTTACTGCAAAGCGTGTATTGAAAGAGCTTGGATATGACAATGTATCCACCCGCATAGCCGACGGCTACGATGGCTGGCCGGAGCACGCGCAATTCGACAGCATCATTGTAACAGCAGGTATCAGCCACATACCGCCGCCACTGGTCAGACAGCTGAAAAATGGCGGCACCATGGTGATACCCGTAGGCACGCGTTTCCAGACCCAGCAACTGACACTGGTCAAGAAAGACCACAACGGTGCGATTACCACAAAACAGATTTTGCCGGTCATATTTGTGCCTTTTACCGGTGGACACTGATACTTGAATTAAATCTTCATGTAATATTCGGGCTAATGAGCCCATCAGAACAGACTCCGCCGTTATCGGCAATTTTCGTCCTTTCAGCAGCGGCGCTTGCCTACGAAGTGCTGCTGGTCAGGCTTTTCTCGATTATTCACTGGCATCATTTTGCATTCATGGTCATCAGCATTGCGCTGCTGGGTTATGGCGCCAGCGGCAGCATGATAACCGTATTTCAACGCGGCCTGCTGCAGCGCTATGGCAGCGTGCTTGTATTCAACGCGGTAATGTTCGGGCTTTCTGCGATCATCTGCTTTATTGCAGTCCAGCAACTGCCCTTCAATGCACTGGAAATACTTTGGGATACGAGCCAGTGGCAGCGCCTGTTCATAAGTTATCTGCTGTTGACGCTGCCGTTTTTCTTTGTCGCCAATGCTATTGCGCTGACCATGGCGCGTTACAGTGATCGCATAGCCCTGGTATATGGCGTCGACCTGATCGGTGCCGGTATTGGCGCCATCGCCATTCTCGTGCTGTTGCAGTTTTATCCACCGGATGCGGTGCTGCGTATTGTCGGTGTCCTGGGCATTATGTCCGGCATGCTTGCGATTAAACAGTTAGCCTGTCTTGGCCGCCTGCTCGTGAGTACATTCCTGGCACTGTTAACTGTAATCATCATGTTTGCACCTGCCGACTGGCTTACATTGCGACTGTCTGAATACAAGGGACTTGAACAGGTTCTGCTGATCAATGGTACCCGGCATCTCCAGCGCCACTCGAATTCAATATCACAGATCGATGTCATCGAAAGCAAAACTATACCTTTGCGCAATGCGCCGGGCATGAGCCTGCTGAGCCCTTCGGGAACGCCAGACCAGCTCGCCGTATTCAGGGATGGTGACGAAATGACCACCATCGATCAACACAAGGATGCAGGCTCTCTTGTCTACCAGGACTATATGAGTTCGGTTCTGCCCTACCATATTCATCACGCACCGCGGAAAGTCCTGGTCCTCGGTTCAACCACCGGCAACGAACTGCTGCAGGCCACGTTACATAATGCCGCTCATATCGATGCGGTGGAACCCGACACGGCGCTGACAAAGCTGATTACCGAAGACTACGCGGGGTACTTTGGCTGGGACCGTATCAGTGATCGCATCAGTTTTCATAATATCTCGCCTCGTGGTTACGCCGCCTCCACGGATAAAAAGTACGACATTATTGTTACCGGTGTACCCGGTGGATCAAGCGGCGGCGCAGCAGGCGTGCATGCACTGGCGACATCGTACAATTTCACCATCGAGGCGCTCGAGAAATACCTGGGCCTGCTTGAACCTGACGGCCTGTTATCGATTACATTCTGGACCAGCACGCCGGCACGTGGAAACCTGCGCCTGTTCGCGACGGCAGTCGAGGCCCTGCGCAATCACGGGGTTGATCATCCGGGCAATAACATGGCATGGATCAGAAGCTGGAATACAGCCACGCTGATTATCAAGAACGGGGCCCTGTCCAAAGACGATAACAAACGCATACGCGATTTCAGTACTGCACGCGCATTCGATGTCGCCTGGTTGCCGGACATAAAAGAAAGCGAGATCAATCGATACCAGCTGTTGCAGCAACCCATCTATTACATGGCAGCAAGTTCATTGCTGTCGCCAGCATCGAAAGATTTTATTGACAGCTACAAATACAATATTAAATCTGTTTCTGATAATAATCCCTATTTTTATAATTCATTCAAATGGTCCAGCCTGCCGGAATTACTCAACATCTCGGGACGCGGTGGTATAGCAATGATCGATGTTGGTTATCCAACCTTGTTGTTCACGCTTTTGCAGGCAGTCATTGCAGCGTTTGTGCTCATATTATTACCGCTGGCATTTATCAGGCGTAAAGACAAGCCGGGCCTGTCGGGACGCAGAAACATCGTAATCTACTTCATAAGTATTGGACTGGCGTTCCTCTTCATTGAGCTTGCTTTCATCCAGAAATTCACTCTCATTCTGAGCCAGCCGCTCTATGCCGTTGCCGTCACCCTGTGTGCTTTCCTGATATTCTCCGGACTTGGCAGCCTGTATGCACAAAAGAAGATTTCTACCACTTCACCCGGGAACATACAGACACTGTTAAACAGATCAGTTACGCTGATCTGTACCATTACACTGATATATGTTTTTGCATTTCCATATATAACCGACACCATAATGGCGATGTCCGAACCGGCAAGAATAGCCGCGGCCATATTCCTCGCGGCGCCGTTGTCGTTTGCCATGGGCATGCCTTTTCCGCTTGGACTTACCGCCACGCGTAATAATGACCAGCAATTGATGCCCTGGGCCTGGGGAATCAACGGCTGCGCTTCAGTTCTGAGCGCGATACTTGCGATCCTGCTTGCGATTGAAATCGGTTTTAGCGGTGTCATGCTCAGCGCCATAGCCTTCTATGCACTTGCATGGATGAGCCAGCCGATAAGCAGTTAAAGGTGAACAGTTGATAGTTAACAGCTGGCAGCGGCTACACAACTAACAAACACATTCGCGTCTTTTGCGTTTTTTGCGGCTAATATATATCAGTTTGAATTTATACCCTGTTCTGTACGCATTACACCGGGCAAGGGTAGAAACGGCCCGAGTGCTTCACGTTGCCACCAGTTGCCTGACTGCTGTCTTTGCTCAGGCGTTGTGAAGGTATACCTGTAAGCATCAACATGGATATAGTGTGGCGGCTTGTCCGGGAAGGGATTGTGCTCGAGTAATTCGACCGCATGCGGTGCATTATCCAGTAGCGCATACAGGAACTCCTCGAACCAGGGCAAATGCCTGGAATGTAAAGGCACAAACCACATCTGCCAGTCGAGCCTGGGCTGGTGCGGCATAATAAACCGGGGGCGCTTATCCAGGTAACCCGGTTTGTATTTGAAGCGGTATGTCTTCCACTCACGACCATCAACTGAGCCTGACAGTTCGAGCTCGACCCTTTGTGTCGTCATCGTCGGGAATACGTGATACATGTTCGCCACCCGGTACACTTCCATATGGTCAATCACACTGCCCAGTTTTCCAGCCACAGTCTGGCCTGTCGATAGCATCCACAGCTGTGCAAAACTGATAACCAGGATGAATACTGCGATGAAAGTAATGGCAACACTGCGAAACCCGGTCACCACTGTGCCCTGCAGCGGCTGAGATAAAGGCGGGATATGCAGTTTTCTTGGCATAACACTGTTTAAGGCCCTGTCATCGAACAGGAACAGGCAAAGGGCGATTGTCAGTAAATTGATCCAGTTGTGGTTACTGGTAAGAATAATGAGCAGCTGCCAGAATATCGTGATCCACGCAGCGGCAAAGCGCCAGCGCCTTGGCATGAACATCATAAACGGCACCAGGATTTCTATGACCAGGGTTGCTGCAGTAGCGGAACGTAATACGAACTCGGGCAACTGGTGGGCATACCAGGCCAGTGGATTCGGTAGCGGCTGGACCTCAAAGTAGGTGTTTAACGCAGTAAGCCCTGACCAGGCCGGATCGCCACTTGTCAGCTTGGAAAGCCCTGACATGAAGCGAAGCTTGAACAGCAGCCAGCGAAACAGCCATATGATAATACTCGAGCGCGAACCGAGAAAAATCGCCAGGAAACCGGCCTCCAGCAATAACCCGTCCCACTGAAAATGCAGAAAAGGCTGACTGACATTGTTCAGGGACAGATAAAGCACAAAGGCGATTACCAGAGCAGACCGCTGCCACCAGTTGAAAACAATCTGCAATGAAACCAGACACCCGTACAGGCATGCAGCAACAAGCGCGATATCACTGTGATTGAACCAGAACAGGGTTGGCAGTCTGTAATAGCGTTCACTGCCGACCTCGCCGGTTACATGTGCCAGCAGATCAGCGACAGGCAATATTCCCTGGCTGCCAACCAGGCCCTGGATCTGAACCAGCAGAGACGCAAAGGCTATAAGGTAGATGACGCCGAGCAGGCGTAAGAATAACGACGCAACCAGTTCGTAATCCTGATACGACAGCCAGCCATTTACGGTCTCAGCCGCAGCCCTGTATCTTCTTGTTAATTGTTGCATCAACATATCAGGGCAAAATATTCGATCTTATAACATGCAAATGCGTTTTATCGTCGATACCTGGCAGGTCATTGAATATCCGCTGCAGGTCTTTTTCTGCATCATCATCGTCAGTGACTATCACCAGGCGAAATCGATTATAGCCATGCCGATCACGAAACTGCTTTCCGTCAACAACCAGTTTGCCGAGTTGTATTGATATATCATGCCAGTCCGCTGGAACAAATACGGCCACGAACAGGCGCCCGCCTATTTCATATACGGTATTTGCTGAAGAAAATATATCCGATTGTTCAGTGACCGTAATATTCTCAAACACCTTATCCGGGCAGGCACAGCCCAGATGCTCACGAACAAAGTGTTTGATAGATGCATTGTTACGCCTGATATCATTCATCTGCAATGATTGTACACAGCACGTGCCGATCGCTTCTCGGACCATCGAATTCGCAAAAGAAAATATTCTGCCAGGTCGATAATCCCAGCCGGCCATCTATTATCGGAATGGTTTCAGAAGGCCCCACGAGACCGGACTTGAGATGTGAATCGCCATTGCCATCCTGCGCATCATGCAGCCACCCACCCCTGGGTATCATCTTGCGCAGCAAGTTGACCACATCCGTCTGGATGCTTTCATCCCAGTTCTCCTGAATCATGATGGCAGCTGTGGCGCCCTGGGCGTAGACATTTACAATCCCGTATGCAACACCGCTGTCCTGTACAAGTCCTTCGACCATCGGCGTGATATCAATCAGTATTTCACGCTGATGGGTCTGTAGTGTGATGGTTTCCTGCATCTTTGTTTTACCTGGTTAAAACAGAGTGGGGCCTTTACTGTCTGGCTGGCGCAGTGCAATCATTTATACCCTCGCTTCTGTTTTACTAATTACAGGAATCAGGCAAGCAATACTGCCAGTATTCCCGTCATAAAAATACCGTCGAATGTGCCTGCCCCGCCAATTGACGCAACCATTGCTCCCATACGTGAAACGTGCCCGAAGTTCAGCAGATCGGCACCAATCAATACACCCATCGTACCACTAATATAGGCCAGCGGGGCGCTCAGCTCCTGGTTGATTATTATCGCAACAATTGCAGCAAACAGTGGTGCGATAAGCATTGGCATACCGATTCCAATATGCTTCACAGGAAAACTGTAGAAATAGCTGATGATAGATACCAGCAATATACCTGTCAGTACTTCATACAGCGCAAGCGGCAGGGTCATAAACAGGTAGATTGAGAACAGCAGCGGAATGAGACAACCACCAACATTGACAGCAATCAATGTTCTCCCGCTTAACTGTTCCAGGTACGGACGCAAATATCCCGGTATATATGTATTACGCGTCTTGACCGGCACTTGAGTTTTTATGGTAAACAGTGGCACATTTATCAGGCTGCCGAACAAGGAGAAGAACAGTAACAAAAACGCAGATTCCCTGGTAAGCCCCAGTTTACTGAAAGTTATACTGATGACACCAACATGCACGACCACCAGAAGCAGCAGCAGAGCCAGAACAAATAATATCAGGCGTGCATTGGGTTTTTGTGGGTTCATAATCATGCAGTCACTGGTGAAACTTTACAGATATTATTCACCGCGGAGGCGCAGAGGACGCGGAGAATTTGATTGTATGTAGGAGCGGCTTCAGCCGCGAACTTCGACAATTCGCGGCTGAAGCCGCTCCTACGAGTACCTGCAATTAATTTTAAACCGCAGCAGTAGGCCGGGATAAGGCTTTGCCGTTCCCGGCATATTGCGGATATGCCTGCAACGCTTCGCTTATGCAGGCCTACGGACAATTTGTAAATTTGTTTACCTCTTCGAGCAGGCTTGCTACATCAAATGCTTTCTCGGTATCGATTTCAATCAGGTTGGCCAATTCACTCTCATGTACAGGTTCCGCCGTGGCAAGCTGGTGCTCGAGCACTGACAGGTCCGCATCAGAAACATCATGTGTTCTGGCCTGGATGCGCCGGCGAAGGGTTTCAGCAGAAGCACTAAACTCAAGAATAATAAATGGCATGCGTTTGTTTAGCGCCAGTTCCCTGAACGGCCGGCGTTGTTCATACTTGAGAAACGCAGCATCTACAATGACTGTAATACCGGCCTCGAGTAGCGCGTTTGCCAGCTGCAGGAGTTTTTCATAGGTTTTGATCCCGGCCTCAGCGGAATATATGCCCTTATCGATCCCGGCCGCGCTACCCGTGCCCGCCGGTATCCCGAACAGTCTCTTGCGTTCAACATCGGAACGGATACGTATCGCGCCCATAAACTCGAGTAAAGGCTGCGTCAAGGTACTCTTGCCCGATGCCGACATACCACGAGTGATAATAAGCCTGGGCTTTGAAAGCCGGGTGTACGACCGGGCCAGTTTCAGGTAAGCGTGAAACTCCTGCTCGGCCTCATGCTTCTCATCTTGCTTTATACCAGGCTGCCCCGCCCTGATGGCATCGACCTTGGCGCGAACAAGGGCGCGATATGCCAGGTAAAAGTGAAATACACGCATACCCAGATAATCACCACAGTGTTCGAGATAGGCATTCAGAAACCTTTGTGCAAGTTCCGGCTGGTTTCTATCCTGTAAATCCATAACGAGGAACGCAACCTCGGACAAGGTATCGATCCAGCGCAAGGCCGGATTGAATTCAAGACAGTCAAACGCAAGCGGTTCGCCGTTGAACCAGACCAGGTTGCGCAAATGCATATCCCCATGGCATTCGCGAATATATCCATCGCGTTTGCGTTGCTCAAATACCGGTTTTAATGCACTGAATTTCTCCCTGCTCCAGTCTTCCAGCGCATCCAGCTGCGCATCATATTTATTCGTATGTAGATGCTGCCTTATCTGCGTGAAGTTTTCTGCAACAGGCTGATATACATGCTCTGGATCGCCAAAGTAGCTGTCATCGGCTGCAACATCGGTACTGGTATGAAAGCCTGCAACCAGGTCAGCAATAGCATCCATGTGATACATTTCCAGCTCACCCCTAGCGAGCATGTTGTCCAGCTGCGCCTGCTGTGGAAACTGGACCATCTTGATGGCGTATTCAATCGCTGTACCGGCACCCTGCAATGCCGGCTGTTCCGGGGTACCTGATATGGCTACGACTTCCAGGTAGATGGCGGCAGCCAGCCTGCTGTTAAGACGCAGTTCCTCGTTACAACAAAACAGACGCTTTTCGAGTGTGGAAAAATCCAGAAAGCCGAGATCGATCGGTTTTTTTATCTTGTAGGCATATGCGCCGGTCAGGATAACCCAGGATATATGGGTTTCAATGAGTTCGATATCTGTAACCGGATGATCATAGACATCAGGTTTGAGTAAAGACCTGATGAGTTCCGGCTGATCTTTGTCGTTCGTATTCATGGAATATTCGAAACAAATGAATGTGATCCATTATAAACGAGGCGCTTGCACCACTGCACTCAGAATCTGCAGTACGCTTCGCCACCTTTCTCGATCCAGCCGTGGATCATTTTTTTTGTGGTGAAACCGCTTGAGCAATTACCATTGTAATCGATAACGATCACACCACCACGCCCCTGCACTTTACGCGTCAGGTATTCGATGCCAGCCGCCGTGGCCTGCCCGGCATCCATACCTTTCATGTAGATGAAATCCGAAATGGTCTTTGAAATAACGGAGCGCATGAAATCTTCACCGAAACCGGTAGCAGAGACAGCACAGGTTTCGTTGTCAGCGTACACGCCGGCGCCGATTATCGGTGAATCACCCACCCTGCCCATGCGTTTGTTGACGATACCACCAGTGGATGTGGCAGCGGCCAGGTTACCTTCAGGGTCACGCGCAATTGCGCCAATGGTGCCGTATTTCTGATCTTCACTGGCTTCTTCACTATCGTCGTGATCGAGCATCATCTTGTGCTTCAGACGCGCCAGGTGAAGCTGTTCTATTCTCTCGGGTGTATAAAAGTAGTCTTCCGGTACACGCTCCATGCCGCAATGGTCAGCGAATCGCATAGCGCCTTCGGATATCAGCATTACGTGCTCGCTTTCGGTCATGACCAGGCGGGCCAGCTGAACGGGGTTGGCAATATTATCTACTGCTGCGACTGCACCGGCAGAAAGGTCGCGTCCGTCCATAATGGCAGCATCCAACTCGACCTTGCCATTCTCATTCAGCACCGAGCCGCAGCCGGCATTAAAAACCGGATCGTCTTCAAGCAGGCTGGCACAGGCTTCCACAGCCTGCAGTGCCGAGCCACCCAGGGTCATGACTTCGCGGCCATGCTCCAGTATTCTGCGAATACTTTCCAGATAGCGTATTGCCGTCTTATTGTCTTTGACGTTATCAAGTGCACCGGCTCCCCCGTGCACCATAATTGAATAGGTAGCTGTCTCGCTCATTGGATATGCTTTTCAATTTATAATTGCACGAGCATTGTCACATATCCGCGTCATAATTGCCTGTTAGCCCGCGTTTCTTACCGGGGTGAGATGAACACAACGAGGTCTCGCCATCCGGCGAGATATGCATGCTAGAGTCGATATTCCAGCTCATTCAAAAGAGCGTCCTGGTATTCAGCTGAACCCGCAAGCAGCAAAACCAGTTTTCCTTCCAGCAGCGTGCCCCAGTTTACGATGACAAGACCTTCACCCGTTTTCATGTCAAATTCGATATCACCCAGGTCAAGGTCAGACAGTTTCCTGTGGCTGGTTTTGAATGTGCGCGCCGTCCATTCCGGGATATCCAGCTTCTGTGCAATGACTGTTGGATAGGATGCGCCATTAAATCTTGGATTGCACTCAATCGCGGGGAACCGTATACCTTGCGGCGTCTCTACAACAGCGACATCAAAAGCGAATATACCCTTCATGCCCCGATCCTTGAGCCACCGGGCCATCGGTTCGATGGCATCCCAGGGCTCATAGCTGGACGGAAATCGGTTACCCTGATGGGCACAGCCATCAAGGATCTGTTCACTTGCCGCGAGTCGCAGCAGCCGGTTATCAGTAACGCGGTACTGCATATTGAGGAAAACACCGGTATTAATTTCCTCCTGCACCTGTACCGGCACATTAGTGTCAAACTTGTTGATAGCATCGCGCAGCTCTTCACGATTAGCACAACGATAGATACCAACACCTGATACCGAAATGGCCGCTTTCAGGTAACAGGGCATGTTCAGAGACACTATCTCGAGTTCACTGATCTCATTAACACTGTTATAACAACGTGTTTGAGGTACATCGATCCCTAGCTTTTCGGCAAGTGCCATGAAATTATTTTTCGAATTGATATATTCAACCGTTTCAACCCAGGCAGAATCCTTCCAAACACGCGCCTCCTGCGGACCGAAGTAGAATACAGAAGGTGTAAATCCCTTGTGTAGACCGAGCTCGCAGATATCAACATCCCAGATTACATTCTCGCTATGGCTCAGGCCGATACGGCGATAATGCCTGGTTATGTCTCTCCACAGGGGTTTTAACTGGGGATTAAGCTGAATGTAATCATCTGGCTCGGTAAGACCCAGAGCCCGCCCTGAATATAGATGGTTGCCAACAACACCATCAGCCGTACAACGCATGATGTCGTGATTGACAATATAGCGCCCTGAAGACAGATAACCGTGACCGGTACCGATTGACATGGAACTCACTCTTAAAAAATATTAACTTGAATTAGTTAAAGCAGGATTAATGCCAACTTGAAATTAACGAAAATCAATTACTTACAGATACATATTGATTAAACATGCCACATCATGAAGCACTACAGATGCAGGACTGTTCAACCGTGGTGCATGCTGCGAAAATCACTGCAGCTATAAATGCTAGAATTGATGACAATGCCTGCCAGGGAAACTGAACATGAGATGTAATGCGGACCGCCTGATACAGGGCCTTGTAACAGCACAATTAAAAGAACAACACGCTCTAGACAATAGAAAAACGCAGCAAGTATGGGAAAGGTCAGAAACCCTTGTGGTAACCATTTCCCGGAACTTTGGCTCCCTGGGTAAAATAGTTGGGAAGCTGCTCGCAGATACACTGGAAGTCCGCTGTTGTGACCGCTATATCCTTCAGGAAGTGGCTCGACGTGCGAACACCGATGAGGAACTTGTCAAAGTTCTCGATGAACACATCAGTCGTATCGATAAGCACTGGTGGAGCACGTTAATTACCAAGAACACCTTCTCGTATGAAGATTATTATAAATACCTGGTTAAAACGGTTTTTTCTATTTCCCTAAGAGGCGGCGTCATTATTGGCCGCGGTGCTAATTTGATACTCGGCCCGGAAAGAGCCTTCCGTGTGCGCATCGTAGGCAGTCCACTAATATGTGCCCAACGGGTTGCAGAAAGAGAAAACATCAGCCTGGAAGAAGCGATGCAAAAAGTACACGATGTCGACCAGGAACGCGCTGAGTACACACGAAAATTGTATGATGCCGACATCAACGACCCCCTGTCCTATGACCTTGTTTTGAATTCCGACCGTTATGATCAGATACAGCTGGTCGAGCTGATTCTGGAAGCCATGCAAAAATCAGGCTACAAACTTAAAAATGACGTGTTTGATTCGCTAAAGAAACTGGCATGACATCTGATTTACCGCAGAGGCGCGGAGACGCAGAGGCTTTATTGTTTGTAGGAGCGGCTTTAGCCGCGAACAACTGCACGGATCTCCGAGACTGAATTCGCGGCTAAAGCCGCTCCTACGCGCATACTAAAAAAATCCTCTGCGTCTCCGCGGTGAAATAATATCCTGGAATCCGGATGCACAAACCGCCAGCAACACTTTAAAAACCGATCGTCCCGAGTCTACCGAAGGATTATGCAGGCCTGCTATGCTGTTCTTGACTACTACCCCTTGGCACCGATGACCGTCAAAAATGACCCGGACAATTCTCCCCGGCCGGCCTTGTCGATAATTTCTTCTGCTGTTTGCAGGATTTCAGCAAGCGGACCGGTCAGAAATACAATACCGAGCTGAAGTGTTCCGCGGATATCTGCAACCGGGTTTTGCTTATTCGGATGTTCCGGTGAAAGAAATACCAGCTGTATTTCATCGACATCATCCGGCATGGATTCACAGCCACCACCCGGTGCAACGTATTCAAACAGCTCTTCCGGAGTGTGCAATGCCACCGTATCTTCTTTGAAGTCCCTGTCTCCAGTGCTGAGGTTAAATTCGATGGTAATAGGTTTCATTCAGTTTCTCCAATGGTGCAACAATCATATTTCTGAAAAATATCATAAATCAATGATCCTGTATGGGCCATGATCTAAAACATAATTTTGTCCGATAGTCGTAGCCTCCACTGATACCGCCTGACCGGTCCGGCACAGTCGAGAGGTTTATGAATCAAGCCTGCTGAATACCAGATAGTAGTTAGTGCGCAGCAATGCCTTGTCTTCGATCAGGCGAAAGCCTGCCCTGCTTATCTCATCGATTACTGCTTCCCTGCCGGCACGTACGTGTCCCATTACCCAGCCGGAGCTGTGTTGTGGATCACGTCGAAAATCAATCACGACCAGCCTGGCGCCAGGCCTGAGAGACCGGTGAATGGATGACAGCATGCTGACCGGGTACTCAAAGTGATGGTAGGTATCGACCAGGAAAGCCAGGTCGATCGAACCGGGCGGTAACGATACATCCTTGTGACCGTTGACGACACCTTCAACATTGAGAAAACCCTGTTGCTGTGAACTACGGACAATGTTTTCAATGAATGGACGTGAAATATCGACAGCATAGACCCGGCCTAGCGGTCCGACCCGTTCGGCAAACAGACGGGTGAACAGACCGGTACCGGCCCCGATATCAGCCACTACCATTCCGGGCCTGACGCCGCTTGCATCGACTATTGCATGACGCCTGTCATACACTTCCCTGCCCGGCCTTTCGAACGTATTGACCCATTGCTGCCAGTCCGGATTTTCGTAATAGCTGTTTATCCCCGGGCGTATGCTCTGTTCTTCAGCAAGCGATATTGATGCAGCTAACAGGCTGCTGAACAGGCCATAAGCCAGGGTACGTGCTGCTATTGATAGTGACCGATACATTTACACCCCGCCAGTAGTGCCTGTAATCATGGCATTGATATGCTGCTATGAAGGACAAATATATCGCGCATTCGTTCTACCACACAATAATAAATACAGCTTGTGCATCTCCATGGCGACAGTCACCGTCAATGCCAGCACGAGTAATTGCAACCAGTGTTCCACTGATACAGGCTGAATCCGCAGCACATCACTGATCCATGGCGTATACATTGCACCGATGTGTATCAATTGTGCAATCAGGGTGCCAAACAGGAGTATGCGGTTACGCATGGGACTGTGCCTGAAAATGGATAATGTTTCTGATCGACAGTTGAAAACATGCACATTTTCAAACAGCACCATCAACAACAGGGTAGCATTGCGCGCCTCCTCAACGGTATAACCCCAGTCCAGCAGAGTCTTGTACAGGAAGAATGCGACAATACCGATGACCAGTGCAGAAGTAATGACGCGCTCGATCATCATGCGATTGAAAATCGGCTCTTTCGGCGGGCGTGGACGATGCCTTAGCTCATCCCCCTCCCCCGGTTCGAATGCCAGTGCAACATCCTGGATACCGTTGGTAACCAGATTGAGCCAGAGCAACTGCACTGCCAGCAATGGCAATGGAAGCCCGGTAAACAGGGCCAGTGTGAACAGCACCAGTTCGGCAGCACCCGTAGATATCAGCAGGAATATAACCTTGCGCACGTTGGAATAGGAAATACGGCCTTCTTCCACACCCGACACGATGGAATGGAAATTATCATCTGTAATGATGATATCGGCTGTTTCTCGCGCCACGTCAGTACCGCTTTTACCCATTGCCACACCCACCTGGGCAGCTCTTAGAGCCGGAGCATCATTGGCGCCATCACCACTGACGGCGACAAAATGACCATTGCGCTGAAGCGAATGTACTATATCGAGCTTCTGCGAAGGCTCTACCCGCGCAAAAACATGTGCCCGTCGAGTCAGTGAATCAATCTCATCATGACCGGCAGCAGCTCTCAGTTCCGGGCCTGTGACAATATGTTCTTCGCGCTCTGTCAGTCCAAGCTCTTTTGCGATGGCCATCGCAGTGGCCGGATGATCGCCGGTCACCATCGCCACCTCGATACCTGCATTGCGGCAGTTTGCTACCGCCTGTTTCACTTCTGGCCGCAAGGGATCGATCATGCCGACCAGCCCGAGGAATGTCAGGCCGTGTAGATGCTGCTCACAGAACACTTCTTCTGCCGGCGGTTCCCGATCACTGCTGGCAATAGCGAGCACGCGATAACCCTGGCATGCCAGATCCATGGCCTGTTGCTCAAGCCTGGCAACATCGATAGCAACATCCTGACCCGGTAATGCCATGCTGTCGCACATCGGCAGCAGCTTTTCGAAAGCACCTTTGACAAACATACAGCGCCTGTGACCCACCTGGTTCAGGCTGGCTGAATACAGGCGTTCCGATTCAAACGGTATCTCGTCAAGTTCCGGGAAAGCATTGATCGTCTTCGCCTTGACGACGCCTGCTTTATGCGCCATCACCAGCAGGGCCACGTCGACTGCATCACCATGATGCGCCCACTGATCTCCACGCATGCCGAGGAATCCGTCATTCGTCAGAACCGATGCAAGACACAGTCGCTCCAGTAACGCCATTTCTTCATTCGCAGGCAATTCATGTGGAGGGACAATATTTCCAAACGGCACCATGCCTTCGCCCTTGATCTTCCAGTTATCGCCATTGGGAAACTGTATTCGTCTTGCTGTCAGCTCGTTGACGGTCAGCGTGCCGGTCTTGTCAGTAGCAATAAAGGTACAGGAGCCGAGCGACTCGACCGCAACCAGGCGACGAATGATGACATTTCGCCTTGCCATGCGCCGCATGCCGATTGCGAGCGCAACGGTGAGTGCAACCGGCAGCCCTTCAGGTATAACAGAAACCGCGAGCGCCACCGCCAGCATGAATATTTCAGCAAAAGGCATGCCTCGCGAGATCGACACTGCGGCCATGAGCAATGCCGCCAGACC
>Ga0209536_100001022_pt1 | contig 46439 bp, 33 predicted proteins | sample DeeMarSeWOR28_12_FD_187461 | JGI IMG/M metagenome (GOLD analysis project Ga0209536, IMG submission 187461) | Marine sediment microbial communities from White Oak River estuary, North Carolina - WOR-2-8_12 (SPAdes) (version 2) | ecosystem: Environmental > Aquatic > Marine > Intertidal zone >...
TAATGGTATTTTATATCGCAAGGGAATGCAGGAGAATTTTTTAGGATGACAGTACATCTTTACCTTTCATTGATGCCCGAAGCATTGATCGCTTCCATGTTGAATCCCGAAGAATTTGGTGTTTATTATGCAGTGGGCAGCCATCGTAAGCTCCATGGGCAGGCCATCTTCTTAGAGTTAGATCCCGAATACCGCCATGAATTCTTCCGAATTGACGACGGTATCGACAGATGCGTACTCCACGAGGATGGCACCCCAAAAAAGTCGGTGTATATCTCGACATATCGCGTGCTAGAACACGTGCCGATGTCGGCCATCTTGAAGCTCTATCTTGTAACATCCTATGGGGAGACCTTAGGACTGGATCGCAGCAATGACTTTCCTGAAAATGACCAAGAGTTTCATATGTACCAGGAAATCGCTCCTGTCAAGCCTTTGGTCGTCAGCACCCTGGGCCCGGTTCAATTTTATGAATTCATCACCCAGGATCCTGAAAGCTTGATTCATCTTCCAGCTATTGCCTTCGTTGAGTTACGCCTAGGTGCCTTGGCGCGGGATCCTGAATTTGGCGAAGTAGGCGAATTACCGTATGAATTCGTCCCCCACCTTCGTGAATGTCTGGTTGAGTTACGCGATAAAACGATCCACAGCAAGATGGTCGATCGTGTCCATCCGGTCGAATTTCCTTACCGAATGATTCAGAGCGGATTATTTGTGGGCAATCAATCGGAATTAGCTTACTTTCCGCTACCGTCACGTGATGAGCTGCGTGATAAATATTACCGGTGGTGGCGTTCGGCTAACCTCATTTAGAGTAGCTCTGGCCAAACTGGCCAGCAGTGGGCTCAGCTCAGCAGAACCAATCTTCAGTAAGGCGGGGTTGCAAAATCTCTTGGAAACGGGGTTCGGAGCCCCCTGGCGGCTGTTGGCCGGCAATCTCATATGTAAGACTTTCTATCTCATTAAACGTCTCGAAAGGATCACCTGGCGATCGCTGGATGATTTTCACAATGCCCGATTGCAATTCGTCCATCCTATTGTCGGGATGTATCCAATTGTAAGAGAAGTTCGCTGCATCCAGGTCGCCGAGCCATTCGTGTGACCCAGGAAGGTCGACAAGCCAACTACCTGGGGGGATGAGCAGCTTGATTGAGTATTGGATAGATGGAACCGATGAAATGAGCCCTCGCACACGAATCCAGCGTAAAAACTCCAGGTAATCAAGTAAAGAGGTCCAGGGAGTGAATGGCACCCATGTCGGTTGAACCGGCAAATTCGCTTCCTTCAAAATGTTTAAAGCCACGTCCATATCTGCTACAGTATGGCCTTTATCCAGAAGTTTTAGGACTCGATCGCTTGTAGATTCAAAGGCAGATATCACGAAGGAAGCACCACATTCACGCAACTTTGGCAAAAAATGACGCTTTTCCAAGATATGCTCAACCTTTGTCGTAAAATCGAATGTGATCCCAGGAAATTCATCACGCATTGCTTGGGTGATCTTGAGAATATGGCCTGGGCCATTTAAAAAATCAGGATCGCCAAAGGAAATATGGCCTGCGCCTGCCTGTATCTGCTGCCGGATGTCGGCCATAACCTTATCGGCCGGTACAACAAAAAACCTTCCTTGGTAAATTGGAACAACAGGACAATGGCGGCAAGTATGTAAACAACCACGGCTTGCTTCCACGTAACCGGCCGGAACATTTCGACCATTCTCCACATAGTGAGCGTATTGACCGATGCCAGGTAACCCATTGCGGTCAGGTACTTGAAAATGCTGGCGAATAATGCTCGGCTTTGTATTATAATTCGACGTCCTTACTCCTTGTATTCGAAGAGTCTTCTTACCTTTAAGTAAAACATTTGCGAGCTCTAAAAGAGAAGTTTCGTATTCAGCAGCCAAGACAGAATCCGCTAATGGTGACTCTTCGGATCCATTTTCCCCTAGTAAATAATCAGCATTCAGATGGGCATACAACCCATAAAAAGTGAGGTGAGCATCGGGGTTTAATTCACGAACTCGTCGGGCTGCCGCAACCCCTACCCTGAGGGCAGTGTGCATAGGCGTCGATATACAAACCAATGAGGCGGAGGAGGCTTTATCGTTAGGAAAAGTTTCCACAGAAAGGTCGGATAATGAGACCTGGAAACCCGCTTTTCTTAAAAATGCGGCCGGTGAAGCCAGACTGAGTGGTTGATGACCTAGCTCATAACATCCTAGCAATAAGATATCTGGCTTAATCATTTGCTAGGAGGAGCTGGCGAACCTTTACCATAAGGGCTGGGCCCACCTTTCCCCCCTTGTCCAGGAGGCGTCCAATCTTGAGGCATTTGTGCGCCTTCGCCAAAGAAGAATTCTTCCATTTGTTCATTTAGAAACTCTTGGGCTCGGGGATCAGCCATATTAAGCCCATAGTGATTGATCAGGATCACCACCTGATCTTTCCACAACTCCCACCCTTGTGCGGAGACGCTCTCGTAAATCCGCTGGCCTAATTCTCCTGGCATCGGCAGTTTCTCTAAACCGGGTAATTCCCGACCAAATTTTACACAATTGACCATTCGTGTCATTCACTCACCTCGATTTCCCACTATAAAGGCTTTCTGACCGATGTCAAGGCAAGCACAAGATCAATTAGCCACGCTATATGATTCGGGATGATTGATGGAAATAACCTGAAACCAAGTATTGCCAATCTGTAACGGTACGGGTAGGCCATCAGCATCGATAAAAGTTAGCATGTCGCTGCGATTGGCTCTACGCCAGGTAACCTCGTATTGGATTCCATCCCGCAGCAAGAACGCTGGCCCGCTACCCCAAAGTTGGATCTCCACCGAGTATGCCAGGCAAGTACCTCCAGACTGTTGTTCACAAGAAGATGCATCTATACTATGTGGCGCAAGGATAATGATAACATTAGCTGCGCTAATCTGCTCATCAGTATTCGCATCGATATGTTTTTCGCCATCTGCCCACCGGAGAAAACGGCCTGAATCAGGCTCATAAACCCAGTCAATCTTGGAAAAATTGCGATACTCGACATTGACAGCGGTCACCGGTTGGCCACCTGAAGGCGACTCGGAAGTGAAAGTCAAATTCGTCGAAAATTGTGGCTTTCGATTCTCTTCTTTTTTCTCCAGCACAGGCCAGAATTCCTCCGGCCGAGCGTATAGAGTGTGCTCGTAAGGCTTATCTTCGCCTGTCCGATAATAACCTGGTTCGTGAGGTCGCAATATCCTCGAAGCAAAGTCTGAGCTAAATAGTTTTCGTGAGACGTTTATGCTACTGCCAGAATAGGCCAGGGCGGCATCATACATAGCCGGTAATTCCAGATCTATCAACCTGGCGCTACGAATTGGACCGATTTTAAGCGGCGTTTCATCATAAAAAATCGCCGTGAACCTGGTGATATTTACTTCAGTTACATGCTCAAAGACAAGGTCGGCCTGACTCAATCCCGACTGGGGCCGCGTGTACTTTGCCGGGGAATTGGATATTTTGACCGCGATCGGTCGCCTCATTAAAATCTCCGGCTCGGCGACGAGCTCGCCGGTCAATGGGTTTCGGTTATCGGCAAAATCCTCGGCCGATATCAGCCTGACCCTCAAATCAGGTGTTGGGGAAGCTGGAACATCTGGCTTCCTTGTCGAGTGAGGTGTAAACGTCGGAACGGGCGTCTCCGTTGGTTGTTCTTCTGGTTGATTAGAGATTTGCGTTGGTGTCTCCTGTTGTTCTATTTCGATTGGGGACGGATTGGCCGGGACTGTTGGAATCTCTATACCATTTCTTTGGCAAGCAGCAGAGGAAATGGTAGCCAAGAACAACATGGGGATAACGACAATATATTTATGATTCATTTTGGTCCAATGGTATATGGTGCCATCTTGTGGTAGAAATATAATCCATATTGTCACCGATTAGCTTAAAGTTTCAATGACGACTGACCACTAAGATCCCCTTATTATATCGACGCATTAAGAATGTGAGGAGGAATATGTATGGACGATAGGAGTCGAAAAGATATTAGAAGGATCTTGAAAATCTTTGGCATCCAGGCTGATGAGGCCATGGTTGCTCATCTGGCACGCAACCCCGAAGTGGATACTTTGAAAGTTCGCGTGATTCTCCAAGATATCACCGAGTATTCTGGAGCAACCCCGGAACCTCCACTTGGAGTAGTGATTGAGGATGAAGTTCGTCGCCAGAACGATAGTTAAATCCTGAAGTTCTGGAAAGGCTTATCAAAATAGGATCAAATTATTACCCAAAGTGCTTTTCTAGAACCAGATCAAGCGTTCTTACGAGTTGAAAGGCATTCGCTTCTGTAAATACCAGCGGGGGTTTGATCTTCAATACGTTATGGTAGGGTCCATCGGTACTGATAAGAATTCCATGATCCTTCATGGATTCTACAACAACTGCTGCTTCCCTCCCGGCCGGCTCTAAAATAACCCTGTCTTTGACAAGCTCCACACCAATAAACAATCCTAACCCCCGAACGTCGCCGACTAACGGATGCTTTTCTTGCAGTCGTCCCAATTCATCCTTCAGAAGCTTGCCTACCACAAGCGCATTATTTTGTAACTCCTCTTCTTCAAGGACGTCCAAAACGGCTAAACCAATCGCGCAGGATACTGGATTACCACCGAAGGTATTAAAGTATTCCATGCCTGTGTCAAAGGAAGCAGCGATTTCGGGTGTGGTTACGACGGCTGCCAAGGGATGGCCATTGCCCATTGGTTTGCCCATCGTCACAATATCAGGAATGACGCCCTGGGTCTCAAAACCCCAGAAGTGAGTACCAACCCGCCCGAAGCCAACTTGCACTTCGTCGACGATGCAAACACCACCGTCCGCCCGAACTCGTTTAAAAACCTCCCTCAAGTAATTATCAGGTAATACGATTTGCCCACCACAGCCTAAAAGCGATTCACAAATGAAAGCACCAGTCGCCCGATATTGTCCTCGCATTTCATCGATGATCTTGCCGACATCATTGGCGTACTTTTCTCCAGCTTGTGGATCATCACCTTTGTATAAGCCTCGATAGGTATCAGGCATCGGGACCTTATGTACGTATTCAGGAGCTCCATGACCGCCAGGACCATCAAATTTATAGGGGCTGATATCAACTAACCGGCCGGTATTTCCGTGGTAAGCCCCATCCAACACGACGATGCCCTCCTTACCTGAATGAGACCGGGCCAGTCGAAGGGCCAGCTCGTTGGCCTCACTCCCCGAACAAACGAAGAAGCAAACGCTGAGGGGTTCTGGCAGTAATTGGCAAAGTCGGGAGGCGTATCGAACGATTGATTCGTGTAAGTAACGTGTATTTGTATTCAAGACCGCCATTTGCTCTTGGCCAGCCTTGACCACTCTGGGATGGCAGTGACCCACGTGAGGCACATTGTTTACCGCATCAAGGTAAGCCCGACCTTCTGCATCATATAAGTATTGTCTGAATCCCCGGACGATATGAAGCGGCCGGTTATATGAAATACTCAAGGAGGGTCCTAAATGTTTCCGGCGCAGGTCAAGGATCTCGCTGGGGTCAAATCCCTTTTTTACCCTGGGCAATTGGCAGGCATCCCTAAAAATTTCCTCCGCTATGTTTGGTTCAATGCCGACGAGCTTTCGGAGTGCCCGCCAGGCAGCTTCCTCACTGATGGTCAGATATTCATTAGTGGGAGCGAGATATTTTTGCTTCGCAGAGAGTACAACACTGGTACACAAGCGAATGCATATCAGGTTGAAAATTAGAGCAACCTCTTGAGACTCTAATGGATGTTCCTCATGATATCCTCTGATAACTTGTGCAGCAGTGCCAAGTAAATCGTCCTCTTCAAGGACAGCGTAAGCGGCAGCAACAGCCGGTTCATAAACATACGGACCGTAAACCATATCGCCAAAATCAATCAAGCCGCTAATTTGGTAGTTGTCTCCAGGACCTTCAGCGACCAACACATTATGATCATTAGCATCGCTGTGAATCACCCCACTTCTCAGTTGGGGAATTAGAGGTGCGATGCAGCTCTCAAAATCGGCGTAAAAATATTCGACAATGGACCTGGCTTCGACATCTTTTATAGCGCTGAGTCCTCGGCCGATAATCTCAGATGTATACTGGATAGACCACTGAAATTGGCGGTTGGCAGCAGGGTGCCAATAGCCAGCAAGCGCCTTGTCGAACCTTGCAAGATACCTTCCTAGTTTCTGTAGCAGTTGACTCTTTTGCACCCGTATGTCTGCCAGCGGAATACCAGGAAGGTAAGTTAATAATCTGACAAAAAATGAGCTTCCAATTTCGTCTTGTATTAAGGCGATGGCTTCACCCGTTTTGGAGAAGTTCAAATGGGGAATTGGAAGCAAAGGTTCGATTTCGGCCACGCGTTGCAGTACTTGGTTCTGAAAATCCAGGTTATCGATATCTTCTTCGAGGTTAGCGACCTTCAAAACCCATTGCGAGCCTGATGAATCCTTGATGATGAAATTTTGATCCCGCTCTCCAGTAAGTTCGTAGGCAGTCCCAACGATATCGTAATGTTTCAGAACAATCGCTTCAGCTTCGGCTGGCGAGAAAGTTGGTTTTAATCGTACATCGACCATTTACGACTCCAAAAAATCACAACAAAATAGGCAGCTAAGAGGTTAATTTATCCCATTAGCTGCCTCGATCGCAAAAATGAACGAATTTATGTTTGATTCAGTTTAGATTCTCGAAGATACCGGCCGCACCCATGCCGCCGCCAATACACATCGTCACCATACCCAATTCGGCCGAGCGCCGCTTCATCTCGTTGATGATCTGTACAGTAAGCTTTGCTCCGGTGCAACCCAATGGGTGACCCAGGGCGATGGCGCCACCGTTGACGTTGGTTATCTCTTCGTCAAGACCCAATTCCCTGATGACGGCGACAGATTGGGCGGCAAAGGCTTCATTCAATTCAATGATGTCGATATCATCCAGGCTCATCCCGGTTCTTTTTAATACACGAGGAACGGCCGCAACAGGACCTACACCCATGATATCGGGTCGTACTCCGCCGACGTTAAATCCAACGAATCTAACCAAGGGCTGAATGTTCAACTCTTCCGCCTTTTTTCGTTCCATTACAATCACCCCGGCAGCCCCATCACTTAATGGAGAGGCGTTGCCAGCGGTGACAGTTCCATTTAGCTTAAAAACCGGTTTTAATCTGGCCAAAGCCTCCAGGCTCGTGTCTGGACGTATATGTTCGTCTCGTTCGAATATAATTTTTTTCCTTTCCGGTCCATCGGCGCCGGGGGAAACCTCGTCAATCTCAATTGGGAGGATCTCTTCTTGGAAATAGCCCTTTTCGTATGCGACCGTAGCCCGCTGGTGACTACGGAAGGCAAACTCATCTTGCGCCTGGCGGCTAACTTCGAACTCTTCCGCCACACGCTCGGCCGTAAAGCCCATGCCCATATAGGCTTCTGGAAAATTCATAGCCATGTAGGGATTGGGGCTGATCCGAAAGCCGGTCATCGGTACCAGGCTCATTGTTTCAGCACCACCTGCAATGATGCAATCGGCCCCATTGGCAATAATTCGCTCGGCCGCGATGGCGATGGTTTGCAATCCACTGGAGCAAAAACGATTGACGGTCATGCCGGGTACTTCAACGGGTAGACCAGCTCTAAGGGCAATCGTGCGGGCGAAATTCAAACCTTGCACGCCTTCAGGCATCGCGCAGCCGATGATAACATCGTCGATATCATCAGGACTTAAAGATGGAACTTTTTGCATGAGGTCCTTAATAACTTCAGCCGTCATTTCATCGGACCGCCAGTTTCTCGTGGTTCCTTTCTTTGCCCGGCCGACGGCCGTTCGGGTTGCGGCAACGATTACTGCTTCTCGTGACATATTATTACGCTCCTGATTTCAAAATTTTCCCACATCGATTTAATTTCGTAATGGTTTTCCAGTCTTTAGCATATGGGATATTCGTTCTTGGGTGAGCGGTTCGCCAATCAAAGAGACGATGGCCTCTCTTTCTAAGTCCAATATATACCACGGGTCTACCCATGTCGGCCCGCTAATATCACCCCCGCATAAGATATGAGCCAGCTTTTGACCGATCTTCTTATCGTACTCGCTGGCATATCCCGCCCAATAAAATGACTGTAGAGCTAATTGTAGAGCAGACAGGACATCTCGCCCGGCAGCATATACCTTTTCAATTTCTGGCGGTCTCGCACCTTCCGCAAGCAACTGCAGTGCCCTATTCTTGGCCGAAAATAGGCGATGATCGCCATTCATGACGATCTGATCCTCAGGCAATAGATAACCCAGTTCCATATTCTCCCAGGCACTAGTACCCACTTTAGCCGTGGCGATCTGCTCGAAAACCTCTTGCATTACCGGTATGACATCCGCGTCTTTTGTTCGCATAACCGGGTTAACTTTACGGCGCAACATTTCTTTGCAGCCACCAGCACCCGGTATGAGGCCTACGCCAACCTCCACGAAACCCATATAGGTTTCGTGATCGGCCACGCTGGCCCAACTTGCCATCGTTAATTCCACACCTCCGCCCAAGACCCGCTGATGTGGTGCGGTTACGACTGGTTTTGCTGCGTGACGCAGATCGAAAAACACCTTTTGTATGCGATAGCTCATCTGTTCAATCTGATCCCACATCCCTTGCATGGCGGCGATGGCCACAGTCGCGATATTCATGCCGATACAAAAGTCTTGGCCTGTATTGCCGACCACCAGGGCGTCAAAGTCAGAGTTCAGGCGTTCGAGGGCTACATATGCCATATCGATGAAATCGGCATCCAGCGCGTTGATTTTTGGCGAATGCATCTCTAGGAGAGCCACCCCATCTCCTATATCAAGGAGACTGGCACTCATATTCCTTTTGACTTCATTACCGCTATCGCGGAGAGCCTGGATTGAAACGATTTTCGGATCAATCGGCTTTGGTTTATAACCTTTTTCCATAAAGTCATAATAATATCCATTTCGGTAGAAACTTTCGTGACCGGCCGCCAACATCTCTTTAACCCAGTCGGCAACCTCCAGCCCTGCTTCTTCCATCTTTTTCGCCGTACTGGCAACACCCAACATATCCCACATCTCAAATGGACCTGCCTCATGGGCGAAACCCCAACGCACGGCATTATCAACATCGACCAGGCGATAAGCGATTTCAGGAGTGATGAAAGCCGCATAGGCAAGAGAATAATACAATGTGTCTCGAATGAAAGTCACAGCCGGATCCTCTTCTTGCTCTAGAATTGCCGGCAAGCGCTTGTCAAGCTCCTCAATTTTGCGGGTTGAACCTATAGATTCATACCGAACTTGTTCTGGAGCCGAATATTCCATCATCTCTGGATCTAACGTCCAAAATTCCCTTTTTCCATTTACATAGGTCTTTTTGTAAAAACCCTGGTCAGTTTTGTTGCCGAACCACTTGTTATCCAACATTTGGGCGATAACGGTATTGCTGTGATCAGATTTCAATATCTCTCGATATGGATCGTTAGGGATGGCGTCATATAAGTTAGTGGTAACATGCCCCATGATGTCCAATCCGATCAGATCTAGGAGTCGGAATGTGGCTGTTTTTGGCCTGCCCAACAAAGGTCCCGTTATGGCATCGACTTGCTCGATAGTATAGCCATGTTTAAATGCATATTCTACGCTATAAGAATTGGCGATGGTGAAGAAGCGGTTGCCGATGAAATTGGGGGTGTCTTTGCAGACCACCACGCCTTTTCCTAGCACGTCCCTCCCAAACCTACTCATGAATTCGACGACTTCACCTGCTGTTTCGGGTGTCGGTATAATCTCTAATAATTTTAAGTATCGGGGAGGATTGAAAAAATGGGTGCCAAGAAAATGAGCCTTAAAATCCTCTGAACGTCCCTCGGCGATCATACTGATTGGGATCCCAGAAGTGTTGCTACTGATAATGCTTCCGGCTTTCCTTATGGCCTCGATTCGTTCCATCAATTGCTGTTTCGGTTCTAATCGTTCGATGATTGCCTCAATGTACCAATCGCAATCGGCCAGCCGGTCCAAGTCATCTTCAATATTGCCTATGGTAATAAACTTGGCTCTATCTGGCCGAGCCAGGTTTGCCGGTTTGGCCTTAACCATGCGATCATACAAACTCTGAACCAACCGATTCCGCGCCTGTGGATCATCCTTTTCCTCGTCAGTCAGGTTCGGCGTCAGGATATCTAATAGGACTACCTCAATGCCGATATTGGCCAAGTGTGCTGCTATGCCCCCACCCATAGTCCCTGCGCCTATGACAGCCACCTTGTTAATTGAATAAGTCATCGACGTCTCTCCATTTTTGAACATGCCATCAAAATCCGGTTAGTGATCTGCTATATCTCAGTCATGACAATGTATATCCACCATCCACCATATATACTGCCCCTGTAGTGAAATCAGAGGCGGAAGAAGCCAAGTACAGGGTAATTCCTATTATTTCTTCAGGCTTTGCTATCCGTCCAGCTGGAGTTCGACGGATGATCGAATCATAAATCGACGGATTATCCCACAACGCCTTACTAAAGCTTGTCCGAACAAAACCAGGAGCTATGGCATTGACTTGAATATTGTCCTTGCCAAGCTCAATCGCCAACGACTTAGTCAACATAATTATCGCAGCTTTACTCACGCTGTATATTCCCATCATGAAACCAGGTTCAACGCCGGCAATTGAGGCAATATTTATGATTTTGCCCCCCTGTCCTTGCTTTATCATCTGCAGGGCAGCCGCCTGACAAAGCCAAAAATATCCTTTAACGTTTACCTCAAAAATTTTGTCCCATTGTGATTCTTCTGATGATAGCAATGGTCCGAAGTGAGGGTTGGTAGATGCGTTGTTTACAGCTATATCTATCCGTTCAAACTTCTCAACTGCAAGCTCGACAAGTGATATTGTTTCTACACGCCTTCCCGTATGAGCAGGCACACCAATCGCCCGATCCGGATACTGGTCATTGATGGAATCTGCAACCGGCAGAATATTTTCAGGTTTGCGACTGCTGATCACAACGCTGGCACCAGCTTCGACAAATCCTCTCGCAATGGCCTCGCCTATGCCACGAGAGGCGCCAGTAACAATAGCAACCTTACCGTCTAAATCATACTTTGACATACAGCTAAAATAGAAAAGATCATTTCAACTCTCGCCGTGTATAACCTAAGATACTTCGGGCGACGATTAGTAGATTTATCTGCTGGGTTCCCTCGAAGATATCGTTAATCTTGGCATCTCGCATCCACTTTTCGACTAGAACATCCTGCGTATAACCTATAGGACCCAATAGTTCAACAGCCTTTTGTGTTATCCAGGTGGCTGCTACACCAGTATAAGCCTTGCACATGCTGGCCTCCAGGCGATTTGCCCGGCCATGATCCGTCATCGACGCCGCCCGCAGGGTCAACAACCAACCGGCTTTATACCTGGCCTCCATCTCTAAAATATCACGTTCAACGGCCGTCAAAGCGTGCTGTGGCTTGGTATAGTCGACCGTAATGCCTTCCTCAGCCAATTTATCTTTTGTAAACTCCAGAGCGGCCCTGGCTACACCCATGGCGCTAGCTGCCACAACCGGTCTCGACGTATCAAATGTCTTCATCGCCCCTTTAAATCCCTTTGTCGTCGCCTGATCCAATCGCTGAACCTCAGGACTTCCCAAGATATTATCAAATGGAATCCGAGCATCCTCGAAGACAATTGATGCCGTGTCGCTCGCTCTTATACCAAGTTTTTCTTCCTTCTTTGAAATTGTTACCCCTGGAGTTCCCGCTTCAACCACAAATGGTTTCATCCCAGCTCTGCCGGCCGACGAGTCAACCGTCGCCCAGATCACGACCAAACCATCGGATTCATCTAATGCTAGCGATCCGTTAGTACAGAAGATCTTCTCTCCATTGAGTATCCATTCATTGGTTTGAACGTCCAGCTCGGCCGTCATTCGAATCGCGCTCGTATCCGAACCAGCTCCCGGTTCGGTCATAGCCATAGCACCCCACTTTGGATCACCCTCAGTAAAACGGCTGAGAAATCGCACCTTTTGCTCGGTCGTACCGACCGCTTGAATTGCCGCGCCTCCCAGGGCTGGGTCCGGGGTGCAGAGATATTGGCCTGCATCCCCCCAACTTAATGTCTCAACCAACATGACCAAGCGGAGGATCGCTGTTCCTGGCCCTTCACGCTTGGGACCTTTCCCATTGGTTGACTTTTCCATCTGGCGCCTATTTTGTTCGCGTAAAACCGGCCACATGATGTTAATGTATTCCCAAGGTCGTTCGTGTTCATGCTCATCATAATAGCGAGACTTGGCCCGCATCACCTGCTCAGCCACCATCTTTGCCATCTGTAACTCATTGGTAATCTTTTCAGGCACGGAAAAATTTATCATCGATTTAGCTCCACTCATACTGAAAGACAGTTAAATGTTAAACAATTGCCAAGCCGTCGAACGTAGCAAATCCGCGAGCATTCCTGAGCCAAAGTTCGGCTGGAAATTCACGAATATAACCATATCCTCCCAATGCTTGCACGGTTCTATCGGCCACACGCAACACCATTTGATCCACAAAGTATTTCATCAAGGTCGCTTCTCGATTCGCATCTTCTCCTTGATCGAGCTTCCAGGCGGTTTCCCAGACCATCAACCGAGCAGCATCCACATCTATGGCCATCTCTGCCAACATAAAGGCAATTGACTGACGGTGAGCAATTGGCTCACCAAACTGGACACGATTTTTTGCGTAGTCACAGGCATAAACGCAACCTGCCTTTGCTAATCCTACGGCTGCCGCACCCAGGGCAACCCGATGGTGATTGAGGATAAGATCAAAATCAAGACTTTCCTCTCTGCCAAGTTTATTCTCTATTGGTACATGGCAATCCACTAGAGATAGAGAATAAGTCGGCAGCGCCCGAATCCCCATTAGTTTCTCTCGCTCACCAACTTCAAGCCCTGGTGAATCGCCCGGTACAAGAAATCCTTGAGTATGGCCGTTTTCATTGGCATAGATGAGGATTGTATCGGCCGAATTTGCCATGGGGACATAGGACTTTACCCCATTTAAGGTGTAGCCATCTGTACATCGCTGAGCAGTAGTTGTTAATTCTCGGGGATCAAACAAGACATTCGGTTCCGTTAATGCAGCCGTCACGTGAGGTGGAAACTCAACACAAAAAGAGGGTAAGTACTTGGCTTTCTGATCCTCGCTACCAGCTAGCATAATAGGCAAAGCCACCAATCCCGGAGAGGCTATGCTCAGAGAAAGAGCCAGATCTCCATAGGCAAAAGCTTCCATCGCCAGAGCGCCTGTAACGGCCGAATATTCGCCAAAGCCGCCATATTCCTCTGGAATGCTGGAGGGTAAGAGGCCAAAATCCCATCCTGCCTTTACCAAATCTTCCGGCAATTGGCCCTCTTCATCTGCATCACGGTATGCTTTGTTAACCATATTGGCAGTATATCGATCGATAGAATCAACCAACATCTTCTGTTCTTCGTCAAGTTCGAGGTCAAACATCATCTATGATTCCTTAATGAAAATAAGTCTCAGCGTAAGATGGCATCAGCCATTCGAGCTACCCGGACCATTTCTTTGACATCATGCACACGGACGACGTCCGCTCCTCTGTCGATGGCAATGGTTATCGCTGCGGCTGTGCCTTCCAATCTTTCCTCAGGTGGTAAATTGAGGGTATAACCGATGAACGATTTACGAGAAGGTCCAACCAGGATTGGATAACCCAATTCTTTCAGAGAATCGAGACCTTTCAACAACGCCAGATTTTGCTCCACTGTCTTTCCAAAACCTATACCAGGATCAATGATTATCTGCTGTTCATCAACATGATGACTGGCGGCGATATCAATGCTTTGTTTCAACTCTTGGGCAATATCCTCCAAAAGGTTACGATAATCTACTCCTATATAACGCCCACCGAGTCGCGCTTGTTGGTCAACATTTTTTGGCTTGCTTCGATTGTGCATAATCACCATCGGGCAGCCTCTATCAGCAACCAGTTCAGCCAAATCAGGGTCCATCCTCAATCCCCAGACATCATTTACCCAATCGGCTCCAGCTTGTAAAGCGGCTTTCGCGACGGATGCACGATAAGTATCGACAGATAATGGCACATCCACGTGCGGCCTCACTGCCTCTATCACTGGTACGACCCTGGCCGTTTCCTCTTCGGTAGAAATCGGTAAACTACCTGGGCGTGTGCTTTCACCTCCGATGTCGATGATGTCGGCACCATCTACCACGAACCCTATGGCTTTTTTAACCGTTGCTTCAATCCAGTCCTGATCTACCAGAAGCCCATCACCTGAGAAGCTATCCGGTGTAACGTTCAAGATGCCCATTACGTAGGTTTTTATGCCCCATGTGAACTTTATGGGTCTCCGCAACATCGCCTCAGATATTGACAAACGTTTGACAGTGGTAAGATCGACATCCAGCAACATTTCAGAAATCGACTGGCCATTCTGGGGATGTACAAAATCGGGTGCAATATCGGCAAGTGGTGCTAGAACAAAAGCTCGAAGTGCCATTTGAGGATGGGGCAACTGTAAATTGGCATCATCTATGATTTGATCACCATATAAGATTAGGTCGATATCGATTAATCGCGGTCCCCAGTGAGAACCCGGCTGACGGCCTAATTGGCGTTCTATTTCCTTACATGAATTTAGAAGTTCATGTGGTTGAAGTTTGGTCTGACCCGCGAGACAAGCATTAAGAAAATCTGGCTGATCGGTCATCCCCCACGGGGCGGTCTCATAAATTGGCGATATTGACTCAACCGCTAACACCCCACCCAATGCATCAACAGCCTGCTGTAAATTCTCTCGCCGCTGACCTAAGTTTGTGCCAATGGATAAGAAAACCCGGCTCGACTTACTCAAAATCTTCCTTCCCAGCGACTTCTATGACGCACTGCGTTATTTCATTTACTATAACATGGCGTATCATGAGTGTCAAGACGACAATCACAGGCGCGTTTGATATACTGTTAACGGCTGAAGCCCCACTGATGATGAATAAGTATCAAAGAGCTGGCTATCTCTTTCGAATTTCAATTCGATTGCTGTGGCTAGTATTTCTAGCATTGATAAATCCGGTAGTTGCTCAAGAAGAGCTCCCGATAATTAATCACATCGTCCAGCCCGGTGATACTTGGCCAGCCTTGGCTTGGCGTTTTGCCATGGACGAATCAGATATTCGATCGGCCAATTTTCACATTAATGCACAACGACAACCTGTGATAGGCAGTGGGGTCATCATTCTGAATTCTACCGGGGTCGAACGAACCGGTAAGATGCTAAATGTTAATAATGGAGGGCTCTTACAACAAGCGATAATTCATAATTCGAATGTTTGGTTGTTGTCCCTATTGAACGATCACTCACACCCCTACCGCCCATTGTTATACCGGCCGATTTTTATCCCGGTAGGACAGGACCCCCCTAGACAATATCCTGAAGGATTTTCATCCCTTGAATTATCAAGCATCCCTGCGCAACCGGGCCAAGGATTGGCAATTCGAGCTCAATTAGAAGAGGAGCTGCTTGTAAATACTTCTTATTCTCACGTACCGGTAAACACATTTGTCAAGGATCATCGGTTGATCGGCATCTTCGGGACAGGGGCGTTTTTTAAAGAAGGCGATCACGAATTGTCCATTCTTCCAGAGAATAGTCCCCTTTGGTCGCAACCTTGGAGGATGGTGCCCGGAGAATGGACATTTGAGGATATCACCTTGACTGGAGAGGCCGCCGCCATAGATGCTGAATCCATCAAGCTTGAGCGGGAACGATTGGCAGCGATATGGAATCAAGCTCAAGGGCTTCCCTTATGGAATTCACCATTCCAACAACCAATCGAGGAATATTTGAGTAACAGCTCCGACTATGGCGCGCGCCGGTCCTATAACGGTGGTCCCTACCAAAGCTACCATGAGGGGGTAGATTTCAGCGCTTATGGCGGAACCCCTGTATATTCACCGGCCGAAGGAACCATTGTCTTAGCTGAGAGGCTCTTTGTTCGAGGTGGAGCCGTTTTAATCGATCATGGTTTTGGGATATTCAGCGGGGTTTATCACTTGTCGGAAGTTCTCGTCCAACCTGGCCAAGATGTCGATAAAGGCGAGATGGTAGGTAAAGTAGGTTCGACCGGGCTGTCTACTGGCAACCACCTACACTGGGATATGTTAATTGGCGGAACATGGATTGATGCTGAAGAATGGCTGGTATCAAACCTTGCCTGTTGGATCCTGGATGGTTGGGATCAACCCTGTCTGGTTAAATGATCCATCAATATGTCCAACTTCAGAACAACCCTTAGCTACCGCGCCAGGCCGCCAGCAAGAGAAACAACCAGCCAGTCAGGAAGGCGATTCCCCCAATTGGTGTAATAGCACCTAGCCATCTTATACCGGTTATGCTTAACAAGTATAGCGTTCCCGAAAAAATAACGACGCCGGCAATAAAGAGATATCCGGACCAATTCGTTAAGGTGCCGGGCCATCTTGTCGCAGACCAGGCTACCGCAAATAGAGCTAGTCCATGAGTCAATTGATATCTAACAGCCGTCTGGAAGGTTGCTTCTAATTCCGGATACCTTGTGAAATGATTGCTAAGTCCATGTGCCCCAAACGCTCCGGCTGCCACGCCCACAAACATAACCACGGAAGCAATGATTGTAAAAATACGGTCCATAAGATTTTCCCTTTAGCAACTTGCCAATCGAAAAAGTGGAATGGGGACTTTCCCTAATCAATGACCGGAATTATGACCTCTCAATTTATTAGCCACAGCCCTAACAATATATTCGGCGATTTCCGATTTGCTTAACAATGGAAATTCTTCGCTGTTACCAGCAGCATCAACCAATAACACCCGGTTCGTATCTACCGCAAATCCAGCATCCTCAGAAGTGACGTCATTAATGGCAATAAAGTCCAGTCCCTTCTGTTTGAGCTTTTCCAAGCCGGCTTGCAGCACATTCTCGGTTTCGGCTGCAAACCCAAGGGTGATGGCCGGCCTCCCCGTTCTCTCTTTGTGTTTTAACACTTCTTCTAGTATGTCTGGATTTTTTACCAGTTCGACTGATAATGTGTTTGTATTCCCTTTTTTAATCTTCTGGACCGACGCCGACAGAGGTCTGAAGTCTGAAACGGCGGCCGACATTAACAATATATCGGCATCCTGAACAGCATTTAGAACGGCATCTTTCATTTCCTCGGCTGTGCGAATAGAGATGTGTTCGGTGCCGATAGGAATGGATTCTTGTACAGGTCCCGTGATAAGTATAACTTGAGCACCCATATCCAAAGCCGCTTGAGCCAAAGCAACCCCTTGTTTTCCGCTTGATCGGTTCGTTAAAAAGCGCACAGGATCCAGGGGCTCCTGGGTAGGACCGGCTGTTACGACCACATGCTTATTTTTTAGGCTTCCACCTCTTCCCAATATGATACGGATATGCCCGATTAACTCGGTTGGTTCAACCATGCGCCCTTTTCCTACCAAGCCTGAAGCCATCCGGCCGGAAACTGGACCGGCAAAGACTACACCCCGTTCAAGAAGAAGGTTCATATTGGCCTGGTTTGTTACGCTTTCAAACATCGCTCCATCCATGGCTGGGGCAATTAGTACTGGACTTCTCGCTGCCAGCGCCGTGACAGTAAGAAGATTATCGGCCAATCCATGAGCCAGTTTGGCGATGGTATTGGCAGTTGCAGGTGCCACCACAAAAAGATCTGCACTCTCGCCTAATCGCACATGTTGGATGTGATCTTCTAAATCCCACATATCAGAATAGGCTTTCCGGCCGGTAACTGACTGGAAACTCAGCGGGCTTACAAACTTTTGGGCCGACTCGGTGATTATTACATCTACTAACGCCCCTGCTTGTGTAAGTTTTGATGCGAGATCAATGGCTTTATAACAGGCAATAGAACCGGTGACACCCAACAAGATTCGCTTTTCTTTTAGTATCGAAATGAACATATCTCTAGTGTATGCCAAAGCCTGTGACTTACAAGGATCTACATATAGAGTGAGACTAACCCAACCAACTATATCGAGTATAATTTGTTTGTTTATTCGCACAACACGAACCATCATCACTAATGCGAGTCCCAAGATTTTTTTCTGGCCGGTTTCAGGCCAATAATCTCCGGAGATCCTTCCTTTTTGCCCTGTTTCTCTTGCTTGGCTTCCTTTTGCTATCGATTGAACCTGATCGACCGATCAAGGTAGCTGTTGCCAAAGGTGGTCGGTTATTCGACGTTGCTGCTTATTTAGAATCAGTGGCAAACCAGAGTAATGCCCAGGAAATTCTGGAATCTGACCCAACTCTCTCTGACTACTTGAAAGATCGGGAATATGGATTTCTATATGCCAATCCGTTAACCGCATTTCAGGAGAAAAACTGGCGAGTATATGGCTGCACAGAAAAGAATTGCGTTCAAGCGACGCTGTACGACTATGATAATGGCGGGACAATTGAAGCGATGCTCAACTTGGATAGCGGCCAGATATTTAATATTAGATCTGACCCACGAGCCAGGCCAGGAGCTAGCCCATATATCGTCCCCAGGGCTCTTGCCATCGCCGCCAGCGATGAACGTGTATCAGAAACAATTGGCAATGTTCGTGAGAATGCCCCTATGATGGTGCCGATGTCTGCCTGGCTGGCCGATGGCGATTGCCTTCAGAATTGGTGTGTAGATCTGACTTATATGGCTCCTGATGACAGTGGGCGAATTCTTCATATCGTCGTCAACATGGAAGAGGAAGTTGTGGATCGACTATTTTATACGAGAGGCCGTCCTGACCGCGAGTTCAAGCAGCCAGCAGCCCAGGGAGCTCGCTTTAATAATGGCTGCCACGAACAGCACAATTGGAGTGTATGTTGGGAAATGACGGCTAACGATGGTATTGAATTCTATGATGCCAGTTATGATGGAAACTTGATCTTTTCTAGCGCTAAGATTGGGCAAGTTGAAGTCTATTACCCGAGCTGGCCTGGTGGATACCGGGATGAAATTGGCTATTCTGCCTCGGTTCACCCCTATTATGGGACAAACGTTTCTGATTTGGGTGATGGATTTGAAGTGCAGCAACTCTACACGGAGTTCCTACGTTGGCCAAATTGCATCTGTTGCTATCGTTATGAACAGATCATCCGGTTCTTTGCCGACGGCTCCTTTGAATTGGATTTTATATCTCATGGTCCGGGATGTGACGATTTATCAACATATCGCCCGTTTTGGCGAATAGACTTAGACATTGGCCAGACTATTAACGACGAAACCCGGTTCTGGAACGGACAGGAGTGGGAATTGGCGAGTGCTGAGATTCAACTCGATCTTTTTGATCCGCTTTCCCCAGGGGGTTTTCGATTGTTTACTGGGTCGGCCGGCACAGGCTATTTGTGGGAGCCAGTACCTACTGATCCATTAGGAGTAGACGACGGTCGCATGTTCATTTTGCGATTTAACGAGGGAGAAGGAGATGGTTCCATTGCGACAGGTCCGGCTCTAACCTTTTGGCCGCCAGGTCAATGGTTGGATGATCAATCTCTTTCCGATGAAAACATCGTCGTTTGGTACGTACCAATTTTGAAGACAAAACAAAGCGAGCCTTGGTGGTGTATGCCAGATCCCGAACCGGAATTTTCGCCTTGCAATAGCTTGCTTCGCTTAATACCAACAGCGGAATTGCCAGAATCGCCAACACCAAGCCCAACATCTATGGTTGTACCTTCGGCAACGGCGACGGCCGAGGTAACACCAACACCAGTACCAACCATAACTCCTCGACCCATTGCTGGCGATGATGCGGAAACGATCATATTAAACAGTGGCTGTGGTGCTTGCCATCTCATTGGAGATCTCGGAGAGGCGGGAAAGGTAGGTCCCGATCTTTCAAACATTGGTTCCAACGCAGGCAATCGATTAACTAACCTCGACGCCGAAGAATATCTTCGCCAGTCCATCTTAGAGCCAGGCGCCTTTATCATTCCAGATTGCCCTAATGGTCCCTGTCAAGATGGCATCATGCCTAGGGATTACGGCTCGCGTTTAAGCTTAGCGCAATTAGAAATCTTAATAGATTTCCTGTTGGAACAAGTCGTTGAAGGACCAGATGAGACGGCCGAGGGTCCAACTACCAAACCTTCGGCCGCAGCTAAGGTTTTATCAGAAGCTTCGGAGGTCACCCCAGAGATAAAGCAAGTAGAGGATAAACCAGAGGATTCGACCGGCCGCACAATTATCTACGTGCTTTTCTTGGCCGTAGTTATTATCCTATTGTTGATATTACTCACCACAAGTACGAGCTCAAACTCCCAGGTAAAATGAGCCAAAATTAATCACCGGTATTTTTCTCTTAAAGCCCTTTCCACCTGTCTTTTTGCGTCACGTTTAGCCAAATCGGCTCTTTTATCATATTTTTGTTTCCCACGCGCCAAGGCCACCTCGACTTTTGCCCAACCATCCTTTAAATACATTTTTGTGGGAACCATCGTTAATCCCTTCATTGTAAGGGCTTCTAATATCTTATTTATCTCCCGCAGGTGTAAGAGAAGTTTTCGAGGTCGATCGGGATCATGTTTTGAGTACCCAGCGAATTCATATGGCGCGATATGCACGTCGACCAGCCATAATTCACCACCTCTCCCTTGGACGAAACCTCTCTGCAAGTTGACCCTGTTTGCCCGAATGGATTTGATTTCTGTCCCAGTGAGAACAATACCAGCCTCAAACCGTTCTAGGAGCTCATAGTCATGGGTAGCACGCCTATTTCGAGCTACTATTTTGATACCTTTCTGGCGCATATTCTCTCTCGCTTTCAGTGGCCTCCGAGTTATTGAAGAGACAGGATATATTCGATCGCTCTCTGTAATTGCGTATCGGTATCTCCGCCAAACTCATCTGGAGTTAGGACATTGATATCAGGAGCTATTCCCTGATCGTCGATGGAATTATCGTCTGGTGTATACCAACGGGCAATCGTCACTCTAAGCTCAGAGCCATCCGACAAGGTATGGGTTTGTTGAACGGACCCCTTGCCAAACGTGGTCTCGCCAATTAACGTTCCGCGTTCTCTATCTTTTACTGCACCGGCTACAATTTCGGAGGCGCTGGCACTTCCGGAATTAACAAGAACCACTAACGGTATTCGTTCAGCCACATCGCCATCATCTGATTCGAATACCTCTTCATCACCACTACTATCTCTTTGGTAAAGGACCACACCATCAGGTAAAAACAGATCCGCCACCTCTACTGATTGGCTTAGGAAGCCACCTGGATTGTCTCGCAGATCAAGAATTAATGCGCGTGGTTCTTCTTCTAGCAAAGAGGTTAAGGCATCGGCTAATTGATCTGACGCGTTCCCGCTAAAGCTCGTAAGCCGGACATAGGCGATATCATTTTCTAGTGATTGGGATTCTACGATAGGTATTTCAATTCGATCGCGGACGATCGTGACGTCAAAAACCTCGGGCTCTGCCTCTCGTTTTATCGTCAGTGTTACTTCCGTGCCTTCTGGCCCTTTCACTTCAGCAATGATAGCCTCAAGTGTTTTACCTATGACTGACTCACCGTCGACATGGGTGACGATATCCCCACTTTCAAGTCCGGCCAGATCGGCCGGTTGTCCCTGGATAGGTCTAACGATAAGTAAATAGCCATCATCAGTAATATCAACGAAAGCCCCGATACCTTCAAAACTGCCTTCTAATTGTTCTCGGGCCCTTTCTGCTATCTCAGGTGGCACGAAACGGGTGAATTGATCATTTAATAGTTCCAATGATCCAATGATGGCTTCATAGGTTACTTCCTCATCACTTGGTAATTTTCCATCAAACTCCTGGTTTACAATATCCCAAACCTCAATCATCAGGTCGAGATCTTCTTGATCCAGGTCCAATTCACCCCTTGGTAATGATTCTTGGGAACTTTGACCCTCTTTTGTAGGATGGGCTGTCGGCGTCACGGGCTCAATCTGTCCAGGTTCGCCAGTAGTCTCATCCTCTTCTTGAGCATCCTCGCCAGATCCCAATGATTGCAACTTTTCTTGAGCGGCATTACCGATTTGTTGTTCGGCAATAACTTCTGATATTTGATCGGTCAGTTCTACTGGTTGCATCGATTTTCGCCCTACCCAATAGGAACCAGCAGCAACAAGACCCAAAAACAAAACTGCAACAATAGCCACCACAACGCCGATGAAGAATTTTTTTGATTTATCGGTCATCATTAACTCATTTTGCCACCAGACTATTCAGATAGGCCAACGCTTCTTCCATTATTTCGTCTCGCCCAGCAGCTATCGCCTCATCAGTCAAATCGACTGGGATATCCGGGTTGAGCCCATGCTGGTCAATTTGATGGCGGTTTGGCGTGAGCCAGCGCGCTGATGTGACATGGACTGAAGAGCCATCACTAAGATCGTAGGCAACTTGAACCGAGCCCTTGCCAAAAGTATTTGTCCCAATCAACATTGCTCGATCCCTGTCCTGCAAGGCACCGGCAACGATCTCGGCCGCACTGGCCGTACCATTATCGACTAGAACAACTAACGGGATATCACTCGCCGGAGTGTTTTTGGATGCTTCAAAGATCTTTTCCTTTTCACCTTTACTAATCTGATAGACAACAGGCCCTTCGTTTAAAAACTGATCGCTCACTTCTACGGCTGCGTCAAGTAAGCCACCCCCATTTTGGCGCAGATCGAGGATCAACTTTTCTACTCCGAGCGCCTGCAATTCTTCCAATGCTTCCAGCATCTCAGCACTGCTTTCACCACTAAATCGACTTAGTCGGATGTAACCCACCGTTGGATCATCTTCTAATATTTCAAAAGTAACGGAAGGTAGAAGGATCGCGGCCCGGACGATCGTAACTTCTTCCGGTTCAATCGCATTTGGATGGAGAACGGTTAACGTTACCTTCGTGCCTTCTTCACCTCGGACGAGATCGGCAACTTCTTCGATTGACATCCCTTGATCAATCTGTTGTCCATCAACAGCGATCAAGATATCACCTTCAATTATTCCAGCTAATTCAGCAGGGTTTCCTTCAATAGGTAAGAGGATAATCTCCCCGTTTTCATTTAACTCTAATACTGCGCCGACTCCCCCAAAGTTGCCCCTAAGGGATTCTTTTTCCTGTTCTCTTGCTACCGGTTCGATGAAGATGGTATAGGGATCACCAAGTACGTCTATTGCCCCTCTAACAGCACCATAGGTCAATTGTCTTGTTGTCGGAATACCACCGATATAGCTCTCCTCGATTTTACTCCAAGCTTCCCAGAAAACGCCGAAATCCTCGGCCGCAATATCGGCTGTTAACTGTCCAGTTCGCCTGTCTATTAGGTCATTTAAGAGAAACCCCCCGGCAAATGAGACCAGTGCCAAAGCAACGATCATAATTACGGTAATAATCTCGCTCTTTCTTCTCGACATGATTAATTCTGCACCTTGTTTACCAGATTGGTCTCGGCAACATTAAGTCCCAAATCTTGCTTGTCCTGGTAAAGGCCAGTCAGTATACTTCACCTAAATACGCGAACCAAGTCTGGCCGATTTTGGGAGCTCATTGTTTTAATGGTCCACACAGATAGCGATCGGCGAAATACAACTAACCGGCTGGTATGACAGTGAAGTTGTGATGAACAGATTATATCGAGCCTTTTTGCTTACACTTCTTTTGTTTGGATTATTGCTTATAAATTCGAGCAAAGATGCAATCGCCCAAGATGAGCAGGATTATCTGAATGAAGCTCGTTCGTTGCTGGCTCAAATGACGCCAGAAGAGCGGGTTGGGCAGTTATTCCTGGTCACCTTTATCGGTGATACGGTCACCAACGACAGTGATATTGCCGATCTCATCCTCAATTACAACATAGGTGGTATATCGATACTAAGCAAAAACGACAACATCGGTGGTTCCAATAATGCCCCGGTTCAACTGGCTGAGTTTATAAACGATCTACAGTTTCTTTCTTTGAATGGTCCATTATTGGAGGAGGAAGGGATTGAAGAAACGGAAAGTGGCGATCAAATTATACCAAGCCCGACACCAGCTATAGAATCTTCCGGGAACCCGGTGCCATTATTCATCGCAACCGTGCATGAAGGAGATGGCCCACCTTACACACAAATCCTCCATGGACTAACAGAATTGCCCAATCCCATGGCCATCGGCGCAACCTGGCAACCAGAACAGAGCAAGACGATTGGTGAGATTGCTGGCAAGGAGCTATCGTCTCTAGGCGTAAACTTGTTGCTAGGACCCTCATTGGATGTGCTGGAATCACCCCAACCATTTAGTCCTAGTGACCTGGGAACTCGCTCTTTTGGCGGCGATCCTTTTTGGGTTGGTATCATGGGGCAATCGTATACGGCCGGAATTCACGAGGGCAGCGAAGGCCGGGTCGCGGTAATCGCCAAACATTTTCCAGGTTATGGCAGTAGTGATCGACCGATCAACGAAGAAGTAGGTACGGTCCGAAAATCCCTTGAGCAGCTTAAACAGATTGAGCTAGCCCCGTTTTTCAGCGTTACCGGCGATGCCAATGATCCCTTATCCACCGTCGACGGTCTGCTAACGGCACATGTTCGATATCAGGGATTTCAAGGAAACATTCGAGCAACAACCGCCCCGGTAAGTTTCGATCCCCAAGCCTTAACAACCTTGTTAGAACTACCTCAATTTGCTGAATGGCGGCAGAACGGCGGACTTATCGTATCTGACGAGTTGGGAGTTCGCGCGGTTCAGCGATTTTTTGATGGCACTGGCCAAGAATTTCCCCACCGTCAAGTAGCAAAAGATGCACTCCTGGCGGGTAACGACTTGTTGTATCTCTCTCAATTCGCGCTTGCAGGAAGGAATTACAATTCGCAACTGGCCAACATGAAGGACACGATCATCTGGTTTCAAGAGAAATACGAAACCGATCAGACCTTTCAACAACGAATTGACGAAGCGGCCCTCACAATCATCCAACAAAAATTAAAGCTCTATGATGGTAACTTTGAACCAGAAAACGTTTTTGTTGACCCACTAAAGGTACCTGAGGTAATAAACCAGGGGCAATCGTCGGTTTTCGATCTGGCACAAGATGCCATTACTCTAATTGCCCCTAGCCAAGCTGACCTCGACGACCAATTGCCAATTGGTGTCAATGAACGCATTGTCATTTTCACCGACCTTCGTGAATCAAGACAGTGCAGTGCCTGTGAAGAAGAGCCTTGGTTGGATGTGCAAGCATTGGAAAGTCGGATGTTAGCCCTTTACGGCCCGCAGGCCAGTGCTCAGGTTCAGCCAGATCAGATAAGCAGCTTCTCTTTTAAGCATCTTAACGACTTTTTGCTTGCTAGACCTGAGGCATTTCCTTCGCCGACGCCATTTTCTGAACTCACCCCATCGGCTGGATCATTTATTGCTACGCCAACGCCAGAAGGACTCCAGACAGTGGAACCCACACCGACTATATCACCTTCAATTTTTGTTCCAGCGGCTCTTGAAACTGCTAATTGGATAATTTTTGCTATGCTTCGGCCAGATGCGAATGTGCCCGACTCTGATGCTATAAACATTTTTCTGAAGGAACGGCCGGATATCGTCCGCAACGCCAACATCGTAGTCCTGGCCTTTAACGCCCCATATTTTCTCGATACAACAGAGATCAGCAGTTTGTCAACCTACTATGGCCTTTACAGCAAGATCGATCCTTTCGTTGATGCTGCAGTACGGGCCTTATTTCAAGAATCACCTCTTAGTGGTCGTTCGCCGGTAAACATTGAAGGTATACGCTATGACTTGTTCGAGGTTACAAAGCCAGATCCTGAGCAGGTGATCGAATTATTTATCGTAGACGATGGGGTGCCAAAATCCCCCCCTAGCCAGGCACCTTTAGAAGTACGGCCTGGTGCTACACTTCGTTTACAGACTGGAGTAATCGTCGATCGAAACGGTAACCCAGTTCCAGATGGCACACCCGTGCAATTCATCCAACAGGACCGCATCCAAGGATTTGTCAACGTAATCGGCGAGCAACCGACTTTGAACGGAATCGCCAATCTCGACTATTTGCTCGAAGCAAGAAGCGGCAACTTTCGAATTACGGCAACGACCGGCGAGGCTCGTGCTTCTCAGGAAATCGACATCGTCATCGGCGAAAACGCCGTCGTTAGCGTCAATACACCTACTCCTGCACCTACTCAGATACCCACTACCACATTAACGCCATCCCCAACTACAACTACAACTCCTTCACCCCAACCCACTTCAACATTGACGCCACGGCCGACCGCAACGTTAGAACCCGAGACCTTAAACCCTGAAAAAGAGGACACAACCGTTTTCGGAGAAGTTCAAATGCTATTAGGATTTGGATTGGGGCTTTTAGCTACAGGTGGAGCAGGTTATGCCATCAGTCGAACAGAGCATAACAATTTACCGGTAATCGTACGCTGCATTCTATGGGGCATATTAGGCGCTCTCATCGCCTACAATTACTTTATGCTCGGTCTGCCGGGGACCACCTGGCTCGAATCACTAGGGAGTTGGGCAGCCTTGCTCATAACCCTCTTTGGGGGTGTTGTAGGCCTTCTTCTGCACCGCCTTAGTAATCGTCCATACTAACGATTGATGGCAATATCCTCCCAGGATCTAGGATCTTCCAATGGCTCTATGTGCGTAAAAACAGATATTGGTTCTAAAGACGATCGAACATCACTTTCGATATCTTCGAGCAGACTATGCCCTTTCTGAATAGACCAATCACCAGGAACTTGCAGGTGGACCGACATAAATCGTTGAGCACCAGATTGGCGGGTTCGAAGGGCGTGGTATTGTACGCCATCTTGTGTGTGAGCATTTAGGATTCCTACGATCTGTTCGATTTCATCTGCTGGCAAGCCAACATCCATTAAGCCCCCGACTGATTCTCGTAATATCTTTATACCGGAAATGAGGATCTGAATGGCAACAACGAGGGCTATTACCGGATCGAGCCACACCCATCCAGTAATTCCCACAGCCCCCACACCCACTAAGACTCCGGCTGTGGTCCAAACGTCGGTCATAAGGTGTTTAGCATCGGCAACTAATGTTATCGAGCGGTACTGGCTGCCTGCTCGATAAAGAATTCGGGCGACCACAAGATTAAGTAAAGCAGCGATAATCGATATGATGATGCCAACGCCAATTTGTTCAATGGGCTGTGGGTTCATTAAGCGATTGACGGCCGCGATTCCGATCGTCAAGGAGGCCACCAAGATCAAGGTTCCCTCAACTCCACTGGAGAAGTATTCAGCTTTGGTATGCCCATAAGCATGCTCTTCATCCGGAGGCTGAGCAGCCACCGTCAATACAATTAGTGCCACTACGGCCGCCACAAGATTTGCTGTCGATTCGATCGCATCTGACAACAAACCCACGGAATCGGTGAGAAAATATGCCCCGGCCTTTAATAAGATCGTCAATAAGGCTGCTGATACTGATAACCAGGCGTATTTGATAAGGAACTTGCGATCGCTGATCATGAGTTATATCGCCGAGTAATATTAGGAAACAGGTAATCGGAAAAAGTATGAGCCAAGTCATACTCAGGCGACCAATTCCAGTCCCTTTTAGCCGCAGAGTCATCTAGTTCCGCCGGCCAACTGTCAATGATGTTTTGCCTCTTGAGATCCGGCTTAAAAACGATATCAGCCTCAGGAAAAGCCTCTAAAACCAGATCTCGAATTTCAATAGCCGATAAACTGAAACTGGTCACATTGTAAACTCGCCGCTGCAAGGTTGATTGCCGAGCTTCAGCCAGTCGCAGAAGGGCACTAATCGCATCCGGCATTGCCATGAAAGGGATGCGCGAATCTTCGCGAACGAAACATGAATAGGGCTTCCCTCTTGCCGCTGCATGAATCATTTCAGGTGCATAATCGCTGGTTCCCCCGCTCGGGACGGTGAAGGCACTTATCAATCCAGGGAAACGCAAACTACGAAAATCCACCGTCGTTGGTCGTTTTGCCGCCAATTGATGGTAGTGCTGGCAATAGTAGTTACCTAGTAATTCGCAATATAATTTATTACAACCATACATGGTAGTAGGGTTATTCCATTCCCATTCCCTGACGCTTCTATCACGTTCTTTTGTCTTCAGATCTGGCATTCCATAGGCTGCGATCGAACTTGGGAATATGAAGCGTACCGACGCATCCCGCAATTCTGATTGTTCGGCCGCCAAATGCAATAACCTCATCGTTCCATCGACATTCACCCGGTGGGCCAATTCGGGTGTAAATTCTGCTCTCGTTGAGAGCAACGCCGCCAGGTGATAAATCACATCCACTTCATACTCACCAACAAGTCTCGACAATAATCCCCAATCCAGAATATCACCTTCGATATGTGTAACCGAATTTCGAAACTCCTCCGGCAATGGTTTTAGATCTAAGGTCAGAAGCATATTGTCTGTATTTGCCGAGAGGCTTTTAATGAGTGCCTGGCCTATTTCGCCAACAGCTCCTGTGATAAAGATAACTTTCTTACGCATGTGAACTCCTAAAAGTTAAGACTGGAAAAACAGGATGAATAAGATTTTTGCCTTGTCCTGCCGGCTTCTAGTTTTTTGTTAGGAACATTCTACGACTGGGCAGCATTTTGGCAACATGCCGCATAACGGAACATATGAACCTAGTCGTGGCCGATACGGTTCTATCAAAAGACGAACATTTAGGCCGTTCTTGTATTGCAATGAAAGCCTTACCCTTGGTAAACTCCATCCCCATATGCGGCAACGAGATATATTTTCTTTTTGGCTCCCACTGTTCGCCAGTTGGCTTCTGATGACCACCGAAGGTCCTGTCGTAAGTGCTTTTATCAACCGACTTCCCGACGAAGTGATTATGTTGGCGGCTATGGGAATCGTTACCAGCCTATCGGTCACTATTGAAAGCCCGATAATCAATTTATTGGCTACATCTACTGCATTGACCCGAGATAGGCCAGCTTATCTATTGCTTCGGAAATTTACCTTTCACTGGATGATAATCCTCACCCTGATTACTGTGTTGCTGGCATTTACTCCATTATTTGAATTAATCGTCGTCGATTTAATGAATGTGCCTCAGCCAGTGGCAGATTGGGTTAGACCTGGCTTACGCATCATGAGTTTTTGGAGTGCTGCGATTGCCTGGCGAAGATTCTTGCAGGGGATTATGATTCGCTATAATCAAACCCGCAAGGTAGCCTGGGGAACCATCGTTCGATTAGGTGCTTCCGGTGGCATTGTCTTGTTGCTGTCTATGCTATCTCAATGGCCAGGCGTCGTCGTTGGGTCGGTCGCACTTATGGCTGGAGTCATCGCCGAAGCTTCGTACGCCACCATAGCTGTGCAGCCAATCCTCAGGCGAGAATTAGCACCAGGAAGTCCTTTATATGACGGCCAACCTCTTACCTATCGCAAACTCTTCTGGTTTCATTTACCTCTGGCTGCCACCTCGCTATTGGCCCTCTTGGTCCAACCACTGGTTGCCTTTAGCTTGGCGAGATCGTCTAATCCCACACTGTCATTAGCAGCTTGGCCAGTTGTTTTCCAATTTACGCTTGTTGCCCGGTCAGCCGCATTTGCCCTACCCGAGGTGATTATCGCCCTCTTTATTGGTCAGGATACATTCCGTCCGCTACGCCGTTTTACGACAACTTTGGTCATAGCCAGTACTTTGTTTATGGTTTCGATCATACTGACTCCGTTATCAAGCTTATATCTTCTTGGAATCCAAGACTTGACTCAACCCGTTGCCTTTATCGCCCGAGCTGGGCTTCTTTACTTCATCCCTTATCCGGCTTTAGCCACACTCATATCCTGGATTCGTGGCCTTCTCATCAATCGTGGGGCAACCCGTCCCGTAAATGGAGGAATGGCCATAAATCTCTTCGTGACTGCAATCGTGTTGTATATCGGCCTTTTATATAATTGGCCGGGAATCAACGCAGCAGCGATTGCTTTATGTTTGGCGGCCGTGGCAGAATTCGTCTTCTTATGGTGGCGCGTTGAAGGCGTTCTCGATTTTAAATTCTCCATAATCGAATTTAGACGAACCCCGGTAGCCGGATAGAAATGACCAGCAATATCCTCATTGTCTATGCAAAGGAGTTATTACAGAATGATACAGGTTCGACAGCTTCCACTAGGACCACTCCAAACCAACTGTTATCTGCTTGGATGTGAAGAAACGTTGGAGGCGGCTGTCGTCGATCCCTCCTGGGACGGCCGAGCTATTGTCGCTACTGCAGAGAATGATGGTTGGGAGATCACCCATATATTATTGACTCACAGTCATTTCGATCACGTTGGGGGCCTGGATGAAGTTAAAGCATTGACCGGAGCACCAATCTTTATTCACGCCGATGCGGTGGATATGCTCGAAAACACGACGATGTCGGCCGCTTTTTTTGGTTTACGCGTTTCTGGGCCACCTCCCCCGGACGAGTTTTTGTTCGATGGCCAAGATATTCAGGTTGGTAAGCTATCCATTAAAGTCATGTACACACCTGGTCATGCTCCAGGCCATGTTTCATTTTATTTGCCGGACTATCGCGTTTTATTTGATGGTGATGTATTGTTTCAAGATGGTATCGGTCGCACTGATCTACCGGGCGGTGACTATACCACCCTGATGGAGACTATCCAAGAGAAGCTCTTGAGCTTGCCTGATGAAACAAAGGTTTTTTCAGGCCATGGCCCGGTAACGACCATTGGACAAGAGCGAAGAAATAATCCGTTCCTGCAAGAGATCGCCGGCTAGTTCCTCGCTTTGGTCTATTCTGGTTGAGGTGTAAATGTTGCCGTAGGAGTACTTGTTGGAATCGCGCCTAGCCAGGTAAAAAAAGCCTCATCGCTGTTAGATCCACCAAAAGTATAAATAAAACTTCCATCCTCACGTTCGCCAACCACCTGGACGATACGCACGCGCCAGCGAAAGACGTGCTCTTCCGGAACAGCCGGCCGCCATGAACCCGGTACAGAAAAAGATGACTGGCGTGTAAAGCCTCTTAGCGGATGGCTATCGACGTCAGTTAGGTCGGTCAATTCGACCATGTACCACTCATCATCTTCAAGATCTTTGACAGCTGCCCATTGTAAAAATAGGGGCTCACCAGGTGTCTCCACAACTGTACCATTGGCAGGAAAAAGCAAATGGGGTCCGGCCGGAGGTTCTGTTGCGGTCGGTGTTGGCGATGGCCCAGCAGTCGGTGGAATTGCCCCACCATGGATGATTTCTGGAATACAGATGACATCTCCCGGCTGAAGAACAGATTGTTCGGTTAGGCGATTAACTGCCAAAATTGCCTGTAAATCCACTCTCTCGCGAGCAGATATACCAAAAAATGTATCTCCTCCCTTGATTTCATACATTTGACAATCAGTTGGATCGGCGATGACTGTCTCTCCAACGATTTCAATTTCCACCGGCGCTAAGGGGGGGGTCGCAGTTGGCCATGGAATAATGAGCTGTTGAGAAACCTGTATACCAGAACCAGCCGGTAATCCATTTACTTCTGCGATGCTTTCCATCGTTACTCCATATCGCAGACTTAGCCCAAATAGGGTTTCGCCTAAAGCGACGTTATGCGAACGAGGTGGTTTGGGAGTGTCAGTTGGGGGTGGTGTCGATGTAATCGTAGGCGTATCTGTCGGAGGTGAGGTAATGGTCGCCAGTGGTGTCCACGTCGATGTTGCTGCCTGGGTTGGTGGTAAGCTTGTCGAGGTAGGAAATAATGCCAGAGTCGCTGCGGCTGGGTTTTGTATTACGAGAAATCCTAATATACAAACGACGACAAAGACACCAATAGCCATCACGATCGTTAACCGCGATTGCCGTTCATGCAACACCGACTCGACGACTGGGATGTGCGTTAATTCTTCATCATCTTCTAATCGAGCACCTTCGATTGATGTTGGTTCAACCAGTTGTTCAAATTCGGGTCCCAACTTCGTCGGTGGTTCTTGTTCGTCGCTTAGATCGAGGATCGCTTGGGCCGATTCTAGCTCAACTTGATCTGCCGTATCATGGCGGGATTCCTCGATGGTCCTTTGCTCATCTAAAATAAGATCAACATCAGCACCACACATGAGGCAACGGCCGTTGGTTGTGAGCTGGAGAACGGAATCACAAACCGGGCACCTCTTAGATTTATCTTTATCCAATGAATCTGGATTAGGACTCTGTAGTGAATTGTTCATGGAACAAGTGATGGGAATAGCCGGGCTACCGTTCGGCTAGCAAATCGAGGACGCCAGTGCTTTTCTGATGAAAATACCGCACCAAAATTCGGCATTATACCAGAGTTATACTCCTGTTCAAGCTGTTGTGCTTCTCTCTCTTAGATAGTACTCACCTGGCGAAGGGACTTATTGCAGGAACATTTAAAGCCAGTATAATTCGTTTAGACACTCCCCTAAGAGGGAATTTCGCGAGGAACTAATTTGTTTATGGACAACGCAGTAAAGAATGCGCCTGATGGTGCAGAACACCCGATGAGTTTTTTCTTAAACGATGATTACTTTCCGGAATTGCCCCAATCAGGTGAAATTCGCGAAGGTCAAGTTGTCGCCCACCGGAGCTTTGAAGTATTGATTGACATTGGAGCCAAGTCAGAGGGAATTATTCCAGGGGAAGAGTTGGAATCACTGGACTCCGATACCCGGGAACTTCTGACAGTAGGCAATTCAATCCCCGTCTACATTGTCAATCCTGAAGATCAGAATGGTAACATTATCCTTTCCTACAGTAAAGCGGTAGAGGAAGAAGATTGGCTAAAGGCCCAAGAGCTCTTGGATAGTCAGGAAGTCTATAAGGGAAATATTATCGGTTACAATCGCGGTGGAGTTCTGATGATGTTTGGTCAGGTGAGGGGCTTCATACCAGCGTCCCAACTCAGCAATCACCGCCGGACAAAAGAAAAATCGGGTGATGAAAGACTACAAGAGTTAGTTGGTCAGACGGTGACTGTGAAGGTAATCGAGGTTGATCGGAGCCGTAACCGCCTCATCCTGTCTGAGAAAGCGGCGATGAAGGAGATCAAGGCTGCCCAGCGCCAAGAGCTTTTAGGAGATCTCGAAGAAGGGGAAATTCGAGATGGGCGAATCGTCAATCTAGCCGATTTTGGCGCCTTCGTCGACATTGGTGGTATCGAAGGCCTGGTACACTTATCCGAATTAAGCTGGAAGCGTGTAAACCACCCGGCTGATTTGGTCGAAGTGGGAGACGAAGTCCAAGTATTCATTCTTAGCGTTGACGAGGAGCGTGGGCGGGTGGCCTTAAGCCTTAAACGCTTGGAACCAGATCCGTGGACAAAAGTAGACGAACTTTACAAAGAAGGGGAACTGGTTGAGGTAACCATTACAAAATTAACAAAGTACGGCGCATTTGCTCGGTTGGATGACGATTATTCTTTAGAAGGGCTAATTCATATTTCTGAATTATCAAACGACCATGTGGATTTACCTCAAGAAATCATTGAAACTGGGCAGGTCGTCTCAGCACGAATCATTCGCGTTGATTCAGATCGACGCCAGCTTGGTCTAAGCCTCAAACAGGTAGCATCGGCTGATTATCTAGAGAACGATTTGGCCATTGCCAGCGACGTTGAATCTGATAATTGATATTGATTTCAGGACACTATCAAGTATTTGGCTGATTGCTCCAACCTTTGGAGAGCCGAGGTGATTTATTGTGAATTCCAAGAATTGGGAACGCTTTACTCAAAGAGCCCGCAGGGTGTTGAGCCTGGCGCAAGAAGAAGCAGAGAAACTCAATCATAGTTATATCGGTAGTGAGCATGTGTTAATCGGCCTGATCCGGGAAGAAGGCGGTGTTGCCGGCCGGGTTCTACGGGAACTTGGTCTCGAGGAGCATCGCGTTCAGGCCATGGTAGAGCGGCTATCCGGAGTCGGGACGCGAACTCCATTTACAAAGATAGAGTTATCGCCAAGCACTAAGCGAATTCTCGAGCTGGCTGTCGATGAAGCCAGGCGTATGGGCCAACACTATATTAGTACAGAACATTTACTACTTGGTCTGGTTCGCCAGAATGAAGGCGTTGCGATGGATGTTCTCCGGAAGTTCGGCATTAGCGCCGAGCAAGTCCGTAGACAGACCAGGCGTGTGCTGAAAGAAAGTCCGGTTTCAACCACTGAAAGTCAATCTAAGGGTGGCAAACGAGAAAAAAGCAAAACGCCACTCGTCGATCAGCTCGCCACCGATCTGACCGCTTTAGCTGATGAGCATAAGCTGGATCCGGTAATTGGCCGGAATACTGAAATTGAACGAGTCATCCAAATCTTAGCCCGGCGCACCAAGAACAATCCAGCTTTGATCGGCGAGCCGGGTGTTGGTAAAACCGCGATCGTTGAAGGTTTAGCCCAACGTATTGTCGATGGTCAAGTGCCGGAGGTGCTTTACAACAAACGAGTCCTCCAGTTAGATGTTGGCAGCCTCGTTGCCGGTACCATGTACCGTGGCCAATTCGAGGAACGGCTTAAGCGGGTGATTGAAGAACTAAAATCCAGTGACGCAATTCTGTTCATCGACGAAGTGCACATGCTAGTAGGCGCTGGTTCAGCAGGCAGTGCAGTGGATGCAGCCAATATTCTTAAACCCGCACTTTCTCGCGGAGAGCTACAATGTATTGGGGCTACCACCCTTGATGAATACCGGAAACATATCGAAAGTGATGCCGCGCTGGAACGTCGTTTCCAACCTGTGCGAGTTGAAGAACCAACGCCTGACGAATCAGTCCATATATTGATGGGGATTAAGTCTGCTTATGAAAAGCATCATAATCTAACTATAACCGACGAGGCCATTAATGCTGCGGTTAATCTTTCCACCAGATATGTGACCGATCGATTCCTACCAGATAAAGCTATTGACTTGATCGATGAAGGCTCATCTCGTGTGCGAATGTACCGTGCTTCTCAGCCGCCTGATGTGCGGGAGGCTTACGAGACATTGCGGCAGTTACGGGAAGAGCGTAATGAGCTGGTCGAAGCTGGTAGCTATGACCAAGCCGCACAGATTAGAAAAGAAGAAGAAGAGGTCCAACGGCAATTGGATGAGCTTCGAGTTGGTGACGTCGACGTAAAAGAGTCTCTTTTGGTAACGGCCGAGGATATTGCCGAGGTGTTATCGATGTGGACGGGCATCCCTGTTATTCAGCTCTCCGAAGAGGAATCCGCCCGATTGCTCGACATGGAAGATGAGATACATAAATATATTGTTGGGCAAGACGAGGCGATAGAGGCCATCTCCAAGGCAGTTCGCCGGGCACGTGCTGGGATGAAAGATCCCAGAAGGCCAATTGGCTCTTTTATATTTTTGGGACCCACAGGTGTCGGCAAGACTGAATTAACGAAAGCCTTGGCCAGGTTCTTATTTGGCAGTGAAGATGCTCTGATCCAACTTGACATGTCCGAGTTCATGGAGCGGCATAATGTTGCCCGTCTGATCGGGTCTCCTCCTGGATATGTGGGTTATGAGGACGCCGGTCAGCTAACGGAAGCCGTTCGTCGTCGCCCTTATTCCATCGTTGTCTTTGATGAGATCGAGAAAGCACATCCTGAGGCATTCAACATTTTGTTACAGATAATGGAAGAAGGCCATTTATCAGATGCAAAGGGATTGAAAGTCGACTTTCGTAATGCCATCATCATCATGACCTCCAACGTTGGAGCTGAGACGATTAAAAAGGGTCCAAACCTTGGCTTTTCCTTCCAACGGGATATGTCTGTCGAAGAAGAAGAAGCCTACGGTGATATGCACAAAGTATTGATCGATCAGCTTAAAAGGACCTTCCGGCCTGAGTTCATCAATCGTGTGGACAGCATCATCGTCTTCAGACAATTGAATCAACAGGACATCCGCCAAATCGTCGATATCATCATTGAAGAGGTGAATGAGCGTTTAGTAGAACATGAATTATCTTTGGCTGCATCCGATGCCGCTAAAGATTGGCTGATGGAAAATGGTTACGATCGCGAGTTTGGCGCCCGGCCCCTACGTAGGTTAATCCAATCTTCTGTCGAAGATAAATTATCAGATGCTGTGTTGGCTGGTAAATTTGGCCCTGGTGACCATATTCTAATCGATGCAGAAGAAGACGAGATCATCCTGAAACTGCAAGACAAACTACCGTCAACTGATAATGGCAGTGGCGAACAAGTTGAGGAGGAAGTTTTGCCCGCAGCTTCTTAGCGTTGCTTGCCGAAAAAATGCGTCTAAACAGAAAGGTCCGCATCGATGATGTGGACCTTTTTTATATCATGTTCTTATGGGGATGGGACAATCAATTCTTGACCGGTTTCTATGTGGTCCAGGTCTACAATGTCATTAGCCCTGGCTAATTGTTCCAATGTTACACTAAAAAGTTCGGCTATTTCAGCCAAAGTATCCCCTGGTTGAACGACATAGATCTTTGTATCATCGGCATCTGGCTCTATAGTGCTCGCTGCTGCTTGTGACGGACTAGCAGGCTCGCTTTCGGGCGCTCCAGGAGTCCATGTTGGCGGCAATTCAACCGCAATACCCGTCCGAGGAGATTCATCAATCGCCGGAACTAAATCAGAGGACGCATCTGAACGGCTAGTTGAGTTTAAATCCCTTTGTGGAACTAAAGTTGGCAGGTTTTTTTTATCCAGCGCACAACCGGAGACCAATAAAGCCGCTATCAAAACAATAATTGATTTTAACAATGGACCTTTTATCATGATTAGCCTTCTATAAATCTCTGATTAGCCAGATGTCCAGGGTTTGCACTAGCATTCTGGCTCCCCACTCGGGTTGCCGCAACAGCTAATCCAAGGAACAACCAGAATATCGTGACAGCATGGTGAAAATCTATGTTGAAAAGGTAATGATCAAATATACCCGCCACTAAACCCCCTACGACGGCCGCAAATAATCCCAGCCATATAGGATCTAGACGTAAATTACTACGAAAATGATGTCGGTTCACGAAACCATATCCAAATACCGCACTAATTACGGCGACGAAAGCCCCCAGTCCAAGGACGCCCATCTGCTGGCCAATAGTGAGATAAACGTTGGCTACTCCCAGATAAAGGTCAATATCTGGGGAACCGGAAAATCCGACCCCGAATAAAGGATACCGGGCAATGAGAGCAACTGCATCGCGGTATTCGCCAAACCGCATTTGAGTGGCCAGATCTTGTCCCTGAAATCCCTCAATAAAACGGCTGATATAGCTTTGAGTGAACGGGAAAAGTAAAAACGCCAGGAGTATGAGGAGCATGTAGGGGATCAGACGACGGTAACGGGCCAAGGCTATAAAACTCAAACCGGCTGCCAAACCCACCATAGCTCCCCGAGAAAAAGTGAGAATCAAGGCGATAAATATGGTCCCGACCGCAATCAGAGTAAACCATCCTGGCATCAGCTTTCTCCTGGCCACAAGCTGGGGTGAGGCTAGAGCGGCAACCATGAGAAGCATTCCCCCAAAAGCATTTGGATCAACAGAAGTGCTGATAGCCCTTTCAGATAACTCGGGATTCTCTTCTATATATCGAATGACCAACCCACCGGGATAGCCAATTCGTTGCAAGGTGTTGAGAAAATCGTTGGCCATCATATCGGGCAATAACCATAAGATAATTCCCATGGTGGCGGCGGCAGCTCCAACGATAATGATCACTTGTACGATGCGTTCGATCCTTTCCCAAGTTGAAAAAAAATCGATTATGACCAAGACAAATCCGAGGCTAAGAATTAATTCGGCAAAGTGGCGCAATAGATTGGCCGTCAATGGACCGTTGCCTAGCCCAAAAATGAAGGCGAAAAGGGCAACCAGGATGAAGACCAATAGCGGGATCGTCACCGGTGCCGTAATAACTGTCCTTTGCTTGCCGGTTACTACCCTTAAGACCCAGATACCAACAGTAGCAGCCAACGCCAAGTCCAACAACGTTGGGGTAATCCCGACGTCAATCGGGATAGTTGCAAATGGCAATAAGCAAACGACACCGACGACAGCCCAGAAACCACTCTCGATATCTCGCAAGACGATAATAGCTGCCAGAACGGCGATCATCACACCGGTGGCAGCGAGCGGTCCGCCGAAAGCAAGGATCAATCCACCCATGACAGCCATCAGGCCAGCAACCAGGCCAACCCACAAAATGGTTGGACCCTTACTGCCAGTTAGAAAAGTACTGATCCGTTTATTGGTGATCATATAGTAAACATATTATCACGTTGAACTATCAGAACAAACCGCTCAACTTAGCACTTAGGTCATGATCACTACTCCACCCGCAGGTCAGACAAGTGTAGAAAGTCATCAGTTAACCGACCCTCTGTGGTCACCATTTGCAACCGGTCAAATCCGCCACCGTCCGGACGTGTATAAATCCCAATTATTACAGGGTATACTCCTGGTGGTATGTCTTCATCTAATCGAAAACCCATTTCCACTTCCTCGATTGAACCGGGCAGCCAATCACTTGTCGGTTGGTTCAGATCCTGACTCGCCCATCGCGTTGTGTCCTCGTCAATAACTTGGGCGAAAAAAGTATAATCTGTATCCAGAATTTTTAATGGACGCCAAAATAAGGTCAACTTTACTTCCTGCCCTGGTTCCAGTCGCCGTTGATTCATTCGAAAACCTACCAATTCCAGTTCATCCTCAAAATTCACAACGATTGGATTCGGAACCTGGCCCCCAATCGCTTCCAAGTTGACAATTTCCAGTTCAACAGATTCCAGGCCGTCTTCAGTCAACAATCGCTCTCCATTATCGAAATCATATAAACCGGTTACGATCGTTAAAGCAAGCGGTGCTACCGCTGTGTCCGGGATTTCTAGCTCATACCGATTGGTGACTCGATCGCCGGGTTGGAGGAAACTCGTCGCTAATAAACCTTGTCCCAGGTACATGTCCCTTTGGGCAATCGGCGCTTCGAGAATTGGATCGATCAGATGCACAAAAACACTCCAATCGCGCTGCATTTCTTCCAGGACTTCCCACTCTAACACGACATCTAACTCATCCCCTGGCTGCAACTCATTTGTTTGAAGTTGATATCCTAAGAGACGGATCTTATTAGCAAAGTTATTATTTACTATACGAAATTTATCAATGGTTGTGCCTTTATTTTCTACTTTGTAGGCAGGCTCGATCCACAAAAAAGGTGCTAGGGCAGAAATCGTAAACATGAATATTCCAATTATAGATACGACCACTGTGGCATATCGTCTAGGCATCCACCCCACAAATCCCACAACTAACATCGTGCTGAGGGCAGAGATTGAGGAAAAGACCAGCCGTCCTTGTGATGACCAGGTAATGGTCGCCCACCTGACTAACCCGGCGACAACAGCTGCAGCCCAGAGAAAACACAGTGTCAGGGCGATATGCTTCTCCATAAATGCCAGGACAGTGTAAAACATTGACTTGATATCGACGATCGGAGTGCCAGAGTTTGTATTCCAACCATATAGGAGCAACAGGCCATATAGGAAAAATCCAGCCACGGAGGTGATAACCACCGCATTGAGAACGTGATATATCCAATCCGGCATTGGGACATTAAGCCCGCCAAACAAACCCCAATATGAAATCATGAAACCCCACCTCTCGTCCCAGAGTTGGGCGATACTTGCTGGATGAGCCCGGCGGCCGAGTACAGCAATAAAGGCATTCCATCCGCTCCAATCGCCATACAACTGGAAGTTCCGATAGTACCACCAGCCGGCAATCAGTAAGGCAGGTATGATGACCAATAAGAAGCGTAAAATCGATCGCCAGGTCACCCTAACTAAACTCGCCAACTCGACCTCACGACCCTGATCACTCCATTGTTTGATGAATATCACCAGTATTGTTAAGGCAAACAATCCCAAAGCCGTGATCTTGGTTAAGGCACCCAGGCCAATAATGCTCCCAAGGATAAGCAATCGCAAGAATTCTTGACGATTCGTTTCATCCTTTGGCCAAACGATTCGAATCATCAGCAACAAAGCAAGAGATGATAGGGTGATAACAAGATTATCATTGTTCACTGACCCGCTGATAAATAAGAACATCGGTGTAAATGCATTCACAGCTGCTGCCCCAAGAGCAATTTCTGGCCTACTCGGTGCTACTTCACGAGCAATCTGGTAGGTCAGGTAAATAGTTACTGCCCCGAGCATAACCGAAAAAAAACGGACCACCCGGACGGCGAGTTGGGTACCATTCAGCGGATCGGAATTAGGGTCATGAACGACTAGATTAATATTGCCATCAGAAGTAATGACCCCATTGTCAACATGTGGATTCAACCAGCGCACATCTTCCATGTCCGACGTGTCAATCCAAAAAGTAATGAGGGCCCCCAAGTAGTAATAAAGGGGCGGCTGGCTCGCTTCTTGCTTCCATGGGCCGGCTTGAGTTGGATTAAAAACCTGTACTGGTAAGGGGTTTCCATCTGCCAGGTGGCGTATCATGGGATAATGCCACAATTCATCCGATGCTTCGAATACTGGGGTAATGCTGGCGTATCCAATACCAAGGAGGATAAATAATGATAATATGAGGAAAAGTACGCGTTTTTCTGTCACAAAGGCAGCATTCTAGGACGAAAAATTGCAGGCGTTCAGTGCTTTAAAAAACATCAAAAATAAAGTGTCAGCTCAGGTCATAGGTCAAGATTTGTTATCGCTTCGAAAAAAGCCGATGTTTGCTGGGCAATCCTGTCCCAACTGAATGATTTCGCTAATAGTGCTGCGCCTCTTCCAAGACGGATTCTCAAGTCTGGATCGGCCGCAAGTTGACTGATAGCTTCCTTCAAGGTCACCGTATCGTCAATAGGCGTTAGCCAGACGTTTTCCCCATGGATTAGCTCCGGTATTGGACTGGACGGTTCGGTGGTGATCAGCGGACAGCCGTTTGCCAGAATAGCCATCAAAGTTCCCCTGCGTAACGACACACCATCCCGATAAGGCATCACCATAATATCAACTGCACCGAAATAGGTTGAGAGCTCGGCATCAGACAAAAATCCGCTCCAATGGATACGCGATGCCAGGCCAAACTGAGCGATTGTAGACTCAACATGTTCCAGGAAGGCCACATTTTCAGGATCACTACTCCCTGTTCTAGCCCCAATGAAGGCTAGATGGACTTCCGAATCGAGTTGCTTCAATACCTGGAGCAGAATATCCGCACCCTTACTGGCATTTAGAAAGCCGAAATAGCCTAATAATAGATCATCATTGCCGAGTCCCAGCTCTTTCCTCAACGCCCTGACATGAGTTACCAGGGGCTGTATTGCTCTGACATTGCTACCAATAGGTATAAGCATTAATCTTCTAGGGTCAAAATCTCTTTCCTGTAGACGGGCAAAATCTTCCGCATTTGTGACGATGACACCATCAGCGGATCTTGCCAATTTGTACACAACCCACGGGCGTAATCGGCCAGCCTTGGGAAAGAGATAGGGCACCCGTAAATCGTGAAATGTCACTACAGTAAGACTGACTTCCTTTAGACGCCAGGGCAAAAAATTAATGGCTGGGATATTCATATCAAACGCAGCCGCCTGATATTGGAGATTTACCACATTTAAGTCATACTGTACGGCTATATCGGCGATTGTATTGACCGCTGACCAGCGCCAACGGTTGATCCGTGGATGTAATTGGGCAAAACCAACGTCAACTGGTTCGTGTGGCTCCCAAATGCTGCGGCGAGATTGATCAGGCCGGGCATCGCCAGAAGCGATGATATGGATCTCATGGCCAAGCATGGCCAGTGCTTTCGCTAATTGGCTGGAAAATGCTCCAACACCCCCTTCCATTGGCGGGTACTCGCCAGTGACCAAGCCAATCTTCAAACCCATCTATTTAGTACCCGGCCGGACGGAGCCCTGATCGCAACACATCCCAATAGGCCCGGATCCGTTGCTTGCGTAGCTTTCGTTTGTGGCCAATCGCGCCTTTCCCAGCTTCAAGGACTATCTGTCCAACATAATTCAGTAACAGCCAGAATCTGAGCGAATCGGCCTGTAACCGGCCATGATATTTTCGAAAATAGCGTAATTTTGCCTTATTGAAGTTGATATGACGCTGAACAATTGCCTGTTCACTGCTTTTGCCGACATGGTGGATTATTTCAGCTGAAGGTAAAAACACAATGCGCCAGCCTGCATCCTTGATCCTCCGGCACCAATCTAGCTCTTCCGAATACATGAAGTACGCTTCATCCATCAGACCCACCTCATCGATAACTTCATGGCGCACCATCAAAGAAGCACCGGTGAGCCAGTCAACATCCACCGGTTCATCAAGGGGGAGATCCTCAGCATAGTAATCTCGTATTAAAGAATGGGGAGCATAAGGCTCGAACCAGGTACTCTCGAAAACGGCCGTTCCAAAGGTAGGAAAACGGCGTCGCGAAGATTGGATCGAGCCATCTGGATTTATTAACATACCGCTTACAACTCCGACATCAAGATGTTGATTCAGATAAGCTACCATCTGGCTCAAAGCATCCCCAATAACCTCGGTGTCAGGATTCAGGAGCATGATATGCCGGCCGCGAGCTCGCTCGATACCGATATTGTTCCCTTTCGGAAAGCCGACGTTATCAGATCTGGCTACGAGATTTACCCAGGCAAACTGTTCCCGGAGCATTTCAGGGCTACCGTCAACCGACCCGGCGTCCACCACGATCACCTCTAGATTTAATTCACCACGACCACTGTCAATAGTCTGTAGACAATTGGCAAGAAGCTTCCGGACATTCCAGCTCACGATAATAATCGATAAATCCAGGCCATAATCTCGTTGAAGATGACCATTTTGCTTCATAACGACCTCAGACCTTCACCGAAAAGTCGTTCTGCGTTTGCTGTAGTCTGACGGGCTATTTCGTCCACTGTCATTGAACGAATTTCAGCCAATTTCTCCGCCACGCGAATAACAAATGCAGGTTCGTTCCTTTTGCCCCTAAACTGCTGCGGTGCCAGGAATGGGGAGTCCGTCTCGATAAGTACACGGTCCAGCCGAATTTTAGCTGCGACCTCTCGCAGTTCACCGGCGTTTTTATAAGTTAGTGGTCCGGTAAAACCTATGTAAAATCCCATCTCTACCGCCGACACGGCGGTCTTCCAAGGGCTCGAAAAGGAATGCAATACACCTTTCAGTTCACTCCACTCTTTCTTAGCCCTCTCCAAGATTTGAAGTATATCGGCGTCTGCCAGACGGTTGTGCACAATAATGGGTAAACCAAGCTCACCCGCTAATGAAACTTGAGCAGAGAAAGCCATTTTCTGTGTCGACTGAGGTGACCAATCACGATAGTAATCTAACCCAATTTCTCCAATAGCCACAACCTTTGGATGATCAACCATCAATCGAAGACGGTCAACCCATTCATCGCGCCAATCTGCAGAGGAGTTTGGATGGATCCCAATTGCCGCATAAATGGGATCAAATTTATTTGCCAGGGATAAAACTTTTTGGCAATTATCAAGGTCAATTGCCGGCACGATGATTCGGCGAACGCCAGCGGTTACTGCCCGTTCGACAACAAGCTCCCTGTCCTCGTTGAAGCGTTCAAAATCGAGGTGACAATGAGTATCTACCAGCACAGACATGGTTCTGGAGTTTAATTGTTTGACACTTTTCGCCTGCGTCTTAACCACTTCCCGATTTCCACGGCCCAGAAGACAACTGTACTCATCAACAGGCTAATGGCCAGTTCAGTGGCCGACAGCGGTTTCGTCTCAAACGCCCGCTGTAGAAATGGTAAGTATATCACCGCCAGCTGGAGCAGAAAGGTCAACAACACCGCCCCCAACATCGAGGGGTTGGAGAACAGGCCGATTCGAAACAGGGAGTCGTGGCCCGAACGGATGGCCAGGGCGTTGCCCATCTGGGCCAGAGTCAGGGTGGTGAAGACCATCGTCTGCCAGGCCCCGTCGGCATCATTCACCCACGACCGATAGCCCACGCCCAATGAAACAACGCCCATCAGAAAGCCTATCCACAGGATCTGGCGGCCGATCCCCCGGCTGAGGACGCTCTCCCCTGGCTGGTAGGGCGGCCGTTCCATCGTGCCTCGCTCAGCCGGTTCTACCGCCAGGGCCAGGCCGGGTAAGCCGTCGGTCACCAGGTTTATCCACAGGATCTGCAAGGGCAACAGCGGCAAAGGCATGCCCAGAAACGGGGCGACCAGCATCACCAGGATCTCGCCGGTGTTGCTGGACAGGATGTACTTGATAAACTTGCGGATGTTATCGTAGATCACCCGCCCTTCTTCTATGGCGGCCACGATGGTGGCGAAGTTATCGTCCAGCAGCACCATATCGGCTGCTTCCTTGGAAACGTCCGTCCCGGTCTGGCCCATGGCGATGCCGATGTCGGCTTTCTTCAAGGCCGGGGCGTCGTTGACCCCATCGCCGGTCATGGCCACCACTTCGCCATTTTCCTGCAAGGCCTCGACGATATTCAGTTTGTGTTCCGGGGAAACCCGGGCAAATACGGCCACATCGCCCACCCTGCCCCGCAGGTCCTCGACCGCCATCTGGGCCAGGTCAGCCCCGGTGAGGTTGTGCCCGGTGGCCACGATGTCCAACTCCTGAGCGATATGTTGGGCCGTCAAGGGGTGGTCGCCGGTGATCATGATCGGTCGAATGCCGGCTGACCGGCTGGTGGCCACCGCTTGTTTGACCTCCGGCCGGGGCGGGTCCAACAGGCCGATCAAACCCACGAAGATGAGCCCCTGCTCCACCTGGCCATTCTGGACCTTGGCCGGCAGTTCCTCCAGCGGCCGGAAGGCCACCCCCAACACCCGTTGGCCCTTTTGCGCCAGCCGCTCGTTGGCCTGGCCGATGCGGGCCAACAGCTCCTCGCCCAGGGGCACCACGCTGTCCCCTATCCAAACCCCCGTCGTCGCCTCCAGCAGGCTATCCACTGCCCCTTTGGTGAAGGCCACGTAGGGCGCCGGATTCCAGGGCACAGCCGCCATTTCCGGACCTTCGGCTGGAGCATGGATCGTCGTCATGCGTTTTCTCTCGGACGAGAAGGGCACCTCGGCCACTCTCGGCCAGCTCTTCTCCAAACAGGATTTCTCCAAGCCGCATTGCGCGGCGGCCACGACCAGGGCCGCCTCGGTCGGGTCGCCGATGGCCTGCCGCCCACCATTTCCATCCCGGGCCGGTTGCAGGACGGCATCGTTACACAGGGCAGCCGCTTTCAACAGCAGGTCCATGTTCTGCTCTGGCGCCTTGGCCCCAGGGTCGCCCTCGACCTTGGCCATGGCCGTACGGAAATCGAGGGCGGGGTTGGTCTCTGGGTCCTGGCCGGCCAGGTCCAGCACGCTGACGCTCATGCGGTTTTCGGTTAAGGTGCCGGTTTTGTCCGAGCAAATGACCGTCACCGAGCCCAGGGTTTCCACAGCCGGCAGCTTGCGGATGAGGGCGTTGCGCCTTAACATCCGCCGCGAGCCCAGGGCCAGGGTGATGGTGACCACCGCCGGCAAGCCCTCCGGGATGGCCGCCACGGCCATGCTGATGCCGGTCAGCAGCATCAGCTCCAACTCCTCGCCCCGAATCAGGCCCAGCACAAAGACGATGCCGATGATGACCAGGGTAGCCAGGGCCAACACCCGGCCTAAATGGTCCAGGCGGCGCTGCAAGGGGGTTGGCTCCCGCTCCACCGTTTGCAGCATCTCGGCGATGCCCCCGATCTGGGTCTCCATGCCGGTGCTGGTGACCAGGGCCGTCCCCCGGCCGTAGGTGATGACCGTGCCCATATGGACCATGTTGAAGCGGTCGCCCACCGGCTGCTCGGACGGGCCCAGCTGGGCCGTCGACTTCTCCACCGGCTCCGATTCCCCGGTTAGGGCGGCTTCTTCGACCTGCAGGTTGACGCTTTCCAACAAGCGGCCGTCGGCTGACACCTTGTTGCCGGCCTCCAGCAGCATGATGTCCCCCGGCACCAGCCGCCGGGCCGAGATCTCCTGGACTTGCCCGTCGCGCCGCACCCGCACGGTGGGCACGGCCAGTTTCTTCAGCGCCGCCATGGCTCTTTCCGCCCGGTATTCCTGGCTGAAGCCCAAGATGGCGTTCAGGACGACGATGACCAGGATGACCAGGGCATCATCCCATTCGCCCAGGGACAGGGACACCGCGGCGGCGGCGATGAGGATGAGGACCATCACCGCCGTGAGCTGTTCCCACAGAATGCGCCAGGGGTTCTTGACCCCGCGCTCGATGAGTTCGTTTGTGCCGTATTCAGATAAGCGTCGGTTGGCTTCCCCCGTCGACAAACCGGCTGACAGGTCGCTGTTCAACTCTGCCAGAGCCGTGGCCCCGTCCAATTGATACCAAT
>Ga0209536_100001023_pt1 | contig 46364 bp, 43 predicted proteins | sample DeeMarSeWOR28_12_FD_187461 | JGI IMG/M metagenome (GOLD analysis project Ga0209536, IMG submission 187461) | Marine sediment microbial communities from White Oak River estuary, North Carolina - WOR-2-8_12 (SPAdes) (version 2) | ecosystem: Environmental > Aquatic > Marine > Intertidal zone >...
ACTCGTCAGCACCCCGAAGGGCCTGTTACCGTTCGACTTGCATGTGTTAAGCATGCCGCCAGCGTTCAATCTGAGCCAGGATCAAACTCTTCAGTTTAAGGTGTTCGGTTGCTTTGAGGGCAACCAATCCCTTTGCGATGAAGAGATGACCTCGTTCAGGTTATCCTCTCGGATTAACTGACTTGGTCACTTACATCGACGTACATTGGCAAGCCAAATCGTCGACGCAAGCGCCCACACAAATTACCTGATCTGGATTGTTAAAGAGCGTGCCGGCTCGAAGCCGACCGAGACAGACAAGTGTACGTTGTCTGCCCCAATTGCGTCAAGGCTAGGAGCCCCGGCGCAGCCCCGAAGCGTGCGTCCTCATGGAGGGGCCTGCCGACGGGAAGCGCGCATTATACGGACCGCCGATGAGCCGTCAACAACTATTACGAAAAACTTGTGACATGGATAAACATAGAAGCGAGTGGCGAGGTTCGAGGGCTCAGGATCAACCCGCCAGGAGCCAGCCGAGCGGCGGGCGGGAACGGCTGGGTCGGCCGAAATTCGGGGTCCTAGCCACTAGAGACCAGCAACTAGGTCCTAAGTGGGTAGGACCGAGGATCGACTGGCCAGGGTGGAACCCTACGGCCAGAGCACAGCGCCAACGCCCTAATTCGGGGGTTGCTGGCAACTAGCCACTCGTCACTGTGACCCTCGCAAACTTCCGCTTCCCCACCTGATAGACGTGGGTGGTGCCGGCCTTGAGCTCAAGGCGAGCATCCTCGACTCGCTCCCCATCGATCTTGACCGCCCCCTGCTTGACCATGCGCATGGCCTCGGACGTGCTGCCCACCAAGCCTGCATCCTTCAGCAGGTTGCCGATCAGCAGTGCGCCATTGGGCACTACGAGCTCCAGGGTGGGCATGTCGTCGGGCCTCTCCCCCTGTTGGAAGCGGGCGATGAAAGCGTCACGGGCTTTGGCGCCCGCGCCCTGGCCGTGAAACCGGTCCACGATCTCGATACCAAGCAGGAACTTTATGTCCCGCGGGTTTGCCCCCTCGGTCACCTGCTGCTTGAAGCCCTGGATCTCGGTCATGGGCCGAAAGCTCAACAGCTCAAAATAGCGCCACATCAGGTCGTCGGACACCGACATCAGCTTGCCGAACATCTCATCTGCCGGGTCGGTGATGCCGATATAGTTCCCGAGGGACTTGGACATTTTCTGAACGCCGTCCAGGCCTTCGAGAATAGGCATGGTGAGCACGACTTGGGGTTCCTGGCCAAACTGCTTCTGCAGCTCCCGGCCCACCAGCAGGTTGAACTTCTGATCCGTGCCGCCCAGCTCGACATCGGCCTTCATGGCTACGGAGTCGTAGCCCTGAATCAAGGGATAGAGAAACTCATGGATGGCGATAGGCTGACCACCACTGTAGCGCTTGCTGAAGTCATCGCGCTCCAGCATGCGGGCGACCGTATGCTTGGCGGCGAGTTGGATGAGGTCGACCGCGCTCATCTCGCCCATCCAGCTGGAGTTGAACATCACCAGCGTCTTCTCGGGATCGAGAATCTTGAAAATCTGCTGTTCGTAGGTTTCCGCGTTTTCAATGACTTCATCGCGCGTCAGTGGCGGCCGGGTCGCGCTCTTGCCGGTCGGATCGCCGATCATCCCGGTGAAGTCACCGATCAGGAACAACACTTCGTGGCCGAGGTCCTGAAACTGGCGCAACTTGTTGATCAGCACCGTATGGCCCAGATGAAGGTCCGGCGCCGTGGGGTCGAAGCCCGCTTTGACCCTCAGCGGCTTGCCACGCTGCAGCTTGGTCACCAAATCGGTTTCGAGCAGAACCTCATCGGCCCCGCGCTTGATCATCGCCAACGTGTCTGCCAGCGCCGCCATTCGACGTTCCTCGCTCACGAAAGGGGCCGCAGGGTATCACACTGCCCGAATGGTGGCAGCCAGGCTCCCGGATTGAGCCTACGCATTGACCGGTGCCGGGTTCACCAGCTATCTTTACGCCAACCAGCAAAAAACTAGTTATTTCCGTGGATTACACCTCACTTCTGCAAATGGATTTCAAGTCACCGCGGCCGCTGCCCCGCCGCTTGCGGCTGCGTCGCGCGCACGTCTTGGGCGTACTCGCGCTATCCGCCGCACTCGGTCTGGTACTCGGCGTGGCTTGGCATGATGCGGGCGCTACACGCCATAGCGGTCTCGATGACTCCGCCAGCGCCGTTACAGCGCCCGGTACGCGCGTCACCATGGCGCTGCCGCTGCCGCCGGGTCTCGACGGGGCTGCCAAGGGCCCGGCACCGGCGACGTCTGAGCCGACACCATCCTGGCAGAGCGTGACCGTTCGCAGCGGCGATTCGCTGGCGGCAATCTTCTCCCGCCTCACGCTGAGTCCGCGCGAACTGCACAATCTGATGGCCTCGAGCGAGGAAACCGCGAGGCTGCGCCAAATCATGCCGGGGCAGGAGTTGCGCTTTCTAATCGGCGCAGATAACACGCTCCAACAACTGGTCTACGCGGTAAGTCCGCTGGAATCGCTCCACGTCGTGCGCACAGGGGACACGTTTCACGTCGCCGCTGAGCAACGAGATACGGAGGTTCGTGCCGCCTACGCCCATGGCAGAATCGACAGCTCGCTGTTTCTGGCTGGCCAGAGAGCGGGGCTTTCCGACAACCTAATCATGGAGCTGGCCGCGATTTTCGGCTGGGACGTCGACTTCGCACTCGATATCCGCGAAGGTGACGAGTTTGCCGTGATTTACGAGGAACATTTTCTCGATGGCGAGAAGTTGCGCGACGGCGCGATAATTGGCGCCGAGTTTGTCAACCAGGGACAGCGCTATCAGGCCGTGCGCTACACCGACCCAGAGGGACGCGGCGATTATTTCACGCCTGATGGTATGTCGATGCGCAAGGCATTTTTGCGAACGCCGGTCGAGTTTTCGCGCATCAGCTCCCGTTTCGGCACCCGCAAGCATCCGGTCTTGAACAAGTTCCGCGCACACAAGGGTGTGGACTACGCCGCGCCGCAGGGCACACCGATCAAGGCCGCTGGCGATGGCAAGGTGATTTTTGCCGGAACCAAGGGCGGCTATGGCAGAACGGCTATCATTCAGCACGGCGGGCGCTACAGCACGCTTTACGCCCACATGTCGAAGTTCGCCCGCGGCGTGCGCAGCGGAAAGTACGTTCGCCAGGGCCAGACGATTGGCTACGTTGGCAGCTCGGGCTTGGCCACCGGCCCACATCTTCACTATGAGTTCCGCGTCAACGGCGTGCACCGCAATCCGCTGACCGTCAAGCTGCCCGAAGCGGCACCCATATCGGCCGCACTCAAATCGGACTTCATCGACCATGCCGACCGACTCACCCGCCAGTTGAACGCGCACCGCGAGAGCCGGATCGCTCTGAATGCCAACTGACCAGCCTCCGTCCCGGACCGCGTGAGCGAGTTCTATGTCGGTCTGATATCGGGAACCAGCGTTGACGCCGTTGACGCCGCCCTGGTCGATTTTTCAGCGACCGCACCTCAACTCCGCGCCACACATTCGCACGGCATTCCCGCCGACCTTCGTGACGAGCTGTTGGCTCTCACTGCGCCAGGTGCCAACGAGCTCGAACGTATGGCGCGCGCTGACGTGGCGGTGGGTCGACTATTCGCGGACGCAGCGCTGACGCTGCTGCGGAAAGCCGGCTGTCCGGCGTTGCGGGTGCGTGCTCTTGGTAGTCATGGACAAACACTGCGTCACCTGCCCGGTGGCGCCTTCCCGACCACTGTCCAGGTCGGCGATCCGAACATCATCGCCCAGCTCACGGGAATCGCTACCGTGGCTGACTTTCGCCGCCGCGACATGGCCGCGGGAGGCCAAGGCGCGCCGCTGGCCCCGGCGTTGCACGCAACGATACTGCGCAGTTCCTTGGTTACCAGAGCGGTCGTCAACATCGGCGGTATCGCTAACGCCACGATACTGCCGAGAGACGCAGCTGCGCCGGTTGTGGGCTTTGACACGGGCCCCGGAAACGGCTTGCTCGATGCGTGGGCCGCGACACACGGGCACGGGCCTTGGGACGAGAGGGGGCAGTGGGCAGGCAGCGGCAGATTCCACGGAGAGCTGTTCCAGGCGCTAATCAACGATCCCTATCTTTCGCGACCGGCCCCTAAGTCCACGGGGCGCGAATACTTCAATTTGAGCTGGCTGCGCGACAAGCTCGCTCAGCAATCACCAATGCCCGCGGTCGACGTCCAACGCACGCTGTGTGAGTTCACGGCGATGAGCATCGCGGGGGCTACCTTGAACACCGCGACAGACGTGGGGGAGGTACTCATTTGCGGCGGGGGTACGCACAACTCATTCCTGATGGAACGTCTGCAGGTAGCGTTCAACGACGTCCCCGTGCGTTCTACCGCCAATTTCGGTGTTGATCCTGACTGGGTCGAAGCCATTGCGTTTGCCTGGCTGGCGAGGCAAACAATGGCGGGCAAGCCCGGCAATCTTCCGTCAGTAACGGGGGCAAGGGAGCCAGTAGTGTTGGGGGGGATTTATCAGGGGTCAGTGACCGGGCGTTAGCGGGTAGCCTGGACTCCGCACCCTGCCTGTACTTCGTCCAGGCCACACAGATTCACCGACTATCGATTGGCACGTACTCCCGCGGCTCTTCACCCGTGTAAATCTGCGTCGGGCGAAAAATGCGGTTGTCACCCAACTGCTCGCGCCAATGGGCAAGCCATCCCGCTGAGCGCGCTATCGCAAATATCGCGGTGAACTGGTCGGCCGGAATGCCCATCTCCCGATACAGAATGCCCGAGTAGAAATCGACATTGGGCCAGACTCCCTTCGGCCCCAGCCTGTCTTCGCATACCTGCTCCACCGCCTTGGCGGTCTCCAGAAGAGGATTCGCGTCCGCTCCGCGCGCCTCCAGCAGTTGGTCGACCAGTCCCTGCAAAATCGTGGCGCGGGGATCCTTGGTCTTGTACTCACGGTGGCCCATCCCCCAAATCAACGCCTTGTTGGCCAACTTCTTGTCGACGTAGCGCTCGGCCTGCTCCGGGCGTCCGATTTCCTCGAGCATCTCCACCACACGCTGGTTGGCGCCGCCGTGCAACGGACCAGCCAGGGTGCCAATCGCCGACGCAATGACGCTGTAGGGGCTTGCCAGGGTGGAACCATTCACCAGCACAGCGAATGTGGAGGCGTTAATGGTGTGCTCGGCATGCAGAATCAGGCAGACGTCCATGATGCGCGCAAGCATCGGATCGGCCTCCTGGCGAGTGAACATGTAGAGGAAATTCTCGGCGTAGGTCAGATCAAAACGCGGCTCCACTGCGTCGTAGCCGCTGCGGATGTGCTCCCAGCTTGCCACGATGGTGGCCATGCGCGCGATGATCTTTACCGTCATGGTGTGGATGTAGTCCAAGTCCTCGCAAAGATCCGAACCCGTTAGACATTCGCTGCCGGGATAGAACATACCGAGGCTGGCCACGGCGGTCTGAAGCATCTCCATCGGGTGGCCGGTAGCCGGAAACGTCTTCATCAGATCGCTGATGTGATACTGCACGCGACGGTTGCGCCGCAGTTTGTCATCGAAGTCGGCTAACTCATCGCGACTGGGCAAGCGGCCGTCGAGCAACAACAGTGTCGTCTCCTCGAAGGTGCTGTACGCCGCCAACTGCTCGATTGGGTAACCGCGGTAGAACAGGATGCCCCGCTCACCATCAATATCGGAGATGTTTGACTTGGTGGCAGGTACCCCGGCAAGTCCTGGCAGGTATTCGCTCATGTCAGCTCTCCTCGTACTTCGTGGCGGCGCTGAGTCCAAGATTGCGCCGGGACGTGACCCAGTGTCTCAATCGTTACATGGTTGTGGGGTCAGTGCACAGATCCCGGGCTGCGAAACGACAACGGACCCTCGCGGGGTCCGTTGTGTGCCTTGCTAGACTGTCGCTTCTTGGCTCAGACCGAGAAAGAGGAACCGCAGCCACAGGTAGTGGTTGCGTTTGGATTGCGAATAACGAACTGGGCGCCCTGCAGACCTTCGGTGTAGTCGATCTCGGCGCCAGCGAGATACTGAAAGCTCATGGGGTCGATCAATAAGGTCACGCCGGCGTTCTCGACCGCCGTGTCGCCGTCCTGTACGTCTTCGTCAAAGGTGAAGCCGTACTGGAAGCCCGAGCAACCACCGCCTGATACGAAGACGCGCAACTTGAGCTGGTCATTGCCCTCGTCTGCAATCAACTGTTTGACTTTGGCCGCCGCGGCGTCTGTGAACAGTAGCGGGCTCGACATATCGGTTGCAGGATCGCTCATACTCAACTCCCTAGATTCTCAACGACCGGCTCCAGGCCGGGTTCCAAGTCTAGCAAGTATTACTTTCTTGAGTGAATCAGTCAAGAATCAGCCTTGACCTTGGCTTCGTTCCTTTTCAATTCAACAACTTGGCTCGCCGACTCCGAGCGATGGACCAGACTGCCGTTGACCTCGGCGCCCATCGCCATCTCTATCAGGCGGTAATAGACATTACCGGTGACCCGGGCCTGCGGCGCCAGCTCAATGTGCTCCGAGGCGTACACATCCCCCAGCACGGTTCCGTTGAGCACGACATGGGGCACCTTGACTTCACCCTCGATGACACCGTGCTCGCTGAGCGTCAGTACTGCCTCGGCGTCCTTGTCGGCGACGACGTTGCCAACGACCTTACCGTCGACATGTAGCCCGCCGCCGAAATCGACGTTGCCATGCAACACGGTATTCTGACCGATGAGCGTGTCAATCTTGACTGCTCGAGTGCGCTTCTTGTTTCCCCACATAGCTGGTTCGCTCCTAGGCCGGCCAGTCGAATGTTTCCTCAATGGGATCACTGTTGCGGGCGCTGGGAATCACCTTCACCGTGGCCCGAAGCGGCTTGAAGCCCTTCGGCAGCACCATGTCGCCTTCGAGGTTCTGAAAATACTTGAACCGGTAGTTCAATTCTTTGACCCCGTCCGCAGTTAGGTCCACCAATGCGAGTTGTCTTTCGCGGCCATCGGCCGTGCCCGACACGGTGAGCAGGACCGAGCCTCTGGCAACCGTGTCATTCTGCAACACCTGGGTCAGGACCACCTTGTAGCGGTAGCTGCGTCCCGACCCGGCGCGTTCAATGCGAAAGCTCTGCAGCCGCAATCCCCGCGAATCATCCTGGGGCGATACGATGCCGCGATAAAAAGCCAACTCCTCCTTCAGCTCGAGCACCTCGTCCTGCAGGCTGCGGATGGACTCATTGACGTCCGACTGGGCCTGGCGGTCGATTTGGCTCGCTCGCTCCAGCAAGGCCTTCTCCTCGCGCAGGGCCGTTAACTGCGCCTCGAGCTGGGCTTGCTTGTCTATGAGTTCGGCACGACTGCGCACAGCTTGAGCACTATCGAAACCCGCCTGAAAGCGGCCGTACTCATAGAGTGACCAACCACCGACGACGATGGCCACAGCCGCCAGCGTCACTATTAAGCGACTGCGCCAGGGCGCCTGGGGTCTGACCACCAGTCGATTCATGGCAGCAGCGCCACGCTGTCCAGGCCAGCAGTTTCCACCAATCCAAACATCAGATTCATGTTATGTACGGCCTGGCCGGCCGCGCCTTTGACCAGGTTGTCAATGACGGACAGGACAACGACGGTATCCCCACCCTGTGGCCGGTGTACCGCCAAGCGGCAGACATTAACGCCACGGACGCTGCGCGTCTCCGGGTGGGAACCCGGCGGCAGCACATCGACAAACGGTTCCCGGGCGTAACGACGCTCGTACAGACGCTGCAGTTCAGTAGCTTGGGGCTCATGCAGCGTCGCATAGAGCGTGGCGTGGATACCGCGAAGCATCGGCGTAAGGTGGGGCACAAATGTCAGACCGATTGCCCGGCCGGCAGCGGCCGCCAGGCCCTGGCGGATTTCCGGCAAGTGGCGATGACCGGGCACGGCATACGCCTTGAAGCTGTCGCTCACCTCCGCGAAGAGGGTGCCGACTTTCGCCCCACGTCCTGCCCCACTTACACCAGATTTGGCATCGGCCACGAGGCGCTGCGGATCAACAAGTCCGGCTTCGATCAACGGCAGAAACCCCAGCTGCACGGCGGTTGGGTAACAGCCGGGGTTGGCCACCAAGCGAGCGGCGCGTATGGCTTCGCGGTTGACTTCAGGCAGACCGTATACGGCATGCTCCAGCAAGTGGGGACAGGCGTGCGGCTCGCCATACCATTTCTCCCACTCCGCTGCGTCCTTCAAACGGAAATCTGCTGCCAAGTCAATGAGCTTGATGCCGGCGTCAAGCAACTCGGGCGCCATGCGCATGGCCGTGCCATTGGGCGTGGCGAAGAACACCACGTCGCAGCTACTGAGATTGTCGACACTGGGTTCCGAAAAGCTGATTTCGACGTGGCGACGCAGGTTTGGAAACATGTCGGCGACGGCCGTGCCCGCCTCCGAGCGCGAGGTGATCGCCGTCAGTTGCACCTCCGGATGCCGGGCCAGCAGCCGCAACAGCTCAACCCCGGTGTAGCCGGTCCCACCAACGACGCCCGCCCTAATCATCGCTTCTTGCGCTCCATCAGTGCCCTGGACTGCCCATCATAAGGCCCACAAAAACAAAGAGAAAGTGCCAGAAGTTGATCCGATTTGATGCACTACGCTGAGGGCGACGAGGCGCGTCTGGCATAATGTCGGCTCAGGCCAGACAGCGGGGGACGATTCAGGGTGCTGGAGCGATTGCGATTTCGTTTGGCCTCGGCGGAGGCGCTGACACAGCTGGCGTTGCTCGGCGTGCTGTGTGGGCTGCTCGCCGGCGGCGTCATTATTGCCTTTCGCATCGTCGTGGAATACCTCCAGAGCGTCATCTTGCCGGGTGGCGGCAGCGAGAATTATGAAGCGCTAACCACCATGCAGCGACTGATAGTCCCTGTCCTGGGTGGTCTGCTAATCGGATTTGCCTTCCAGCTGCTCAAACCCCAAACGCGACAACTCGGCGTCACTCACGTCATGGAGCGGCTCGCCTACCACCAGGGCTATCTGCCGTGGCGTAACGCCGTGGCGCAATTCTTTGGCGCCGCGGTGAGCATCGCCAGCGGCCACTCGGTGGGCCGTGAGGGCCCCAGCGTACATCTGGGCGCAACCAACGGCAGCTTGCTGGGACAGTGGTTGCAGCTACCCAACAACAGCATCCGCACGCTGGTCGCCAGCGGCGTGGCGGCGGCGATCGCCGCCTCGTTCAATACGCCATTGGCCGGTGTCATCTTTGCCATGGAAGTCGTGCTAATGGAATACACCATCACCGGCTTTACCCCGGTGATCCTCGCGGCGGTCAGCGCAACAGCACTGAGCCGCCTGGTATACGGCTCGGCGCCGGCGTTTGTCGTTCCGGCGCTGAGCATGGGCTCAATTCAGGAGCTACCCTACATACTGGTCATGGGGCTGGCCATCGGTGGACTGGCCGCAGCCTTCATTGCGCTGTTGCACGGCTTTGGCGGACTCATCCGAGAGCGGCCAGTATGGGAGCGCGCTGCGCTGGGCGGGCTGTTGACCGGCGTATGCGCCGTGGCGGTACCCCAAGTCATGGGCATTGGCTACGACACGGTCAACAGCGCGATGCTGGGCGAGCTGGGCTTATGGACGATGCTCGCCATCGTCGCGGCGAAGCTCATTGCTACCGCCGCGGCCATCGGCCTGGGGCTCCCGGGCGGCTTGATTGGACCAACATTGGTCATCGGCGCTGCCGCGGGCGGCGCAATGGGCCTGATCGCCGGCCAGTTCATGCCCGGCGAGGTGTCCTCGCACGGCTTCTACGCCATGGTTGGCATGGGCGCGATGATGGGTGCAACGCTGCAAGCGCCCTTGGCGGCATTGATTGCCATGCTCGAGCTCACTGCCAACCCCAACATCTTGCTGCCAGGGATGTTGGCCGTCATTGCGGCGAGTCTGACCAGCAGCGAGGCCTTCGGCCGAGGCCCGGTATTCGTCATGCTGATGCGCGTCCGCGGCCTCGACTATCGCAACGATCCTATCTCCCAGTCACTGCGCCGGCTAGGTGTGGCAGGCATCATGAGCCGCAGCTTCGTCACTGCGAATCGGCACCTAGAATCCAGCAAAGCGCAGCGCCTGCTCGATGGCACACCGATGTGGATCGTGGTCAGCGACAAGGACAAACCGAGCGCGCTGCTGCCGGCAGCCGACCTGGTACGCTACCTTGGCGAGCAGGAGGCCGAGCCAACAACGGCTGACGCAGTCGAAATCGAGGTGGATCTGCTCGGCATACCGGGGCGGCGGCGCCAGCTGGCGCCCATATCGCTACAGGCGACATTGCAGGAGGCGCAGGAGGCCCTGGAACACCACGGTGCCGAAGCGCTCTATGTCATGCGCGCGACTCAACCCGGATCTGAACATGTCTACGGCGTGCTGACGGTACAGGATATTGAAGCTCACTATCGATCACCGAGCCGTTAGTGGCTGCCGCCAAGTGGGAGAGCAAAGGTGTGCTACCGCGGTTTGACGGCACTGTTGCTGGTCGTCGTGGTACTGACCGCGGTGACGCTGCTCCGCCCGTGGCTGGACCCGGACGTACGTCCAAGCATCGAACAACTGCCCGGAATCACCGTGCACGGGCTCAACCGTCAGGCCATCGACTTTGCCGCCCTGCAGGGACGCCCACTTCTGGTCACTTTCTGGTCCATCACCTGCGCAAGCTGCGTCAAGGAGATCCCCCACCTGGTCGAGCTGTACGAACGCCACACTCGTGATGGCCTGGCAATTGTCGGTGTAAGCAGTCCCCAGGACCTGCCACACCGCGTCGTGGAATTTGTTCGCGAATACGGCATCCCCTATCCTGTCGCGCTGGATGTGGAAGCAAGAGCGCAGAAGGCGTTCGGCGGAGTGTTCGTTACCCCAACCACGTTCTTGTTCGCCGCCGACGGGGAACTCGTGTTCAAAACGGTCGGCCCATTCGACAAAGACCAGGTCGAGCAGCTCGTGATTAAGCTGCTCTCACGGCAAGGCGGTGAAGAAGCCGGTCCCGCGGCGCACTCGACACGGCAGGAGCAACGGTGAGGCGAATGATCGAGTTAGACCCGAAAGCCGACTTGATTCGACACTATCGTTGGCTGCGCCAGTTCGGGCTCAACGACTCACACAGCGGCAATGCCTCGGTGCGTATCGGCAACGATGTCTGGGTAACACCAACCGGTTCGTGCGCAGACACACTCGAGCCCGACCAACTCATGCGCTGCCACATCGACGGCAGCCTCGCAGATGGTGCTTCACTCGACGCCGCTTTGCATGTCGCCGTACTTGCGGCAAACCCGAGTGCGCGCGCGGTGCTGCACAGCCACGGACCGTACACGGTCGCAATGACACTGGATGGCAGTGACTATCTGCCCCCGGACTTTGAGGGACAGTACTACTTCGGGCGCGTTCGCGTGCTCAATATCGCTTACGCGGATTACCTGGACGAATCACCGCAGCGGGTCGCGCGTGAGCTTGTTCGCGCGCCTATCGTCGTCGTGCGCGGCCACGGCATTTACGCCCAGGCGGACAGCGCCAATCTGGCCTACAAGTGGACATGCTCATTGGAACTGTCAGCCAAGACAGCATTCATAGCGCGGCAGGCGGGCAAGATCTGAAATGGCTCATTCCAACGAACCAGCCTAGAACTCGACCATCTCGAAATCCTGCTTACTCACACCACACTCCGGACATTTCCAGTCATCTGGGATGTCCGCCCAGCGAGTACCTGGCGCAATTCCTTCAGCAGGCAGGCCGTGCTCCTCGTCGTAAATGAACCCACATACCACACACTGGTACACTTTCCATTCCATTCACTCTATTCCCCTGCGATCCACCTCGAGCGGCGTCAATTAGATGCGATGCTACAATCTTCGGCAAGCCGAGTGACGCAGGGTTCCGCGACGCAATGTCTCCGCAACCAAGAATTCCAGTAGTACTGGTCTTCGCCGGCCTGGACCCGACTGGTGGGGCGGGTCTGCAGGCTGATATCGAAGCCATCGCCTCAATGGGCTGTCACGCCGCACCGATCGCCACGGCGCTGACCGTTCAGGACACCCATGACCTGCACCGCTACGCCAGCACCGATCCGGGTCTGCTCATCGACCAGGCCCGCGCGGTACTCGAAGACATGCCCGTGCATGCCATCAAGGTTGGTATGCTCGGCAGCGCCGCCACAGTGGAAGCGATTCAGTCCCTGCTTGCTGACTACGCCCAGATACCCGTCGTGTTGGATCCGGTATTGGCCGCAGGCGGCGGTCACCATGTAGCCGATGCCGCGCTGGTTGAGGCGCTGCTGGAGATGCTCGTACCGCAAGTTACCGTCTTGACCCCGAATAGTAGCGAGGCCAGGGTGCTTGCTCCGCAGGCCGCAACTTTGGATCAGTGTGCGCAAGCTCTGTTGTCTACCGGCTGCGAGTTCGTGCTGATCACCGGAACTCACGAGCAAACCGAGGCAGTTGAGAACAAACTCTACGGCGAAATGCAGTTACTGGAGACCTACTCATGGCCGCGGCTACCGCTGAGCTACCACGGCTCGGGGTGTACTTTGGCGGCCGCCATCGCCGGCTTACTCGCCCAGGGCGTCGAGCCCCTGCCGGCGATATACGAAGCCCAGGAGTACACCTGGGAAGCGCTGAGCCAAGGCTATCGCTTGGGGACAGGCCAGCTCATTCCGAACCGGTTGTTTTGGGCTCGCGGTGAGGAGGAGCCACCGGCGTGAGCCACGCGATGCTACGAGGTCTGTATGCGATCACGCCCCTCAGAATGTCACCGGGGCTCGAGCTCGCCGGTGCGGTAGAGGCCGCACTGCGTGGCGGTGCGACGCTGGTACAGTATCGCGACAAGAGCAGCAACGGTGACAAACGCGAGCGTGAGGCGCGCACGCTGCTGCAAATGTGCCGCAGCTTCGGTGCGCGCTTGATCATTAACGATGATCTTGCCCTGGCGGACCTGATCGGTGCCGACGGCGTCCACCTGGGTCGCGATGATGCGGACTTGAGCGAGGCGCGCAGGCTACTGGGCACAAAGGCGATAATCGGGGCGTCGTGCTACAGCGACTTCGAATGCGCCCGCGCTGCCCGCGACTCGGGGGCGGACTACGTCGCCTTCGGCAGTTTCTACCCGTCTGGCACAAAGCCCGACGCGGTGCGCGCCTCGCCCGAGTTGATCAGCCACGCCAAACTGGAACTACGCATTCCGGTAGCAGCGATTGGGGGCATCACCGTAGACAACGCGGCCCCGTTGGTTGCCGCCGGGGCGGATTTGCTTGCCGTGGTCCAGGGTCTGTTCGGCCAGGACGACATCGAGGCCTGTGCCCGCCAGTTCTCGGTCCTGTTCAGAAGTCGCGCGGCAGCCAACGACGCTGCGGCGCAAACCTGACGCCCGCGTCTCCGCGGATAGCGAGCATCACTGCCTTTCGCCCCCGCAACGCGCCGTGCGATCGGCGTGCCGCGTGGTTTATCATTTGTGGCTACCAGCACAGCCGAGCATAAGGACGGACGATGACGCGATCGCATGAACTATTCCAGCAGGCCCAGCGACACATTCCCGGTGGCGTCAACTCACCCGTTCGGGCGTTCCGCGGCGTCGGCGGCGATCCGGTCTTCTTCAAACGAGCCGCGGGCGCCTATCTGTACGACGAGGACGACCAGCGCTATATCGACTACGTCGGCTCCTGGGGCCCGATGATCCTGGGCCACGCCCACGCCGAGGTTATCGAAGCGGTAAAAATCCAAGCCGAGAACGGCTTGAGCTTTGGCGCACCCACCGAGATTGAAACTCGCATGGCCGACAAGCTGTGCGAACTGGTGCCCTCGCTGGAGCTGGTACGCATGGTCAACTCCGGCACCGAAGCCACCATGAGCGCCATTCGCCTTGCCCGTGGCTTCACCGGCCGCGACAAGATCGTGAAATTCGAAGGCTGTTATCACGGTCACGCCGACTCGCTATTGGTCAAGGCCGGCTCGGGCGCCTTGACCTTGGGTATACCCACCTCACCTGGCGTCCCCGTTGCACTGGCCGAGCACACCATCACGCTGGAATACAACAACATCGACGACGTGCGCGAAGCTTTCGCACACGTTGGCAAACAGATCGCCTGCGTCATCGTCGAACCCGTGGCCGGCAACATGAATTGTGTGCCGCCTGTTCCCGGCTTTCTCGAGGGCTTGCGGGAAATCTGTGACGACTACGGAACCGTGCTGATCTTCGACGAGGTGATGACCGGCTTTCGGGTCGCCCTCGGCGGAGCTCAGCAGGTCTATGGCGTGAAACCTGACCTGACCACGCTGGGCAAAGTCGTCGGCGGCGGTATGCCGGTGGGCGCGTTCGGTGGTAGACGTGAAATCATGGAGCAAATTGCGCCGCTTGGGCCGGTGTATCAGGCCGGCACCTTGTCAGGCAACCCGGTGGCGATGGCCGCGGGTTTAAAGACCTTGGATCTCATCACCAAGCCAGGATTTTTCGCTGCCCTCGGAGCGCACACCCAACAACTGACCCGCGGCTTGGAGGAAGCAGGCCGCGAATCCGGCATCCCCGTCGTGACCAATCAGGTCGGCGGCATGTTTGGCGTGTTCTTCACCGAGGACGAAACCGTCAGCAACTTCTACCAGGTGAGCAACTGCAACGTGGAACGTTTCAAACTGTTCTTTCACGGAATGCTCGCCCAAGGTGTCTACCTGGCACCCTCAGCATTCGAAGCAGGATTTGTCTCCGCCGCACACAGTGACGCGGACATCGCGGCGACCGTGGAGGCAGCACGCACGGTCCTGGCCGGCCTCTAGCTAGCTCGGTCGGCCACGCTCTTGACGAGCGCGCAGGCTTGCGCTGGGGACAGCGCGTAGATCCGCGCCAACAACTGCGCCAGCGCCTGTTCCAGGTCACCCTCGATGATTAGATCAAGGGCGCGGCAGTACGCGCTCAGATAGTGAGCCGCAGCTTGCGCTGCGTCCAACTCGGGGCCGGCACCGGCCGGAGAGGCAACCCAGGCAGGCAGCGCCGCCAATTCGACCGTTTCGGCCCGCAGCTCGCAGTCCAAGAGTTCGCTGCGCAGCCGCAATGCCGGTTCACTGCACGCGGACGCGGCCTTGAGCCGTTGGCGCAAGCGGCGCAGACGGGCGACGACAAGCGTTTGCCAACGACTCGTTTCGACGACGACGCTCGGCCAATCCACCGCGGCAGCGACATGTCCGTCTCGCCCCAACCAACAGCAGAACAGCAACACGTTTGCGTCCAACTGATGATGGTCCTGTAGCGCCAGACAACGCTCGCCGACACCAGGTTGGCCATAGACCTTGACGGCAAAGCTCCATAGATCGGACTGTGCGCCTGGTGTCATTGTTGTCTCCACTGCCCGCTAGCGCGTAACCCTGCGATATTCAACCGGGGGTTTACCCACGCCTACGGAGTTGCCATCATCGCCTGGCCGCTCGCGCGCATGAAGGCCACCCTTGCGGAAATCCGCCTTGATCCAATCACTCTTAGACTGGCTTACCCTGCATCCACATTACGCTGGCGTGATGGTGTTTGCGATCGCGCTGAGCGAATCCCTCGTGATTGTAGGTCTGATTGTCCCGGGGGCAGTACTCATGTTCGGAACGGGGGCCTTGATCGCAACGGGTCACCTCAGTTTCTGGCCGACGTTCGCTTGGGCCGCCGCCGGCGCTATCGTGGGGGACGCAGCCAGCTACTACGTGGGACATCATTACAAGGAGCGGCTGCACACGCTGTGGCCATTTCGCAACCGCCCGGAGCTGATCGCCACCGGCATACGCTTTTTTGAGCGCCACGGAGGCAAAAGTGTCCTCATGGGGCGCTTTGTTGGCCCGGTTCGCCCGATTATTCCAGCAGTCGCAGGAATGCTTGGAATGCCAGTGGCGCGCTTCTTCTCGGTGAACATCGCGTCGGCCCTGGGCTGGGCGCCGCTGTACCTGCTGCCTGGCATCGCCTTTGGCGCCTCACTCGAGTTGGCCTCCGAAGTCACCGGGCGCCTGGCCCTGTTCGTTGCCGCAGTAGTAATTCTGTTGTGGATTGCTGTGTGGCTGGTGCGACGCATATATGCGCTGCTCGCTCCACGCAGCGATCGCGCGTTGTATCGGGTGCTCAACTGGAGCCAACGCCACCCGGTGCTGGGCGAGATCCCAGCTGCGCTGGTGGACCCCGCGCGCGGCGAGGCGCGCGGTCTGACCTGGCTCATCTTGGTGTTTCTGGCCACGACGCTGGGGTTCGCCTGGGTCGCCGGGTTCGCCATTGGTGGGAGCCCGCCCTCGCCCATCGACGCGCTGGCCTACAACAGTCTCGGTGAGCTGCGCACGCCCTGGGCCGACACCTTGATGGTTGCCGTTGCGGGTTTGGGCAGCGGCGGTGTTCTTGGTGCCCTTTTCGCCCTGGTCAGCCTGTGGCTGATCAAGGGCCGTCACTGGCCAGCGCTAATGCACTGGGCGGTCGCCGCGACGCTACCTTTGGTGGCGAGCCTGCTGGCACGGCAACTGGTTGCGCTACCGCGCCCAACCGCCTTGTCGCTGGCGAGTGCCTACGGCTTCCCCAGCGTCGACGCGACGATGAGCACCGCGATCTACGGTTTTCTCGCGGTGTTGCTCGTACGCGAACTCCCCGGCCGCTTGCAGCCGTGGATCTATGCGGCATCGGGCGCTTTGATCACCGCGATAGGGTTCTCGCAACTCTATCTTGGTGCGCATTGGTTGGTGGACGTGGTGGGCGGCGTCGCACTGTCGCTGGCATGGATAAGTCTGGTCGGCGTCGCCTATCGACGGCACAGTGCGCGGCCCATTGGTGCGCGCGCACTTGGCACGCTGTTCGCGCTGTTTCTGCTCGTCGCTGCGACGTACTCCGGCTTCGCCGCACCCGCGCAACGCAGCATCTATTCGCCGGCGATCGCCGAACAGCACATGAGCCTGGACTACTGGCGCCACCAGGGCTGGCGGGCGTTGCCGGCACTGCGCGACGACGTTCGTCGCCGCCGCGACCACCCGTTGACCGTGCAGTGGGTAGGCTCACTCAAGGACATCGCTCAACTGCTGGGCGCCCGGGGCTGGAGCACCAGCGATGTGCCCCTGAGCACGGGGTGGCTGCAATGGTTTCGCCCGGATGCCGGAATCGAAGCGCTGCCGGTACTGCCGCAGGTACATGCCGGCCAACACGAGAGCCTCAGACTGGTGCGCGCATCACCGCATGGCAACGAGCTCCTGGTGTTGCGTCTGTGGGCGACACCCTGGCGCCTGAACAACGATCGCCACGTTCTACCGTTGTGGGTGGGCAACGTCAGCTACCTGAAAGCCGAGCCCCTACTAGCGCTCAACGTGCTGCGCACACAGGCGTCCTTCAGCGAGCCGCTGACCGTACTCGTCGACGCCCTACCGGTTCACAGCATGCTGCGAACCAGGCGCGACGATGACGCTGTTGTGCAAGGGTGGGACGGCACGCTGGCCTTGGTGTGGACGGGCGAAGTATCCGCCGACGGACAATCCAATCAATAACCTTCGGTGCGCTCCAGTTCCGGGAGCAGCTGTGCCAGCAAATCCAGGCGTCTGATCGGATCGCTGAGCTCCAGCATCTCCTGCTTGCGCGCCAGGGCCAGCGGCAGAAGCTCGGTGAGCCGTGCACCCACCCAGCCTGCGTCGTCGAGGCGACGCTCCATCGTCGTATAGGGCGGTTCGAGCTGCTCGATGATCCTTTGCGCCAGCTCGGCTAGATAAGCAAACTGCGCCGGGACTTCGACCTCGGGTTCATTGGGAATGAGTTCAACTTCTGCGCTCAGCAGCTGATTGGGCGCCACCACACGCGACAGGATGCGGATACGCTGCTGGCCCCGCACGGTGATGCCGAGCAGGCCATCACTGCGCTTGTTCCAATAGGAGATGGTACTCAGCGTGCCGACATCGAAAACCTCTGGCGCACTACCCACCTCCGATCCTTCGCGAATGAGGCAGATACCCAGCCCGGTGTCGGTCTTCAGACAGCGGCTGACCATATCGAGGTAACGCGGCTCGAAAATGCGCAGTGGCAACGGGCCATCGGGAAACAGCACCGTGTGTAGCGGAAACAAGGGGATGCTCAGGCGTTGGCCCGACGCGGTGGCCACGTTCCAACCCTGGCTCGATACATACTCATCCTACAAACCTAGCCCTGAACGCCCGATAGCTCAAGCTTTGTCTGTGCCCCAGCGGGCCAACAAGTCATGCTCAATGCGCAGGTGGTCGAGCACCCGCGCCACCACGAAGTCGACCAACTCGGACACACTCTGGGGACGATGATAAAAGCCCGGATTGGCTGGCATGATGGTTACCCCAAGGCGGGCGAGCTTGAGCATGTTCTCCAAGTGCAGCGCCGAAAATGGTGTCTCCCGTACCACCAGAACCAGTTTTCGTTGCTCCTTGAGCATGACGTCGGCCGCCCGCTCAATCAGACTGCGACTGGCGCCACAAGCGATCGCCGACAGCGTAGCGGTGGTACACGGACATACCACCATCGCCTCAGCCAGATTCGATCCGCTGGCCACTGGCGCCGACCACTGCTCGCGGCTAAACACGCGCAACTGGCCCGGGTCGCATTGAAAGTGCTCGACGAAGAACCGCTGCATGTCCGCGGCCCGGGCGGGAATACCGAGGTCCGTTTCGGTGCCCAGCACCACCTGGCCCGGCTGCGATACCAGCAGATAAACACGTCGACCCGAGCCGAGCAGACATTGCAGCAAGCGTAACCCGTATGCCGCCCCGGAAGCACCCGTAATCGCCAACGTGATCGGTAAAGCAGAAGCCATGCTCACTCCTCGCGGGGACCGCCGCGCCTAAACCTGGTTCCCAGCATGGTCTGCAGGATTGTTCACACCGCGCAGTCCGCTGAGCAATTTGTCGTGAATTCCACCAAAAGCGCCGTTGCTCATCACCACAACGTGATCGCCAGCGCTTGCCTCGGCGACGATGAGTCGGACGATATCTTCAACGGACGAGCACGCCCGTGCCTTGGGGGCCAGTCTGGCGACAACGTCATCCAGCGGCCACGTCAGCTGCGGCGGCTCGAACAATACGATGCGGTCCGCCGCGGCAAGGGCCGGCGCAAGGGTGTCGCGATGCACGCCAAGTCGCATCGTATTGGAACGTGGTTCCAACACCGCCCAGATCCTGTCAGCACCGACCTTGGCCCGAAGTCCCGCGAGCGTCGTGGCGATTGCCGTCGGGTGGTGGGCGAAGTCATCGTAGACCGTCACCCCGTGAATCTGCCCACGGACCTCGAGCCGGCGCCGCACATTGCGGAACTCGGACAATGCCACCACGGCCACCTGCGGCGCGACGCCCGCATGACGTGCAGCGGCCAACGCCGCCAGCGCGTTACGCACATTGTGTTCGCCGACCAGATCCCACGTCACCGTGCCGACTTGGGTGCCGTCGACGAGCACGTCAAACTCTGAACCGTCAGCTTTGTGCAATTGCGCTTGCCACCGCCCCGCCGCTGTCAGGGCGAAACTCTCCTGGGGAGTCCAGCAGCCCATTGCCAGTACGTCGGCAACAGCTGCATCGTCTTGTGGCGCGACAATCAGACCCGCGCCGGGCACCGTGCGTACCAAGTGATGGAACTGACGTTTGATTGCAGCCAAATCCGGGAAGATGTCAGCGTGGTCAAACTCGAGGTTGTTCAGCACCAAGGTGCGTGGCCGGTAGTGGACGAACTTGGATCGCTTGTCGAAGAACGCCGTGTCATATTCATCGGCCTCAACCACGAAAAAGGGCGTGTCTCCGGCACGAGCCGACACACCGAAATTCTGCGGCACCCCGCCGATGAGGAACCCCGGCGCCATGCCCGCCTGCTCGAGCAACCAAGCCAGCATGCTGCTGGTTGTCGTCTTGCCATGAGTCCCGGCGACAGCAAGCACCCAATGCTGCGCCAAAACGTGCTCGGCGAGCCATTGTGGCCCAGAGGTGTAGCGCAGCCCCGTGTCCAACACATACTCGACCGCAGGATTACCGCGTGACAACGCATTGCCAATCACGACGACATCGGGCGCAGGCTGCAAGTGTGCGGCACAATAGCCTTCCTGCACGACAATGCCATGCTCTCGGAGCTGCGTGCTCATCGGAGGATAGGCGTGCGCGTCAGAACCGGAAACGGTATGACCCTGCTCGCGCGCGAGCAACGCAATGCCGGCCATGAACGTGCCGCAGATACCCAGTATGTGCAGATGCATGCTACTTAGATGCTAGTCCCAGCAACCTATAACTGAGCTCGAAGTTGAGCAACGTATAACCGATCGCCAACAATCCAGCCGGAACCATCGTGATCGAAAATGCATGGCGCAGTATATGCGCCACAATGACAACAGACCATAGGACAAGAAGTACCAGCAGTAGTGCAAAGGGATTGTTGAGCGTAGTGAAAAGGGGTGACACCCAGAACATTGGCAAAGCCAGTATATTTATCGCAGTGGCCGTGCCCGCCAGCGCGGTCAAGGTTTGTTGTGCTCTGCTTCGATGGCCAACGATGCTGAGCAGAAGATACACTGTGGCCAACATAGCGGTCGTCTCGGCGACCGCGGCCAATACAATGCGCCCGAGACCCACTTCGTTGAGTGCTGAGGAAACGCTGACCAAGATATTAGAGGCCACATTGCACAATACGGTTAGGCCAAACAATGCGCTGGATGCTGGCAGGTCCTGCGGACCTGCACGCAACATGCAGATGTTCCAGAATGCTCTGATCAGGCTATACACAGGCTTGGGCTCAACGACAAGCGCGGCGGATCGGTATTCTCCATCATACCTGCTTGGCATGCTGGGTCGTAGCACTCAACGCGCGAGGGGGCGGAAATTTCACGGAATCGAGAGTGATGATGCACAATAGCGAAGACCTTTACATCGACACGCCGCAGGCGCTGGCGGAGCTGGTTGAGGCGCTGGCTGGCGAGTCCTGGCTCGCGCTGGACACAGAATTCTTGCGCGAGCGCACCTACTACGCCCAACTGTGCCTCATTCAGGTCGCGACCCCAAACCTAGTGGCCTGCGTAGATCCCTTGCGGCTGCCGAACCTCGCGCCACTGCTTGGCGTCATTCATGACCAGGCCAAAACGAAAGTGTTGCATTCGGCTCACCAGGATTTGGAGATCTTCTACTATCTGAGTGGCAGCGTGCCAGCGCCGATTTTCGACACCCAGCTTGCCGCAGCGCTACTTGGCTTTGCCGAACAAATCGGCTATGCGGCATTGGTAGAAGACCTATTGGGAGTCAATCTGGACAAGACCCATGCGCGCACGGATTGGAGCCGCCGCCCCTTGAGCGCCGAGCAGATCCGCTATGCGGCAGACGACGTTCGCTTTCTCGCTCAGATCTACCCTATGTTGGTCGAGAAACTCGACGCCAAACAGCGCCGCGACTGGCTGGCCGACGATTTCACCGCGTTGTCGAGTCCCCAGCGCTATGAAACACCAGCCCCTGAAGCGTGGCGACGCGTAAGCGGTGCCAGCCAGCTGAAGGCACACCAGCGTGCAGTGCTCAAAATGCTGGCCGCCTGGCGTGAACAGACGGCACAACAGCGTAACAAGCCAAGGCGTTGGATCGTCGCGGACGACGCGCTGCTGGAACTGGCGCGCCGTACACCCAAATCAGTCGCGGATCTTGAGAAACTACGCAGCCTGCCCCCCGATGCAGCGCGCAAGTATGGCCCTGAACTGGTCGAACACATCGCAGCGGGACAGGCGCTGCCGCAGGATCAATGGCCGAGTTCACCGCCCAAGCTACGCCTGACGCAGGCTCAGGAAGCGGTTGTAGATGCCGCTATGGCGCTGCTGAAGACCTGCGCCCTCGAGCAAGGGGTCAGCCCACCGAGTCTCGCAAGCAGACGCGACGTCGAACGTATCGTCGCCGGCGAACGCGATCACCCCTTGTTGCAGGGCTGGCGGCGCGCCGTAGCGGGCCGGCAATTGCTGGCACTGCTTGAGGGCAATGTCGGCCTCGTCGTAGAACAAGGCAGCGTGATGCTCATCGACAAAGCTGAAACGGATGTGAGCGGTTAGATGATCTTCGAGCGCAACGGGGCGCCGGCCAGTGCCGGGCGTCGGCGCTACACGTTTCCCTGGCGCCAAGGCAATTCGTTCGAGCTGTTGGTAGACGCCCACAACTATTTCCCGCGCATGCTATCAGCAGTCGCACGTGCCCGCCGCTACGTGCTACTTGAGATGTACCTATTCGACTCCGGCACCATGGCCACGCGATTTATCGATGCGCTGCGTGAGGCGGGCGGTCGCGGCGTGCAGGTCTACGCTCTGCTCGATGATTTTGGCGCACGCGGTCTGCAGAGCGTGGACCGACAGCGTCTGGCCGCAATCGGGGCGCAGATTAGTTTCTATAATCCGCTGCACTATGGTAAGTGGCATCGCAACTTGCACCGTGACCATCGTAAGCTGCTAGTGGTGGACGACCAGATCGCGTTTTGCGGCGGGGCGGGTATCAGCGACTCGTTTCTAAGTCGCGGCGAGGGCGGTAATGAATGGCGCGACGTCATGGTACAGATCCAGGGACCCTGTGTCTTGGACTGGTACGTATTGTTCGACGAGACTTGGCAACGCGAACACGGCAGGGGCATTGAACCCGAACCAATGAGTGCGGCCGCACCTGCCCCAGCGAACCAATGGGGCCGCGTCGCGCAAATGACCGGGCGCGAGCGGCGCGAGATCATTCGCTCGGCCATCAAGCGCATCCGGGCGGCGGAGCAACGCGTTTGGTTTGCCACCGCATACTTCGTTCCCTCGCTCAAGCTGCGACGAGCGTTGTGCCAGGCGGGGCGCCGTGGCGTCGACGTCCGTCTCTTGGTACCCAGCGCAGTAACTGATCATCCCGGAGTCCATCAGGCGGGACGCCATTTCTATAGCCGGCTGTTGCGCAACAACGTGGCAATCTACGAGTACCAGGGGCGTTTTGCACATGCCAAAGTGGTGTTGTGCGATTCCTGGGTCTCCGTCGGCTCCAGCAATCTGGATCGCTGGAACATACGCTGGAATCTCGAAGCCAATCAGGAGGTGAATGACTCCGGCTTTGCCGCACAGGCGGCCGACTTTTTCATCCAGGACTTCCACGCCAGTCAACGCTTTGACTACCAGTGGTGGAAACAGCGGCCCTGGCATTGGCGCTGGCGCGAGTGGTTCTGGTCGCAGGTCGGCCGCTGGTTGCTGCAATTGGGACCCCAGCGGCGACGTTGATTCAACACCGAGGCTAACGTCGGTTGAAGCGCGGCCGACAAACTTGCAGATTGAAGCAATCAGCGAGGACATCGGTATGAAACACCCCCTGATCATTGTGCTCGCAATCGCGTTGGTGAGCCTGAACGGCTGCAGCGATGATCAGCCGACGGACGCAGGCGAAAGTCATCATATCTGGGAGCATCAGGTCAACGTCCTGCGTCAAGCCGAAGCGGTCGCGGGCCAGGTCGGCACACAGCAATCCGAACAGGAGGAAACACTGAGAAGCCTGCGCGACCAGCAGTAGCTGGTCACGCAGATTTCGATTTGCTCAAGGGATGCGTCGACGGATGGACCGGCGGCGCCGACAAGACTAGCGCTTCTTGCGAGCCACTTTCTTTTTCGCAGCCTTCTTCTTGGCGGCTGTCTTCTTCGCAGTCTTCTTCTTGGCTGGTTTTTTCTTTACGACCTTCTTCTTAGCGACCTTCTTCTTGGCCGCTTTCTTCTTAGCTGCTTTCTTCTTCGGTGCCGACCTCTTTGCAGCCTTCTTCTTGGCTACCTTCTTCTTCGCAGCCTTCTTCTTACTCACGGATTTCTTCTTGGCGACCGCTTTCTTCTTTGCGGTCTTCTTCGCAACGGCCTTCTTCTTGGTGGCGGCCTTCTTCTTCACTGCGGTCTTTTTCGCGGCCTTCTTCTTCACGGCAGCCTTCTTCTTCACGGCAGCCTTCTTCTTCACGGCAGCCTTCTTCTTCACGGCCTTCTTCTTAGCGCTCGCCTTCTTGGCTGCTGGCTTGGTGGCCGCCACCGTTTCCGCTGCCGCCGCCGGGGCAGCGCGCTTGGCAGGCGTTCTGGCAACGCGCGTTGGCGCGACCGGCTTTGCGCTTTCCAGCTCGGCGCGCGCCTCCTCAAGAACGCCTTTCACAGCTTCGACAGCCCTCTCCGCAGCCGTCGGCTGAGCGGGGGCGGCAGCCGGTTTGGCCGGCGGCTCAGCGCTGGGCAGGCTGTCGACGATGTTCTGCACGCGCTGAAAGATATCCTGAATGTCACCCACGCCCTGCGCGGCGCGCAGTTTGCCTTGTCTGCGGTAGTACTCAATTAGAGGCGCGGTTTGTGCTTCATAGACACGCAGACGATTGCTGATCGTCGCTTCGTTATCGTCAGCGCGGTGACGCAGCGTGCCACCACATTTGTCGCATTGGTCCTCGAGACGCGGTGGTGAGGTGTAGATGTTGTACATCTGCCCACATGACTCACAAGTTCGGCGCCCCGTGAGCCGCTGCATCAATACGTCGTAGTCGACCTCAATGTGAATCGCGGCCTGTAGGGGCTTGCCCAGCGCGGCGAGCATCCTATCCAGCGCCTCGGCTTGCGGAATATTGCGTGGGAACCCATCGAGGATGAAGCCTTTGGCCGCATCCTCGCGCGCGAGACGCTCGCGGATAATTCCGAGCACGATTTCATCCGATACAAGCTGGCCGTCGTCCATCGCGGCTTTGGCCTGGCGGCCAAGCGGAGTATCCGCCGCAACCGCCTCGCGCAACAGGTCGCCGGTTGACACCTGCGGAATAGCGTACCTGTCCACCAGCAGTTTGGCTTGTGTCCCCTTACCCGAACCCGGCGCTCCCAGTAGCACGATTCTCATTTCTAATTGTCACTCCATTGGCTGTGTGTGGGTGGCGGCGTAACGGGAACAGATCGCTGCGCAGAGCGAGGTCGTCGCACGCGCCGCCTCGAAAAATTATCCGATAAGCTAAGCGTAGATATTCGTGCAAGTCAATGAAGATTTCATGCAAGATGGGCGTTTTTGCAGTATCCTTGGGGGCCGTTTAGCGTGCCGCCTTCCGGTCTGCCATTAACGAAGCATGTGATGACTGCAATTGCTGATTTCACAGACGCGGAGCTGTGGGCTGTCCACACCGCACTTAAAGAGCGCTATGGCAAGGAGACCGAAGTCCAACTCGCGGACACGGAGGTGCGCCTTCGTGCTGCTGACCGCGAGTTGACCCAATGCCCAGCTCTGTTCTGGAGCGAGCGCGGCGCCAATTTCGTCATCGTCAAGACCGGAGACAAACGCTACCGCGCCCAGTTCTACTACGGGCTCCATGAGCAGTTCGGCACCGGAATTGACGAATTCGACGACATCGCCGAGTGCACAGTGGTACTGCTGCAGACTCAAGCCGATTATGAATCCAACCGCCCGCCTAGCTGAGGAAACCTGCGTCCGAGCGACGCAGGGCGCACCGGAGCGGCACTAGACAATCAAACGACGAGGGAGCACGACATGTCCAAGAAGAACGCCTTTTATGCGCAATCGGGGGGAGTCACGGCGGTCATCAATGCCAGTGCCTGCGGAGTCATCGAGACAGCACGCAAGCACAAGAACAAGATCGGCAAAGTCTACGCCGGGCGCAACGGCATCATCGGCGCGCTGACGGAAGACCTGATCGACACCAGCAAGGAGTCGGCCCGCGCCATCGCTGCGCTGCGTCATACACCCTCCGGGGCCTTTGGCTCCTGTCGCTACAAACTGAAGAGCCTGGAAGCGAACAAAGCCGAGTACGAGAGACTGATCGAGGTATTCGCAGCCCACAACATTGGTTACTTTTTTTACAACGGCGGCGGCGACTCAGCGGATACTTGCCTGAAGGTCTCCCAGCTCTCCAAAAGCATGGGCTACCCGATTCAAGCCATCCATGTGCCCAAGACGGTCGACAACGACCTGCCCATCACGGACAACTGTCCGGGATTCGGCTCAGTTGCAAAGTACATTGCGGTCTCCACGCGTGAGGCAAGTTTCGATGTGGCTTCGATGTGCAAGACCTCGACCAAGGTCTTCGTCCTGGAGGTTATGGGGCGCCATGCGGGGTGGATCGCGGCTGCTGGCGGTATGGCGGCTGATGAGCTCCACGATCTGCCCATCGTTATCCTGTTCCCCGAGATCACTTTCAGCGAAACCAAGTTCCTGCGCACCGTCAGGCAAAAGGTCAAAGAATATGGATACTGCTCGGTGGTGGTCTCCGAGGGCGTACGCAACCGCGAAGGCCGCTTCCTGGCGGAGACCGGCCGACGCGACGCCTTTGGCCACGCCCAGCTTGGCGGCGTGGCGCCGGTCATCGCCGACCTGGTCGCTCAGAAACTGGGCTACAAATACCATTGGGCCGTGGCCGACTACCTGCAGCGCGCCGCACGTCATGTCGCCTCCAAGACCGATGTCGATCAAGCCTATGCCATGGGCAAGGCCGCGGTCGAGCTTGCCCTGGCCGGCAAGAACGCCGTGATGCCCACCGTTAAGCGCGTTTCCAACACCCCCTATCGTTGGAAAGTTGGTGTGGCGCCCCTGTCGCGCGTCGCCAACGTCGAAAAAATGATGCCGCGAAATTTCATCACCAAGGACGGCCTGGGCATCACCCAGCGCTGCCGCAACTATCTGGCGCCGCTCATCCAGGGCGAGGACTACCCGCCCTATAAGAACGGGTTGCCGAACTATGTCCAGCTAAAAAATGTGGCGGTCAGGAAAAAGACCAAGACAAACTTCAAGTTAAAATAATTCTATGGGCAGCTAAGAAATCTATATTAGCGGGGGCTAATAAACCCCCGCTTGCTTGATCCTGATCAACTTATGACGTTGGAAAAAGCCCGAGAATTGCTGACAGTGCAGGCCGGTTTTGGCGGCGGCTACAATCGAAATGCCGTCAAACTGATACTCGCTGAAGTTCAGCGTGAGCACGGTCAGGGTGCAGCAGACCAGCTCATCCGCGAGCTCGACCTGGAGCGGGTATTCGGCATCAAACCCGGTATAAGCCTGTAGTGGTGTGTTAGGAAGGCGGTTAGCACCACAGCTCGGTCGCGAGTCCGAGCGCAAGTAACCGCGATATTGCTCCAGGGCGTGATAACCATAAACGATTACTTCCTGTCACAGCACAAGGGGAGGGAGACGTATGTCTGAGGGTCTGTTGCTAGCTTTGGGGTGCGCAATCGCCGCACTCGTCTACGGAGGCGTTTCCGTCAAATGGGTTTTAGCCAAGCCCGCCGGCAGTGCACGCATGCAGGAGATCGCTGCCGCTATACAGGAAGGCGCGTCCGCCTACCTTAACCGCCAGTACACCACCATCGGCATTGTCGGCGTCGTCCTCTTTGTGGTACTTGGCCTCACACTGCACTCCTGGGCCACGGCAATCGGCTTTGCCATCGGCGCCGTGCTCTCGGCCGCCGCGGGCTACACCGGCATGTACATCTCGGTGCGAGCCAACGTGCGCACCGCACAAGCCGCATCCGATGGGCTCAACGCTGCCTTGCAGGTCGCCTTCCGCGGCGGCGCCATCACGGGGCTGCTGGTCGTCGGCCTGGGTCTGCTCGGTGTGGCGGGCTACTACGCCATATTGAGCGCCATTGGCATGAGCACCAGCGACATCACGCACGCCCTGGTCGGACTTGGATTCGGCGGCTCGCTGATCTCAATCTTTGCCCGACTTGGCGGCGGCATCTTCACAAAGGGCGCTGACGTCGGCGCAGACCTCGTCGGCAAGGTGGAGGCCGGCATCCCCGAGGATGACCCACGCAACCCGGCCGTTATCGCCGATAACGTAGGTGACAACGTCGGCGACTGCGCGGGTATGGCAGCCGATTTGTTTGAGACCTATGCCGTAACAGTCATCGCCACCATGCTACTGGGTTCGCTACTGCTCAAGAACGCGGGCGAGTCGGCGCTGCTCTATCCGCTGGTGTTGGGCGGCGTATCCATCATCGCGTCGGTCATCGGCACCTACTTCGTCAAGGCAAAAGAAGGCCAGAAGATCATGAACGCGCTGTACCGCGGCGTGATCGTCTCCGGCGTACTGGCCGCCATCGCCTACTATCCAGTGACTCAATGGATGATGGCTGATAACGGCGTGCACAGCGTCTCGGCGCTGTATGGAGCCGCACTGATCGGCCTGGCGCTGACCGCGGCGATGGTGGTCATTACTGAGTATTACACCGCGACCGAGTTCAAACCCGTGCGCCACATCGCCGAGGCCTCGCTGACCGGACATGCGACGAACATCATCGCTGGCCTGGGTGTGTCAATGAAGTCAACTGCGGCACCCGTGCTGGCGGTATGTGCCAGCATCTGGGGCGCCTATGAGCTCGCCGGCCTGTACGGCATCGCCGTTGCGGCCACAGCAATGCTGTCAATGACGGGCATTGTGGTCGCACTCGACGCCTATGGCCCCATCACCGACAACGCCGGCGGCATCGCCGAGATGGCCGAGCTGGACGAGAAGATTCGTGGCATTACCGATCCTCTGGATGCAGTGGGCAACACCACCAAAGCAGTGACCAAGGGCTACGCCATCGGCTCCGCGGGGCTGGCTGCCCTGGTGCTGTTTGCGGACTACACCCACGCACTCGAAGGCGCAGGCCGAGCCCTGGAGTTCAGGCTGTCCGACCCGATGGTCATCATTGGTCTGTTCATCGGCGGTCTCGTGCCCTACCTGTTTGGCGCCATGGCCATGGAGGCAGTCGGGCGTGCGGCAGGCGGCATCGTCAATGAGGTGCGGCGCCAGTTCAAGGAAATTCCCGGCATCATGGAACGTACCGCCAAGCCTGACTACTCGCGCGCGGTGGATATGCTGACCAAGTCTGCCATCAAGGAGATGGTCGTGCCGTCACTGCTTCCGGTGCTAGTGCCCGTAGTCGTGGGCTTGCTACTAGGTCCCAAGGCACTGGGCGGCCTATTGCTCGGCACCATTATCACCGGCCTGTTCGTGGCGATCTCGATGACCACAGGAGGCGGGGCCTGGGACAATGCCAAGAAGTACATTGAAGACGGCAACTTCGGCGGCAAGGGCTCGGATGCGCACAAGGCAGCCGTGACCGGTGACACGGTCGGCGACCCCTACAAGGACACCGCCGGTCCGGCAATCAACCCACTGATCAAGATTATCAACATCGTGGCTTTGTTGATCGTCCCCTTGATCGTTTAGCCAAGTCTCTGCAATGCTGTTGAGAAGGCCGGTACAATACCGGCCTTCTTTTTTGCCCAAGCCCACGGTCCAACACCCAGCCCCGCATCCGATGGAGTCGTAATGAAGGTTTGCATTGTTTCGGACAGTCATGACAACCACGAATTGTTGCGCCGAGCAGTGGAGGAAGCCCGTGCATTGGGCGCTCAAGCGGTGCTTCACTGTGGCGATGTCGTTGCCCCCAACACGCTTCGGGCTCTGATCAAGGTGGGCGTACCGGTCCATGTCATTCATGGCAACAACACCGGTGATCTCTACACGTTGGGACGCCTGGCCGGGGAAGCCCACGGCCTCATCGCCTACTATGGTCAGGACGCAGATCTCGATCTCGCCGGGCGGCGCATCTTTCTCGTGCACTATCCCCACTACGCCCGCGCCATGGCGACCACGGGGGACTGGGACCTGGTGTGCTGCGGCCACACCCATAGCGTCGCTATCGAAGAGACGCCAAATATCAAAGGCAGCACAACACCGCTCGTCAATCCCGGCACGGTCGGCGGCGTCGCTGGCGCGCCCGCTACGTACGTCTTGGCTGACTTGGAGACTATGGACTTTGAAGTCCACACGTTGGTCGTGTGAACCAAGCGCTCAGTTCGCGCGCGCCGAATCGATGCTGGCAACGTTCGACGCTCGCGGCAGCGTCTCGGATTCGAGCATCTGTGGCCGGCCAACCCAATAGCCTTGGACGTAGTCAACGCCCAGCCTGCGCAAAGCATTGCAGATCGCCTCGTCCTCAACAAACTCTGCGATCGTCCTGATACCCATCACGTGGCCAATCTGGTTGATCGACACCACCATGTTGTAGTCATTGGGATCGTGCAGCATATTACGCACAAAACTACCGTCGATCTTCAGATGATCGACGGGCAAATTCTTGAGATATGAGAAGGAGCTCAAACCACTGCCGAAGTCGTCGAGGGAGAACAGGCAACCGTGCTGGCGCAGCACTGAGATCAGACGCCGGGCGTTGGCCAGATTAGAAATCAGCGCTGTTTCCGTGATCTCGAAGCAAATGCGCTGGCACGCGATGCCGGTTTCCTCGAACAAGCCAAGTACATAGTCGAGAAATGTCTCGTCACCCAGCGTCTGCCCCGAAAGATTAATCGCAACGTCGCTGACTCGCTCGACCAGATCACAGCAATGGGAGCTCATGGCTTCAAACGCAGTGCGCACAACCCAGCGGTCAATGGTCGGCATCAAGTGGTATCGCTCAGCCGAGGGGATGAATACGCCAGGCGCAACCAGCTGCCCCTGCTCGTCGATCAGCCTGAGCAGCAACTCGGCACGCTCCTTTCCACCCGCTGCTTCGCTGACCGGCTTGATGATCTGGTAGGCCAAGCGGAAACGACCCTCCTCGAAGGCTCGCTGAATTCGCTGAATCCACTGCATTTGACCGTGACGCTGGGCCACGGCTGTGTCATCGGTTTCGAACACGTGCACCCGGTTGCGTCCGTTTTCCTTGGCGATATAGCAGGCCGAATCAGCGGCACTGAGGACTTCCGTCAGATTGCCGCTCCGGGCATCGATGGGCACCAGGCCAATACTTGCTCCTGTCTCGAAGACATTCTCATCCCAGGGAAAATGGTATTCCTTGAGAGAAGAACGCAGCTTTTCCGCAACGAGTTTGGCCTGCTCGAGCGCGCAGTCATGAATGAGTATGCCGAATTCATCACCACCAAGACGGGCTACCGTGTCGCTGTCGCGGACGCAGCGCAACAACAACTGCGCAATCTGCTTGAGCATTTCGTCGCCCGCAACGTGGCCACATGTATCGTTTACGACCTTGAACTGATCGAGATCGAGATAGCACAGCGCGTGGCTGCGATTGCGTTCGTGCGCGCCATGAAGGGCCTTGCCAAGACGTGTTTCAAACTCGCGACGATTGATCAGCCCTGACAATGCATCGTGCGTTGCTTGGTAGGATAACTCTCGTGCCATCACCCGCAATTCAGTCACATCGCGCAGCACAAGCACAGTGCCGATGATGGTCCCCGATCGGTCGTGAATTGGTGAGACACTGAGCTCAATATCGTAGATGCTCTCACCATCTTGGCTGAGCAGAGCCAGATCCTCTGACAGGCGAAGGCTGTGCTGCGTGCGCAGACAACGCGCTACGGGATCGCCTATGGGCTGCTTGCTGGCTTCCTCGACCAGCCTCAACACCGCGCTCAACGGCTGCCCAACGGCTACCGCTTCATCGCTACCGCTCAAGTGTTCAGCCACAGGATTGAGGTACTGAACTACGCCATGAACATCTGTCGTCAATACGCCATCACCGATGGACTCTAGTGTTACATGAGCTCTCTCCTTCTCCTCGAACAAGGCCGCTTCGGCTCGTTTCCTCTCCGTGATATCGCGAACGAAAGTGAAAATGAAACGCTCGCTACGAATTTCTGCATACTTGGAGTGCAACTCCAAATCCACAAACCTGCCATCCGAGTGCCGGTCGCGCATCTCGACCCGCCCGCTACCCAGAGCCACCACCTGCGGCAAGTATTCGTCCATTTCAGCGCTGTTGAGACCATTCTTGTCGCTTTGAAAGACCTGGGAACCAAGCAATTCATCAGCGCTGCGCCCGAGCATATCGCAGTAGGCTTTGTTGACTTGCTGCAATCGGCCTCGCTCATCGGTGACCCAGAACCCGTCCGGTGATGTCTCGAGGATAGTCTGATTGCGTTTGGTCTCTGCAGCCAATACCTGCTCGGAACGGCGGATCGATTCGAACAGTGGGCGAATCGCGATGACGGCCAACAGCATGAGCACCGAAATCAGCAGCGCGACCAGCTCGGTTTGCAGCAACGGTTGGAATTCAGGGTAGTTGCGAATTGCGGTGAACAGACTTATGGCGCGACGCACCGTCATCAACAAGATGGCGCCCGACAACGTCAACCAGGCCAGCATCCCGCCAGTGGTGCGAATCAGACGCAGCGCCAACAGCGCCGCCGTCAACTGCAATGAGACCGAGACCGCCAGAATGAATATTACGGCCATCGTCTGTTGGCTCGCGGTAGAAATGAAATCGAGCAGCCGCCGCCGGCGCGCAAACGGCACCGCTGGGATGGGGGCATTGGTGTCATTATCTAGTTATCGCCCTACGGTGGTAGTTGCTATAACTTAGATGACGGACCACCGCTAATCAAGGCCTTAGGCGATCCCTGTGCGATTGTGCAACTGCGAGGGTGCGCCCGCTAGGGACCGGCGAACAACTTTTCTCTCCGCGTTTGGCAGGGATGACAACGCTGGGCGGTTGGGTAGGCGTGCAGTCGCGCCAGATCAATGTCCTCCTGGCAGTCCACACAGCGGCCGAAGCTACCTTGTGCGATACGCTGGAGCGCAGCCTCGAGCTCGGCCAGCTCGTGCAGCTCGCGATCGATGACTGCCAAGTTCACGTCTGACAGCAAATCCGCCACCGACTCATCGCCAGCATCGTGTACCTGGGTGGCCAACTCGTTGTAGCGCTCGTCGTCTGCACGCAGCAAGGCCTCATGCACCAATCTACGTAGTTCGTCCGAACGCTGATTCAAGAGTTGCTTGAATTCGGCGACTTCGTTATCCGATAGATGGGCCATCGTGGCATTCCCCCAGTGAGCGGCACAGCAGCTACCTCTCTAAAGGGATAGTCCACATTACCCGATCTCGCTAGCGCGGATCGGTCAATGGCCGCTGGTATTGTTCTCTACCCAACGCGCGCCCTTGCTCGTGTGCTCCTTCTTCCAAAACGGTGCATACGCCTTGAGCTGCTCAATGAGGAAACGACAGGCATCGTTGGCCGCGCCGCGGTGCGCCGACCACACGGCGATCACGACAATCGGGGCCCCTGGCGTAATGTACCCGTAGCGGTGAACGACCAGCAAATCGATGATGTCCCAACGCCGGCCAGCTTCAGCCGCGATCTCAGCCAACGACTTCTCTGTCATGCCAGGGTAGTGTTCGAGCTCGATCGCACTGACGTGCTCGCCGGCGTGGAAATCGCGCATAGTCCCAACAAACACGGCGGTAGCCCCATAGCTACCGGGCTTCAACCGAGTCGCCTGGTAGGCCGTGATCTCCCGCCACGGGTCCAGTTCTTGCTCGTACAACGCAATATGCATGTCAGCCTCCCGTGACCGGTGGGAAGAACGCGACTTCATCGCCGTCACCAACAGGGGTGTCAAGAGCACAATATTCCATGTTGAGAGCGGCCAGCGTCTGGGGCGGTGCCTGCAACTCGGCGCCTACGGCTGCGCGCCAGACATCACCGACGTTGGCGACCCCCTGCGCGGAAATCTCCAATTCACCGCAGCCAACGCGCTCACGCAGGCTGGCGAAAAATCGCACGTGAATCGACATCGCTGGTCCAGGCCTCCTTTCGCTCGCTGGCCGGTGAGCCTATCATGCAGTTCGATGTCCGTCCGCCCCCCGGAAAGAATAGAGGAGTTGCACCAAGGTGGCAGAACTGACCCATTTCAATAGCGCCGGTGAGGCACACATGGTCGATGTTGGCGCCAAGCGGCCCACCCAGCGCCGCGCCGTGGCGGAAGGTACGATTCGGATGCATCCTGATACATTGGCCATGATCACTGCCGGCGAGCAGCACAAAGGCGACGTGCTGGGCGTCGCACGCGTTGCCGGAATCATGGCTGCCAAGAAGACCGCCGACCTCATCCCGCTGTGCCATCCGCTGCCGTTAACGCACGTCAGCATCGAATTCGAAGCCCTGATCAGCGACTCGCGGATCGTGTGCCGAGCGGATGCCGCGACACACGGGCAAACAGGTGTCGAAATGGAGGCGCTAACCGCGGTTCAGATCGCCCTGCTCACCATCTACGATATGTGCAAGGCTGTGGATCGTGGCATGACGATTGAACGGGTGTGCTTGGTCGAAAAGCGTGGCGGCAAGAGTGGCACTTGGCGTCGCAGTGAACACGAGTCACACACTTAGCGAGCGTCGCCGCCACGCGCACGCAGCGTTCTCGCTACCCTCTCATCGATGACTGCAGCCAACTACATTTTTGATGCCACCGCGGATAACTTCGCCGAACTGGTGATCGAGAACTCCCGTCGTGGCCCGGTACTCGTGAATTTCTGGGCGCCCTGGGCGGGTCCCTGCCTCAAGTTGTGGCCAACGCTGGAGAAACTCGCTGGCGACTATGGCGGACGCTTCTTGCTGGTCAACGTCAACACCGACGCTCAGAAGCAGCTTGCCCGAGAGCAGGGTGTCAACAGTCTGCCAACACTAAAGGTCTACCGTCATGGTCGCATCGTTGAGCAGATCCATGGCGCGGAATCCGAGACGCACCTGCGTGGACTCATCGACCGCCATGTGGTCACTGAGGCGGACGTCGCTCACGCCCGCGCAGTACGGGCCTGGCGGGAAGGTTCCCTGGACCAAGCGCTCGCTTTGCTCGCCAAGGCACACGATGCGCATCCCCAACACGCTAAGACCACCATCGACTACAGCAAAGCATTGCTGCAATCGGGCGCGCTCCAGCAAGCCCGCGAGGTGTTTGCAGCGTTGCCGGCCGCAGAGCGTGGGCGCGGGGCCGGCGCCATACTGGCGATGCATCTCGACTTCGTCGTCGCCCTCGACAACGCCCCGGGAGTGGAGCAAATCGATGCGAACATCGGCAGTGATCCAACTGACCTGATGAGCCGCTACCGGCGCGCTGCGCTGCATTTGTTTGCCGACGAGTACGAAGACGCGCTGGTGCAGCTGCTGGCGATACTCGAACGCGATGCCAGTTTCCGCAACAGCGCGGCAAGCAAGGCCATGAATGCGGTATTCGAGCTATTGGGTCATGATCACCCACTGAGCACACGCTATCGCGTGTTGATGAACGGAGTCTTGTTCTGACTGCCGCCCAGTCTCAGCGACGCACGCATTGCTAGGAGATCCTAATGCGACCCACCATCAGCCCGCCAACCAGTGAGACCGAGCTACAGGAGCGCGCACGCGCGCTGGCTGGCTTGCGGCTGGAGCAGGTCGCGGCACGGCTCGGGCGCGCCGTTCCGCCGGATCTGCGTCGCAACAAAGGCTGGGTCGGTCAACTCATCGAGGGATTTCTCGGCGCGCAGGCTGGCAGCCTGAGCGAGCCTGATTTCACCACCATCCAGGTCGAGCTCAAAACCATTCCGGTCGGCAACAACGGCTCGCCCCGGGAATCGACCTATGTCTGCACCGTTCCGCTGGCCCGCGGGCAACGCACGCCATGGGTCAACTCGGCAGTGTGGCGCAAGTTACGGCGCGTGTTGTGGGTGCCGGTGGAAAGCGACCCCAGCGTACCGCTTGCCCAGCGTCGAGTCGGCACAGCGGTGCTGTGGAGTCCGAATTCTGAACAAGAACGTGCTCTGGAGCAGGACTGGGAGGAGTTGATGGATATGGTCAGCTATGGCGAGCTCGAGCAGATCACCGCGCGCCACGGGCAATTTCTGCAGATCCGGCCGAAAGCCGCCAATGCACGTGCCCTGACCAGCGGGGTGGGCAAACATGGTCAGCCGATCGCCACGCTGCCCCGGGGCTTCTATTTGCGTACTTGCTTCACCGCTGCCGTACTGCGAGCAGCCTACGCCTTACCCGCCGCAACCATACGGGCGCGCTAGGTCTGCGACTGCACGGGCCAACGCGCTGGCACGTCCGGGTAGAGCTCGCTCAGGGCCTGAGACCGACCGTTTTGGGTCACGACGCGTGCGTGCATACGCGAAAGCTGGCGCGGTTCCTTAACCCCGCAGGAGTGTGCGATCGCGCCCACTTCGTGCACCATGTTCTTGGCATAAGTCATCACCCTAACCGCCTTGTGAGTCGGATCCAGACCTCGCTGCAGTTTCGGATTGTGAGTGGTGATGCCGGTCGGGCACGTGTTGCGATTGCACTTGAGCGCCTGAATACAGCCCAGGGCGAACATGAAACCGCGCGCCGAGGCGACGAAGTCGGCACCCATGCACAGTGCCCATGCCACATCAGCCGGCGTGATGAGTTTTCCGGATGCGACAACACGCACCCGCTCGCGCAGCCCATATTCGCTCAAGGTGTCGACGACGAGAGGCAAACCCTCGCGCAGCGGCAGCCCGACATCATCCATCAACGCCATGGGCGCTGCACCGCTGCCACCGTCGGCCGAGTCAACCGCAATGAAGTCAGGCGCGGAATGCGCGCCGCGGCGATGGATTTCCTCACATAGCTCGCGCAGCCAGCCGTAGGCGCCCATGACAGCCTTGAATCCGGTTGGCTTTCCGGTGACGTCGCGAATCCGTTCGACCATATCGAGCAACGCGGCAACCGTGGTGATCTCGGGGTGGCGATTGGGGCTGATGGAATCTACGCCCACAGGAATGCCACGAATACCCGCCACCTCGGCGGTTACCTTCGCCGCGGGCAAGATGCCACCTTTGCCGGGTTTCGCGCCCTGACTGAGTTTCAGTTCGAACATGCGCACTTGGTCGTGGGCCGCAACCTCGCGCAGCCTAGCGTCATCGAGGCCACCCTGTGCGTCGCGCACGCCGTATTTGGCGGTGCCAATTTGAAACACAATGTCGGCGCCACCCTCGAGATGGTAGGGGGACAGGCCACCTTCACCGGTGTTCAGCCAACAGCCGGCCATGCGCGCGCCATCGCTCAGAGCACGCACCGCGGGCCTGGATATGGCGCCGTAGCTCATGGCCGAGATGTTGAACAACGATGCCGTGGCATAGGGTTTGGCGCAGGAAGGCCCGATAGTAATCGGCTGGGGCGCCACCGCGTCCTCGTAGAGTGTCGGAAACTGACAGTTGACGAACAACACTGTTCCGCTGCGGCGCAGGTCCTTAGTCGATCCGAAGGCGACTGTGTTGTCGAGGCCCTTGGCGGCGCGATAGACCCAGCTGCGTTGGGCCCGATTGAAGGGCAACTCCTCCCGGTCCATTGCGAAGAAGTACTGGCGAAAGAACTCACCCAATTTCTCGAACAGCGAGCGAAAGCGGCCAATGACCGGGAAATTGCGCCGAATTGCATTCTGCGTTTGGCAGACATCGACGACAAACAGGATCAGCGCGGCCAGCACGACCAAGCCGACGACAAAAATGAACAGCGCCGACATCAACTCCAACGCTGTCAGAAGAAAATCGGAAGACGCAACGGACTCCATACTCACCTCCAGGGCGCAGGCCACGCGTAATACTCGCTGGTGCTTGGTGGCGCAGCGGGCGGGCACAACGTTCCTTTGTGGTACGCGCTGGCGGCCGCCGCGGATTCGGCGCGGCTGATTGAGAACTTACAGTGCCGCGGGGCGCCGGGGGCAGCTGATTGGCGTCCGCTCCTCGCCGCGACCTGCTTGAGGCTTGCCACTCGCGGCAAACTACCCCACTATATTCCGAGACTAGGGGGCGAACAGAGCCGAAATGTACGACTTCAGGATTACACCCGATGACCAGGGCGTGCAGCGCTTGCGCAACGCTACGCGCGAGCGTGGGCCCACCGAGGCAGTCGCGCCCCCTGCCCCGTCGCGAGCCGTCGGCGACCAACCGCAGGCGCCCCCGCGCCAAATGCGGGAGCAGCAGATGGCGCGTCGGGGCCAAGACCGGCGCCGTGGCGAGCGCCGCCGCGCTCGGCAGGCGGTAATGCTAGATACCCGCAGCCCGCATGACCGTCGACGCGGCGAGCAAGGTCCGGCCTCCGCCCCTCTGAGCCGTGGCATCGACGTGTTCGCCTGAGGGGCGATCAAGCGAGCAAGGCCTTCAAGTGGCTCACCACACTGCGCCCCAGTGCTGACAGTGCATAGCCGCCTTCGAGCGTCGAGACAATGCGCCCGGCTGCGAAGCGCTCGGCCACGGTACGGACCTGACTGGTCACCCACGCATAATCCGCCTCGCGCAGCGCCAACCCCGCCATATCGTCCTCGAGATGGGCGTCGAAACCCGCTGAAATGAGCACCAGTTCGGGCGCAAAATCCGCCAGCGCCGGTAGCCAGTCATTCGTGACGGCGGTGCGAAAAGCGGCCGAGCCGGAGCCGCCGGGCAGCGGCACATTGACCACATTGGGGGAGCTGCTGTCGGCACCGCTGTATGGATAGAACGGGTGCTGAAACGTAGAGCAGAACAGCACCCGGGAATCCCCGCCGAATATCTGTTCCGTGCCGTTGCCGTGGTGAACATCGAAATCGACGATGGCGACGCGTGACAGACCGTGTTCCTCGAGTGCGTGGGCGGCCGCGATAGCAACGTTGTTGAAGAAGCAGAAGCCCATTGCGCGAGCGCGTTCAGCATGATGCCCAGGCGGGCGTACGGAACAGAACGCGCTGGTCGTCCGCGCGCTCAGCACGAGATCGACCGCTAGAACCTGGGCCCCGGCAGCGCGCTCGGCGGCCTCCAGCGTCCCCGGCCCCATGGCGGTGTCGGGATCTAGCCAGACCAGCCCCTCGCTTGGCGCCGCGGCGATCACCGCGTCGACATACTCGGCCGCATGCACGCGCAACAGTTGGGCGCGACTCACGCGCGGTGCGTCATAGTGACGGAGTGCCGCATCGAGCCCGCTGGCAATAATCTGGTCACTGATTGCGGTGAGCCGCTCCGGGCACTCCGGATGACCGTGTCCCATGCTGTGACGCGCACAGGCGGGATGAGAAATGAAAGCAATTGTCATCGCTATTGCTGCATCGCACAAAAGCCGCCATACTTACCGGTATCATGACTCACGCGTATGCCAGCACCGGTGTCCGACCCAATACTAAGATAGGCATTATGGGCCCACACTACCTCAATCGCCTATTTGCGCCGCGCGCCATCGCAGTATTCGGGGCAGGCCACCGTCCCGACTCGGTCGGCACCAAGGTCTACGAGAACGTTCTCCGCGAAGGCTTCCAAGGCCCGGTCTACCCCATCAATCCCAAGTATGACCGCATCGGCAAGCAGCGCTGTTACGCTGCCATCGACCAAATCAGTGGTCCAGTCGATCTCGCCGTCATCGCCACCCCGGCCGCTACGGTTGCGGACATCATCCGCCAGTGCGGTGAGCACGGGGTTGGCGCGGCGATCGTCGTGTCGGCGGGCTTTGCCGAAACCGGGGCACGACAGGGTGAGCAGTTGCAGCGCGCCATGCTGAGCGAAGCACGTCGCTATGGCATGCGGATACTCGGGCCTAATTGCCTGGGTCTGCTGCGCCCCGACAGCCATCTCAATGCGACCTTCAGCAAAAACACGGCTACACCGGGTTCGCTGGCGCTGGTGTCTCAATCAGGCGCGCTATGCACTGCGATTCTGGACTGGGCAGTCGTTCACCAGGTCGGCTTTTCCGCGGTCGTGTCACTAGGCTCGGCCGCCGACTTGGACTTCGGCGACGTGCTCGATTACCTGGCTCTGGACCCGCACACGCGCAGCATTCTGCTCTACGTGGAAGGCATTCGCGATGCCCGCAGCTTCATGAGTGGATTGCGCGTGGCGGCACGCATGAAACCGGTCATCGTCGTGAAGTCTGGACGCCATGCCGAGGGTACCCGTGCGGCCGTCTCCCACACAGGCGCATTGGTGGGCGCCGATGACGTATTCGATGCGGCGTTGCGCCGCGCCGGCGTCGTACGCGCCATGACCATCGAACAACTGTTTGCGGCCGCCCAGCTCCTGTCGACTCACCATCGCGTGCGTGGCAACCGCTTGGCCATCATCACCAATGGCGGTGGTGCTGGCGTCATGGCGACCGATCGCGCCGTCGACCTGGGAGTAGCCATCGCCCAGCTGAGTGAGAGCACTGTGGCCCGTCTCAACGAAGCCATGCCCCCGCACTGGTCGCACAGCAATCCCGTTGACATCCTCGGCGACGCCCCTGCCGAGCGCTATGGTGTTGCAGTGCAGGCCTGTCTCGAGGACAGCGCGGTTGATGGCGTGTTGGTCATGCTCGCACCACAGGCCATGACGGAGCCCGTAGATGCAGCACAGGCCGTGCTCACCGCGGCGGACAAGACGGACAAACCCGTGCTCGCCTGCTGGATGGGCGAGCAGCAAGTAGAACCGGCTTGGGCGTTATTCGCGCAACACAAGATCCCGACGTTTTCGAGTCCGGAGGCCTCCGTCGAGGCCTTCGCATACCTGGCGACACATCACCATAACCAACAGCTGCTGATGCAGGTCCCCGCGCCGTTGGCCCATAGCAGCGAACCTGACATCGATGGGGCGCAAATGATCATCGACGGCGCTCTCGCCGAGGGTCGTAGCTTGCTCTCCAGCGCCGAAGCTCGCGCATTGCTGGCAACCTTTGGAATAGGCGTCATGCCGGCGATGGAAGCACGCTCGGCAAATGAGGCACTGGTCGCAGCCGAATCAGTGGGACTGCCCGTGGCGATGAAGATCAGTTCGCCAGACATCGCCCATAAATCTGACGTCAACGGAGTGCGACTCAATGTCAGTAATGCGCTGGCCGTGCGTACAACTTACAACGATCTGGTTGCGACACTGCGCCAGCAGCGGCCGGACGCCAAGGCTGATGCCGTCACGGTCGAGCGTATGTACTCAGGCGCACATGGCCGTGAGTTGCTGGTTGGCGTGCTACGCGATCCAGTATTCGGGCCAGTCATCAGTTTTGGCGCCGGCGGCACGACCGTTGAGATCCACCACGATCGCGCCGTAGCCCTGCCACCGCTCAACAACTACATCGCTCGCAACCTGATCGCTCGCACGCGAGTGTCCCGCTTGCTCGAAGACTTTCGGAACATGCCGGGGGTTAAGCTCGACGCTGTGGTCAACGTCTTACGCCGAGTATCGGAGCTGGTCTGTGAGCTGCCGCGGATCAAGGAACTCGAGATCAACCCGTTGATGGCGGACGAACGCGGCGCGGTAGCGCTGGACGTGCGCGTGGTCGTTGACCGCGCGCAGCCATCCTTGGAGCGCTACCAACACATGGCGATCCATCCCTACCCGGCTCACCTGGTAAGCCGCTGGCAACTCCCAGATGGCACCGACATCACGATTCGACCGATTCGCCCTGAAGATGCCGAAATCGAACGTACGTTCGTACGCGAACTATCACCGCGGGCAAAATATTTCCGCTTCATGCAGGCCCTGCACGAGCTGAGTCCCGAGATGCTGGTACGCTTCACCCAGATTGACTACGACCGAGAAATGGCCCTGATCGCCGTGATTCGGGAGACTGACCGAGACATCGAAGTGGGCGTCACACGCTACGCTATCAACCCGGACCACGAAAGCTGCGAGTTCGCGCTGGTCGTTTCCGACGCCTGGCAACAGCGCGGTATCGGCTCGCGGCTGCTCACATGCTTGATGGAAGCCGCGCGCACCCGGGGATTACGCATCATGGAAGGCGAAGTGCTGGCCGACAATCGCCACATGTTGGACCTCGCCCGCAGCCTCGGCTTTGCCACCAGTACGAGCCCGCAAGACCCCAGCATCAAAGTCGTCAGCAAAGCACTGTAGGGCACCTACGCGAACGTTGGGCTATAATGCGCGGCCGCCTGACGCAGCGCGGCACTCGACCATGAATCCATCGCCCGACGAGCACAAACAGCGTACCACCGCCATATTCGACCTGGTGGCGGATGGTTATGATCATCCGGCCCTGCGGCTGTTCCCTTTTTGCGCTGATCGTCTGGTCGACGCAATCAAACCGAAAGCCGGCCAGAAGATACTCGATATCGGCACCGGCACGGGTGCGGTAGCCACGGCCTTGGCCCAGGCGGTACTGCCCAGTGGGCGCGTCCAAGCCATCGACTTGGCCCAAAATATGATCGACCGGGCCGTCGCCAATGTGACCAAGCGGGGATTGGCTAATATCGACTTCCACGTGATGGATGCCGAGCGTCTGGAGTTCAAAAGCCGCTATTTCGACCATGTCGTAGCTTCATACGTGCTGTTTTTTTGTCCCGACGTCGAAGCAGCATTGAAGGAGTGGCGGCGCGTACTCAAACCCGGTGGCACCATCGTGTTCACTAGCTTCACCGACAACGCCTTCGAGCCACTCGTCAGCGACCTGCGCCAACAACTGCAACGCTTCGGCGTGGAATGGCCACGAGGTGCATTTAAGCGTTTGGCTTCGCCACAACTCTGCTCAGAGCTGCTGACCAACGCCGGTTTTGAAGATGTCAGCATCCGCAGTGAAGCCCTCGGCTATCATCTGGCCAGCGGTGAAGACTGGTGGCAAGTGTTGTGGAACAGTGGCTTTCGCGGGTTGCTCGAACAACTCGATAGCCCCCAGCTAGCGGCGCTGCGCTGCGCCCACCTCCAAGCAATCGCTGAGCACCAGGACACCAACGGCTTGTGGCTGAACGCTGAAACGCTGTTCTGCCTGGGCCACCGACCCGCGGCCACACCCCAGTAGCGCCATCAATGTCGCGGGCGCAGGCCATGTTTTTTCGCCCGGCCGCTTGAACATTGGCAACTCGCCACCATTTAAGGTAACAGCGTGGACTGCAGCTGCAGGCATAGTCGCCCGCTGCCAGCCCCAGTACAGGAACCGAGAATGAGCGAATCGAGCAGATCAGGACTCCTACCGATCGAGTCGGCCTTGAGCAGCGAGGCGACATCAAATTCGGACTACGAAGCCCTGCTGGCCCAGCACCAGCAACGTCTTGCCGCCCTGGGCACGACCGGCGACCACATGGAGCAGGCCCGCATACAGCTCGATATCGCCGAGGTGCTCATTGCGCTGGCGCGCCGCGAGGACGCCTGGTCATTCGCCCGCTCCGCCTTGGACACCTGCCTGCGCGAAGAACAGTGGCAAGACGCGGTTGAAGCCTGCGAAGTACTCTACCAATGCGACCAACCGGCTTCCATCTCAGCACTTGGTCAGGGCGTGTGGCTGGCGGTCACCTATCCGGTCTCGGCGCAAACCACCGTAACCATGTTGAATTACATCATTGATGAAACCCCAGACAATTCTGATGGCGCGGCAGTGGCAGCTGCGGCGGCCCACTACATAGTAGGACTGCGCTGCCAGGGGCCAGAACGCGACAACATCGGATTCCTGACCCAAGCCATGCTGGGTCGCGTGGCGAACCGTCACAGCGGTGTCGAAGACCAGACAGCCTTCGAACAATGGTTGGAGCGTCTGGCGCTGAATGAGCCGCAGGAGTTCCTGCCAAGACTGGCAACGGTCGTTGACGTGCTCGTGCAGGACAACTGGTGGTTCGATCGCGAAACGTTACGGGCCCGGCTACCCGTCAACTGATGCCCGCCGGCGATCTTGCCATCGAGGATTGAATATCGATCGCATCAGGTAGCCGCGGCTCAGCGAAAAAGAAGCCCTGCACCACGTGACAACCACACTGGCGCAGGAAGGACAGTTGGTCGGCGGACTCGACCCCCTCTGCGATGACCTCCAGGCGTAGTCCCTTGGCCATCGCAACGATCGCCGTCACGATGGCCTCATCATCACTGTCCGTACCGATGTCCCGGATAAAGGTGCGATCCACTTTGAGTGTATCGATGGGAAAACGCTTGAGATAACTCAACGACGAGTAGCCCGTTCCGAAATCGTCGACGGACAGTCTCACGCCCATGCGATCCAGTTCCTCCAGGGCACGCATGGTGGTCGCACTGTGTTGCATCAAGATGCTTTCGGTAATCTCCAACTCGAGACACTCGGGGTCGAATCCTGTCTCGGCGGCAATTCCCGCGACCACCTGCGCCAGGTCCCCCGCGCTGAACTGGCGGCTGGAGAGGTTCACCGCAACGCGCAATCCCGTCGCACCCTGACGATGCCAAGCCGCACCCTGCGTGCATGCCTGACGCAACACCCACTCGCCGACGGGCATGATCAGGCCGGTTTCCTCCAGCAGCGCCACAAAGTCCGCCGGCGGCACCAAACCCAGATCCGGATGCTGCCACCGCAACAATGCCTCAACGCCAATGACACGGCCGTCACGCACATCGACCTGCGGCTGGTAGTACAGCACGAACTCCTCTCGCTCCAGCGCATGGCGCAGACTGGTTTCCAGCGTCAAACGCTCGAACGCCCGCGCGCCCATGTCCGCCGAGTAGAATTGATAAGTGTTGCGCCCGAGATCCTTGGCCCGATACATGGCGATGTCAGCGTTCTTGAGCAAAGTCGGCGCGTCACGGCCATCATTGGGATACATGCTGATACCGATGCTGCCGGTGATGTAGAGTTCCCGCTCCTCAACATGAAACGGCTCGGAGAGCATCTCAAGAATCTTGCGCGCGACTGGAGCTACATCAGCCGTCGTTCTCATATCCTCCATAATGACCGCAAATTCGTCGCCACCAAGCCGAGCGACTGTGTCGCTCTCGCGCACACAACGCAGCAGCCGCTCGGAAAGAGAACGCAGCGCCGCGTCACCGATTTCGTGTCCCAGCGTGTCGTTGATGATCTTGAAGCGATCCAGATCGAGAAACAGCACCGCCACAATTCGATCCGATTTGCGGGTGCGGGACAAGGCGTGTTCGAGTCGATCAGCGAACAATGCACGATTGGGGAGATGCGTGAGCACGTCGTGATGCGCCAGATAGTGCAGTCGCTCCTGCGTCTGCATGCGCTCGGTGATGTCCTTGCCAGTCGAGATGAAATGCGTAATTGTGCCGTGCTCATCTTTCAGAGGGGTGATCGTTTTCTCTTCATAGTAGAGCGTGCCATCCTTGCGTTTGTTGATCAGCACGTCACGAAATACCTCCCCGCCAAGGATCGTACCCCATAAACGCTCATAGAATGCCAAGTCATGTTTGCCTGACTTGATGACGTTTGCCTTTCTACCCAACACTTCTTCGCGGCTGTAACCCGTGGTGCTTTCGAACGCCGGATTGACGTACTCGGCAATACCCTCGTGATCCGTTATCAGTACGCAGTCCGCTGACTGCTCCAGAGCGCGGGACAGTTTGTCCATTTGCGCCTGAGCCGCCTTGCGCTCGGAAATATCTTGGATGACAGCCAGGTAAACCGGCGGCGACTCCTCCGCCAATAATTGCACCCGCACCTCGACAGGGTAGCTCGTGCCGTCCTTGCGTCGGTGGCGCGTCTCGAAAATCACCTGCTTTTGACTACCATGGAGAGGTTGCAGCAGCGCTTCGAATTCATCGCGCGTCAAGTCAGGTTTGATGTCGAGCGCCGTGAGCTGGTGCAGCTCGTCTTGCGAGTAACCCAGATTTCGCTCGGCGCCGTGGCTGACTTGGTCGAATCGCAGGCTCGAGGCGTCGAAGACGTAGATTTCATTTACCGAATTCTCGAGCAGTCGGCCGAGTCTGATCCGCGCGTCCTCGGCGCGCTTGAGCCCCGTGATATCGCGGCTGATGCCTTCGATCCCGGCGATATTGCCAGCTTGGTCGCGGTAGTATTGCGCGTTGGTGGAGACCCAGACGACATCATGGTCCTTGCGCCACAATGGCGCCTCGAAGTTCTGCACTCTGCCCTCGCCTTCTTGCAACGCCTGCAGAAACCTATTGCGCCCCTCCGGGTCGACATAAAGGTTGGCAAGACACATACCCATTAGTTCATCGGGTTCATAGCCCAGCAGTTCTCTAGCGGAAGGTGATGCACGCGTTAGCCGCCCGTCGGTGTCGGTACGGTAGTAGGTATCCTGCATACTGTCGAGAATCGTCGCCAACTCGCGCTGCGACTCGACTATCTCGTCCTCGACCATGCGACGATCGGTAATGTCCTGAACCGTGCCCAGCACCGAGCGCACCGCGCCGTGCTCGTCTACGAGAGCCTCGCCGGCGCAAGCGAGCCAACGCACCGTACCGTCTGCCCACACAACGCGATGCTCGATACGATATTCGGAGCCGGCGGCCAGGGCAGCACGTATGGCGTCGGTCACCAACGGACGATCATCGTTGTGGATGTGGCGGAGATAGTCCTTGTAGCTAGCCGGTGATTGACCGTGTTCCAGCCCGAACAAAGGCCCCACGGTGTCCGACCAATAGAGGATGTCGTTGGCTGCGTCCCATTCCCAGACGCCGATCTGTCCGGCGCGCTGCGCCAGCGAATAGCGTTGCTCACTCCGCTCCAATGCGGCTAGTGCCGCGTGGCGCGCAGTGATGTCGGTCGCGATAACAAACAGCAGGACGACTTCATCGTTGCGACGAATCGGCACGGCCCGGCCTTCGAACCACATCATCTCACCGTCGTCGCGGGGTGCCGCGACCTCATAGCTCACCGCGGTTCCAGTCTGGAACACCGACTCCCACGCGGCGCGCAGCAATTCACGATGGTCTTGGATGACGTAGGCGCAACCGTCGCTGCCCATGACGTCGGCGTAAGCGATA
>Ga0209536_100001024_pt1 | contig 46345 bp, 42 predicted proteins | sample DeeMarSeWOR28_12_FD_187461 | JGI IMG/M metagenome (GOLD analysis project Ga0209536, IMG submission 187461) | Marine sediment microbial communities from White Oak River estuary, North Carolina - WOR-2-8_12 (SPAdes) (version 2) | ecosystem: Environmental > Aquatic > Marine > Intertidal zone >...
CCACAAACCTGTGATGGGGCGTCGAAAGACGTAGCTGGTATGCTAAGCCGAGGGTCGCAGGTTCGAATCCTGCCGGGCGCGCCATTCCTGGCATGTTATTGGTTACAGAAGTTTGTTTATGGTGGGCGTAGCTCAGTTGGTAGAGCCCTGGATTGTGATTCCAGTCGTCGTGGGTTCGAGTCCCATCGTCCACCCCATTCGGGGCCGTTAGCTCAATTGGCAGAGCAGTGGACTCTTAATCCATTGGTTGAAGGTTCGATTCCTTCACGGCCCACCAACACTGGTCAGCCCGTGCAATGCACGGGCTTTTTTATTGACTCGCTGGCGGGGATTCCGCCCCCGATCCGGGGATGCCATCGCCAATGATAAGTCGTTATAATCGTGCAAATTTACAGTCAGGCGCAAAAAGCAATACAGGCTTTCGGAAAAGGGTCCGGCGAAAGTGGCGGAATTGGTAGACGCGCTGGCTTTAGGTGCCAGTGGGGCAACCCGTGAGAGTTCGAGTCTCTCCTTTCGCACCAGTAATAACGACAGATCCCTATAAATATCATATAGATAAAATCATGGCCGGCCAGCCCGGCCAATACTCGCGAGGTGAAGTATGGAAGTTTCGGTAGAAAATACCGGTGGCCTTGAGCGCCGCATGACCGTCCAGGTTCCTGCAGAGCGTATCGACCAGGAGGTTGGTTCACGCCTGGAATCGATGAGCCGCACGGTGCGCCTTGACGGCTTTCGCCCGGGCAAGGTGCCGGTCAGGGTCATCGAACAGAAATACGGCAGCCAGGTGCGCCAGGAAGTGATCGAGCAGGTCATCAATTCCACGTTGCAGGAAGCGCTGGCTCAGGAAAACCTGTCCCCGGCCGGCAGCCCGAGTATCGAGCCGCAGGCCATGCAGCCCGGCGAGTCACTCGAGTACGTGGCCACCTTCGAGGTGTTCCCCCAGTTCGAACAGGCGCTCGACTACGGTTTCAGTGTGACCCGCCCGGTGGTCGAAGTTGGTGACGATGATGTCGATGCCATGCTGCAAAAGCTGCGCAAGCAGCGCGCGACCTGGGACAAGGTCGACCGGGCCGCGGCCACGAACGACCAGGTGGTCATCGATTTCGAAGGCAAGATCGCTGGTGAGTCCTTTACCGGCAACAAGGGCCAGAACATGCCGCTGGAGCTGGGTTCGGGTTCCATGATACCCGGTTTCGAGGAACAGCTGGAGGGGGTCTCCGCCGGTGAGGAGAAAACCATTACCGTCACCTTTCCCGCAGACTATCCGGCAGCCGAGGTTGCCGGCAAGGATGCAGATTTCGCCATCAAGGTGCACAACGTGGCCGAGATGGTGCTGCCGGAACTCGATGACGAGTTTGCCAGGGCATTCGGTGTCGGCGAGGGCGGCATCGAGGCCCTCAGGCAGGAAGTCACCAGTAACATGCGTCGTGAACTGAAGCAGCTTGTCACGGCCAACGTGAAAGACCAGGTGTTCACCCGCCTGCTGGAGAAAAACCCGGTCGAGGTGCCGCGCAGCCTCATAGACAGCGAGGTTGCCGCACTGCAGGGCCAGGCGCAGAATCAGGGTCTGGATGCCTCGGCGCTGCAAGCCAGTGCCGAGCGGCGCGTCAAGCTGGGTGTGCTGCTGAGCGAGATCGTCAAGCAGAACCAGATCCAGGTCGACCCCGACCGCGTACGGCAGAACATCGAGACAGTCGCTGCCTCATATGAAAATCCGGATGAGGTCGTGCAGTACTACTACGGCAACCAGGAAATGCTGACCGGAGTTCAGACCGCAGTGATCGAGGAGCAGGCTGTCGAGTGGATCATGGAGAATTCCGGCGTGGCGGTGGAAGACAGGCCGTCGTCATTTGACGAGCTGGTTGACGCAGCCAAGCAATCTAAAGGATAGGATGGTATGACCGATAGCACAGGCATGAATGGCGCATCTGACACACGGGCACTGAATCTGGTTCCGATCGTCATCGAACAGACCTCGCGGGGCGAACGTTCCTACGACATCTACTCCCGGCTCCTCAAGGAGCGTGTGGTCTTTGTCGTCGGCCCGGTCGAGGATTACATGGCCAACGTCATTGTGGCGCAGTTGCTGTTCCTTGAGTCGGAAAATCCTGACAAGGACATCCACCTCTACATCAACTCGCCGGGTGGCTCCGTCACGGCCGGCCTGGCGATCTATGACACCATGCAGTTCATCAAGCCCGATGTCAGCACCATGTGTATAGGGCAGGCCGCCAGCATGGGTGCATTGCTGCTTGCCGGTGGTGCCAATGGCAAGCGCGTCTGCCTGCCGCACTCGAGGATCATGATTCACCAGCCGCTGGGAGGCTACCAGGGTCAGGCCACGGACATCGATATCCATGCCCGCGAAATCCTGCTGATCCGCGAAAAACTCAACCGCATTCTTTCGGCCCATACCGGACAAACGCTCGAACGTATCCGTGAGGATACTGAACGCGATAACTTCATGGGCGCCGAGGAGGCCAGGAACTACGGTCTGATCGACGAGATCCTGGATCGGCGTCAGGTCAGCGTATCGGAATAGCCGTGCCGGTTGAGGCAGCGCCAGTCAACCCCGCCCGGGCGCCGGGATACCGGACAAAATAACGACAACCCCGGAAAGCAGCTGGTAATAGCGCCGGGGCTGCATTTCGAAGGAGTTGATTGGCAACGATAAACAGTGTTAAAAATGTTACCATGGCTGTGCATGGGAAGCAGACGAGGAATCATCTATGAGTGACGAGCGAGACGGCAAGGGCGATGACGGCAAGCTGCTCTACTGTTCCTTTTGCGGCAAGAGCCAGCACGAAGTCCGCAAGTTGATTGCCGGTCCCTCGGTATTCGTCTGCGATGAATGCGTCGAACTCTGTAACGACATCATCCGCGAGGAGATGCAGGAAAAATCCTCAACCGGTGGAGACAAGCTTCCCACGCCGAAAGAAATCAACGAAATTCTCAATGAGTACGTCATCGGCCAGGAGCGCGCGAAAAAGGTACTCTCGGTTGCTGTCTACAATCACTACAAGCGTCTGGAGGCCTCGCACAAGAAAGACGAGGTCGAGCTTTCCAAGAGCAACATCCTGCTGATCGGCCCGACCGGTTCCGGCAAGACCCTGCTGGCGGAAACACTGGCACGCCTGCTGAATGTGCCGTTTACCATCGCCGACGCCACCACGCTGACCGAGGCCGGCTATGTCGGTGAGGATGTCGAGAACATCATCCAGAAGCTGCTGCAGAAATGCGATTACGATGTCGACAAGGCACAGACCGGCATTGTCTACATCGATGAAATCGACAAGATCTCGCGCAAGTCGGACAATCCCTCAATCACCCGCGATGTTTCCGGCGAAGGTGTGCAGCAGGCGCTGCTGAAACTGATCGAGGGTACCGTTGCATCGGTACCGCCGCAGGGCGGCCGCAAGCATCCGCAGCAGGAATTCCTGCAGGTCGATACCTCGAACATCCTGTTTATCGTCGGCGGGGCATTCGCCGGCCTGGACAAGATCATCCGCAGCCGTTCCGAAACCGGCGGCATCGGCTTCGCCGCCGAGGTGAAAAGCAAGGACGAGGAGTCCGCGCTGGGCGAGATCCTCTACGATGTCGAGCCGGAGGATCTCATCAAGTACGGACTGATTCCCGAGTTCGTTGGCAGACTGCCTGTTGTGGCGACCCTCGAGGAACTCGATGAGGAGGCGCTCGTCAAGATACTGACGGAGCCTCGCAACGCCCTTACCAAACAGTATCAAAAGCTGTTTGACATGGAAGGCAGTGAGGTCGAATTCCGTGATGATGCCCTGCGTGCAGTTGCACGCAAGGCCATGGACCGGAAAACCGGTGCGCGAGGCCTGCGCACCATTCTCGAGCAGGTCCTGCTCGATACCATGTATGACTTGCCCTCAATGGAAAACGTCAGAAAAGTGGTCATTGACGAGAGCGTAATCCTGGGCAATTCGAAACCCTACATGATTTTTGACGCATCAGAGCCCATGGTGGCCTCAGAGTAGTCAGGAAATCCTCATTAAAACCAGTAACTTGTGATTTTTCTGGTGTTGCCGGCCCGGCTGGCATGTTCCTTGCCTTAGTACTATTGCCTGTCAAAAAAATGGTTGAAGAACGTGAACCACGTCCCCATATTGGTGCGTAGTTCAGCGGTATTGAATCATTCCAGGCGTAACGACAGGCGGGCTTTCGGGCTTAGCGATGACACGCGCCGGGCTGCATGGGCGCGATGCCACTGACGATCCCCGTATTTACTCAACCAGCAATGGAAGGGACCAAACATGACTGACGAAACATCCAGCGCCATCCCCGTCTTGCCGTTACGCGATGTGGTTGTATACCCGCACATGGTTATACCGCTGTTCGTCGGGCGCGAGAAATCCATCAATGCCCTCGATACCGCCATGCAGGAGGACAAGAAGATCCTGCTGGTTGCCCAGAAGAACGCCGAGATTGACGATCCCTCTATCGAGGACATACACGAAATCGGCACGCTGTCGACGATCCTGCAGTTGCTGAAGCTTCCCGACGGCACCGTCAAGGTACTGGTCGAGGGCGCAGAGCGCGCCCGGGTGACCTCTTACGAGTCCACCGATGCGTTCTTCACTGCCAACATCGAAGTGCTGGAAGCGGATGTCGAGGAGAACGAGAAAGAACTGGAAGTCCTGACGCGCTCGCTGCTGGCGATGTTCGACCAGTATGTGAAACTCAACAAGAAGGTCCCGCCCGAGATACTGACATCGCTGTCCGGTATTGACGAGCCTGGCCGGCTGGCAGATACCATCGCCGCCCACATGTCGCTCAAGCTCGAGGAAAAACAGAAGATCCTCGAGATCGAGAACTGTCGCGAACGCCTGGAACGTCTCATGGGTCAGATCGAGGGTGAGATTGACATCATGCAGATCGAGAAGCGCATCCGCGGTCGCGTCAAGCAGCAGATGGAAAAGAGCCAGCGCGAGTACTACCTGAACGAACAGATGAAGGCCATCCAGAAAGAACTGGGCGACATGGAAGATGCGCCCAATGAACTGGATGAACTGCAGCAGAAGATCGACAAGGCCGGCATGAGCAAGGAAGCACATGAGAAGGCGTCCTCCGAGCTTAACAAGCTCAAGATGATGTCGCCGATGTCAGCCGAGGCTACAGTCGTTCGCAACTATATTGACTGGCTCGTCAGTGTGCCGTGGAAGAAGCGTTCGAAGATCCGACACGACCTGACGGCCGCAGAGGAGGTGCTCGAGGCGGATCACTATGGTCTTGACAAGGTCAAGGAACGTATTCTCGAGTACCTTGCCGTACAACAGCGCGTGAAAAAGCTGAAGGGTCCGATCCTCTGCCTGGTCGGTCCTCCCGGTGTCGGCAAGACATCGCTGGGCCGCTCCATTGCCCGGGCAACCAACCGCAAGTTCACCCGGATGTCGCTGGGCGGTGTTCGTGATGAGGCGGAAATCCGCGGTCACCGCCGTACCTATATCGGCTCGCTGCCGGGCAAGATCGTGCAGAACCTCTCCAAGGTCGAGGTGCGCAATCCGCTGTTCCTGCTTGACGAGATGGACAAGATGTCCATGGACTTCAGGGGTGATCCCTCATCGGCGCTACTGGAGGTTCTGGACCCGGAACAGAACAACACCTTCAATGATCACTACCTGGAGGTCGACTTCGACCTGTCGGATGTCATGTTCGTTGCAACGGCAAACTCGATGAATATCCCGGCACCGCTGCTGGACCGCATGGAGGTCATCCGCATCCCCGGCTACACCGAGGATGAAAAGATAAACATTGCCATGCGTTATCTGCTGGCGAAACAGTTGAAGAACAACGGCCTGAAGGAAAACGAGATCGTCATCAGCGAGAATGCCATTCGCGATATCATCCGCTATTACACCCGCGAAGCCGGTGTGCGAAACCTGGAGCGCGAAATTTCCAAGATCTGCCGCAAGGTGGTCAAGGAACTGTTGCTGAAGGAGCGCGACAAGAAGGTGACCATCACGCCGCGCAACGTCGACAAGTACCTTGGCGTGAGGCGTTTCCGTTATGGTCTTGCTGATGAACACGACCAGGTTGGCCAGGTGACAGGACTTGCATGGACCGAGGTGGGCGGGGAACTGCTGACCATCGAGTCGACAACGGTCCCCGGCAAGGGCAAGATGATCCACACCGGCCAGCTGGGTGACGTCATGCAGGAGTCCATCCAGGCGGCGAATACCGTGGTGCGCAGCCGCGCGGCGATGCTGGGTATCGACCCTGACTTCTACCAGAAGTATGACATCCACATACACGTGCCGGAGGGCGCCACGCCCAAGGATGGCCCCAGTGCCGGCGTGGGTATGTGTACCGCACTGGTCTCGGCACTCACTGACATTCCGGTACGGGCCGACGTGGCCATGACCGGCGAGATCACTCTCAGGGGTGAGGTATTGCCGATCGGCGGTCTCAAGGAAAAGCTGCTGGCGGCCCATCGGGGCGGCATAGGCATCGTCCTGATCCCCGAGGAAAATCGCAAGGACCTCGCCGAGATCCCTAAAAATGTCAAGGACAAGCTCGACATACGGCCGGTCAGGTGGATCGACGAGGTGCTGCAGGTGGCCCTGCAACACCAGCCGGTTCCGCTGGCGGATGAAGGCAAGGAGCCGGCCGAGCGAAAGGCGGTGAAGGGCAAGGAGAAGGGCAGGGAGAAACCTGTCACCGCGCACTAGAAGCCTGACAGCGCTGTACAGTAATCCCGCCGGGGCGGCACGAATTGACCGTCCCGGCGGGTTTTTTTGTATGTGCCATCTATGTTCTAATAGCACGCCTGAAAGTACACGGGGAAGATAACGGAAGCTCTGACAAGAAACCGATCGCTGCCTTCCCGGGCCAATAACACATACGAGGATGACTGAATGAACAAAGCTGAACTTATTGATGCCGTTGCGGAGGCAACAGACCTGTCAAAGGCCGAGGCCGAGAAAGCGACCAATGCCGTACTCGACAGCATCATCGATGTGCTGAGCAAGGGTGACCAGGTCACGCTGGTCGGCTTCGGAACCTTTTCCGTCAGGGACCGGGCCGCACGTGCCGGCCGCAACCCGCAGACCGGGGAAACCATACAGATCAAGGCGTCCAAATCACCCGGTTTCAAGGCTGGCAAAGCCTTCAAGGATGCCGTAAACTAGCGCGCCTTCGGGTGCTTAGCTCAGCTGGGAGAGCGTCGCCCTTACAAGGCGAATGTCGGCGGTTCGATCCCGTCAGCACCCACCAGGAATCAGGAGTGGTAGTTCAGCTGGTTAGAATACCGGCCTGTCACGCCGGGGGTCGCGGGTTCGAGTCCCGTCCACTCCGCCATCTGGAAACAGGAAAGGGCGCCCTTGTGGTGCCCTTTCTTTTTGGTCACGCACAATAATCCTGCTTATTCAGAGAGATCCAGAATGTTACTTGCGATTCGTGAACGTGTAATGGGCCTTGTTGGCTGGGTACTGCTGGGTATCCTCGGTATCGCATTCAGTTTTTTCGGGCTTAACTGGTATTTCCAGAGTGACTCGCGCATTTTCGCCGCCACGGTCAATGGCGTCGATATCCCGCTCGGCGAGCACCAGCGTGCCTACCAGTTGCTGCGCGCCCAGGTGCAGGAGCGTCTTGGGGGTGCCTATGATCCGGCACTGATCAACGAAGCGGCCCTGAAGAAAAGTGCACTCGAACAGCTTATCCGCGAACAGCTGCTGCTGCAGGATGCCGAGGCAGCAGGCTTCGCCATCAGCCCGCAACTGGTTGCCGCCCGCATCGGCGCGGTTCAGGGTTTTCAGGAGGACGGACGATTCTCCAAGGAACGCTACGAACGGGCACTGCGGCTGCAGGGCATGAACCCGACCGAGTTCGAATGGCGCCTGTCACGTGAAATGCTGACACAGCAGATCGTCAACGGGATTGCCGGCACCGCCGCGCCCACGGCAACGACCGCCGACATGGCCTATCAGCTGCAGGGACAACAGCGCCGTTTCAGCCACCTCACGCTGCCACTCGCGCGTTTCACGGACCAGGTGGAGATCAGTGACGGGGACATCAGTGCCTGGTATGACAGTCACCTGGACGCCTTCATGACACCGGAACGGGTACGTGTACAGTACCTCGAACTCAGGGCCGAAGATATCGAGATGCCCGACGACATTGACGAGGAGGTGCTGCGCCAGCTCTACGAAGACCAGCCCGATCGCTTCATCACGCCGGAAGAACGCCAGGCACGGCACATACTCATCAGCCTGCCGGCCGATGCCGACGATGATACGGTTGCCGCGGCCCGCGCTGAAGCGGAGGCCATCCTGCAACGTCTGGATGACGGCGAGGACTTTGGGGAACTGGCCAGGACCGAATCCGATGACCCGGGTTCTGCCAGTAATGGCGGTGATCTCGGCTTTTTCGGCAGGGGCCTGATGACACCCGAGTTCGAGCTGGCCGTGTTTGAGCTGGAGAAAGGCGGTCGCAGCGATATCGTACGCTCGCCGTTCGGCTTTCATATCATCGAGCTGACAGACATCCGCCCGGAGGTTGTCCGGCCGTTCGAGGAGGCCCGCGCCGAACTCGTTGCCGAGTACCAGGCCGAACAGCGCAGCGAACAGTTTTACGACCGCTCCGAGCTGCTGGCCAACCTGGTCTTTGAACAGCCGGATACCCTGCAGGCGGCTGCCGATGCCCTGGAACTGGAGGTACAGACAAGTGACTGGTTGACCCGGGAAGGCGGTGCGGGCATCGGTGAATATCCGCAGGTGGCTGCCATGGCATTTCAGGCAGAGATCCTGGAAGGCGGCGCCAACAGCGAACCTGTGGAGATCTCCACGGAACATCTAGTGGTCATTCGCAACCTGGAGCATGAACCCGCTACCGCGCGGCCACTGGACGACGTGCGCGAAGATGTCCAGCAGCAGTTGCTGGACTCGCGGGCGCGTGAACTCGCCAGGGTTCACGGCGATGAACTGCTTGCCCGGTTACGGGGCGGAACGCCGTTTGCCGACATCGCGGCGGGCGAAGGGCTGGAGGTTGCAGATAGCGGGCTGATCGACCGTCAGTCGCAGACAGCGGAACCCCGCCTGGTTCAGGAAGCGTTCCTGTTGCCGGCCCCTGCCACAGACAGCATTTCGGCGACCGGTATCACGCTGGCCTCGGGGGATTATGTCCTGCTGCAGCTGCATGAGGTCAAGCCGGGCGATACGGCCGGCCTGTCCGATGCGGACCGCAAGCGCCTGCGACAGGAAATCGGACGCATCCAGGGCCTGTCAGAAACGGCTGCCCTGGTGGAGGACCTCCGGAGCCGCGCAGTCATCAGCATCCCGGAACAGGATAACTGATCGTCTCCGGGCAGTTTTAACCATACCGCAGGGCATCCGTACCGTGAAACTGCACTGGCAGATCCTGATCGCCCTGGTCCTGGCTGTCATTGCCGGCCAGCTGACCGGCATGGACGCAAGCCTGTTCGGGCTGCGTTTCTATGATATCTATGCCTTTCTCGGCAAGCTGTTCCTGAATGCCCTGAAAATGCTCATCGTGCCGCTGATCCTGTCCTCGATCATTACCGGCATTGCCGGCGTCGGGGAAAGCGGGGCCATGGGACGGCTCGGTGGCAAGACCCTGCTGTATTACATGAGCACCAGCCTGTTCGCTATCCTTGTGGGCCTGCTGCTGGTGAATATCGTTGCCCCCGGCATCGTCGATGGCAAGCCGGCCGGCGACATGCTGCCGATATCCGAGGACATCGATGCCGTCGCGGAACGGGTCGAAGGTCGTGGTGTCGGCGACGTGGTGGATATCTTCCTGCGCATGGTTCCGACCAATATCGTCGCGGCCGCCGCGGAGGGTCAAATGCTGGGTCTGATCTTTTTCAGCCTGCTGTTCGGTTATTTCATGACGCGCATCGAGGGCCAGCCGAGACAGGTACTCAAGGACTTCTGGCAGGGAATGTACGATGTCATGATAAAGATCACCGAGTGGGTGATGCTGTTTGCACCCGTCGGGGTGTTTGCGCTGGTCGCCAAGGTCGTGGCGTCAACCGGCTTCGCCGCCTTCGAGCCGCTGCTGGCGTTCTTCCTGACCGTGCTCGCCGCTCTGGCTGTGCATTTTCTCATTGTACTGCCGCTGCTGCTTTTCCTGGTCGGTCGCGTAAACCCCTGGCTGCACTACCGCGCCATGGCGCCGGCGTTACTGACGTCCTTCTCGACGGCCTCTTCATCAGCGACGCTGCCAATCACCATGGACTGCGTCAACCGTAATGCCGGCGTGTCCACGCGCACCACCAGCTTCGTGCTGCCACTGGGTGCGACCGTCAACATGGACGGCACCGCGCTCTACGAGTGCGTTGCCGCGATCTTCATTGCCCAGGCCTTCGGTCTGCAACTGGGTTTTGCCGAACAGTTCACCGTGGTCCTGATCGCCCTGTTGACTTCCATCGGCGTGGCCGGCATCCCGGCAGCCAGCCTGGTAGCCATTACCATTATCCTCGGTGCTATCGGGCTGCCGCTGGAGGCCGTTGGCCTGATCCTGGCTGTCGACCGGGTGCTGGACATGTGCCGCACCAGTGTGAATATCTTCAGCGATTCCTGCGGTGCGGTGATTATCGGCCGGCTGGAAGGCGAGCAGGGCATCCTGCAAAAGGAGTGATGACTGGGCGGGGATGTATTGCCGCAGAGACGCAAAGGACGCGCAGAACGAAAAGACAAAAAGATTTCACCGCAAAGGCGCAAAGGACGCAATGTAATAAATACAGAAATTTCATGCCATTCCCGAGAATGGCGGGTTTCTTCTATTGAAAATTAAATTTCCGTATTCATGTATCACCTGCATTCGCGGGATGACAATCCCATTTGGTTCAGTTCTGGTTTTTCCTTGCGTTCTTCGCGTCTTTGCGGTTCATGATTGTTTTTCTCCGCGTCCTTTGCGTCTCTGCGCTGAATACCCGTCACGAGCAGAACATCTATTCCATGGGCGGCATGCCGACGGTGCTGTAGCCGCCGTCCACGTAGGTGATCTCGCCGGTAATGCCCGCCGCCAGGTCGGAGCACAGGAATGCCGCGGTATTGCCGACGTCCTCGATGGTGACATTGCGGCGCAGCGGCGCGGTATTGGCAAAGGTGTCGAGCATCTTGCGGAAGTTGCTGATGCCGGCCGCGGCCAGCGTCCGGATCGGGCCGGCGGAGATACCGTTGACACGGATGCCCTGTGGCCCAAGACTCTGCGCAAGGTAGCGCACGTTGGCCTCCAGGCTGGCCTTTGCCACGCCCATGACGTTGTAATTGGGTATCGTCTGGACGGCCCCGAGGTAGCTCAGTGTCAGCAGGGCGCCGTTGCGGCCTGCCAGCATGCCGCGGCCGGCCTTGGCCATGGCGGCAAAACTGTAGGAGCTGATGTCATGCGCAATACGAAAGCCCTCGCGGTTGACGCAGTCGAGGTAATCGCCGGCAAGCTGGTCGGCCGGTGCATAGGCAATCGAGTGAACGATGATGTCGAGGCCGTCCCAGTGCTTGCCCAGCCCGGTGAAGACCGACTCGATCTGCTCATCGCTGCTGACATCGCAGGGCAGGGTGAGCGTGGAGTCGCACTTCGCGGCGAGTTTGTTGACCCGTTCGCCGAGCTTGTCGTTCGGATAGGTGAAGGCCAGCTCGGCCCCTTCGCGATGCATGGCCTCGGCAATGCCCCAGGCAATGGACCGGTTGCTGGCCAGGCCGGCGATGAGTGCGCGTTTCCCGCTCAAGAATCCCATGGTATTTTCCCGTTTATCCAGAGTTCCGGTAAGGTACCGAAAATCGGCCTGTACGGAAAGGGCAGGGCTGGTGGATTGCGCTGTGAAACCGACCCGTTACGCCGATATAATGCAGCGTCATGCAGAATTCGGCAGCGAAAACAGGACTTCCCCGCAGATCACCGGCGTGGCCTTGCTAAGGGCTGCCATGCCGGGCATGCGGCCGACGCTTGCCGTGGCCCTGGGACTGCTGGCTCTGGCGGCAATCACGGCCTGCGGCGATGGCCCCTGGAACCGGCCTTACCCGGCAAGGGACGCCGGCAGCAACGTCCTGTATTCCTCGTTCTCGGCTCGCCCGAACCACCTTGACCCGGCCCAGTCCTACAGCTCCAACGAGGTCACCTTTACCGGCCAGATCTACGAGCCACCCCTGCAGTACCATTACCTGAAACGCCCCTACACCCTGGTGCCGTTATCGGCGGCCCGGGTGCCGGAACCGTACTACCTCGATGCAGCAGGCAACCGTCTGCCGGCCGACGCCGCCGCGGAGAACATTGCCCGCAGTGTCTACGAAATCGAGATACAGCCGGGTATCCGCTACCAGCCGCATCCGGCCTTTGCCCGGGATGCAGGGGGCAGACTTCGCTATCACGCCCTCACGGCGGACGACCTGTCCCGCGTGCACGAACTGGGCGACTTTGACTATACGGGCACACGTGAACTGGTCGCTGCCGACTATGTTTACCAGATCAAGCGGCTCGCCCACCCGCGTCTGCACTCGCCGATTTTCGGCCTGATGAGCGACTACATCGTCGGGCTGCATGACTACGCGGCGGTGTTGAAACAGGCCTGGGAAGAGACTGCCGACGGCCGCGACGAGGGTGTCTACCTCGACCTGGGGCGTTACCCGCTGGCGGGCGCCGAGGTCATCGACCGCTACCGCTACCGCATCACGATCAACGGCAAGTATCCGCAACTGCTGTACTGGCTGGCGATGCCGTTCTTCGCGCCGGTACCGCCCGAGGCCGATCGCTTCTACTCGCAGCCCGGCATGACACAGCGCAACATCACGCTGGACTGGTACCCGGTGGGCACCGGACCCTACATGCTGACGGTCAACAACCCTAACCGCCGCATGGTCCTTGAGAGAAATCCCAACTTCCACGGCGAGACCTATCCCGCCGAAGGCATGCCCGGTGATGCCGCAGACGGCCTGCTTGACGATGCCGGCAAGCCCGTACCCTTCATTGACAAGGTCGTCTTCAGCCTTGAGAAGGAGGATATCCCGTACTGGAACAAGTTCCTGCAGGGCTACTACGACGCTTCAGGCATCAACTCGGACAGTTTTGACCAGGCTGTGAGCGTCGGCACCGGCGGCGAGGTCAGCCTGACGGAGGAAATGGAGGCGCAGGGCATCCGCCTGACGACAACGGTGTCCACCTCGATCTACTACACCGGCTTCAACTGGCTCGACCCGGTGGTCGGTGGCGACAGTGAACCGGCCCGCAAGCTGCGCCAGGCCATAGCGATTGCCGTGGACTTCGAGGAGTTCGTCTCGATCTTTCTCAACGGGCGCGGCATCCCGGCGCAGAGCATGCTGCCGCCAGGCATATTCGGTCACCGCGGCGGTAGCGCGGGTATCAACACCCTGGTCTACGACATCACCCCGCAGGGTCCCAGGCGCAAGCCGATTGGCGAGGCGCGCCGGCTGCTCGCCGAGGCCGGTTACCCGGAGGGCCGCGATATCGCAACCGGCAAGCCGCTGGTGCTGTATTTCGACACCACGGCTACCGGGCCAGACGACAAGGCGCGACTCGACTGGCTGCGCAAGCAGTTTGCCAAGCTGGATATCCAGCTCGTGATCCGCGGCAGCGACTACAACCGCTTTCAGGACAAGATGCTCAAGGGCACGGCGCAGATATACCAGTGGGGCTGGAATGCCGACTACCCTGATCCGGAGAATTTCATGTTCCTGCTGTACGGCCCGAACAGCAAGGTCGGGCACAACGGCGAGAACGCATCGAACTATCAGAACGCTGCATACGACCGGCTGTTCGAGCGCATGAAGAACATGGACAATACGCCGGAACGGCAGCAGCTGATCGACGAGATGGTCACCATCGCCCGCCACGACACTCCATGGTTATGGGGCTTCCATCCCAAGGAGTTCAGCCTGAACCATGTCTGGTACCTGAACAGCAAGCCAAACCTGATGGCCAACAACACGCTGAAGTACCGGCGCATTGAGCCTGCCACGCGTGTGAAGATGCAGTCGGCCTGGAACCGCCCGGTGCGCTGGCCGTTTCTGCTGCTGGTGGCGGTGCTGCTGGCGGTTATCATTCCCGCCGTCATCGGCCACCGTCGGCGGCAGCGCCAGCCGGCCTACACGGGGCCGGACTGATGTTTGCGTATATCGTCAGGCGGATTGCCTACGCCATACCGATTCTCATCGGTATCAACCTGCTGACCTTCACGCTGTTTTTTGTCGTCAACTCGCCGGACGACATGGCGCGCATGCACCTCGGCATGAAACGCGTCACGCCCGATGCCATCGAAAAATGGAAGGCCGAGCATGGCTACGACAGGCCGGTGCTCTACAACCAGGCTGCCAGCGGCATCGACCGGGTGACAGACACCATCTTCTTCGAGAAATCCGTACGCCTGTTCGCCTTCGACTTCGGTCATGCCGACGACGGCCGCGATATCAGCCACGATATCAAACAGCGCATGTGGCCAAGCCTTGCCATAGCCATCCCGGTATTGCTCATCGGGCTGCTGGTGAATATCACCTTCGCCATGCTGATGGCATTTTTCCGGGGCACCTACCTGGATGTCTCCGGTGTCGTGCTGTGCGTCATGCTGATGTCCATCTCGGCGCTTTTTTACATCATCGGCGGCCAGTTCCTGCTCGGCAAGCTGTTCCGGCTGGTGCCCATTTCCGGCTACGATGGTGGCATCGATGCCGTCAGGTTCCTGGTGCTGCCGGTGGTCATCGGCGCTGTCAGCGGCATCGGCTCCGGTTCGCGCTGGTACCGGACCTTTTTCCTCGAGGAGTCCGGCAAGGACTTTATCCGCACCGCGCGGGCCAAGGGGCTGGGGGAATCGCGCGTACTGTTCGTGCACATCCTGCGTAATGCCCTGGTGCCGATCGTCACCGGCATCGTCGTCGTGCTGCCGCTGCTGTTCATGGGCAGCCTGCTGCTGGAATCCTTCTTCGCCGTTCCGGGGCTCGGCAGCTACACCATCGACGCGATCAGCATGCAGGACTTCGCCATCGTGCGCGCCATGGTGTTTCTCGGTTCCGTGCTCTATATCATCGGCCTCATACTGACCGATATCACCTATACCATTGTCGACCCGAGGGTCCGGCTGTCATGATCAAGCCGGTGATCCTCTGGACCGATGCGCTGGTCTTCATGTTGCTGTTCGCCGTGGTGCTGTTTGCGCTCTACGCACGCGCCAGGCCACACCTGCGCTCGCCATGGAAACGCATATTCACCAGTCGCATGGCCTCGGTTTCGGCAGTGTTCCTGCTGACCTACGTGGTCATCGGCGTGCTGGATTCACTGCACTTCAGGCTGCCGCTGGAGAACAGGACCGGCGCGCAGGAGGCGCATTACGCCGTCGAGGTGCTGAGCGTGTTTGATGTCCTGCTCGGTCCGGTGCGTACCCAGGTCGAGAAAACCTACTCGGCGCCGTTCGCGACTCACCTGTTTACCCGCGAAACCATCGAGCACCCCGATGGCAGCCAGTCGCGTGACTACCCGCGGCTGGAGTATGGCGGCGCCCACCTGCAGGACCCGGTCACGGAACGCAATGCCGACATCCGGCAACGTGTACTGGCAGCGCTGCTGCAGACCCTGGTGGCGATGCCCGCTGTGCTGTTTCTGCTTGGCGCCATGCTGGCGCGGCGCTACAACCGATCGACCCGGCAAACAATTCTGGACATCCTGGCGGCGCGCACAGCTGCGCCCTGGCGTGCCATCCTGCTGAGCGTCGGCATGGTCGCGCTGCTGATATTTCTGGCCATTAATCTTGCCGGTGCCTACCACGTCCTCGGTACCGACAAGGTCGGCCAGGATGTGTTCTACCAGACGCTGAAGAGCATCCGCACGGGACTGGTTATCGGCACACTCACGACTCTGGTCATGTTGCCATTCGCCATACTGCTTGGCATCATGGCCGGCTACCTGAGAGGCTGGGTCGACGATGTCATCCAGTACACCTATACCACGCTGAATTCCATTCCCGGTGTACTGCTGATTGCCGCTGCCATCCTGATGCTGCAGGTGTACATAGCGAACAATCCGCAGAGCTTCGAAACGACCCTGGAAAGGGCCGATATCCGTTTGCTGTTCCTGTGCATCATTCTCGGGATCACCAGCTGGACCGGACTCTGTCGCCTGCTGCGCGGCGAGTCACTGAAGCTGCGCGAGGTGGAGTATATCCAGGCTGCCGCGTCGTTTGGCGTGTCGCACGCCAGGATCATCACCCGGCATATCCTGCCGAATGTCATGCACATTGTGCTGATCACTGTCGTGCTCGACTTCAGTGGCCTGGTGCTGGCCGAGGCCGTGCTGTCCTATATCGGCATCGGCGTCGATCCCACCATGAACAGCTGGGGCAACATGATCAATCGTGCGCGCCTGGAAATGGCGCGCGAACCCATGGTCTGGTGGTCGCTGATGTCTGCCTTTGTTTTCATGTTCGTCCTGGTACTGGCCGCCAACCTGTTTTCGGATTCCGTACGCGACGCCTTCGATCCGCGCCTGCGCAACAACAGATAACCGCGATGACACAACCACTACTCGAAATCAGCAACCTGAAAGTGCGTATCGGCGCGGGCGACAATGCGATCCGCGCCGTCGATGATGTCAGCTTCCACATCAACCGGGGCGAAACCTTTGCGCTGCTGGGTGAGTCGGGCTGCGGCAAGTCCATGACGGCGCTGGCCATCCTTCGCCTCCTGCCACAGCCGGCAGGGCGGATCACCGGCGGCCGTATCGCCCTCGATGGCGAGGACCTGACGGCACTGCCCGAGGTCGACATGCGTGGCATCCGCGGCCGGCGCATCGCCATGATTTTCCAGGAACCGATGACCTCGCTGAACCCGGTTCTCGCCGTCGGCAGGCAGATAGGCGAGACATTGCGCCAGCACCACGGACTGAAGGGCAGGGCCGAACGTGAGCGGGTGCTCGAGCTGCTCGATGCCGTCGGCATCCCGGATGTGAGGCAGCGCATCGACGCCTACCCGCACCAGCTCTCCGGTGGCATGAAGCAGCGCATCATGATCGCCATTGCCCTGGCCGGTGAGCCGGACCTGCTGATCGCCGACGAACCCACGACAGCGCTGGATGTCACCATCCAGGCACAGGTGCTGGAACTGTTGCAGAAACTGCAGCAGGACACACACATGGCCATCATGCTCATCACCCACGACCTCGGTATTGTCGCCGGCATGGCGGACCGGGTCGCGGTTATGTACGCCGGGCAGCTGGTCGAGGAGGCCACGCGCGACCGCTTCTTCGGTGACGCCCGCCATCCCTACAGCCGGAAGCTGTTCGAGTCGCTCCCTGATGTCAGCAAGCGTGCACAGGCCCTGCAGACCATCCGCGGCACCGTGCCGACCCTGGACCATGACTTCACCGGTTGCCGCTTTGCCGAGCGTTGCGACCAGGCGTGGTCACATTGCCGCAGCGACACACCTGACTGGTACCTCACCGATCACGATGTGAACCATCACGCACGCTGCCACCTGGTGAACCCGGATATCGCATCACCGGCACCGTCAGGTCAACCGGCGCAAACGCTGCCGGCCGCGAATATCGATAAAGTCCATACCGGCGATCTGCTGCGGGTCAACGATCTCAAGGTACATTTCCCTGTCCACAAGGGAGTGTTCAGGCGCGTCGCCGGGTATGTCTACGCGGTTGACGGCGTGTCGCTGGAGATTCCCAGGGGACAGACCCTCGCACTGGTCGGCGAGTCCGGCTGCGGCAAGACCACGGTCGGCAAGGGCATTCTCCAGCTGCTTCGACCCACCGGCGGCAGCGTGCAGTTTGACGGCACCGAGTTGACCCGGTTGCGAGGTGAACGGCTGCGCCGGGCACGCACCGATTTCCAGTTCATCTTCCAGGATCCTTACTCGTCCATGAATCCGCGCATGATGGTGGGCGACATCGTGGAGGAGGGCATGAGCGCGCAGCGCATCGGCAACACAAAGGCCGACCGGCGCCGGCGCGTGGCGGAACTGTTCGGGCATGTCGGCCTGTCGCCGACGCACGTCAATCGCTACCCGCACGAATTCTCCGGTGGCCAGCGGCAGCGCATCTGTATCGCCCGCGCTCTGGCCGTCAACCCCAGGCTGGTGATCTGCGACGAGCCGACCAGTGCGCTCGACGTCTCGGTGCAGGCGCAGATCCTCAATCTGCTGAAGCAGTTGCAGAATGAAATGGGCCTGTCGTACCTGTTCATCACCCATAACCTGTCAGTCGTGTCCTACCTCGCCGACCGCGTGGCCGTCATGTACCTCGGTCGCATCGTCGAGGAAGGCCCGGTCGGCGAGGTGCTGGAAAATCCCCTGCATCCCTACACGCTGGCGCTGCTGTCCTCCGTGCCTCGTATCGAGCCGGATTCACGGCGTGAATTTATCCGCCTGGAGGGTGATCTGCCGTCCCCATCGAACCCGCCGCAGGGCTGCCACTTCCATCCGCGCTGCCCGCAGGCCAGCGGTCAGTGTCGCGAGACCTACCCGGAAGCCACCATTCAGGGTGACCGCCGGGTGCGTTGTTATTTGCATCAATAACCGGGCATGAAGGGCAGGCTGATGATGTATCGGCAACCGGGCGGCCAGCATTGCCAGTGCACAACACCATGACACGCCCTGGCCTGGCCGGGTGGCTGCTTGCCATGTCTGTAACAGGGAGTCCGTTGATGGCTGATGAAACCGTGATGATCATCGACGATCGCAGTTCCGGTGGGTATTCCGCCGGCGAGGCCGGCAGCTGGCGCCTCGTGACGGACAATGTCATGGGGGGCGTTTCGGCTGGACGCCTGAGCGTTGCGGAAATCGACGGTCGTCGCTGTTTGCGCCTGCATGGCAAGGTCAGCACCGAAAACAGCGGCGGTTTTATCCAGGCAGCACTGGATCTGGACGCCACGCAGTTACGCAATGCCAGTGCCTATGACGGTGTGGTCATCGATGTCTATGGCAATAATGAGTCCTACAACCTGCACCTGCGCCAGGATGGCCTGTGGCTGCCCTGGCAGGCCTTTCGTGCCACGTTCACTGCATCACGGCAATGGCAGACACACTACCTGCCATTTACGGAGTTCCAGCCACATGCAACCCGCGCCGTTTTGAAGCCTGATCGACTCAGGCGCATGGGTCTCGTTGCGATCGGACGCGCATTTGCCGCTGATATCTGCCTTGGCCGAATCGGATACTACCGGTCACAATAGAAACAGGGAGGCGGATATCCCCGGTGCGGATTTGTATTATGCCCTCCCTGCAGCGATGCAGGCCGGGTTCCGAGCCGATATGCCACCGTTCCGGCGATGGCCACAGGGCGTTACAGAAGAAAGATCATGGCCAGTCCGAATACGGCCAATACAGCACGTGGAAATCTTCACATGCATTGCCTTGTAAAGGATTTCGTAGCATGCTGCCAGTGACTGATGTATTATGCTGATAATTTATATCTATATGATAATTAATGGATAAATCAGACTCTGCGAGACAGGTCGTTGGCTGGCGTGAATGGGTTGCCCTGCCTTCGCTCGGCATTGAACATATCAAGGCCAAGGTCGATACCGGGGCACGCACCTCCTCGCTGCATGCGTATTTTGTGGAACCTTTCATGAAGGCGCGAAAACGCTGGGTACGTTTCGGCGTGCATCCCTATCAGCGCAACCGGCGCACCGAGGTCATCTGCGAGATGCCCGTTGCAGATGAACGCTGGGTGACGGATTCAGGGGGGCACAGGGAGAAGCGCTATTTAATTCTCGCCGATGTCCAGCTGGGCATGGAGCGTTTCCCTGTGGAACTGACCCTGACCAACCGCGACACCATGCTGTTTCGGATGCTGCTGGGAAGAACCACCCTGCGGAAGCGATATGTCGTCGATCCGGCCCGCTCCTATGTGCTCGGCCGCTACAGGCAAAGAACAGGAAGTAGAAGATGAAGATCGCCATACTCTCGCGCAAGAAAAGCCTGTATTCAACCCGCCGCCTGGTCGAGGCCGGCAGTGACAGGGGGCACGAGGTCAAGGTAATCGATACCCTGCGCTGCTACATGAGCACCACCTCGTTCCGTCCCGAGATACATCTCAACGGCGAGGCACTGACGGACTTCGAGGCCGTCATACCCCGGATCGGCGCGTCGATCACCTTCTACGGTACGGCGGTCCTGCGCCAGTTCGAAATGATGGGGGTGTATCCACTCAACGAGTCGGTCGCCATCAGCCGCTCGCGCGACAAGCTGCGCTCGGTGCAGCTGCTGTCGCGCAAGGGCATCGGGCTGCCGATTACCGGTTTTGCCCACTCGCCGGACGATATCCGGGACCTGATCAAGATGGTCGGTGGTGCGCCGCTGGTCATCAAGCTGCTGGAAGGCACTCAGGGTATCGGCGTGGTGCTGGCAGAGACCCAGAAGGCCGCCGAGAGCGTGATCGAGGCATTTATGGGACTCAAGGCGAATATCCTTGTTCAGGAATACATCAGGGAAGCCGGCGGCGCGGATATCCGCTGCTTTGTTATCGGCGACCGGGTGGTGGCGGCAATGAAACGTCAGGCGCAGGCGGGCGAGTTTCGATCCAACCTGCACCGGGGCGGCTCTGCCAGTCTTGTCAAAATCACTCCCGAGGAGCGCTCCACTGCCGTGCGCGCCGCCAAGGTCATGGGGCTGAATGTCTCCGGTGTCGACATCCTGCGCTCCAACCACGGGCCGGTAGTCATGGAAGTCAACTCCTCGCCCGGGCTCGAGGGCATCGAGACGGCCACCGGAAAAGATGTCGCCGCCATGGTGATCGAATTCATCGAACGCAACGCCCGCCCCCATCACACGCGCACCCGGGGCAAGGGATGACTTCAAAGCCGGAAGGTTTCTCCATCGCAGGTACGGTGGTTGCCCCGGGTTCCCGTACAACCCTGGAACTCCCGGTCTCCAGTATCTATTCACATGCGCCGATGAATCTGCCGCTGCAGGTGATTTGCGGAAAGCGGTCCGGTCCCAGGCTGTTTGTGAGTGCCGCGGTGCATGGTGACGAGATCAACGGCGTGGAGATCATTCGTCGCCTGTTGCGACTGCCCTTGCTGAAGAGACTCAGAGGCACGCTGCTGGCAATCCCCATTGTCAACGTCTACGGCTTTGTGAATCGTTCCCGGTATTTGCCAGATCGCAGGGACCTGAACCGGTCGTTTCCCGGCTCGGTGCGTGGCTCCATGGCAGCACGCCTGGCGGATTTGTTCCTGAAGGAAATTGTTGATCAATGCGACTATGGCATCGACCTGCATACCGGGGCTATCCACCGGGATAATCTGCCTCAAATCCGGGCGAACCTGGATGACCCGGAAACAGCTCGCATCGCCAATGCCTTCCATGTACCAGTGCTGCTGAATGCGGACCTGCGCGACGGATCACTGCGCCAGATCGCCGCAGAACGCGGCATCCCCATGCTGCTTTACGAGGCCGGCGAGGCGCTGCGTTTCGATGAGCGCGCCATTCGTGCAGGGGTTAAGGGAATCATTGCAGTCATGCGTGAGCTGGATATGCTGCCTGCCTCCAGTCGCAAGGGCAGGCATTCAGACCCGCTGGTGGCCCGTTCGACCTACTGGGTGCGCGCCGAGCGCAGCGGCATCCTCAGGGCAATCGCGGCACTGGGCACACGCGTTCGCCGCGGAGAAAACGTCGGCGTGATTGCCGACCCCTTCGGCGAGCAGGAAGATGACGTGCACGCCAGCAACAACGGCATCATCATCGGGCGGACCAATCTGCCCCTGGTCAACGAGGGAGAGGCGCTGTTTCACATCGCCCGCTTCGAGTCCACCCGGGAAGCGGCCCACATCGTGGATGCCTTCCAGGCCGATGAGCTGCCTTTGGGACCTGCGCTGGATGACGAGCCCCCGATCGTCTAGCTTCCCTGTTCACCGGGGGTATGAAATCAATCCTCTACATGCATTCTATCGCGGCTGAATCAAATTAACGGATGCACGCCTTGGCATGTCTCTGCCGGAGAGAGCCTGTATCGAGGTCCGTGACAGGGCTTCTGATTCACCATGGTTTGCATGTAAATTCAGGGCCGGGCCAGAGGCCCGGGATCATGCTAGAATCCCGCTTCCGTATTTTCACCAATATCGAAAACACAAGTAAAAGAGGCACATAATGAGCATCCAGTCCTTTCATCCCCCTGTCCGCACCCTGATGGGCCCGGGCCCCTCCGATGTCAATCCGCGCATCCTCGAGGCCATGTCACGCCCGACCATAGGTCATCTCGACCCGGTATTCGTTGGCATGATGGAAGAGATGAAGGTACTGCTTCGCTATGCCTTTCAGACTGAAAACACGCTGACCATGCCGGTGTCTGCACCGGGATCGACCGGCATGGAAACCTGCTTCGTCAACCTGGTCGAGCCAGGCGACAAGGTCGTTGTCTGTCAGAACGGCGTGTTCGGTGGCCGCATGAAGGAGAACGTCGAACGGGCAGGTGGCGAGGCCGTCATGGTCCAGGACGACTGGGGCCGTGCCGTCGACGTCAACAAGGCCGAGGAAGCCCTCAAGGCCAACCCGGACGCCAAGATACTCGCCTTCGTGCACGCAGAGACATCAACTGGCGCGATTTCTGATGCCAGGACACTGGCCGAACTGGCACGCCAGCATGACTGCCTGACCATTGTTGACACTGTAACCTCGCTGGCCGGTTCGCCGCTGATGGTGGACGAATGGCAACTGGACGCGGTTTACTCAGGTACCCAGAAGTGCCTGTCCTGTGTGCCCGGTCTGTCGCCGGTTACCTTCAGCCAGAAGGCGCTCGACGTGGTCACCTCGCGCAAGACCACTGTGCAGAGCTGGTTTATGGACCTCAACCTTGTGCTCGGTTACTGGGGCGGCGAAGGCAAGCGCTCCTATCACCATACGGCACCGATCAACACCCTGTATGGTCTGCACGAGGCCCTGGTTATCCTGCAGGACGAGGGCATCGAGAATTCCTGGGCGCGCCACCGGGCCAATCACAATGCCCTGAAGGCCGGTTTCGAGGCCATGGGCCTGAAGTTCGTGGTGCCCGAGGCCGAGCGCCTGCCTCAGCTCAATGCCGTGTCGGTTCCGGAAGGTGTTGATGAGGCTGCCGTCCGGAAAACCCTGCTGGAGGATTACAGCCTGGAGATCGGTGCCGGTCTTGGCGCCATGGCGGGCAAGATCTGGCGCGTCGGCCTGATGGGTTTCGCCAGCAACAAGACCAATGTCCTGTTCTGTCTCGGGGCGCTCGACGCCGTGCTCAGTGGCATGAAGGCGCCGATCAACTCCGGCGTGGCGGTAGCCGCCGCCGAGGCCGTTTACCACAGCTGAGTATTCCCCCGCCTGTATTTCCTCCCCTGCAAGGGGAGAGGGACGTTAGTGGCCGGGCAGGCACACGCATGTCGCGACCAGCCGGCTTGTTCCGGTCTACTCCTGCCCAAACAGGGCGCTGAACTCGCCGTAGCCCTCGGCCTCGAGGTCTTCTTTCGGAATAAAGCGCAGGGACGCGGAATTGATGCAGTAACGCAGTCCGGTCGGCTGCGGGCCATCGTCAAACACGTGGCCCAGGTGGGAGTCGGCATAGCGACTGCGCAGCTCAATGCGCTTCATGAAAAACGAGGTATCCTCGTGCGACATGACCGCCGAGTCGGTGATTGGCCGGGTAAAACTGGGCCAGCCGGTGCCGGACTTGAACTTGTCCGTTGAGCTGAACAGCGGCTCACCCGAGACAATATCCACGTAAATACCCTCACGCTTGTTGTCCCAGTAGTCATTGCTGAAGGCGCGTTCGGTGCCTTCGCGCTGGGTGACGTCATACTGCAGCGGGGTCAACATTTCGCGCAGTTCCCGGTCCTGGGGCTTGCTGTAATCTGCCAGCCGCCTGTCCCACGAGGTCTCGGTCATACTGCTATCTCCGCCAGCAGGAGAGGATGTTTGCCGGGCCGATGGCATCTCTGCCTGGCTTCCGGCGAACAGAAATACGGCCGCCAGCCCCGCCATCAGTGCGAATATCAGCGTGGTGGTGATTTTCATTGCGAGGACCCCGTTGTCATATCCCGATCATGGAATATGACAGCGTGATTCGATATCAGTTCAGGCGGATAGCGGCATGCCCGGGTGGTCGCCGTGATCAGCCGTCCCCGTCCGGCTCGAAGGGGTAGGGCAGTGCCTCGAGGGTGAATGCCGGTCCATCGGCGGTATCGAGGTGCAGTTCGCCACCATCAGCGGCACTGATCTGCAGCACGGCCAGCGCCGCCTGTCCGCCGTCCGGGTGCGGCTGCGCATCGACGATCCGGCCGCTGGCCTGTCCGCCGTCAGCACCGCTGAACAACGATGCCCCGGGTGCCACCGACCCGTCTGTGTCTATTCGCCCCAGGTACATGCGCCGCTTGAGGGTGCCGAGATACTGCATGCGTGCCACGATCTCCTGGCCCGGGTAACAGCCCTTCCTGAAACTCACCCCGCCGACCAGTTGCAGATTGGCCATTTGCGGCACGAACAGCTCGCTGGTACCGGCATACACCGCCGGCAGGCCGGTGAGGATTTCCTGCAAGCGCCAGGCGGGCATGCCGACCGGCGCTGCATCGACATTCAGCGCATCCGCGAGGCTTTTCGCCGCATCAATCGAGGCGGCATAGACCTCGAAGCGAGGCTGAATACCGGGTACGCGCAGGATGGTCAGCTCGCCGGTCCGCGTCACGGCATTGACCTCGGCCGGCACCGCCTGCCCGGTTGCGGCGGTCAGGATATCGGCTGCCTTCCGGCCGGCCACGCCGATGCGGATATAGGCCTCGCTGGCATCCGCCAGTGTAGCGTCAGCGCGCAACACGAACATGCGCAGCCGCTGCAATACCGCATCCAGTGTGTCAGCCGGCAGACGCAGGTAGAAACTGTCCTCTGTCCTGAAGATGCGAAACAGGCCCAGCATGCGCCCCTTGGGGGTGCAGTAGGAGCTCAACTGGCTGTGGTTGCTGTCGAGCGCGTTGATGTCGTTGCCCAGCTGCGATTGCAGGAAGGACTGTGCATCGGTCCCGTGTGCCTCGATGATGCCGAGGTGGGTCAGGTCGCTGAATACAGTCCCGCTGACGGCAACTTCCTGTTCCTGCGCGGGGTTGCCGTAATGCATGACGATATTGTCGCCGCCGGCGTCATCGAATTCAGCACCGAAATCGGTCAGATGCTGTTTCCATAATGTCTTCATAGGATTCGTTTCCGGTCTGCGGGAGGGCAAAGTCTAGTGTAATGTGGACCCACTGTCAGTAGCAGGAACCGCGTGGCGCTGCAACTGGCCATCGATGATGAGCGATGGTATAAACATGCAGGCAAATCCGAAACCGGACCATGACTGACCCGCAGAACGCACCCGTCTTCCTGAATCTCTTCCGTATCCGGTTTCCGGCGGGCGCCGTGGCCTCCATTGCCCACCGGATCTCGGGCGTCATGCTGTTTCTGTCGCTGCCGTTTCTCGCCTGGCTGCTCGACCTGTCCCTGCAGGGTCCGGATGGCTATGCCAGGGCCGTGGAGCTGCTGCAGCCGGTCTGGGTACGGCTGGGCTCGGCGCTCATCGTCTGGTCACTTCTTCACCACCTGATCGCCGGTATTCGTTTCCTGCTGATCGATATCCATATCGGTGTCAGCCTGCCGGTGGCACGCATCTCGGCCTGGGCAGCCAGCATGACCGCGCTCCTGCTGGCACTGCTCTATGCCTGGTGGCTGCTGTGAGCCGTCACACCCATGGACTGCGCGCATGGCTGCTGCAGCGGATCAGCGCGGTGTACCTGGCGATGTTCCTGCTCTATATCCTCGTGCACTGTCTGCGCCACGGGGCCCATTCCTACGCCCAGTGGCAGGCATGGCTGACATTGCCACTGATGAACATTGCCAGCGCGGGATTTATTATTGCCCTGATGGCACACGCCTGGGTGGGGATGCGCGACGTGATTCTGGACTACATTAAACCGCTCGGGCTGCGGCTGGGGCTGTTGAGCCTGACCGGCCTGCTGCTGGCGGGCAGCGGCCTGTGGGCCCTGCGCAGTCTGCTGCTGGCGGCAGTGAGAGCGACATGATGCTGACCAGGCGCCGTTTTGACACCCTGATCATCGGCGCCGGCGGCGGCGGTCTGCGTGCCGCGCTGCAGCTGTCACACGCCGATGCCCACGTTGCCGTTGTCTCCAAGGTCTTTCCGACACGTTCACACACCGTCGCCGCACAGGGCGGGGTTAACGCTGCCCTGGCCAACGTCCTCGACGACAACTGGCACTGGCACATGTTCGATACCGTCAAGGGCAGCGACTGGCTCGGTGACCAGGATGCGATCGAGTATATGTGCCGGGCCGCACCGCAGGCGGTTTACGAACTCGAGCACTTCGGCGTGCCGTTCTCGCGCCTCGATGACGGTCGCATTTACCAGCGCGCCTTTGGCGGCCAGAGCCAGAACTTCGGCGGCGACCAGGCGGCCCGCACCTGCGCGGCGGCCGACCGTACCGGCCATGCCATCCTGCAGTCGCTCTACCAGCAGAACATTCGCGCCAAGACTCATTTCTTCGACGAGTACTTCGCCATCGACCTGCTGCGCGACGACGAGGGTTACATCCTCGGCGCCATCGTGCTGGAAATCGCCACCGGTGAACTGATGCTGATCGAGGCCAAGACCACACTGGTTGCCACCGGCGGTGTCGGCCAGCTGTTCCGCACCAACACCAACGCGCTGATCAATACCGGTGACGGCATGGGCATGGCCCTGCGTGCCGGTGTGCCGCTGCAGGACATGGAGTTCTTCCAGTTCCACCCCACCGGCATTGCCGGACGCGGCATGCTCATTACCGAGGGTGCACGGGGCGAGGGCGGCTACCTGGTGAACCGTGACGGCGAACGTTTCATGGAGCGCTACGCCCCGCATGCCAGAGACCTCGCCAGCCGCGATGTCGTCAGCCGGGCAATTGCCACCGAGGTGCGCGAGGGGCGTGGTTGCGGCGAAAACGGCGACCACGTGCTGCTGAAGCTGGAGCACCTCGGTGCAGAAGTGGTGCACAAGCGCCTGCCGGGCGTCTTCGACATGGTCACCACTTTCCTCGGCTTCGATCCGGCGGTGCAGCCTATCCCGGTGTACCCGACGGCGCATTACACCATGGGCGGTATTCCCACCAACCGCTACGGCCAGGTCGTCGTACCACAGCAGCAGGGCGCGGAGGATCCGGTTCCCGGTTTTTATGCCGCCGGCGAGTGTGCCTGCGTATCCGTGCACGGCGGCAACCGCCTCGGCGGCAACTCGCTGCTCGACATCCTGGTCTTTGGCCGCGCAGCCGCCAACCACATCATCGGTTTTCTCGAGGAAAACCGCTACCACCGGCCGTTGCCGGAGGACGCGGCCGACCATGCGCTGGCACGGCTTGCCCGCTGGGAGAGGCCGGGTGGGAGTGAGTCCGTTGACGCGCTGCGCAATGAACTCACCCAGGTAATGGAAGACAACTGCGGCGTGTTCCGTACCGAGGAAGTGCTGCGTGAAGGCGTTGACAAGGTACGTGCACTGGCGCTGCGGCTGGCCGACGTCCGGCTGACCGATCAGAGCCGGATCTTCAACACGGCCCGCATCGAGGCGCTGGAGCTGGAAAACCTGATGGAGTGCGCCCTGGCTACTGTTACTTCCGCACTGCAACGCCAGGAAAGCCGCGGTGCGCATTCGCGCATCGACTACCCGGAGCGTGACGATGTGCACTGGCTGCGCCACAGCCTTTACCACCGCGATGCCGCCACGGTTGATTACAAGCCGGTCCGCACCAAGCCCCTGACCGTGGATTCCTTTCCTCCGAAGGAGCGGGTGTACTGAATGCTGTTTACAAATCAGGTGATTCAGGTGACACAGGGCGGTGCAGGAGCGGCTTCAGCCGCGACAGGATGTATTATCCCCCCGATAATCGTGGCTGAAGCCGCTCCTGCAGGTGTTACGAACGCAGGCTGCAGGAATCCCGTCAAATGAAATTCAGCATTTACCGCTACAACCCGGAGCAGGACAGTCAGCCGTACATGCAGGCCTTCGATCTCGACGACGGCCGCATCAAGCCCGGCATGATGCTGCTGGATGCCCTGTTGCTGCTCAAGGCGCAGGACGAATCGCTGGGCTTCCGGCGCTCCTGCGGTGAAGGGGTCTGCGGTTCCGATGGCATGAATATCAACGGCCACAACGGCCTGGCCTGCATCACGCCGCTGTCAGGGCTCAAGACACCGGTGGAGCTGCGCCCCCTGCCGGGCATGCCGGTGATCCGCGACCTGATCGTCGATCTCGAACAGTTCTATGCCCAGTACCGCGCCGTCAAGCCATGGCTTATCAACAATGACCCGGTTCCCGAAGTCGAGTACCGGCAATCACCGGCGGAGCGTGAACGGCTCGACGGCCTGTACGAGTGCATCCTGTGTGCCTGCTGCTCGACTTCCTGCCCGTCATTCTGGTGGAACCCGGATCGCTTCCGCGGCCCGGCGGCCCTGCTGCAGTCATGGCGCTTTCTGGCGGACAGTCGCGACCAGGCCACGAACGAACGCCTGGCGGACCTGGAGGGAGCATTCAGCCTGTTTCGCTGCCACACCATCATGAACTGCGTCGAGGTCTGCCCAAAGGGGCTGAACCCGACACGTGCCATCGGCCGCATCAAGGAGCTGATGGTCAAGCGGTCAGTCTGATGCAGACTACAGGCGATCCGCACAGGAACCGTATCAGCTGGCAGTGCCGCCGCGGCATGCGCGAGCTGGATGAAATGCTGAACCGCTTCATGGCGGATGGCTATGACGCCCTGGATTCCAGCGGGCGTGAGCACCTGGCCAGGCTGCTCGAATTCCCGGACCCGCTACTGCTCGCATGGCTGATGCAGCGCTCGGTGCCGGCCGACAGGGATGTCGCGCACATTGTCCGGATCATACGCAACACCACTGCAGCTTGATTTTGTTCCTTCACGCCGGCTTGCACTCGTTCTGGCTGCTGCCCACGGCTGTGCCCTGATGCTGCTGCCATTCACTGGTCTGGATACCGGTTACGGTCTGGCGCTGGCGTTACTGTTGTGCGCCAGCGGCTGGCATGCCTGGTGCGGCTGCACCGCAGTAGCCTCGCGCAGCTTCATCCGCGGACTGTCCTGGGGCAGTGATGACCGGGTGGAGCTCGTGCGGCCAAATGGTGAAAGCGCCAGCATGCAACTGCAGGCGGATGCCTGCGTGACCCCGTGGCTGGTGGTGCTGCGCCTGCGCGATGCGCGGGGCCAGACACACCACCTGCCGGTACTGCCGGATATGCTGCCGCGGGCACAGTTCCGTCGCCTGCGTGTCCGGCTCCGACTCGAGGTCCCGCGGCTGGCGGGTTCCCGTACATGAACCGGCTGGTGGCGTGGCTGTGCCTGCTAGGCCTCGTGCTGCTGTCGGGCTGCACCCGGCCGGCCGATGACGTGATCCGCATGGGTCTGGCCAGTGCCCCGGCGAACCTGGATCCGCGGTTCGCGACCGATGCAACATCTGCGCGCCTGAATCGCCTGCTGTATGCACGACTGGTGGATTTCGACGAGTACATCCGGCCGGTGCCGGTGCTGGCCGACTGGGAAAAACTAACGGATGTGCACTACCGCTTTCGCCTGAAAAAGCAACGGGCGGCATTCCATGACGGCAGCACCCTGACGGCCCGCGATGTAGCCGCCACGTATCGCTTCATCCTCGATCCGGCAAATGCCTCCCCGCAGCGCAGCGCCCTGCAGCTTATCAGGCGCATCGAGGTGCTGGACGGCGAAACCCTGGATTTCCACATCGAGCGTTCCGATCCGCTGTTTCCCGGCTACCTCGTTATTGGCATTCTGCCGGAGGCGGGCATCCTTGCCGGACATCCGTTCCACGAGGCCCCCGTTGGCAGCGGTCCGTTCCGCTTCGACGGCTGGCCTGAGCCGGGCAGGGTGCGGCTGCAGCGTATCCGTGACGGCCAGGTTGTCGAGTTCCAGCGCATTGCCGACCCGACGGTGCGCATACTCAAGCTGCTGCGCGGTGAAGTCGATCTGTTGCAGAATGACCTCTCGGCAGAAATGCTCGACTACCTGCAGGAGCAGCCGGGGATCAGCGTCGGCTACGGCACCGGCAGCAACTTTGCCTACCTCGGGTTCAACCTGGATGACCCGGTCACCGGCGATCTGCGCGTGCGCCAGGCCATTGCCCATGCCATCGACCGGCGCGCCATCATTGCCCATATACTGGGCGATGCCGCGAACCTGGCCGCGGCCCTGCTGCCGCCGGACCACTGGGCCGGCAATCCCGCACTGCAGCAGATTCCCTACGATCCGCAGCGCGCACGTGCAGTCCTCCGTTCGGCGGGTTATTCGATGGAAAATCCACTGAGTATCCGTTTCAAGACCTCGACGGATCCGCTGCGCATTCGTATCGCCACCATCATCCAGGATCAGCTGCGGCAGGTCGGCATCGACATGGCACTGCAAAGCTATGACTGGGGGACCTTCTACGGCGACATCAAGGCCGGCCGGTTCCAGCTCTACAGCCTGGCCTGGGTCGGCATCAAGACGCCCGATATCTTTCGCTATGCCTTCCACAGCGAATCGCTGCCGCCGGAGGGTGCCAACCGCGGTCGCCTGTCGGACGCAAAGCTGGATGCGCTGATCGAGACCGCCGAGCACGGCCGCGACCTGGATACACAGGCCGCCGCCTGGCGCGCGGTACAGGCCCGTCTGCAGGAGATCCTGCCCTACGTCCCGCTCTGGTACGAGGATCACGTCTATGCTATTCGCAATGACCTGCTTGGTTACCGGCTGGCACGTGATGGCAACTACGACGCACTCCACGATATCTATCGAAAATCCTGGTCGGGTATCACGGACCGGCGTGGCGCTCCGGATCCGCCGGTCCCGCAACTGTACCCGGCCATGACGTTATAATCGCCGCATGTCAGCCGGGGACCTTCTGATAAAAGTCAGCATCGACGAACAGCGCCTGCAGTTGCTGGAACAGGGGAACGTCGTCATGGATGTTGCCGTCGCCACCGCCGCCAACGGTCCCGGCGAGATCATGCACAGCGAGTGCACGCCGCGTGGCCGGCACAGGATCCGTGCCCGCATTGGCGACGGCCGACCGGTGAACACGGTGTTCGTCGGTCGCCGGCCGACCGGTGAGATATATAGCCCGGCATTGAAGGCCGAGCACCCCGGGCGCGACTGGATGCTGACGCGCATCCTCTGGCTGTGCGGTGAGGAGCCGGGGCGCAACCGTCTCGGCAGGGTCGATTCCATGCGCCGCTATATCTATATTCATGGCTGCCCGGAGGAGGACCCGATGGGCATACCGTCCTCGCACGGCTGCGTGAAGATGCGCAACAGCGATGTGATCGAGTTGTTTGACCGGGTACCGGTCGGCACCCCGGTACTCATCCAGGAGGCGCCGCTATAGACAGGCCCTGGCCTGTGTGCCGGTCTTCTCCCCGGACATAGATACCGGCAGGATCCAGACGGTTGATCAGTCTGTCCCACAGCTTTGCGGGATCCCCGCCAAACACCATCGCGACATCCCCGGGTATGACAAACCAGTCGTTACGGCGAAGTTCGCCCTGTAACTGCCCGGCCTCCCAGCCGGCATGGCCCATGAACAGGCGCAGCTCTTCGGCAGGTTTGTTAGTCGTATCAAGCTGCTGCAACAGGCCCATGTTATTGCTTGCATAGATGCCATCGAGTATGGGGATGGCGTGGTGGGGCGAATCAACGCTGCGCAGCAGCATGATAATGTCATGGCTGTTGACGGGGCCGCCATAGCGCAGCCGGTGGACGCCGAGATTCGGCAATTCTGTGCCGGGCAGCGCCTCGCCCAGGGTGATGTTCAGGGTCCGGTTGATGACCAGGCCCAGCGTGCCCTGTTCGTCGTGCTGCAGCAGGTAGACGACCGTCCTGACAAAGTGCGGGTCATGCAGCGAGCGGCTGGCAACCAGGAAGCTGCCAGTGGCGGGCTCCTGCGGACCGCTGTTCTGCAGGCCGGGCAGCGTGTCCTGCAGTTCGCCTGCCGCCAGTGCGGTGATGCCTGCAAGCAGCAGGCTGGTAGCCGTCACGAGTGCGGAGAGCCTGTTCATTGTCGTCTGGTCACCATAGCGTCGCTCCATGGCGGTAGTGCCTGTCAGTCTAGCAAACGCACAGACTCCCGTGCCGCAGGATCGGCACCGGGCCCCGGATAGACTGCCAGCCGTGCGTCATTCTGCCGCCAGGCTCTGACGGATGAAATCCCCGACGGCCGGTCGGTACAGATCCCGGCTGGCATGAAATCCGTCATTGTGACCACCGCGCAGCTCGAGCATCTGTTTTGGCTCGTTTGCCAGCGTGTACAGCCGCTCACCCTGCCGGAAGGGAATGATCTCATCGTCGCGGCTGTGTATCACCAGTACGGGGGCGGCAATATCCTGGATCTTCTCCGCGTTGTCGTAGCGGTAACTGGCCAGCCAGCGCACCGGCAGCCAGGGATAGATGCGCGCCGCCATGTCCGGCACCGAGGTGAAAGCCGACTCCAGGATGACCGCACCGGGCCGGGTGCGCACCGCAAGGTCGGCGATAACAGCCGCGCCCAGTGAACGACCGAACAGGACGACGGAGCGCGGCGGGATGCCGCGGTCCCCGACCAGATAATTCCAGGCCGCATCGACGTCACGGTAAGTGCCCTGTTCCGTCGTCGTGCCGCTGCTGCGACCGTAGCCGCGGTAGTCGAAGATCAGCACATTCAGGCCAAGCTCGTGAAACAGGCGGATGGTATCGAGCCGGTGCGAGATATTGCCGGCGTTGCCGTGGCAGAAGAGCAGGGTGGCGACGGCAGAGGGGTGCGGCACGAACCAGCCGTGCAGGCTTTCACCGTCTTCCGTCCGCAGGGTGACGTCCTCGTAATCAAGCGCGACGGCGTCTGGCGTGATTTCGATTGCACGTCCCGGCATGTCAGGGTAATAGATGAGCCGCGGCTGCATGAAGAACACCCAGGCCGTCAGCGCCGCGTACAGCAGTGCAGCGGCAAATAGTACGTAGAATATGCTGTTCATCGTAATGGCCGGGCATGCCGGCGTCGGGTTATGCAGGTTGCGCTTTTCTGCGGCATGCCGTGAGGGTATTCTAGCCTGTATGACAAGGCCCAGACACTCACGCACACCGGTTATCAGGCACTTTGATATCAAGACCGGGCGTGTGCTGGCAGGCAAGTACGAAGTCATCCAGCGGCTTGGCCGCGGCTGGGAAGGCGAGGTCTTTCTCGTCAGGGAAGAGCAGACGGATATAGAGCGTGCCGTCAAGCTGTTTTACCCGCATCGCAACCCGAAGGACCGGGTCGCCAACTTCTATGCCCGCAAGCTGCACCGGCTGCGGCACTGCCCGATCGCCATCCAGTACCACACGCGCGAAACCATCATCTATCGCAAGCTGCCGATCACGCTGCTGGTTTCGGATTTCGTTGAAGGCGAACTGCTGTCCGCCTTCCTGAGACGGCAGCCAGGCAGGCGCCTTACTGCCTTCCAGGCGCTGCACCTGCTGCACGCACTGGCCACCGGTATCGAGTGCATTCACCAGATGAAGGACTACCATGGTGACCTGCACAGTGACAACATAATCGTGCAGCGTTACGGCCTTGGATTCGAACTGAAACTGCTGGATTTCTTCCACTGGGGTATGCCCCGGCCGGAGAATATACGGGACGACGTTATCAACCTGGTGAAGATTCTCCACGAGGCGGTCGGCGGCGCCGCCCGCTACCGGCACCAGCCAGCGGAGATCAAGGCCATCTGCTGTGGTCTGAAACACGGCCTGATCCTGAAGAAATTCCGCACCGCCGGCCAGCTGCGCGAATACCTGGAGAGCCTGCAGTGGAGCTCGCAGGCATGAATCCGCACCTCTACCTCGAGATGGACATGGTGGCCCCGGAAATCCTGCCACTGGCCGGTGGCGAGGCCTGTGTTTTCACGCACCGGCGTCCTGGCCGCGAAACAGCCAACGAGGATGCCGCCGCGATAATACCAGGCAACACGGACAGCGGTGTCATCGCCGTCGCCGACGGCCTGGGCGGCTTGCCGGCCGGCAACCTTGCCGCCGGGCTGGTGCTGCAACACCTGAGCCATCATGTCGATGGCCAGCATGGCGACGCCCAGCGCGAGGCGGTACTTGACGGGCTGGAGCTCGCCAACGAGGCCATCCTGGCAAGCGGGCAGGGCAGCGCAACCACCATTGCCGTTGTCGGCATCGACGGTATCACGGTGCGTGCCTACCATGCCGGTGACTCCATGATCCTGATCACCGGCCAGCGCGGCCGGATCAAGTACCAGTCTATGGCCCATTCGCCGACCGGCTATGCCGAAGCATCCGGCATGCTCGACGAGGAGTCGGCGATGTTTCACGACGAGCGTCACCTGGTGTCCAACATGGTTGGCATGACAGGCATGCGCATCGAGATGAGTCCGCCGGTCGAGATGGCGCCGCGCGACACGGTGGTGGTTGCCAGTGACGGACTGTTCGACAATCTGTACATCGGGGAAATCGTCGACCTGGTGCGCACCGGCCCGCTGGCGCAGGCCGGTACACGATTACTGGAGCTCTGCCGCGAACGCATGGTCAGCATCGACATCAACCACCCGCACAAGCCGGATGACCTTGCCTTCGTACTGTACCGGCGCGGGCTGCGCCAGTAATAACGGGCCGGGGCTTGCCGCATAGTGAATTCCTACCCGGCTAAAGCGGGCCGCCCGGTCATTCGCCCGGGAATACTGGCTCTCCCTGATGGCGAGGACCTGTCGGGCAACCTAGAGAAGTCCCAGCAGCTGCCGGAGCACGTCCTCGCGGTCGTGACCGCTGCGGTAAACCGCAAACACGGGCCGTTCGATCACGGGGGCACCGCTGACCCGGTAGAGAGGCTTGCCGCCACTCCCCGATTCCAGCATCGCTTCGGGCAGATAAGCGGAACCCTCGACCTGTTCCAGGTACCGCCGCGCCATCGCACCGTGGTTCATGCGCAGTACCGGCGCGGGCATGTCAGGGAAGAGGCGCGCGTGGTTGAGCGCGAACGCCGCCCCCCAGTCCACCATGATGTAACCGGCGTCGAATGCCTGTTCGACGGGAATACCACGGCGCGTAGCCGCCAGCACCAGATTGATGACGCCCAGTTCGCGAAGTTCCAGCCCCGGGACCTGTGGCGGTTCGAACAGGATCGCCAGATCGATTACGCCGTCCATGAGCCGGCGTAGCAGCAGATCCATGGTGCCGGCCTCGGCCTGCAGGGCCGTCATCGGCATGGCCTTGCGCAGCCGGCCAAGCCAGCCATCCAGCAGCGTTTCCCACAGGTCCCAGGCCGCACCGATGGCAAGGGCGCCGGTAAACTCCTCACGCAGCCCGGTTTCCTGGCGTGCGCGTGCCCAGGCATGGACAATGGTTTCTGCATGCTTCTGCAACTGCCGGCCCTCCGGGGTCAGCTGGATATTGTTCCGTATCCTGCTGAACAGCGGCTTGCCAAGTGTCTTTTCCAGCTGCCGGATGCGGGCGCTGACAGCCGACTGGGTGACACACAGTTCGTCCGCGGCCCTGCCGAAATGGCGGGTGCGTACCACAGCGAGAAACGTGCGCAGCAATTCGATATCCATGTATGTCTTCCTGTCGAGAAAAGATCCTGATCGTGAGCGCGATTATATTTTGTTTGCGAGTTTGACATAGTCAATTTATACATGCCGTGTATTGCAAAATTCACACCCGTTCGGGGTGCCCGCAATGGTCACGCACGCCCGCGTGGCCGGCCTTGCGGGTTGTCCTGCAAGCGGACGGCAATACCGCATTTACCGGTCGCAGTTGCGACCGGTATTTTTAACGTCTGACGGGTATTCAGTGCCCGTGTGGAGATGTACCTATGAATACAATGCATGGCATCCCGTTGCTCGCAGCCCTGCTGACAGGCGCCGGGCTGGCTGTTGTCGGCCAGCCGGTCGAGGCGAGTCTGGAAGCGGAGTGTGGGCAGGAGGCCGAGGAATACGGGATCCCGCCCGAGCAAAGGGAAGAATATGTCAGCGGCTGCCTTGAGTCCCGCGGTGGTGCATATGCCATCGAGCCACCCGTGGAAGATGACAGCCCGTCTGCGGGTGTTTATGAGGCTGGTGAAGCTGGTGAGGCTGGTGAGGCTGGTGAGGCTGGTGAGGCTGGTGAGGCTGGTGAGGCAGGGGAGGGCAGTGGCTATGTCCCGCAGTAATGTCCGTACCGGAAGTGCGCGCCGGAAGACTGCCGGTGGCAGGACCCTGAACCGGCTGTTGCGGAACGAGACCGGCAGGCCGCGCGGTCGCAAGCTGGTGAAACAGGCATATCGTGCCGAACCGGACGACGACATGGACGACCTGGCCGTCCTCTCCGACGAGATCGAGGTCATCCTGGATCGGCACGAGGCGCGCAACCTGCAGAATACCGAGGTCCGCCGCCGGATCGAGATGCTGCGCGAGGAGCAGTGGCTGCAGCGGGAACTCAGCGACATCTACGACTCGTAATCCGGCAACCGGCGCTCATCCGGTGGCCAACGGTTGCAGTGCCGGTGTTTTTCTCCTTCAGATCGTGCCGTTCTAGCCCTGCCCGCGTGTCCGGGTGCGGTTGGGTCTGGCATTGCGCTCGATAAACTCGATGATCATTCCGGCGATGTCCTTGCCAGTGGCGTTTTCGATGCCTTCCAGCCCCGGCGAGGAATTCACTTCCATCACCACCGGGCCGTGATTCGAACGCAGCAGGTCGACACCGGCGACATTCAACCCCATGATCTTGGCTGCGCGCATGGCCGTCGAGCGCTCCTCCGGCGTAATCCTGATCAGGCTGGCGCTACCGCCGCGGTGCAGATTGGAACGGAACTCGCCCGCCTGGGCCCTGCGCTCCATCGCGGCAACCACCTTGTCGCCAATCACGAAACAGCGAATGTCTGCGCCGCCGGCCTCCTTGATGTATTCCTGCACGAGGATATTTGCCTTCAGGCCGAGAAAGGCCTCGATAACGCTTTCCGCCGCCTTTTCCGTCTCCGCGAGCACAACGCCAATACCCTGGGTGCCCTCGAGCAACTTGATGACCAGCGGCGCACCATTGACCATCTTGATCAGGTCCTGGATATCATCCGGCGAGTGCGCAAACCCGGTTATCGGCAGGCCAATGCCCTTGCGTGACAGCAACTGCAGTGAGCGCAACTTGTCACGTGAACGGCTGATGGCCACGGACTCGTTGAGCGGGTAGACCCCCATCATTTCGAACTGCCGCAGTACCGCAGTACCGTAGAAGGTAATGGATGCACCGATGCGGGGGATTACGGCATCGAAGCCGGTCAGTGACTTGCCCTTGAGATGAATCTCCGGGCGGTGCGGCATGATGTTCATGTAGCAGCGCAGGGTGTCAATGACCTGCACCTCGTGACCGCGTGCCTTCGCTGCCTCGAGAATGCGTCGAGTGGAATACAGCGATGCCTTGCGGGATAGGATGCCGATTTTCATATTGTACCTTTGCCTAGAAGTTGGATTTTCGTTTCAGGCCGGTCTGCATGTTACCGGCCCCGGGCCGTCCCTGCCGTGCTAACGCCCTGACCTGCCGGGGTTCAGGCACAATCGGCACGCGCGCGATCGATCGACAGAAGCTTGCGCGCCAGCTGGATCCATGCCGGGCTCGCAAACAGTGACAGGCTGATCATGGCAATCACCAGCTGGTAGCCGTATTCACTGATCGCACCTGACTGGAAACCGACTGCAGCAATCAGGAAGCTGAACTCGCCGACCTGGGCCAGCATTGCGCCGCTGTAGAGGTTTTCCCGCCACGGGTCGCCAAGCATGCGGAGTATGGCGGCATTAAGCAATGTATTTGACAGCAGCACCAGCAAAACCAGCAGCAGGATAACATGCAGGTTTTCCAGCAGAAAATGCAGGTCGAGCATCATGCCGATAGACACGAAAAACACGGCCATGAACAGCATCCGGAATCCATCCAGGCTCTCGTGCACCCAGTGGGTCTCCCTGGCCGCGCCGATTACCGCACCGGCGACAAATGCACCCAGGGCGGTGGACAGCCCGAGCAGCCCGGTCAGCCAGGCGATGCCGAAGCAGATGGCCAGAGAACCGAACAGCTGTATCTCCTGGTCACCCTTGAGCCAGCGTAACCAGGGTATCTGTACGCTTTCGCGCATGGCCAGCCATATCAGCAGCAAGACGATAGCGGCGCCAGCCACCAGCTGAACGAGAACCTGACCGGTCTGCTGGTGGCCGCCGCCGATGTAGTCGAGGATCAGCATCATCGGCACAACCGCAATGTCCTGCACCAGCAGGATGCTGATCACGTCCTGGCCACAGGGCGTGTCAAGTTCATTCCAGTCCTTGAGCAGCTTGAGGACAACCGCGGTGCTGCTCAGACTGATGACAAAACCGAGCATGATGATGCGGTAGATTTCCCAGTCCAGCCATGCCCCGATGCCCCAGACACAGGCAACGCTGAGCAGAATCTGCAGCAGGGTGCCGAATACCGCCACTTTCCAGTTCCTTGTCAGCTGGCGTGGCGAAATCTCCATGCCGATGAAAAACAGCAGCAGGATAATGCCAAAGGCGCCAATCCTGCTGATCAGCAGCTGGTCATCGATCAGCCGGAGGCCATGGGGACCGATCATGACACCGGCCAGCAGATAGGCCACGACAAAGGGCTGTCGCAGGTGATGCAGGACCAGGCCCGCGCTGAGCATCAGGAATATGGCGCCGACGACCGACGCCATGATGGGGTCCATATGCATGGTCAGCGGGTCTGTTGTCTGGTCATCGTGATAGCTCCTGCAGCACCTGCCGCGAGGCGGCAAGGGATCGTGCCATAAACAGGCGTGCCAGTACACACGCTACCGGCAGCTGCGGGGTCTGCAGGCGGGAGCGACTGTGAATATAATCGCCTTATGCCGAGCTACCTGATCCAGCGCATAGGCGGTGCCGTGATTGTCGTCATCGGTGTCGTCAGCATCGTATTCCTGCTCATCCACCTGATTCCCGGCGATCCGGTCGATGTCATGCTGGGGGAGGGCGCCACACCGGCAGACCGCGTGGCGCTGCGCAGCTCGCTGGGCCTGGACCAGCCGGTTGCGGTGCAGTTTGCGGTGTACCTCGAGGGCTTGCTGCAGCTCGAGCTGGGCACGTCGTTCCACTCGCAACGGCCCGTGACGGACCTGCTGCGCGAACGCCTGCCGGCGACCGCCTGGCTGGCGATAGTTTCGCTGTTAATCGCCGTCGCACTGGCTTTGCCGCTGGGTATGCTGGCGGCGGTACGGCGTGATACCCGCTGGGACACGGGCAGCATGGCCTTCTCCATGCTTGGCGTCTCGATACCCAATTTCTGGCTGGGACCACTGCTGATCCTGGTCTTTTCGCTGTGGCTGGGCTGGTTCCCGGTCAGCGGCCGGGATGCTGCAGGTGCCGTGGTGCTGCCGGCGCTGACACTCGGTACCGGGCTGGCGGCGATCCTGTCGCGCATGGTGCGCAGCAGCCTGCTGGAGGTGCTGGGCGAGGACTACATCCGCACCGCGCGCGCCAAGGGCCTGCCACCGCACCGTATCCTGCTGCAGCACGGCCTGCGCAACGCCCTGTTGCCGGTCATCACCCTGCTCGGACTGCAACTCGGCGCGCTGCTTGCCGGTGCCGTGGTCACCGAGACGGTATTCTCCTGGCCGGGTATCGGCCTGCTCACCATCGAGGCAATCCAGACCCGCGATTACCCGGTGGTGCAGGCCTGTGTGCTGCTCATCAGCCTGACCTACGTGCTGGTGAATCTGCTGACCGATCTGGCCTATGCCTGGATCGACCCGCGCATCCGGCTGGGGACGACGGCATGACCCGCGGCTGGCTGCCGGCAGGCATCCTGCTGGGCTGGGCCCTGATCGCGCTCGGTGTGCAGTTCCTGTCGCTGTCACCCAACCAGATCCATCTTGAGCAGATCCTTGCGCCCCCCGGTCATGGCGCATTGCTGGGCTTTGACGACCTGGGCCGGCACATCGGTGATCGCCTGTTGTTCGGGGCGCGCACGTCCTTCCTGGTCGCCGCCTGGGTTGTCTGTCTTTCGGCGCTGCTGGGTACCCTGATCGGCACGTTCAGTGCCTGGCGCGGCGGCTGGTGGGACCGGTTGCTGGTACAGCTGATCGACATCTTCCTGGCCTTTCCGGGCATTCTGCTTGCCATCGCGCTCGCCGGCCTGCTGGGGCCCGGTATCGATAACGTGGTGATTGCACTGACCGTGGTTGGCTGGGTAGGCTATGCGCGCCTGTCACGCGCACAGGTGCTGTCACTCAAACACCGGGAGCATGTCATGGCCGCAGAGGCGCTTGGCAGCAGGAAACATGTCATCATGCTCAGGCACCTGCTGCCGCTGATGGCCGCACCGCTGATCATCGAGGCCACCTTCGGCGTGGCGGCTGTGGTGATTGCCGAGGCGGGCCTGTCCTTTCTCGGTCTCGGCGTGCAGCCGCCGGCGGCCTCCTGGGGCGCCATGATCCGCGACGGCACGCGCTACCTGCTGGTCGCCCCGCACATGGTGCTGGCGCCGGGCCTTGCGATTTTCGTCGTGGTGCTGTCGGTCAATCTGCTGGGCGACCGCCTGCGTGACCGCCTCGACACCCGGAGTCTTGCCGGGCGCAGAGCCACGTCATGACGCTTGGTCCGCTGATGCTCGATATCGAGGGCTGCGAACTGGCGGCGGAAGACCGTGAACTGATCGCGCACCCGGCAGTGGGCGGCGTCATCCTCTTCAGTCGAAATTACGACTGTCCGGAACAGGTCGGCGAGCTGATTGCCGGCATTCATGCCCTGCGCAAGCCGCGCGTGCTGGTCGCCGTCGACCAGGAAGGTGGCCGGGTGCAGCGGTTTCGTGATGGCTTCACGCGCCTGCCGCCGCTGGCCTGCCTGGGCAGGATGTACGACAGGGACAGGAAGCGTGCGCTCAATCTCGCGCAGACCGCCGGCTGGCTGATGGCGGCGGAGATGCGTGCTGTCGGCGTTGACATCAGCTTTGCGCCGGTGCTCGACCTGGACTACGGTGTGTCGACTGTCATCGGTGACCGCGCCCTGCACAGCCGCCCGGAGGCCGTGGCGGATCTTGCCCATGCTTACCAGCGTGGCATGCAGAGCGCCGGCATGGCGGCAACCGGCAAGCATTTCCCGGGGCACGGCGCGGTGGCCGCTGACTCGCACGTGGACATGCCGGTCGACGAGCGGCGTTACGAGGACATCGCGCAGTGGGACCTTGTGCCGTTCGAGCGTATGGTCCACTACGGTCTCGCCGCCGTGATGATGGCGCATGTGGTGTATTCCGCGGTGGACCGGCAGCCGGCGGGTTTCTCGGGCTTCTGGATACGGGCGGTCCTGCGCGACACACTCGGTTTCCAGGGACTGGTGTTCAGTGACGACCTCAGCATGCAGGGCGCGGCCTGTGCCGGCGATCACGTCGACCGCGCACACGCCGCCCTCGAGGCCGGTTGTGATATGGTGCTGGTCTGCAACGACCGGGACAACGCCGTGCGGGTTGCGGAATCGCTGGCCGATTATGCCAATCCCGTACTCATGACACGCCTGATGCGGATGCATGGCCGGCAGGCGCCGGGCATTGACGCGCTGCATGCCAGTCCGCGCTGGCAACAGGCCGTCGCCGCCGTGCGCGGCTGCGAGGAGAACCCGGAACTGGAGCTTGATCTTGAATAAATCCGGCATCAACACACCGGCCCGCCTGCAGGCAACACGTAATGGAAGCTGAACACAATCGCATCAAGGCGCTGCGTGATAACGCGGTCATGCTGTACAGCCCTGATGATATTCATGCCGCGCTGGATCGTATGGCCGCAGAGATCGAGGCGTCCCTCGCCGGTACTGTGCCGGTTGTGCTGGTCATCCTGACAGGCGGCATCATCCCGGCCGGTCATATCCTGACGCGGCTGTCGTTACCACTGGAGATCGACTATCTGCATGCCACCCGCTATCGCGGCAGCACCAGCGGCGATGCGGAGGTGGAGTGGGCGTGCGAGTCCCGTATTCCGCTGGAAGGGCGCACGGTTCTCGTCATCGACGATATACTGGACGAAGGCAATACCCTGCAAACGGTTACCGACTACTGCCGCCGCAGCGGCGCCAGCCGGGTCTGTACTGCCGTGCTGATCGAGAAACACCACGACCGCCGTATTCCGGGTGTGGCGGCCGATGTCGTCGGTATCGGGGTGGAAGACAGGTATGTCTTCGGCTTCGGCATGGACTACAAGGGTTACCTTCGCAACCTCAACGGCATCTATGCGCTTGGGCCCGGGCAGCAATAGCCGGCCGTGACAAACACAGACAACTGCTAGCCTGGAGATTACATGGTCGATCTTGCAATCATCGGCGGGACCGGATTGACGTCACTCAAGAACCTGGAGATCGTGCGTCGCGAGGTAGTGCATACGCCGTACGGGGAACCCTCCGGTGCCCTGACATTCGGCAACCTGTGCGGCACGGAGATCGTGTTTCTCGCCCGCCACGGCTACGGCCACACGATACCGCCGCACATGGTGAACTACCGCGCCAACATGTGGGCGCTGAAGTATGCCGGTGTCACGCGTGTCATCTCTATCTGCTCGGTCGGCGGCATACGCGGCGATATTGGCCCTGGCGCGCTGGTCATCCCCGACCAGATCATTGACTACACCTGGTCTCGCAAGCACACGTTTTACGAAAAAGACCTCAAGCAGGTCACCCATATCGATTTTACGGAACCGTATTGCGAGCAGATGCGCCAGGCCCTGGTTGCAGGCGCGGCCGCGGCCGGCATCGAGTTGATTGTCGGGGGGGTCTATGGCGCCACCCAGGGACCAAGGCTGGAGAGTGCGGCCGAGATCAATCGCATGGAACGCGATGGCTGTGACATTGTCGGCATGACCGGCATGCCGGAGGTTGCGCTGGCGCGCGAAACCGGCCTCTGCTACGCGGCCTGCGCCGTGTGCGCCAATCGTGGCGCCGGACGGGGCAATGGAGCCATTGACATGGATGAGATCGAGTCAACCCTGCACAGCTCCATGGCGCAGGTGCGTACCCTGCTGGAGCACACCATCAACCCGGGTTGATTCAGTAGGGCGCCTGGCGCGCGCGGTGACCGGGGACGGGAACGGGCGTTTCCGCCACGGGCTCACCGGAGTCGCCGCTGTCTGGAACCGCTGCGGGCGGTGTCGTCGCACTGGCCGGTGGTGCGGGTTCCGGCGGCTCATAGGGGTTCACTTCCGCGATAACGCCGAACATGGGATGGTCGAAATAGTGCAGTTCGCCGCTGCGAACGCGTCGTCTCTCATCGAGCGAGTAGGTGGACTGCAGTAGCAGGTCGACATCCAGGTGCAGGAAGCGCTCGCGCAGCAGCGTGATCGTGCCATCAAGCGCATCTCCCGCCGCATTGACGGGGTAGGGGGCAGCCTGCGCAGCGTCGCGTGCCGTTTGCCGCCAGGCCTTGTGCGCAAGTACCCGGTAGGCACCGGAACGGTTCAGCGAATCGGCGATGCGTTGCATGCGGTAGGCCGATCCCGGCAGCTCGGCCAGCGCATCCTCCGCACGGAAGTGCCCGGCCGGATCGCGTGTGAGCTCGTCGGCAAGCGGCCATTGCTCGCCGTCGGTCTGGCCGGACAGGTTGCGAAAGACGATGATCTCGACATCGTACTGTGACGGCGTTTCACCTGCGGCGGCTGGCTGCGCGCCGGCCAGCGTAACAAGCAGCATCAGCAGGCCAGCCGGCAGGATGCATGGGAAACCTTTCTCAAGCATGGTGCATTACCTTTTCCTCGGGTTTGGCTGCCGGCGAGAGCAACGACAGGATATCCGCAACGGCGGCAAAACGCTCTTCTGCCTGCCCGAAGTCGCCGCTGAAGCGCAGCCTGTTGCCGCCTTCGAACCGGTAGCGCTGCGGGTGTAGCTGGATCAACTCTACCAGTTTTTGTGTGTTGATATCGGGCTCGTCGCCGAACAGGATGCGCCCGTCCAGCTTGCCGATTTCGATCTTGGTGACCCCCATGGGTTCGGCGTCCAGCTTGATCTCGGTAACCCGGAACAGGTTCTTCAATGGCTCCGGCAGCAGTCCGAAGCGGTCAATCATTTCCACCTGCAGATCGCGCAGTTCGGCCCGTGAAGCCGCGCCGGCCACGCGCTTGTACATCACCAGCCGCGTGTGCACATCCGGCAGGTAGTCATCCGGGATCAGCGCGGGAACCTGGCAGTCTATCTCCGGTCCCTGATGCAGTGGCCTGTCAAGATCCGGTTGTCGTCCCTCGCGCAGTGCCTTGACGGCGCGCTCCAGCAGGTCGGTATAGAGCGTGAAGCCGATTTCGTGGATCTGGCCGGTCTGTTCATCGCCGAGCAGCTCGCCGGCACCGCGGATTTCCAGGTCGTGCGTCGCGAGGGTGAAGCCGGCACCGAGTTCCTCCATGGCCTCGATTGCCTCCAGACGCTTCACGGCATCCGCCGTCATGATATTGCGTGGCGGCACCAGCAGATAGGCATAGGCGCGGTGATGCGACCGCCCGACGCGGCCGCGCAGCTGGTGCAGCTGTGCCAGGCCGAGTTTGTCCGCGCGGTTCATGATAATGGTGTTGGCGGTAGGGATATCGATGCCGCTCTCGATGATGGTCGTGCACACCAGCAGGTTGAATCGCCGGTGATAGAAATCCATCATGATCTGCTCCAGTTCGCGTTCGCGCATCTGGCCGTGCGCGACCCGCACCGAGGCCTCTGGGACGATCTTCTCCAGCTCGCCGGCGATGCGTTCAATCGACTCCACCTCGTTGTGCAGGAAATAGACCTGTCCGCCGCGCTTGATCTCGCGCTGGCAGGCTTCCTTGATGGTGGCGTCGTTCCATTCCGAAATGAAGGTCTTGACCGCCAGCCGGTTCGGCGGCGGGGTGGTGATGAGTGACAGGTCACGCAGCCCGGACAGTGACATGTTCAGGGTGCGCGGAATCGGGGTGGCCGTCAGGGTGAGTATATCGACCTGGGTACGCAGGCTTTTCAGCTTTTCCTTCTGGCGCACGCCGAAACGGTGTTCCTCGTCGATGATCAGCAGTCCAAGTCGCCTGAAACGCACGCCTTCCTGCAGCAGCTTGTGGGTGCCGATGACGATGTCGACCGTGCCGTCGGCGAGGCCCTGCAGTACGCTGTCCTGCTGCTTGCCGCTGCGGAAACGCGACAGCACCTCGATACGCACCGGCCAGTCCGAAAAGCGGTCGTGGAAGTTCTCGTAATGTTGCTGGGCCAGCAGGGTAGTGGGCACCAGCAGCGCGACCTGCCTGCCATCCTGAGTCGCAAGGAAGGCCGCCCGCATGGCGACCTCGGTCTTGCCGAAGCCGACGTCGCCGCAGACAACGCGGTCCATCGGACTCTGCGCCTGCATGTCGGCCAGCACTCCGGCGATCGAGGTTTCCTGATCCGGGGTCTCCTCGAACGGGAAAGAGGCGGCGAAGCTGGCGTATTCATCCTGTGGCGCGGCACAGGCATGGCCCTTGCGGGCCGCGCGGCGGGCATACACGTCGAGCAGTTCGGCAGCCACGTCACGCACCCGTTCGGCGGCCTTTCTGCGGGCACGCCGCCACTGGTCAGCGCCCAGCTTGTGCAGCGGGGCATGCTCCGGTGCCGACCCGGTGTAGCGGCTGATGAGCGCGAGCGCGGCGACCGGCACATACAGCTTGTCGCCGCCACTGTATTCCAGCGTTAGGTACTCTGACTGGATATCGTTTACGCACAGGGACTCGAGCCCGAGAAAGCGGCCGACGCCATGTTCCTCGTGCACCACCGGTGCACCGACCTCCAGGTCGGTGAGGTTGCGGATGATGCTTGCCGGATCACGCTCCGGTCTGCGGCGGCGGGACTGCCGCGCATGTTCACCGAACAGGCTGACGGTCTGGTTGAGCACGGCAGTGGTGTTTAGTTCAAGTGCGGTCAACTCGCTCGCCATGTTGGTCTCGGTGAGCACGGTGTTCGCCATGTTGGTGGCGAGCAGTTGGGTCTCTTCGTTCAGCAGGCCGAGGCTGAGGTTGTAGCCGATGCTGGAAAGGCGTATGAGGTTGTGATACCCCTGCAGATTCATGGCCAGCAGAAGTTGGTGGAAGCTCTGCTTGGCGTTGTCGACGTTCTCTTTGATGCGCCGGTCGCGGGGCGCCATGTAGGTTTCGCAGCCGATGATGGGCTTCACCCCGGCCTTGACTGCGGCGTCGTAGAACTCGACCGCCCCGAACAGGTTGCCGTGGTCGGTGATGGCCAGGGCCGGCATCCCGTACTCCCGGGCCCGGTCTACCGCCTGGCGGATGCGCATGCCGATCACGGGATGTTGTTCGGTAGTATTGGAACCAATCACGAAGAAGGCTTTCGCCTGCCCGGTAATATCTTCAATTGAGTTGGTCATTGCGCCAGAGCCAAAGGAGGCGGC